>Ga0075420_100002289_pt1 | contig 16555 bp, 14 predicted proteins | sample SoiMetdeltSBSDD4_FD_75296 | JGI IMG/M metagenome (GOLD analysis project Ga0075420, IMG submission 75296) | Bulk soil microbial communities from a Populus tree surrounding site in Tennessee, USA - Soil MetaG P. deltoides SBSDD4 | ecosystem: Environmental > Terrestrial > Soil > Tree plantation... | reverse complement strand
CTTATCGTGAATCCCTCCCACCACTAATGCAGCCACCCCTACCTCTCGTGCGCGGGCCATCGTGTCGGCGGAAAGAAATGCTCCGCCGACCACGACCCTGCCCTTCATTGCAACGGTCATATGGTTGGGGGCCAGCGCCTGATCCGGAGACGTTGCCGCCATCATGATCTCGCCGGAGGTTTCGCCGCCAATCCCAAAAATACCCTGCACCAGACTGCAAGTTGTTTCGACGGTGACGCCCTGCTGCGGGTACACCTCGGCGATAGTCCCATCGACGTACGCCAGGACGTCGATCGACTTGGCCGGCTCCCGGAACAAGACCTGTCCGGTGATTGGAGAGATCGATTCGATCGTGCCCGTGATCGGTGAGCGCACTTCCGTCTTGAACCACTTGATGAATGGTTGGTTCTCCGCAATGACTTCATCCTTCCGGACCGGGTCGCCTTCGCGTTTGACCACGTACTCATGAATCTCGGCGGGAGCGATACCCAGTTGGTTGGCAAGGTTGAACGCCAATACTTTTCCTGGAAGCGCGGCCCGTGCGACAGGGGTGTCGGCGTGAACCACATCGCCCGTGTTGACGAGGACTGTGCCGGGCAACGGGAGCAATCGCTTGCGCTGCACGGTGGTGCGTTCGGTGACGGTCAGGCCTGGAGTATATGAATGCGCCATGCTGGTCGCTGAAAAAACCCTCCAGCTTCGTTCTCAGTTGCTCACTGTCCGGCCCGCTCACATCTCGCGGCCGCGCACAGACTCGCTGCGATTTATTCATCGCAGCGTGCGCCCCTCAACGTACAATTCCTAGAGTACGCCTCGGGGATCTCGCGCCTTGCGGCCTCGCTGGAGGCCTTTTGAGCAACCAGCGAGCCGTTTTGAGTGAAGTTTCTGAGTTATGAATTATGAGTTCTGAGTTGTGAAAAGCCAAGTGATACAGACCTCTAAAAACTCCTAACTCACAACTCCTAACTCACAACTCCTAACTCAGAACTACATCTCAGCACTAGTCGCCGGGTACAGCCCGACGGCCTGGTACCATCGCATGAGCGCTTTGGCCCGGGCGGCTTGCTCGCTCGGCAATCGTAACGGTCGCCCGCGGCCATCGAGGAGCAATCCAACCACGCCCCCCAGCACATCCTTCGTGATCGGATTACCGGCTCCCATCCCGACATTCACGTGCTTGTCCGGATGCAAGGTCATCTTGGCCCGCTGATCGGAAGCCAGCGGAAGTAACGTGAGTTCGCCAAACCCGAGTGTCCCCTTCTCAACTCGGCCGTCTGGAAACGAAATTTCATAATCGGCGCACCGGTCTCCGTTCTGACCCTGTCCGACCGGCGCCACGCAGGTTCCGAGATAAATCATGCAATCGCGAACGAACACGTCCGTGGCAGCCTTCTCATTGATGGTCGACAGGACCCCGAGATGCGGCATCATGAAAATGCTGTCCACCGACAGGCGCGTAAATCCCAGGGGTTCATACGCATCGACCATCATCATCATCGATTGCACGCGTCGCGGGGCATGGGACAGGATACCGCCGCTGCCGACGATCAGATCCAATCTGAGCATGTCGATCAATGTTTGTCCGGACGCCTGTTGTTCGAACACATCGGAGATCGTCCGTTCCTGCTGCACTCCTTTCAGTTCCGTCGCGAGGGTCTTGTGATGAGTCAAGGCAAGGTGTAACGCCTCGCGCGCGATTGCATGCTCGATTTGAAGTTCATCGAGCGTTTGTGGAATCGTCGTGGGGCGAACCATCTTGTTCTTTATCCGATTACGCAACGTTTGCTCGTCGATCGTGAAGGGAACCCATCGCATGATGTTGGCCAGTCCGGCTTCGGCGAGGACATTGGAGATGCTGTAGGACATCCCAAGATTGGCGCTGACCGTGCGATTGAATCGACCATCGAAGACGGAAAAGACATCGGTCGTCGCGCCGCCGATATCCACGCCGATGAGATTGATGTGCTCGCGCTTGGCAATGGTTTCCATAATCAGACCGACTGCCGCCGGGGTCGGCATGATGGGAGCCCCGACCATGTCGATGAGTTTCTTATAGCCGGGGGCTTGCGCCATCACATGCTCGAGAAAGAGATCGTGAATCTTATTGCGGGCCGGCGCGAGATTTTCCCGCTCGAGCACGGGTCGGATGTTCTCGGTCAATTCGAGCGCGGTTTTTTCGCCGAGGATAGCGGCGATCTGGCGTTGAGCCTCTTTATTCCCCGCATAGACCAATGGAAGCTTGTAGGTGCTTCCGAATCGCGGTCGCGGCTCCGCAGCGGCGATATAATCGGCCATCTCCACCACGTGAGTCATCGCGCCGCCGTCGGTTCCGCCGGACATTAGAATCATGTCCGGTCGCATCGACCGGATCCGCTCGATCTTTTCATGAGGGAGGCGCCCGTCGTTGGACGCCAGGGCATCGATGACGATGGCTCCGGCTCCCAGGGCCGCTCGTTGCGCGCTCTCCCCGGTCATATTCTGCACGACCCCCGTCACCATCATCTGTAACCCGCCGCCGGCACTGCTGGTGGAGATGTAGATATCCACGCCGGCGTTCGGCTCCCCCCGTGACGCCCGGTTTGGAGTGATGATGGTCTCCCCGTCGAGAATTCTGCGGCCAGAGAGTTCCTCGATTTCGGTCATCGCGTTCAGGACGCCGCGAGTGACGTCTTCAAACGGCGCTTCGACCGTAGTCGGAGATTCGCCCCGAAATGTTTGCCGATACTCGTCGCCGACTTTTTCGATCAGGATGGCTTTCGTGGTCGTGCTGCCACAGTCCGTGGCGACGATCACATTCAACGGGCGATCGATCTTTGAGAGTGCGGGAGCGTCGCCCATCGTCATCGAAGAGAATCCCCTGGGCTGACGGATTTTGTTTCGATGAGGGTGGTGAGGCGGGATATCGTATCGCGTCGCTCGAGAAGGCCGGCCACCTGCTCGACCTCGTTGGCACTGAACGCCAGTTCGATGATCGGATGCATAAAATACAGCGCCTGGCTTCCCAGAAAGTTCATCGGAGCCATGGAATCGAGAAACATGACCGTCGGCGCCGCCATGCCACGCCTGACGATCGCGTCCGCTACTCGTTCGAGCAGGATCAGGTCCTCTGGTGCAAGAGCTGCCTGATCGGAGGGTACGGCGAAAGCGTGCGTCAAACCGGCGCGAATTCCCTCAAGCGTCCGGGAAAGAGTTACCGAGGAAAAGATGGCCATAAGTACTTGTCAGGTAAGCCTAAAAGGAAGTGAATCGCATTATATGGAGAGGGTCAAAGCGTGTCAATGAATGCGAATGCGCGACTATGGCGGAACGTTGTCAAGGGCTTTGGGGCTCAACCGGAGTTTCGGCCGTAGGCGGCGGACAGTCGCCTCCGGTGAGTGGATTGAGAGGATTGATTCTCGGCGAACAACGTCGTGCGTCTGATGCCGTCGGAACGGGAGGCTTCTCCTTGTCAGCCTTCGGGTGAACCGGGTCTCTGAATGCCCCGCGAGGAGGAAGCGGCGGTGCAGTTGGATCTGGAAGGATGACAGGTGGACGCTGATCCGAGTCTGATGATGGCGCCCGAATCTCAGGTGTGGGGGACGTGGAACGGGAAGGAGATGGAGCGAGCGTTTGGATCTGCACACAGCCTCGCAATCCTTCCGGTCTGTCCGTCAGCACCTTGACTCCACCTTTTCCTTTGCATTGATACACAGCTGCCCCCGCATAGCCGGAAAATAACAGGCTGAATAGCGCTATGGCCACGCCGACTGCCAGGTGACCGGTGCAGAGTTGGAGAAAAAAGTATGGCTTCCGAGTCATTGTCATCGGGATGCATCGCGCACGTGAATGAAAGGGTTACGTAACTATAGGCGTGGGTGAAGAGGAGAGTCAATTCGATATCGCAAGCCAGTAGAACAAGTGGAAAGCCAAATTGAGATTCCTCGGGTAGAGTTGATGGCCGTCGAAGTCGAGTACTACTAATCCTGGTCCGTTCGCAACCTGTAAACTCGACCGGGAGGGTCTCGCACATTGCAGGATCTCCTGAATTCTTATGAGAACGGCTGACGAACGGTGGGCGAATGTGCGCTGTGGCGGTGAATATCGCTTGCCTGCGTCCGCGCCTAGCTGCTGTAGTTCACGGCCGAACTGCTGCGGTTCCCCCCATCCCCCACATCGGAATGCTGGGGTTTCCGATCCGCCGATGCTCGTGCTTTGCAAGCATCGGCCGGTCGGACCTCGCACGTTCATCCGCTTTCGCACATCAGCACGGCGCGTCCGCAATGGGGCTCTCTCACCCCCACAGTGCTCATTGGTGACAAGACTGGGATAGTTGGAAGAGCAGCGGCTTCGTGCCATCACTTCCAGCCGACGATAAATATGAGTCGCTCAGGCGGAAGTTGTTGCGACCTGGCCTGCTGGAATCTTCAACCTCGGCCGGGTTGGTCTCGAACAGTATAGATTCCGCCTTTGAAAAAAAAAGAGTTAGAGTCACAGCCTGCAAGCGGGTTGTGTTCAGTTTCAGCAGGCGATAGACGGCGAAACTCCTTCGCAAGGTGTGTGGAGAAAACAGTAGCACCGCTTGGAAACAACATGAGCCCGACAAAAAGGAAGTCTTAGCCAGGCTTATCTAATTCACGAAGGATTACAGCGGCTTATACTGCGACCCGCAAAGACTAATCGTTACACGGAAAGTATGCCTACCTGCTGTAAAGCCGCCACGCATCGGTGGGACCGGTTCGGAGTTGCGAGCAACTGGTTTCCGAAAGAACTACGTTGCCTTGTTATTGGCGAAAATCCGGCGACGTTTCTTCGCCCTATTTCTACGATCCCCCTTCGAACTATGCAGAAGACCGAGTGGGTTCGACGTGGATTACTTACAGGTCTTCACGCTTGCGGCATGCTTTCGCGTCCGACAGGCAATAGAAGGAGCTAGGCCGCAAGACTCTGAGCATCAACCGTACCTGTAAGAGACATGCTGTTCCGATCACGTTTCAGTGGTCGGGCCGGAGTTTTGCCGCCCATCGCCGAAGGGGGCGGGGACACAACTTGCTGCTGCCTATGCCCCTTGCTCTTCAGTTTGTAACGGAGAATTCTGTACTGTCCCAGACGCTCCATCAAGCTTACAGATTTTGAGTACCCAAGCTTGGCTCTAATCCACAAATAATTACGGGGGAGGTGACATTGCCCGCGGGTGGTGTGGCGAACGGGGCTCCACTGCGCGCAACGGAAGGGCCCCAGTGGGGGATGGGTGGAGTGAGCACGATGGGGCTGTTCGCCGCGACAGGACCCGCGGAACAGAACAAGGAGACCGGATTTATTTCGGACAAGCCCTAGGTGTGTGCTCCCTGCAGGTGTCTACGCGGCAAACACTCTCGCCTAACTGGACCTTCGCGCACATCGGGAACAAAGAAGCTCTAAACGATTAGGAGGTAACCTGGCACCCCGATGCATCGACTCAAGCTCATCCTCAAGTATGTCCTCGCGATCTTTTTTATTTTGGCCGGTCAGAATCATTTCCTCCATACGGATTTCTATGTGCGCATCATGCCGCCATACCTGCCCTGGCATCGCTTCCTCGTACATGTGAGCGGTCTCTGTGAAATTGTGCTGGGAATTGGGATGGCCGTCCCGCGCATCACTCGTTGGGCTGCTTGGGGCCTGGTGGCTCTCTTGGTGGCCGTGTTTCCGGCGAACATCCACATGGCTCTCCATCCCGATCTCTTCCCCGAATTCAACCCTGCTATGCTATGGCTCAGGCTGCCGTTACAGATGGTACTTATCGCGTTGCCCTATTGGTATACGCGGCAGGATGCGACGTCGACCTTAGACCGTCTCTGAAATTGAGTGACTTAACAACTGTCTCGCGCCCACCAAAGCCAGCACGTCATTGGCGCCATCTTCTATCAATGAGGCCCGCGCATCCCGATAGAGTTTTTCGATCGGGTATTCTCGGGTCAGCCCACGGCCGCCAAACAGTTGCAGCGCGGTGCCGGTGACTTCGAGGCAGGCCTGCGTGCAATACACCTTGCTTGCAATGGAGTATTCGAGCGCCGGGGGCTGTGCGGATGCGTTATACACCATCGCCGCTCGGGAGAGCGCCCTGCAGGTCTCGACTCTTGTAAACATGTCGAAGAGATGTTTTTGCACCAACTGATGTTCGCTGATCGGCTTGCCGCCCTGACGTCGCGTCTTGGTATAGGCCAGCGCCTCTTCATAGGCCGCCCGGGCGACCCCGGTAAAGACCGCTCCCATCAACCCGTTGGTCAACACCAGCGTCAGATTCAAAATAGTTTCGTACGAAGCTGCATCGAACAGCATGTACCGCTTCGGTATGCGGACATTCGCGAAGGTGATGCTGCCTTGATTCAGGGCCCGTTGCCCCATTTTGTCGAGCGGCTTGCCTTTCGACACGCCAGGGAGATTCAAGGGAACAAATGCCACGCCGCCGCCCGCCATGCCCTTTGACTTGTCCAGCGTCAGATATGTCACCGCATGCGTCGCGATCGTCCCATTGGAGACCCATGCGGCCTTCTGTCCGTTGATGAGATAGTCGGAACCATCCACGCGGGCCGTCACCTGTCCGGAGATGCCGGGATCCTGAAATTGCGGCGTGCCTCCCATAAAGTGATCAGACCCATGATCCGGTTCGGTAATGGCCCAGCATCCGATTTGGCGCGCGTCCTTCTCCGCCACGAATGGCGTGACTAATTCTTGAATCAGGTCGCTCTTTCCGGTCGCTGCCGCCATGGCAAACGGGAATCCTGCCACAGCCAGCGCGGCAGCAAACTCGGCGCTTCCCCACCCTAGCTCTTCGAATGCAAGGTGGGCATCCAATCCTGTCAGGCCCATCCCTCCACAGGCTTTGGGAATAAGAACGGTGTGATAACCCTGTGCATAGGCGGCCTTGAATGCCGTCCAGAGCGGAGACCGGGGGTCTATCACCTGCTGGGGATCCGGCAAGCGATCGAGAGCGAGGGCCGCCGGCCTTAAGACAGACTTGGAAAAATCCTGCATGTCCAGCTTCAATTTCTGCTGGTCGGCCGTCAAGCTCAAGTCAAGCTCTCGGTATGTCGTCATATCTTCTCCTTTACCGGCCCATCGTCGGATCACCATCCATACACATCATCAGGCCTGAAGTCGCGCGATCAGCGCAGCGGGATCCCAGTACCCCCACATGGTCTGAATGGTGCCACGGTCATTGAACTCGAACACGTCGATCCCTTCACCCGTCACCGCTTTGCCGTTTGTGCCGACCCCGCGTACTGTGAATTTGACGGCGGCACGATTTCCCGTCACCGCCACGTAATCCTCGGTAAAGCCGATCTCAGTAAATGCCTTGGCCACGTTCATAAAGAACTGACGGAGGCCGGCCTTTCCTTGAATAGGGGGTGCTCCATAGGGATCGTGGCTGACGGCATCGTCTGCAAAACAGGCCAGCCAGGCATCGACATTCATGGTGCGAGTCGCCGCAAAGTACCGTTGTACGAGGGTCGCTTTCGTATCCGGAGCCATCTTTTCTCCTTCAGGTTGATGAGTTGATCTGTCGTCTGTTATCTCACGTGTACCTAGTTTTATTACGTATCATGCATTGTCTTGGATCTATACACAAGGATGTGTGTTGATGCTGGGATGAGGTTGAATGCCCGCCAGGGGCGATGACGGGGGGCCGGAAGTTTGGGGGGGCCGCTCGACTCCCGGCCGGTCAGCGATGACCGGCCTGCTGCTCGGCATGGTAGGAACTGCGCACCAGCGGGCCGGATTCGACGTGGCCGAATCCCATCGCAAGGCCTTCCGCTTTGAGTTGGCTGAATTCGTCGGGGTGATAAAACCTCGCGATCGGCAGATGGGCCTTCGTGGGTTGCAGATATTGTCCAATGGTCAGAATGTCGCAGCCGACGGACCGGAGATCCTGCATGACGTCCCGGGCTTCATCGACGGTTTCTCCCATGCCGACGATGAGACCTGACTTGGTTTTCATCCCCATCTGCTTGGCTCGTCCGAGCAATTCGATCGACCGCTGATATTTGCCTTGCGGCCGGATCGACGGAAAGAGTCGTCGCACCGTTTCGATATTGTGGTTCAGGATATCCGGTCGTTGCACGCAGACTGTCTCGAGCGCGGTCTGGTTCGCTTCGAAATCGGGAATCAGGACCTCGACCGTGCAGGTCGGGATCGATTGCCTGATTTGCTGGATGGTTTCGGCAAAGACTGAGGCGCCTCCATCTTCCAGCTCATCACGGTTCACCGACGTAATGACGGCATGTCTCAGGCTCAATGCCTGAACCGCCTGAGCGACTCGAAGGGGTTCCTCGCGATCCACTTCCAGAGGACGCCCGGTTGTGACCGAACAGTACTGGCACCGCCTGGTGCAAATGTCGCCCAGGATAAGAAACGTCGCGGTCCGGGCGTTCCAACATTCCCACATATTGGGACAACGGGCTTCTTCGCAGATCGTGTGCAGTTGGAGCCGGTCCATGACGCTCCGGATATCCTGATAGTCGGGGCCGCGCTGCAGGCGGACTTTGAACCAGGGAGGCAGTCGTTCCCTTGCTTGCGTCTGCCGGCCAGTGTCGGGATGCCCGTCACTTCCGGAGGGTTGCAAGTCCTTGAGTGGGACAAACGTCATAGTGTCGTTCCCGGTTTGGTCAATTCCTGAGGATGTTCGAGGATGCGCTTGAACTCCTTTAAAAACTGAGCAGCTTGCATTCCGTCGAGCGCACGGTGGTCGCATGACAGGGTGACGCTCATCCGTCTTCCTGCCCTGACCCCTCCGTTTTCCACGACGGCCGCATCACGCACGGCGGATACGGCGATGCATGCGGCCTGCGGAGGCATGAGGACGGCGATGAAATTGGCCACATCGTACATGCCCAGATTGGAAATGGAAAAGGTGGCGCCGGCATATTCCGGCGGTTGGAGCCGTTTGCTCCTCGCTCGTTCGATCAACTCCCGCGACTCGGTTGAAATCTGTTCCAACGATTTGGCGCCGCAGTTCTTCAGCACGGGTGAAATCAGTCCGTCGTCCAAGCCGACAACGATACCGATGTCGATCGTGGCGTACCGCCTGATTGCCGTGCCGGTGTAGGAGACATTGATCTGCGGGTGACGCGCAAGCGCCAGCGCCGCGGTCTTGATGATCAGGTCGGTGATGCTCGGGTGTACCCGACGGTCCTGCTTGAACTGATTGCGGAACTGTTCCGCCTTTTCCATGGCGATGTCCACGGTGAGATAAAAGTGTGGGACCGGCGCCTTGCTGTGCGAGGTGGCGCGCGCGATGGCCTTGCGCATTTGACTGAGCGGCTGATCGGTTCCGGCCGGCATGGTCGTCTGGTCGACGCCGGCAGCCTTCACCACATCGTCCTCGACGATGCGTCCCTCCGGCCCGGTGCCTTGAACGGTCGAAAGGTCGATGCCGCGCTCCGCGGCCAATGCTTTCGCGCGGGGCGAGGCAATCGTGCGGGGTTCTTCTATCCGAGAGCCTCCTGCGGCGCGGGAGACCGGGGGGGGTGCCTTCGGACTCGCAGTTTTTACGGCGGCAGAGGCCGCGATCGAGTCGGATGCAGCGGCGGTAATGTCTTCATCCGCCTCGCCGATCACTCCGATCAGCGCACCGGCCTTGACCGTCTCCCCTTCCCTCGCCATGACTTTTCGCAGGATGCCGGACGCAAAGGCTTCCAGGTCCATGACGGCCTTGTCCGTCTCAATCTCGGCGATGATATCCCCTGCCTGCACTGGGTCGCCCTCTTTCTTCTTCCATTCGACGACGATGCCCTCTTCCATGGTATCAGTCAATTTTGGCATGACGACTCGGCTGGCCATAAGTCCTCATCGAATGTTGAATAGGTCGGAATCTCCCCGCGTCGCCGGCATGACAAAAGATGACCCGTCCGGGTGACGACAGGAATGGCACTCGTCTTCTAGCGGGTGGTAGCAGCCCGTTGAATCCAGTGTATCAGCTTTTGCCAGAGCCCATGAGCCGGTTCGTGTTCCGGGACGGGATCTGGGTACTCGATCCATGGTTCCTGGGACCCCAGATAGACTCCGTTTTTGAAGCTGAGTCGGCTGCGGAGTTGCCGGTATCCCTGTTCATGCAATGCATTCACGAGCTCTCGCAATGCTGTCTCGGTTGAGGCCGGATGTTCGGCCGTCACCCGTTCGCTTTCATATCTCAGAACAGCCCTGAACCCGGCGGACCGCGCCTCACACTCGACCGGACGAGTGAAGCCTCGTTCACGGGCATCAAACCCCGCGAGTTGGTGAGTCTCGAGGGTCTCATCAGGCATTATTGCGCTCGAAACACCGCCAGGAGGTCGCTGAGCGCGATGGTCTTGCTTTTCAACAATGCTCGCTCTGCATCCAAAACATCGAGTGCCGATACCTTCTCCGTTCCGCCCTTGAGACATCTCGCGCCCAAGGTCAGGACCCGTTCACATTCTTTTTCGACCTTTGCCTGTACAACCGGATTGACCTTGGTAATCTCAAGCACTGTCCCTCGGGTTGCGGCGAGGTGGGCCTGCAGTTCTTCCTCAGGATACGACTTTCTCGCCGCCTCATCCTGACAGCGATCGATATACTGTGTCAGGAACACGTACAATCGGACCAACGCTTCCGTGGTCTCAATGTGACTGGGACTCGTCTCCTTGACCATCGTTCGGCTCCTTTACGTTATCCTCGCCCGAGGACCTGTTTGACTGCCTCTATCACCTTGAGTCGATCCGGAATCGCGGCGTCTTCCAACACTCGACTGTACGGCATGGGCACATCCTCCCCCGTCACCCTGATGATCGGGCCGTCCAAATAGTCGAATGCGACGGTGTAGACACTGTCTGCAATCTGAGCGCCCAACCCGCAGAAACGCCAACCTTCCTCGACAATCACCACCCGTCCGGTTTTCCTGACGGACGTGACGATGGTGTCGAGGTCCAGCGGCCACAACGTGCGAGGGTCGATGATTTCCACATCGATCCCTTCGCGGCTCAATTCCTCCCCCGCATCCATCGCCAGCAGCAACATTTTTGAATAGGCCACCACTGTGACATCGGACCCGGACCGTTTCACCTCCGCCTGTCCGATGGGAATCGTGTATTCACCGTCCCGGACTTCGCCTTTGGTGCCGTATAGCAGTTGCGCTTCGATAAACAGCACGAGATTCTGATCGCGGATGGCGCTCTTCAGAAGGCCTTTGGCATCGTGAGGTGTCGCCGGCGCGACCACCTTGATACCGGGAACATGACAGAACCACGCCTCGAGACTTTGGGAATGCTGCGCTCCCAATTGATGAGCGGCACTGCCTGGTCCTCGAATCACCATCGGTACCGAGATCTGGCCGCCCGACATATAGCGGATTTTGGCCGCATTGTTGACGATCTGATCCATTGCCAGAATGCCAAAGTTTAAGGTCATGAGTTCGACGATGGGACGCAATCCCGCCATCGCAGCCCCGATGGCCAGACCGGTGAAGCCGGCTTCGGTGATCGGCGTATCCAATACCCGCTGGGGCCCGAATTCCTCGACGAAACCCTTGCTGACCTTAAACGCCCCCTGGTAATAGCCGACTTCTTCTCCGATAAGAAAGGTCCGTGCATCACGACGCATTTCCTCGCGCATGGCTTGATTGAGCGCCTCTCGATACGACAACAGCATGCCACACGTTCCTATTCCGTGACGAGGACGTCCTCATGCAATGCGGAGAGTTCCGGGAACGGGCTTGTTTCGGCAAACGTCACGGCTTGTGCGACTTGCTCATTCACTTCATGCTCGAGTTGTTTGAAATCCGCATCAGCGCCGAGGTTGTGGTCGCGCATCGTCCGTTGGAGCAGGAATAGCGGATCACGTTTGCGATGTTCCTCGACTTCATCCTTGGTGCGGTAATGGCCGTGTGAAGGATCGGCCATTGAATGCCCCATGAAGCGATAGGTCAGCGCTTCGATGAAGGCAGGCCCCTGTCCCGCACGGACACGTTTCACAGTCTGCTCCATTAGGCTCCTCATAGCCAGCACATCCATGCCATCGACCCGTTCTGCCGGGATGCCGTAGGATCGGGCCGTCTCGGTAATATCGGAATACAACGCGACGGCGCGATGTACCGGTGTCCCCATTCCATATCGGTTGTTCTCGCAGACGAACACCAGAGGTAGTTTCCAGAGGGCGGCAAGATTAAACGCTTCATGTGCCTGCCCGCTTGGAAACGCTCCTTCCCCGAAGAAACAGACCGTCACCCCGTCTCCTTGTTCATACTTGGTCGCGAATGCAAGTCCGGTCGCCAGAGGGATGTGTCCTCCGACGATGGCGTAACCTCCCATGAAGCGCTTCTCACAATCAATCAAATGCATGGAGCCGCCCTTGCCCTTGCACAGCCCGGTAGCCTTACCGAACAGTTCGGCCATGACTCGCCGCGGGTCCGAACCACGGGCAAGACAATAGCCGTGATCCCGATACGCGCTGATGACGTAATCGTCCGGTCGGAGTGCCGCGATGGCTCCGACAGCCACTGCTTCTTCTCCGATGTAAAGATGGAGAAAACCGGCGATCTTGGCGAGCGCATACATTTCCGCCGATTTTTCTTCGAACCGGCGGATCAGCAACATTTGTCGATACAAGTGAAGCAGGTCGGTGCGCTCCATTCCTCATTATGCAGGAGCCGGATGCACGACTCAAGAAAGGAGATCGCGGGAAGAGGATGGTGGGTTTGAAGAAGGAGGATCGTCTAGCGGGAGGGCAAGGAATGCATGGCAGGCCAGATCAGAGGCGGGCGCGGATATCATTGCCTTCGACCTTCACTTCGTAGGTCGCCACCTTGGCGGCTGGATTATTGACGCACGCCCCTGTTTTGATGTTGTATTGCCAACCGTGCCACGGGCAGGACACAACATCCCCTTCTACATCGCCTTCGCCCAGCGGGCCACCACGGTGCACACAGGTGTTATCGATGACGTGATACGTGCCGTCGACATTGAAGACGGCCAGGGTCTTGCCGTTGATTTCTGCAACCATCCCGCTCCCCGGCTTGACATCTGCTGTTCCTGCGACTCGCACAAATTCAGACATGCTCTCCTCCATTACCCGAACCGGTTCATGTCAGTTCGGTGTTTCTCAATTGCCCGATGCGGGTCTAATTTTCTTGAGCAGACTTTCGATCCGACTAGGGCCATCCTGGTTCTCAGTACCGAACCGGGCGGCAATTTTAGCTGCAATCTCATGAAAGGCCTTCGCTTGCGGCGAGTCAGGATCGGCGATGACCAAAGGACGGCCCAGATCTCCGCCCTCCCGGATGGCTGGATCGATGGGAACTCGTCCGAGAAACGGGACCCCAAGCGTATCGGCCGCCCGTTCTCCTCCACCGTACGAAAAGATCTCCGTTCGCTCGCCGCAATGCCCGCAGACAAAATGACTCATGTTTTCCACGATGCCCAATAGCGGGACGTTGACCTTCTGAAACATCATCATGCCTTTTCGGACATCATGCAGGGCAACCTCTTGTGGAGTCGTCACGGTAATGGCGCCGGCAAGAGGTACAAGTTGCGAGAGCGTGAGCTGCGCGTCACCGGTTCCCGGAGGGAGATCGATAAGAAGGAAATCGAGGTCGCCCCAGAGCACGTCACGAAAGAGTTGTTGAATGGCGGTGTGCACCATCGGTCCCCGCCAGACAACCGCCTGGTCCTCCGGGACAAAGAATCCCATTGAGATCAGTTTTACTCCATGGCTTTCAGCCGGCGTGATCTTGCCGTCTTGCTGTTCGGGAGTTTTTTCAACGCCCATCATCATGGGAATATTGGGGCCGTAGATGTCGGCATCCAGCAAGCCGACCTTCGCCCCTCGAAGCCCCAACGCCACAGCCAAATTGACGGAGACGGTGGATTTTCCCACACCACCTTTACCGCTGCTGACCGCAATGACGTGCTTCACGCCCGGGATCAGATTTGTTTTTCCCTGTGAGTCTTGTTGCTGGGATGTTCCGGCCTGCATATCTGCCATGATCTCCTCCTCCATCGATCCCTCGTCAGCGATCGACGCTTTACTCATCATATGCTATCAACCCAGCTAAAGGGAATGGGCCGATAGACGCAGGCCATCGTAGGCCTCACGGAATAAAGAGAGAGGATCGGGCCTTGATGGTCACGCCTTCTGGCGTTGCAAGTTATACGCGAGGCCCGTGAGGGCGAGGAGATAGATCAGCCATTTGGATGGATCAAAGTTATACCAGCGTGGTCCGTTGCGGTAATCATATGAAAACGTATGGTGGTAATTGTGGTAGCCCTCGCCGAAACTGACAAAGGAGATCAACCAGCTGTCCCGGCTGCTGTCCTGCGTGCCATGAGGCTGGCTGCCCCACATATGACACAGAGAATTGATGGTAAACGTCGAATTCAGGACCAATACTATGCGCAGCATCCCCGCGAGCAGAAAGCACCCCAGCCCGCTTATGAGGCCATTGGAGATGTACCCGGCGACAAAGGGTACCAGCAGTCCGGAGGCCACGATCGCCGGGTAGTGCCGGTGTTGCCACATGATGATCGGATCCTTTCGGAGTCGTCTCTCATAGGAGTCCGAGCGATGCAGAGTCTCCACGAACAGCCATCCGCAGTGACTGTGCCAGAATCCCTTCTGGGCATTGTAGGGATCTTCGTCCGAGTCCGTCCTAGCATGGTGCCGGATGTGATCAGCACACCAGAGCAGCGCCGAGTTTTGTAGCGCCCACCCCCCGGCAATCAACAAGCAGACTTTCACCCACGGCTGGCATTCGAAGCTGCGATGCGAAATCATCCGGTGATAGCCCACCGTAATCCCCAGGCCGGTGACGATGTAGAGAATGATGAGGAGAATCCAGTCGAGCAAAGTATAGTCATAAAAATACGCAAAAAGCGGGACGCCGAGCACTGTCACGATGGTCATCGCGAGAAACAAGAGGATCGTTCCCCAAGCCAGACTGCGTACGGATGGATCGTTCATCGGTCTCCTTCAGGCTGAGTGAATATCGGTTGGTCATGACAGTCGATGCTCCGACGGACCGCGCGCATGCTAGCGGAAGTGGCTTTGAATTTTCAATAGGAAAGACGGGGTGTATACTGAACAGCAGCACATTCTACTGAGTTCCGGCGCCTTCTCATGGTCGATCCTCTCACGCTTGAACCGCGTATTCGTGCCATTGGCGCGCACCTGGCCGGGCTGTCCGCCGGTCACTCTCCGGCTCTGTTCGATTCCCGTTGGTGGTCGCAAGCGACCATCAACCTTGCGATGAAAGATCCCTCGTTCAAGGCGCAGCTCTTCCGCTTTATCGATGTGTTGCCGGCGCTGAAGCAGGATGCCCAGGTCATCCATATGGTCCGTGAGTATTTTGGCGAAATGGGCGAGCAGATATTTGGCTTGCAGTGGGGGCTGAAAGCACTGACCGCGACCAGTCTGGGAGCCGCGCTGAGCGGTAGAACCATTCGCCATCAGGTCGAGCAAATGGCGAAAACCTTCATAGCCGGGGCAACTATTAGCGATGCTGTTCCGGTCCTTGAGCGCTTATGGAAGGAAGGACGAGGGTACTCGGTCGACTTGTTGGGCGAGGCAACAGTGAGCGAGCGAGAGGCGGATCTGTATCGAGAACAATGTGCGGCGGCGCTGGAGGAATTGTCCAGGGCGTCGACCACATGGCCTTCAACTCCGCTATTGGAACGAGACCACATGGGGGCTCTCCCTCGCGCGCAGCTCTCACTGAAATTATCGGCCCTTTGCTCTCAACTGGACCCCGCCGATCCGGAAGGCAGTTATCGCGCGGTGGCGGGACGCCTCCGGTCCCTGCTCGACATCGTCTGTTCCCTTCCCGCCTCGATTATTTTTGACATGGAACAGGCGGAGACCAAAGACCTGATCCTCTTCATCTTCATGAAGGTATTTTCCGAGACGCCCTATCGGTCGTATCCGCACGCAGGACTTGCGTTGCAGGCGTACAGACGGGACGCGCATACCGATGTTGAATCGGTGTGCGCGTGGGCACGGCAGCGTCAGGCTCCCGTGACGATCAGATTGGTCAAGGGCGCCTACTGGGATTCGGATACCATCCGGTACCGCCAGCGAGGGTGGCCTGTTCCCCTATTCGAGCACAAGGCTGATACGGACGCGAATTACGAATCGCTAGTTCATCTGTTACTCCAGCATACCGACGTCATACGCGCAGCCTTCGGCACCCACAATCTTCGGAGTCTGGCGGTGGCCGAAGCGGTGGCCGAGGCGCTCGGGGTGAATCCGGAAGCCTGGGAGTATCAGATGATTTTCGGGATGGCTGAGCCGTTTCAAACCGCCATTGCCAAGTTGGGTCGCAGGCTGCGGATATACACCCCAGTCGGAGAATTGCTACCCGGCATGGCTTACCTTGTGCGCCGCTTGTTGGAAAACACATCCAATGAATCGTTCCTGCGGAAGGACTATGTCGAATCCCAGTCTCTCACGCAGTTGCTGATGCCTCCGTTGGGTTCGCAGCAGGTCTCCGGTTCCTTTTCACCGGTACGTTCGCAGGAGACATCTCCGGACAGGCCGGGTGAGTTTCAGAATGAACCGCATACGGATTTTTCCCAGTCGATGGCCCGCCAAT
>Ga0075420_100002288_pt1 | contig 16560 bp, 14 predicted proteins | sample SoiMetdeltSBSDD4_FD_75296 | JGI IMG/M metagenome (GOLD analysis project Ga0075420, IMG submission 75296) | Bulk soil microbial communities from a Populus tree surrounding site in Tennessee, USA - Soil MetaG P. deltoides SBSDD4 | ecosystem: Environmental > Terrestrial > Soil > Tree plantation... | reverse complement strand
CCGGCGCGACCGAAGGCGCGCGCCAGCTCCCATGCGACACGCTCGGCGCCGCCTTGCGTGCTCAATTCCTGGATGACCTGGACGATCTCAAGTTCCATGGCGTCGATCCCTTCGGGATACCACGATGAAACAGTCCGCTTTGACTAGATCGGTTCGCAAGCTTGCGGGGGAGCGTGCGCGTCGTCGGGTTTCGATTTGTGTGGTCATGGTTGCGTTAGTCGTCGCTGCGGCCGCGCGGGCCAGGGCTCAGAACATCGTCCCCCCAGACGAGACCATCCGACAACGCGTCGGCGGCGGAAACATCGTTACGCATTTGACCGGAGCGCCGACCGCGCAGTTGTACGCCGCGCTGCGTGGCGTGGGAGCAACGCTCGGGCGCATGAACTCGTATGGCTGGCGTGATCTCAAACGTAATCCGATTCCAAAAAACTTCGATGCTGCCATGCTCGAAGCCTATCGACGCGGCATCACGCCGATCATCTTGTTGGAGTACGAAGGCAGCTATCAAACGCTCCAACCACCACAGCCGGTAGGTTCGTACCTTGATTGGTATGCCGCTGGAAAGGCAGTGGCGGCGCGTTTTCGACCGGATGGTGAATGGGGGCGCGAAAACGGCGTTCGCGGCTTCGGCGTTAAGGTTTACTCGGCGATCAACGAGCCGGATGTGCAGGAGAGCATCCCGCGCGACGCCTATCGCGATGCGTTGCGGGGCCTCGCCGACGGCGTGCACAGCGTCGATCGGGCGCTGCGCGTCGTACCGGGCGGCTTCGCCACTTGTAACTCGCACGGCGATGCAACCCTGCGTGGCTACGGTCCGGCGATCGCTGGTTTGCTCGAGGAGGGTAAACTCGACGGGATCGACCTCCACACCTACTACAACTCGCGCTGGTACCCGATGACACGCGGCCGGGAGTTTTCGGCGCAGACGTGTTTCGACCGCGTGAAGGCGGCGATGGGCCTGCGGCGCGACGTCAATTTCTATTCCACCGAATACAACGTGGCGCGGGCGGAAGCGTGGACCGATCCGAAGTTGTTGGCGCGGCTGTTTCTGACCGCGTTCTGGGACAATGTCGGTGTCGTGCGTGCCGACGGGCGCACGTCGGCGACCGTGCTGGCGTTCCCCTGGAATCTCGCCGACACCGGCGAGATCGAAGGTCCCGCCTACGCCATGGCGCTCACCAAGGATCCCTGGTCGCCCGACCTGCGCGCCGCGGTGGTGCGGACCGTGCTGCGGCTCGCCGGCGACATGAAGTTCACATCGCTCGATCCGCGCGGCGCCGGCACCTTTGCGCTCGAAGGCAAAGAGGCGGTGCTGTTCGTCTGGCAAAATCTCGAAGGCTGGACTGACAAGCCCGGCTCGGTCTGGGAGGTCGAACTGCCGCCGTGGGCGCGTCTCGCCGAATTGTGGGGTTTCGACGGACTGCGCCGGACGATCCCGGTCCAAGGCGGCAAGGTTGCGATCAGAGATCTGCCCGGCAACGAAACCTACATGCTGCGCGTGCCGCGACCACACTAGAGAATTTTCCAGTTGAATTGATTCGCGCTCTCCGTTCGTCCCCGCGAAAGCGGGGACCCAGTACACGTAATAAGAAGGTTCTGGATTCCCGCTGGAGCCTGTGCTCGGGCCGCGCCAAGCGCGGACTTGAGTGCGGGAATGAGCGGAGGATAGAGCCGTGTCACGAGGACAGTGCGCTAGCGACTGCGATGGTCCCGATGCGAGCATGTTATGTGCGCCGGCTCGGTGATGGTGCGGTCGGTCGGTAGACGACGTTCGGTGCCAGCGCGGCGCCGCCGGATGCCGCGCCGATCCATGCGTCCGCCAGGTCTTGCGCGATCCGTTCATAGGTGAAGCGCGTGGTGACGTTGTTGCGGCCGGCCTCGCCGCGCAGGCGTCGCGCCTCCGCATCGGGTGCGATCGTGTTCAGAAGCTCCGCCAGCGCTTGTGGATCGCGCTCCGGCACGACCCATCCGCCGTCGCCGATCACGCTCGGGATCGCGCCGGATGACGATCCGATCACCGGCACGCCGCAACTCTGGGCCTCCACGATCACGCGGCCGAACTGTTCGAGCGTCGTGCGTGTGGTGCGCGTCAGCAGGATGAGGGCATCGAGACTCTGAATGAAACGCGCGACGTCGGCGGGCACGCCCCAGCGTTGGAACGTGACATGTCCTTCCAAACCGAGCCGGTGCACGCGCTGGCGTAGTTCGGCTTCATGCGGTCCTTCGCCCATGATCGCGAGATCAACCCGAAACCGGGCCCGCGCCATCGCGTCGAGTGCATCGTCGAGACCCTTGTCGGCGACGATGCGGCCGACATAGCCCAGTTGCAGCTTGGGCTCCGCGGCTGCTGTAGTGAGCGGCTGGTCTGACGGCCGGAACGTCGCCTGATCGACGCCATAGCCGGTGTAGCTCACGGGGCCGCGATATCCCTTGGCCCAGACCACGGCGGCGGCCAGCGGGCTTCGCGCCAGGATATGATCGGTCCGGCGCAGCACGTATTTGCGGATCGCCTCGAACGGCGGCGGCAATCGCTTCATGAGGTTCTGGTCGACTTCCAGCACCAGCGCGGCATCGCCTTTCAGCATGCAGGCTTGCAGCGCAACCAGGCTCCAGGGCTCCTCCCACAGGTGAACGACATGCGGCTTCACCTCGCGCATGATCCTGCGCATGCCGGGATAGACATGCAGATACCAGCTCATCGGCCCGGCATTCTGGAACCAGACCGGCAGCGTATGCACGCGAATGCCGGGATCGTCCGGCGGATCGGCCTCGACGGTGCGGCCGAACTGATGCCAGCGTGCCGGCACGACCAGATCGACATCAACGTCCGGGCGCTGCGCGAACGGATGATAGCGAAGCCGCCCCGCAGCACGGTTGACGGCGGTGTGGGCAATCGAGACGACGCGTAGTGGCGATGAGCTAGACACGGCCGAGCACCCTCGCTGCGGCGCCGGTCACGCCGGTGAGATGCAGTTCGATCATCGTCAGGTTGCGATGCGCGCCGTTCAACGTGTTGCGCGGCAGGCAATAGGGATCCTGACCGGCGCGGACGATGCCCTTGCGGGTCGTGGCGGTGCTGGAATATCCGGCCTCCCGCGCGATATCGAAGTCGCGCTGGCCGCAATCGCCGGATCGCCCATAGGGAAAGGCGAAATGGCGCGCGGCGACCCCGAGCTTGGCGCGCAGCCGCTCGCGGCTGTCATGCAGTTCGGCGAACGCGTCCTGCGGCGACAGCGACGAGATCCGCGCATGCGACACGGTGTGCGAACCGATCTCGACCAGCGGATCGTCGCGCAGCGCCTCGAGCATCTCCCACGAGATCGCGTGTTTGCGATGCACCGCCGCGGCGTCGATCGCGTTCTCACGGCAGAAGCGCTCGTAGCGCGCGCCCGCCTCCGGGCCGTCCCAGCGCGCCGCGGTTACCGCGTAGGCGTTGCGTTTTTCCTCGGTCGTGCGGGCTTCGATGGTCTCGCCGTCGATCGTCAGGCGATCGTGCGCGATCAGCGCATCCTCGAGCCCCGCACACCACATCGGCATGGTGCCGTCCGGAATCCCTGTGGTGACGAACAGCGTCACCGGCAGGCCGTGGCGGCGAAACAGCGGGACGATCTCTTCGAAGGTGTCGCGATAGCAGTCGTCGATCGAGAAGTTCACGTAGCGGTCGCCGGTGCGCCCACACGCCGCGCGTTCGAGCGCTTCCTCGACGGTGACGACCTGCCAGCCGGTGCTGCCGAGGTAAGACAGGAGCTGATCGAGGAAGGTGAGGTCGATGTAGAAATCACGGTTGGGAAGTGTCGCCCAGGTGTTGCTGTGCGCGACCCGGTGAAACGTGAACAGGCAGCCGCGCGACCCCATGAGGGCGTCGGCGGCTTTGCCGCACGTCCGTACCAGATGACCGGCGCCGACCGGGAGAGCTTGCGGGATGGGGTGAGGGTCCAGCATCTATGCCTTCCTTGCGCGAGAGAGCCAGGATTGGACGAAGGTGAGGGCGGTCTGACGGAGCGCCGGCATCAGGATGGCGATCGCGATCGCGGTGACGGCGCCGTAGGCGAGGCCACCCATCAGCAGGCGGGTGAACGTGCCGGTGAAAGCTTGCTGCACCTGCCAGCCGGCGAAGACCATCAGCATTGCCGGCAGGACTGCGATCAGGATCAGGCGGAACAGGTGGGCTCTGCACTCGAGTGCGAGCACAATTCCCATCAACAGCACGAGGCTGCGCGTGGTTTCGCCGAGGCCAAGCATCAGCACGCTGGTGTCGCCGGCAGGCGCCACCCACGATACCGTGAGATTGAACGCGATATTGACGGCGTAGGCCAACACCAGAATGCTGGCGGCCAGCACGTTGCGTCCCGAGCTGTTGAGCACGCGCATCAGGATCAGGCCGAGCGTGGCGGCCCAGAGCCCGACCGCAATTCCGCGCAGCGCCTGGCTGGTCAGAATGACGCCTTCCTCGGTGAAGGCGCCGCGGAAGAACACCAGGCGCACGATGTCGGGAGCGAACAGGAACAGGAACACCGACGCCGGCAGCGCGATGGCGAGGATCGGACGGGCGATCGCCTCGATCTGCGCCTGCGGGTCCTTCGGCGGATGGCTCGCGAGCACTGCCAATCCGACCGGCTGGCAGATCAGCGGCAATGTCGATTCCGTCAGGGTGCGCGCGTAGTCCATCGAGGCCACCGCGCCGGTGACCAGCCGCGACGCGAGCGAACGCTCGATCCACACATGGCACTGCTCGGCGGCCGGGATCGCCAGCAGCGGGAACAGCCGGCGCAGGAATTCCCAGCCTTCCATGATGACCTTGCCGGCGGTCAGACCGCGAAAGCGCAAATGCCCTTCGCGCCACATCATCCAGAAGCCCCAGAGGCCGAGCGAGATGAAAGCCAGGGCGAACGCCCAGCCGAGCGCGCTGACATGGCCGGTCACGCCCGCGGTCACGATGCCGCTGATCATCGCGATGTTGAGGGCGATGGTGCGGGCATTGGTCAGACGGGTGCGGCCGAGCGCGATCTCGCCTGCGGCCAGGCAATTCAGCAGGGTCGAGGCCGGCATGCCGAGCGCCATCACGCGCACGAATTCCAGCGCCAGTGCGCGGCCTTCCGAGGAGAAGCCGCCGACCAGCTTGTCGATCCACCATGCGCCGATCGCCTGCAATACCAGCATCAGTATGAGCGAGAGCGACGTGAAGGCGACGGTGAACGACGCCAGTCGCTCCGGCGCCTCGCCTTTCGCCTGCCATTCCCGATGCATCGGGATCAGGATGGCGGGCACGCCTTCGCTCTGCAGGAACGCCAGCGGCAACATCACCGCGCTGACGGCGCCGCGAAAGCTGTCGGCGACCAGCGACGCGCCGATGACCTGCGCCATCAGAACTTCGCGCGCGAAGGCGAGCACCTTGCTCACGATCGCGCCGCCCATCAGGATGGCAGTGAGGCGACGGCTCACGGCACACCGTGCTGTGCATTGGCGCGCGGCGGCAGCGTTGCCAGCACGGCGAAGGTCCAGAACAGGAAGCCGAATTCGCCCGCCGTGAGGTTGGCGAGCGGCAATTGCAAGAGCGCGGTGCAGCCCAGCGCCCCGACCATGATCGCTTCCGGCCGCGGGTCGCGCCAGGCAGCGCCGATGGCGTTGACCGCCGTCCACACCAGAGCGGACAGGCAGATCATCCCGACCACCATGCCCATCATCAGCCAGCAGGCGATGATCATGCCGTCGATCGCCATCGTGCCGGCGGTGCCCACGTCGCTGGTGGTGAAGCCGCTGCCGAACAGCGAGCTGTCCGGCATGTTCCACAGCATGAGGAACTGATCGAGACGCTCCTCGGCGCTGTCGTCGCCGCTGACCTCGGTCAGGGTGCCGAGACGATCGGCGATGACCTCGCCGAACGGTGTCGCCACCGCCGCGATCACCACCGCGGCCACCAGCCCGAGCAGGATGACGCCGGCGCGGACGCGGGTGGTGGCGAACATCAGGCAGAACACGATCCCCAGCGCCAGCATCATCCAGGCAGTGCGATACAGCGACAGGAAGAAGGCGAGCGCCGCGGGGATCGCCAGCAGCAGCACGTAGGCGCGCGGGCGCAGGAAGCAGACCAGCAGCAGGCCGACCGCGGTGAAGGTGGCGAAGCTCGCCGGCCCATTCATCGATGAGAAGGTGCGGACGCCAAACGGGATCGGCTGGCCTGCCGACATGATCGGCGCGAACTGCATCCAATAGCGATCCCACGGCTGCGGATCGACGTATTGCACGAGGCCGATCACGCCGGTGATCGGCAGGATCACCACGAAGGCAGACGCTGCCGCCTGCACCATCTCGTCGCGGTCGGCGCTCAGGCCGATGGCGGCGGCGTAGAGCATCGGCACGCCCCACTTGAGCACGCCCGACGCCGCCTGCATCCACTCGCCTTGGAACACCGTGAGCATCGTCGTGTAGAGGATGCAGCCGGCGACGATCAGCATCGGCGTGCTCTGCGCCCCGAGCGATTGATTGCCCTCGAGCAGCCGCCGCAATTGCGGCACCGGGGCCAACAGCGCGAACAGCGGGCCGACCAGCATGAGGCTGGAGTCGTCGTAGCCGACGGAAAGATCGACGATGCGGCGCGCCATCGGCGCGAACGTGAACAGGATGATCGCCGTCTGCAGGTGCGCGGCGGCGCCGCAGCGCCACGCGTACCATCCGGCCGCGCCGCAGGCGAGCACGAACAGCGGGCGCGACAGCGAGCCCAGCGACGGTCCGATCGCGATGGTGACGAGCAGCAGAATGACCGCCGGCAACCAGCCCGGTATCGACCAACTCCGCTGGCTGACTGTCGCGGTGTGCTGCACGCTAGACCCCGGATTTGGCCGCGACCCGCTGGATCACGTCGGACACGGTGTCGAGCATCTGCGGCACGCCGTAGTGGGTGCGGGCGCGCGCGGCGGCGTGGTCGAGCTGCGCTTGCAGCGCCGCCGGATCGGCCAGCACGCGCTTGATCGCGGCGGTGAGATCGTCGGCGTTGTCGGGGCGCACCAGCGTGCCGGCTGTTCCACCCTCGAGAATGTCGGAGGCCGCGCCGGCGTCGGTCGCAACCACGGGAACGCCGGCCAGCATCGCTTCCACCAGCGTGCGGCCGAACGGTTCCGGGTGCACGGACGGATGCACCATGACGTCGACGGCCCGCATCAGCTCGGAGACGTCGTTGCGGTGGCCGAGGAAATGCACGCGATCCTCGATGCCGAGTTCGGCGGCGAGCGTCCGCAAGCGCGCGGCATAGTCGTCCTCGCCGAACAGCGCATCGCCCACGATAATGCCGTGCACGCCCGGAAGCTTGGCAAGCGCCTGCAGCACCACGTGCTGGCCCTTCCAGGGCGAGAGCCGGCTGAACACGCCAACGAGCGGCGCGTCAGGCAGCGCGAGCGCCTTGCGGATCGCTTCGCGTTCGCTGGTCTCGGGGACGATACTCACGCCGTTCGGCACCACCTCGACGAGATCGCGCCGTCCGCCGGCGTCGATGAACGCCGCGGCGGCGGCGTTCGACGGAACGATCACACGCGTCGCCACGCGGTTGGCCAGCGTCACCTGGAGACGCCGCTGCGTGGAGCCGAAATGCGCGCCGTCGATGATGTCATGCAGGTGCCAGACCAGCGGACGTCTTGCGAAGAACGCCGCGAGCGCCGCCAGCACGAACGCCTTCTGGGAATTTGCATAGACCACGTCATGCCGGCGCGCGGCGGCGGCGATCTCGGCGACGATGCCGCCCAGGCGAAACGCCAGCGGCGCGGCTTTCCAAAGCGATCGGTCGCGGCGGATGGTCGACAGGCCCTTACCCCAGCGCGAGGTGATGACCTTCAGTCCCTGGCGGTCCATCGCGGCGTTCAGCGGGCCTTCCTCGAACAGGAAGGCCGACGCGCCCTGCCACGGCCGCACCAGATCGAGCAGCACCAGCTCGGCGCCAGCGACCTTGCTGGTGTGGTTGACGAACATCACGCGCGGTGCCGGCATCAGCTTGCCTTCAAATGGCCGGTGAGGGGGCCATGGCTTGTATGATGGCTGGTATGGGCAAGCACTGGGCCTTGCGGCCTCGCCATGGTGACGGCGATGCCGAGGACATGGCCTCCGGCGTCGCGAATGCGGCTCAAGGCTTGCGCCGCGTCAGCCTGCGATGAGTGACCCCAGCGCGCGCAGCACAGAACGCCGTCTACGTGCTTGGCCAGGATCGCGGCGTCGACCGGGTTCGACGGCCCGTCGAGCAGGACGAGATCGTATTTCTGTGCCCAGAGCAGAAGCTGCTGCAATTGCGGGCGCGCCAGCAGGTCGGTTGCGTCCGTCGCGGGTGGTCCGGCCGAGAGCTGATCGAGCGTCGCGAGCTCGGTCGTCATCGTTGCTTCGCGGGGCGACACCGTCCCGCGCAGCGCATCGCTCAGCCCGAACGGCGGGCGCAGTCCCAGCGCGGCTTCGAACGTCGGCTGCCGAAGGTCGCAGTCCACCACCAGCACGCGGCGGCCGGTCGAGGCGGCGTATTGTGCGAGCGCCAGCGTGGTGAATGACTTGCCTTCGCCCGGGCCGGAAGACGTGACCAGGATCGTGCGGGGTTTGTTACCTGCCAATGCCAGCGCAGAGGAGAGCCGGTTGAGCGCATTTTGCAGGGGCATGTCGAGTTGCGCGAGCCGGAGCGCGAGCCGCAGCGACGGCAGCCGTCCGTGCGCGTCGGCGGACAATTGCGGCAGCTCGGCCAGCACGGGAGCCGACGGCACGGGAGCCCGCAGCACGGGCTCGGCGATGCGGCGGAGACCGGCGAACACGTCGCCATCGATGCGGTCGCGTGCGAGCGCGGCGCCGATCCCGAACAGGAACGCCAGCGTCAAACCGCCGGCGAGGAACGGCAGCGTCTTCGGAAAGAACGGGGTATTCGGCGTTTCGGCGTTGGTGACCAGCCGCGTGCTGCCGAGCAGAACCCGCCGCTCGGTTTCGAGCTCGTTCGCCCGCTTGTCGAGTTCGGCATAACGCGCGCGCTTGATCTCGGTGCTGCGCACCATGGTTTCGATCGATGTCTCGTCGGAGGTCGCGTTCGAGACCTCGGTCTTGGCCGCGTCGACCTGCCGCCGGAGCGTGACGACCAGCGCATCGGCGGCGATCAGGGTTTGCTGCGCGCTCGATGCGATGCTCGCCACCTCGTTGCGCAGGCGCTGATTGAGCGCGTCGAGTTCCTGCTGCAGCGCGATGCGGGTCGGGTGCCTGGGTCCGAGCGTCGCCGCCGAATTGCCGAGCGAGGCGCCGGTGGTGGCGATCTGCTGCTTCAGGTCGCCGACGATGCGGCTGGCGAGAACGGCCGGCGAGTTGGCCGAGCCGCGCGCCTGGTCGGCCTTGATCTCTTCGAGGCGGGCGGCGGCTTCGGCGCGCGCCGCTTCGGCCGCCGCGAATTGCTGGCTGGCGCTGGTGAGGCGCTCCGATGCGATCGGTGCATTGCTACCGCGCATCAAGCCCTTGGCGCGCCGGAACGCCTGGATCTTGGCGTCGTCGTCGCGCAGCTCGTCGTTGAGCTGCGTCAGCTCCTGGCGCAGCCAGGTCGACGCCATCTCGCGGCCGGTCGAGATGCCGGCGCGATGGTCTTCGAGCAGAGCGCTGATCAGCGCATTGGCCATGGTGCGCGCGACGTCGGGCAGCGAGGACCTGTAGCTGATGTTGATGACGCGCGATCGTCCGACCGAGCCGACGACGTAGCGGGCCCCGACATATTCGATTAGCGCATCGCGGTCCGCTTCGAGGTTGTTGCAGGCGGCAAGGCCGCCGAGCCGGCCGAGCATCTCATGCTCGGCGCGATGCCGGCATTCCTCCATCACCGCGTTCAGCGCGCCGGGCTCGGAGACCGCCAGCCGCAGCATGCGCGGCGAGCGGATGACCAGGAGCTGGCTTTCGACGTCGGCGGGGTCGCCGATCTTCTGCGCCCACGCCGCCGAGGCGTTGGCGATGTTGGGCTCCTGCTCGGCGACGATGATCGAGCCGGTTGCGACGTAGCGCACCGGGATGACCAGCAGCGCAATCACCGACGCGGTGAAGGTTGCGGCAAATGTCGCGACGGCGAGGGTGCGGTGGCGCCAGACCTTCTGCAACAGGCTGGCGCCCGCAGGCGCTACCGGTGCGGGAGGTGCAGTGTCGGCTGCATATGTTGACGCCATGGTGACCTCTGCTACGCGGAAACCAGCGACGGAACCGGCAATGCGCTCTCGTTTTCGCGCCCGCGCCGGAGGCTTTCGACCTCTTTGTCGACGAAGGCCTTGAATTCAGATTGGAACCGCTGCGCGGAGAAACGCGCCGCGTTGGCCCGGCAGACCGAGCGTGAGAATGTGTGCTCTTGCGCGACGAAGCCGCGCACGCAGTCGGCGATGGCGCGCGGCTCGGCTTGCTGGAAGAACATGCCGGTGCGATGCGGCCCCGCCGCCAGCACGGTCTCGCGCGCGCCGCCCCGCGCCAGCGCGAGCACGGGCGTGCCTTCCGATTGCGCTTCCACCGGAATGATGCCGAAGTCTTCTTCCGCCGCGAAGATGAGCGCGCGCGCCGTGGTCATCAGCTCGCGCATCTCGTTGTCGCTGACGAAGCCCGCGAACGTGACGTTCGAGCCGGCGATCGAGCGCAGGCGCTTGGCCTCCGGTCCGTCGCCGGCGACGATCAGCTCGAGATCGGGCAGGTGCTTGAAAGCCTCGATCACGACTTCAATGTTCTTGTAGGGCACGAGCCGGCTTGCCGCCAGGAAGTGGCGGCGGCGCGGTACGTCGGCGCTCGGCTTCGCAAGCGTCACCGGCGGATAGATCACCTGCGCGGTGCGGCCGTAGACCTTGCGGATGCGGCGCGAGATGAATTCGGAATTGGCGACGATGGCATCGGGCCCGGAGGCGGTGCGGGTGTCCCACATCCGCATGTAGTGCAGCATCGTGCGGGCAAGCGCGCTCTTGAGCCCGCGCGCATAGCCGCTCTCGCGCAGATAGCTGTGCTGCAGATCCCAGGCATAGCGCATCGGCGAGTGCACGTAGGAAACATGCACCTGGTCGGGCCCGGTCAGCACGCCCTTGGCCACCGCGTAGTTGCTGGAGATGACCAGGTCGTAGGATGAAAGATCGAACTGCTCGATCGCGAGCGGCATCAGCGGCAGGAACGACCGGTGATGCTTGCGCATGCCCGGCATCTTTTGCAGGAAGCTGGTTTGCGATTTCTCGAAGCCGAGCTTCTTGCGGTCTTCAGGCTTCAGGAAATCGAACAGCGTGAAGACGTCGGCGTCAGGATAGCAATTGAGGATCTCGCGCAGGACCCGTTCGGCCCCGCCGATGACGTATAGCCAGTCGTGTACGATTGCGACGCGCACCAAACGGTATCCCTGTTTTCTTCTTGGGCCTCTGAACAGGCATTTTGGTAACGCTATGTGAACCATGATGTCGCGCAATTAAAGTTTCCCAACTTCGTTAATCGCATTAATGGTTTAGAGCCGGATTAACGGCGCTATCTTGAGCGTCGTTCGGTGATGGATTGGGCAGTCAGACGCGGCATGCTTAACGTCGCTTAACCAGCGACGCCGCTCCGACGCTAGTCAGGCGCGAGCGCGCCGCATTTCCGACGCATGCACTAAGCGAATGATGCAGGTGATGATTGGCGCGCGTTTTTGATCGCGCGCACGATGCGTGCGTCGCAGTTAACCGCGACATGTTGGCTTGTGTCGCCGGCGTCGTTTACCAAGCCGGTGCGCGCGCGTTCATGCGCGCAGTCACGACAACGTTATCCACCGCCGCGCATGCAGGCGCGCGCGTTCATGACTTTGCATGAGGCTTTCGACGTGTGACTTGTGACCGAGCGCCGAACTCGGTGTGTTCCCTCTCCCCAGGGGGAGAGGGGCAGGGTGAGGGGGTTCGAACCTATCGAGGGACCTAGCCCCCCTCACCCCACCCCTCTCCCCAACGGGGAGAGGGAGCCGACCGAGCTTGCGGGGAGAGGGGGAGCAGACCGAGCCAGCTTCAGATCGGCGTCGCCGTTCTGACCAGCCGCCTAGTTGCGGGAGCTCGCCTAGTAACGGCCGCCGCCCCAGCCCCAGGTGCCTTGTGGCTGCTGCTGCGGGCGGGAGTCTCTGTTCTGCGCGCCGCGATAGTTGGGGTTCCGTTCGCACGAACCGTCCGACCCGTAGACGCTGGAATCGTAGCACTGTTTGTAGTTGTGATAGGTGCAGTCCCAGGTGCCGCGGCCCAGCGGCCCGTCGCGCAGACACCAGGGATTGCGGCCGCTGCTCACTTGCGCGTCTGCTGTGGGGATCTGGACCGTCGCGGTCACCGCAAGCGCCATGCCCGCTAAGCAGCCTGTCAGTAGAATTCGTTTCATGGGTTTAACCTCCTGCAGGGGGGTGGTTCCCAATCAACAAACGTAAGGTGCCGGTGTTCCAAGTCTCAGTGTTCCCCGGCAACGGTGATGTAGGTCGTTTCCTACCTCGTATGGATCTCTCCTCCGCTCATTCCCGCGCAAGTGGGAATCCAGAGTCTTCCCTTGTCGCCCCTGGGTCCCCGCGTTCGCGGGGACGAGCGGCGAGAGAACGAGTCAAACCTGCCGGGAAATGCTCGAACCCCTCACAACCCTCATTTCGTAAACACGCAGCGGTCGAAAATCACCGCTTCGCGCTCGTACACCTGGCCCCACGAGGTGGCGTGGCCCCGCAGCAGCACCGGGTCGCCGGGATTGAGCGCCGCCATGCGGCGGACGTTCGCGATGTCTTCGGCGTCCATCAGGCACAGCACCTCGGCGGGGCCGTCGCCGCGCCGATGTTCGGTGCCGAGGTGGCCCACATAGGTCGCCATGTAGTCGCGCGGGCCCTTGTAGGTGCCGCGGATGATCCGCGCCCAGTCGAGCCCGGTGGTGCGCGTCTCGACCCGCAGGTATGCGGCCTCCAGCACGAACGGCTGGTCGCGATACTTCGCCTCGAAGCGCACGGGGCCGAGCTCCTTGGCTTCGCGCGTCAGATCGTAAGCGAGCGTCGTTCCCTTGGTGCGCGCCCCGATCTCGACCGGCGCGCGCGCCGCCACCGCGAAGCGCGTCTCGTTCACCGGGATATGCATCAGGCGGATCTCGTTGCGGCCGGGCAGTCCCGGCGGCAGCGTCATGCGGTGCAGCGCCGCGCGGATCGACTCGCTGTTGCGCGCGAATTCGTTGACGTCGGCGATCGTATCAGGCGTGCCCACCGGCACCGTGTAGATACGGAAGTTCGATCCCACCCGGCCCATGTTGCGCGCGTCGGCGGTGACGCCGATGCGGTCGGTGGCGCGGAACGTCGGCTGCGTCGGCGCAACGGTTGCGGTGCCGGTCGGCGCGCCGCTTTGCGCCTGCGCCGTTGCTACTCCCATCGCGCCCGCCGCGCAGAGCGCGGCGAGCAGCGACGTCAGCTTGGCGAACGGCATCAGCGCGTGACCGAGAACTGCGCGCGCGCGCCGACTTCGAGCTTGCGCTCGTTGTTGTAGAGCGTGGTCAGCCAGCGGATCTCGTACAGGCCCGGCGCGAACGGGCCGATCTCCCAGCCGTTGTCGACCTGGTAGCGGCTGAGATAGGTGAAGGCCAACGGCTTCTCGCCCGAAGAGTGCGGCTGCACGTTGTCGGGTGCGCCCGCGGACACCACCTGCACGAGGTCGCCCTCGCCGGTCTCGGGGAAGCCCTGGAACGACACCGCCATCTTCTGCCCGACCCGCATCGTGCGCGCCCGCACCACGATCTTGCCGTCGCCGACCACCGGCCCGAGCTCCTGGGCCGGCTGCTGGTTCTGGCCTTGCCCGGTGGTTTGCATCTGTTGCGGCTGGGTTTGCTGCGCGTTGGCGATGCTGAGGCAAAAACCCGCCGCCGCCGCGACGACGAGCGCGGCTCCACACTGACGAATCATCATTGCTCCTGGACTTGCTGAAACTGGACTTGCTGGGAATGGCAGCCGGACGGCCGCCGGAGAGGTAGGCGAGGAAGCGCAGCCGCATGGCAATTTCGGGGCAGGGCTGTCCCCTGGCTGCTTCCCGCGCCGCTATCACATGCAGATGCTGTGAATGGTGCGTTCGGCGGCTGCGTCATTGCAGCCGCGGCGAGCAATACTCAACGTGAGCGCGAACAAATGCTTCGCGAGAGATTCAACGAGGCGAAACAGGAACGAAGATTCAATAGCGACGTTCAATGGACTGCGAAGCCAGCCACGAGCCAGCCATGCAGTCCCAGCGTCCTTCGACAATACGCACGACACTCTTTTTCGGATTGGCCGCCGGTGTGGCCCTGTGCGCCGCTTTTGCCTTGACGGTTTCAGCAGACTCCGAAGCGGCGGCGCAGTCTGTGAACGTGGCAAGTGCATCCACTGAGCCGTCACCATCTCCTCAGTCGAGCGACACCCGAAAAGTAAGGGTCATCGACATGACCGCCGCCAGCGTGGCCGGCTCCGACACCAGCCGCTGGTACGACCGGGTCGCCAGACCAGGCCCCGCGAAGAAAGCCACGAAGTCGGTGGCCGTGCCTGCGAAACCGGAAAAACCAAAGAAGGTTGTGCGGCGCGCTCCCCCGCGTGAGCCTGATGCGCGGTCGGCGTACGCTTCAGCGCCGAACGAGCGCAGGGACTTTGGTTCGTTCTTCCGACAGTAGTTTGCGGAACGCGTATAGCGGCGAACGTATTGCTGTTCGTTGTGCAGTCCGCAGCGTCGCTTCATGCACAGGTGCTGTGGATGTGAGTGCGCGGTGCCGTCGCGTGGTTCAGGCCGTGTGATCAAGCGGTTCTCTGCATATCGCATTGCTCGAACGCGTTCGCTGCGCACAGCGCTATGAACAGCACGCACGCATTGTTTGACTTCCATCTCATCTATGAGACCATCTTCCTCGTCCCGTTCACCGAGGGCGTCTCCGGAGACGAGCCAGAGTCGGAACGGGATGCGGCGTCCCGCGCGCGTGGCTCCTAACCGCGCACCCGGGAGGCTTCGGAAACCCGCCCTCCGCCACTAGGAGCGGACGCGAGCAGTTCGCAGACGGTGAAGCCTTTCTTGCTTCATCCCGCGCGGGACCGGACGTCTTAAATCCCGCAGTGGAGCGCCGAGAGGCGAGCGTCCGGCGTTATCGGACGCGAGGCGTTTCGCAAAACGCCTGCGGGCCTGCGTCACTGGCCCGCGAAGGGTGCCTCGCAAGCACCCGAGCGCCTGTCGGCGCTCCACTCCCTCACTTAAGCGAGGGAATGAACAGCAAGCCTCGGAGAGCAATTCGCCTCGCGAGAACGATGACGTGTGCAACGAGATGACGTGCAACGAGATGAAGGACAGATGGTCGTTCGCGCGCAGTTCACATTCGCGTCAGCGCGACGCGCGCCTGTTGCGGCCTATCGCAAAATAGCTGAAATCGCGTGGTACACGGCAAGCAAGTAGCCTGGATTGAGCCACAAGCGCGTTGACGCGCGTCTTCGACGCGCTATGGCGAAATCCGGGATGGACTGTCCCGCATTTCGCTTCGCTCAATGCGGGCTACAAGTGTGCTGAAATCGCGTGCGACAAGGCAAGCCGTTGCCGCCGCGAATTCTCGTTCAGGATTTTCGGATTGGTGCCCCTGGCCGGACTCGAACCAGCACGATGTTGCCACCAACAGATTTTGAGTCTGCCGCGTCTACCAATTCCGCCACAGGGGCTTAGTTGGGCGGGATAATAGCCACGGCGGTCGGAGGGTCAATCTCTGAGCGGTGCTGGTACGCAGAAAGACGCTGGCACGGGAAAGACTCTGGCATGGAGAAAGATGCCGACAAGGAGTAGATAAGCCGTATGGACGCGAGATTGCAGCAGCCGCGCACGGAAACCTGGATCGCATGGGTGCAGGCGCGCCCGATTGTGGCGGCCGCGGCCGTGGTGGCGATCGTCGGCGCCGCGACCATCCTCGGCGCGTGGTATTTCCAGTACCTCGGCTATCGGCCGTGCCCGCTCTGCCTGGAGCAGCGCTACGCGTACTATTTCGGCATCCCGCTCGCGGTGCTGGTCCTGCTCGGCGAATCGGTCGGCAGCCGCCGCCGGGTCCTGCTCGCGGCGCTGGTGGTGATCGCGGGGATGATGCTGTGGAACGCCGGGCTCGCCAGCTATCACGCCGGCGTCGAGTGGAAGTGGTGGCCGGGACCGGACACCTGCGGCGGCACGCCCGACCTCAGCGGATCGGGCAACCTGCTCAAGCAATTGCAGTCGATCAACGTCACGCGTTGCGACGAGGCGGCGTGGACGTTCCTCGGCTTGTCGCTTGCGGGATACAACGTGCTGATCTCGCTGGCGCTCGCCGCCGTCGCAGCGTGGGGATTTCTCGCCGGCCGCAAGCTGCCGGCGCAGAAAGAAAGCTGACAACTGTGCTGACAACTTCAATGTCATGCCCCGCGAAGGCGGGGCATCCAGCGCAATCTCCAAGATATCGAAAACTGGATCGCCCGCTTTCGCGGGCGATGACAGAGGAGAGAAAACGCCGACGCTCCGATCACGGATCGAGTTCGGTGTCCCAGTAGAGATAGTCGAGCCAGCTGTCGTGCAGATAGTTCGGCGGGAACAGCCGGCCGTTGCGGTGCAGGTGATGCACCGAAGGCTG
>Ga0075420_100002286_pt1 | contig 16569 bp, 8 predicted proteins | sample SoiMetdeltSBSDD4_FD_75296 | JGI IMG/M metagenome (GOLD analysis project Ga0075420, IMG submission 75296) | Bulk soil microbial communities from a Populus tree surrounding site in Tennessee, USA - Soil MetaG P. deltoides SBSDD4 | ecosystem: Environmental > Terrestrial > Soil > Tree plantation... | reverse complement strand
CAGGCCCGGAGGACGTCCAACCGACCGCGCCGGACGAGGATCGACGTGAGCGTTGTCGCCAGCGCCAGCCCGGTCCAGGCAACCGCCTGCGTGGACGTCGGCGCCTCGGCCAGCCGGAGCCAGTGCCAGAATGCCACGGCGGCGAGCGCGACGGCGCCCCAGGCGTGCCCGTCGCTACGGTACGACTGGGCCACGAAGGCGACCAGCAGCCCGTAGGCAGCGGCCGTCATGAGGCCGTCGACCGGGTCCGCCGCACCCATCACCGTGGACGCCAGGAGCGCCACCCAGCCCCACGTCCGCACCGGCATGAGCCAGCGTCCGACGCGGTCCTCTGCCATGGCGGACACGGACCCAGCGAGGCTGTGCAGCAGCTGGTCCGGGGCGGTCAGCGCGGGCAGGGCCATCTCGACCAGCCGGCCAGTCACCGGGGCCGTCTCGCCGCGCGGCCGGTGGAACGCCCAGGCCAGGCCGATCAGGATCCAGACCGGGCCGATGAGGACGACCGCCACGTCGCTCGGGACGAGCGCCGGGTTCACGGCCAGGCTGGTCGTCGTCAGCCCCGCCAGGCCAAGACCGATCGCCGGATAGAGCCAGGCCGGCTGGCGCCGCAGCAGGGCGAGTGCGCCGAGCATCGCCGCGGCGCCCCACCAGGCTGCGGACCAGGCATCCATGCTCGACGACGAGAGCAACGGCGCGGCGAACGTGCCGCCGATCGCGGCGGCGTCGAGCGGGAGCGACCATCGGCCGAGCAGCCAGTCGAGCTCAGCCGACGCCTCGGCTGCCCCGAGGTGGCGGTCGAGGCGGCGCCGTGCGAGTTCGGCGAGCAGCAGCGCCAGGGCCGCGCCGGGGACGAGCCCGACGCCGTACCAGCTGGGCGGCAGGGCCGTCAACGTGAGCGCCGACAGGTAGGCTACGGCACCCGTGGCGACGGCCAGCGCCCCAAAGCCCGGCTGCCGGAACGCCACGGCTGACAGGATGAAGAAGGTCGAGCCGAGCGCGTAGCCGACGGCCATCACGTCTCGGGTTTGGAACGCCAGGCGGAACAGGCCGCCGACCGCCAGGAACGCCCCGATGGCGAAGAACGGTTGCCCCCAGGGGCTGACCCGGCCGACAACTGGCCGAGCGAGCGCGCGAACGCTGCCGTGATGCAGCACGATGCCAACGCCGAGGTACCCGGCCGCGAGCAGAACCAGTCCCACGCCGTAGGCCTGCTCGAACAGCGGCACCGGTTCGAGCGCCTGCCAGAGGAGGACCGGGATCAGCACGGCCACCGGTGCCAGCCAGCGGTGTTGGCGCGCCACGGCGGCGGACCCCGCGTAGAGCAGTACGGAGATCGCCAGGGACGCGACGCGCGGCGCATACTCAAGGGCCGCCAGCGCGGGGCCGAGCACCGACATGGCGTATCCGCCGAGGTACAACGTCGCGACGTACTCGGGCCGCGCGAACGGCCCCCAACGCCCGACGGCCACCCAGATGACGCCCATGGCCGCGAGTGACAGGCCGACGTGACTGAGTCCCGATGCCGGGGCGACCAGGGCTCCCGCCTGGAGCAGCCAGGCCGGCAGCAGCCAGGCGGTGGCGGTGAAGAAGCACGCCCGGGCTTCCGGAGGCCCGCCCGGCAGGAGCGCGTTGAACGTCGCATGGGAGCCGCGATCCACCAGGACGGCCACCGTGGCCAGCGCGACCAGCCCGACGCCGCCCACTACGACCCGGAGCGCCGGGTCTGCCGAGGCCAGGGGCTGGGCCGCCATCAGCAGCCCGATGCCGCCCAGGAAGAAGGGGGCGGACAGGCGTACGTCCGCGCGTTCGAGCCGGCGGCTGACGGACAGGTAGGCGAGGGCGAGCGCAGACGCCAACATCGCCAGATCGGACGGCCCTATCGGCCGACCGAGCCGGGCTGCTAGATCGACGGCGCCGGTCAGGGCAGCGCCGATGATCAGCGCGGCCGTCAGCGAGACGAGCCACGGGACGCGCCGGGCCACGGCGGTCGCGGCGCAGGCGACCGCCGCGCCGGCCAGGGCCAGCGATGCCAGTGGCCCGATGGACGGGATGCCAGCGACGATGGGGGACGCAAGGGCCAGCGCGCCGGTCTCCAGCAACGCCACCCCAACGAGAGCGTAGCCGGCGACGAACAGCGGAGGGATGAACCGCGACCGGCAGGTTCGTCCGGAGAGCAGCCACGACAGGGGCAACGCCCCGTCACCCGTCCGGTGCGCGCGTAGCTCGGCAGCGGCCAGGAGCGCGACCGAGGCGAGGAGCCAGGCCGCCGGCAACTGGGCGGACGTCAGGCGCACCTCGCCCAGCACCTGGGCCCACACGCCGACGAGCATCAGGACGGCGAACCAGGCCGGCGCTCGATGGCGCAGCAGGATCGATCCGACAGCCGCCGTCGCGGCGACGAGCAGCCAGGACACAATCTGACTGATCGGCGTGGCAAAGGGCCAGATGACCGACAGCACCGCGAGCGCCGCCGCGACCTGGACGAACGGCTCGGCCTCGGCGCGTCGAAGCGACACGTCGTCCGTCCGGGACGTGCGCCAACGGTCAGCCAGCAGGTACGCGAACGCGAGCGCGACCAGCAGCGGCGGGTACCAGGCGACCTCGACGTCTATCGCGGTCAACGCCAGGACGTACGCCGCCGGCAGCAGCCATGCCGCGGTCGTCCGGTACGCGGGGCGCCCGGTCAGCTGCGCCGTCAGCGCGTAGAACGCCACGCCGAGCCACCATCCCAATCGGGCGGCGTCCAGGGAGTAGGACCAGCCAACGGTCGCCGCAAGCTCACTCAGCCGTAGGTGTTGCACGGGATAGATCAGTCCGAGCAGTGCCGGCGGCACCGCCAACTGGGAAGACGTGCCCAGCACCCTTCGCAGGTGCGGATGGTCCGCGCCAGGGCGATACGCGAACCAGGCGTAGGCGACCGACAGTGCGAGGAGGCCGACGAGGCTCGCCGGAAACGGGATGCCGAGCTGGTGCTGGAGCGCCATGATCGCGCTTCCACCGGCAACGGCGACGTAGGCCGTGGCCGCCCGGTCGCCCAGGCGCAGGTGGGTTGCCAGGTAGAGCGGCAGGCAGACCAGTGAGGTCGACAGCCAGGTGGTGACTGGCGACCAGCCGAGGAGCTGACGTCCGAACGTCCACGTCGCGAGCGGGGCGAACACGCCGCCGATGGCGAGCAGCGCCGCACCAGCCAGGGGTAGCTTCAGGCGCTCACGGACCACCAGGTCGGCCGCGTAGAACAACGTTGCGGTGATGACGACCACCAAGACGTGCAGCAGCGGCGGCAGACCGGTGGGATTGAGCGTCGAGATCACCGTACCGGAGGCGAGCACGAGGAAGGCGCCGAGGCCGAGCAGCGCATGGAGCGTCTTCTCGGAGAAGAGACCGGCCACGATGCCTCTCGGAGTGGGCGCGGCGGCCGCAGACGCCGTGCCGAGCGCCCCACCGGGCATGGACGGCGGCGAATCCGCCGGTGCTGGTGCGGACCGCGGCACCGGCGCCTTGTGAGCAGGCGGCGTCTCGGCTCGCGGCCGTGCTCGCGCATCCTGTTCGGTCGGACCGAACGCGCGGGGCGTGGCCTGCGCGGCATGCTGAACGGCGGTGCGGTCAGCCGCGCCCGCCCTGGCGGACGCGAGGCCGGGCGCTGCCCCGACAAGCGCCGATGGCGCCTGCTCCGGCGAGGGCGGAACGCCCGTTCTCACGATGTCGACCGGCAGGCCGAGCCGCAGTCGCACGATGTCGATGCCATGCGCGGCCTCTCCGACGATCCGCTTGCCCGCCTCAGGAGAGACGATCCCGGCAGCCACCCAGGACGGAGCCTCCGCTCGAATGTATTCCAGGTGCCCCAGCTCCTCGAGCGTCGCGGGGTCGAACGTGCTACGGCACCGTGGGCAGCGGACCGCCCGGGCAGCCGTGTACTGGCAGCAGGGGCAGCGATCGACGCCGCGCGGGCGACGTCCTGCCCCCTCATCCTCGTCGAGGTCCGCGTCACGGCCGATACCCCTCCGCCGAGCCTGGCCTACCGTGGCGCCCCGATCGAGCGGCTGCCCGAGGAAGGCGTAGAGGCGCACGCCACACGACGCGCAAACAAACGGATCGTGCTTCGGGCTGGCATGACACTGCGCGCATCGCATGGCTCGCTCCCCACCACGCTCGGGCGCTCATGGCACCCGAGACTTGCCATTCGTGGCCTGGAGCGAAACGGCAGACGGCCGGCGGACGTCACGCACGGCACCATACGACGCGGGGCCAGGTCCGCCTACGGAGCTGGTCCTCTCCGGGACACGAGTGAATGCTCCCTTGGCCCGATCGTACGACTCTCGGATGCGCAAGCAATGGGGCATCCGTCACGGAGGAGACGGGACACGCGACCCGGCGGGTCCACATGTCCTGCCCAATCCGGGACATTCATCGGTGTCGCGACTCCCGACACGTCGCGGAGACTCAATGCGGATGGTCGGAACCGACCGTACGGGCTGGAGCGTGCTGGGCGACCAGCGACAGGAGGTACGACGATGAGCCTCGATCAGCAAGGCTACTTCTGGCTTTCCAACCCCTGGATCGCGGCATCCGCGATCGTCACGGTCGTCGGACTGCTCCTCTGGTGTCATCGGTCGCTCGCGGTAGACGACCTGGAGCGCTCGGTCTCAGTGCCTGTCCGAGCCCGGATGACGCCCCCGACCTCTGGTCGGGATATCGCGTCCGTCCGGGGCGTGAGCTGTCGGGTAGCAGCAGAGCGAGAACGCCGCGATGCCAACCGCCGACGTGTTGCCTGACGGCTCCATCCGCTCGTCACTTCAGGACTCGGATCGCGTCGATGCCTCCGACCTGCGGGGCTGCAACGGCCTGAGCGCGGCGGAGGCCGCCAGGAGATTCCGACGCGACGGCTCGAACACACTTCCGAGGCCGCCGTCGCCCTCGGCCTGGAGAGTGCTGGCCGGCCAGCTCTGCCACTTCTTCGCGCTGATGCTCTGGGGCGCCGCCGGCCTGGCGTTCATCGCCGGCATGCCGCAGTTGAGCGTCGCGATCGTCATCATCGTCGTCGTCAACGGCATGTTCGCGTTCGCCCAGGAGCATCGCGCGGAGCGGGCCGCCGAGCACCTCCGGGATCTGCTGCCTCGGGTCTCGACGGTGGTCCGGGACGGGCGAGCGGTCACGATCGACGCCCGCGAGCTGGTCGTCGGCGACCTGGTCCTGCTGGAGGCGGGCGACCGGGTGTCGGCCGACCTCGAGGCCGTCGAGACGCACGCGCTCACCCTCGACACCTCGACGCTGACCGGCGAGAGCGTCCCGGTCTCCGTCGGCGTCGGTCAGGAGATGCTGGCCGGCACGTTCGTCGTCGAGGGCGAGGCCAGGGCGGTCGTCACGGCGATCGGCGACCGGACCCGCCTGGCCGGCATCGCGCGCCTGACCCGGGCCGGCCAGCGCCCGCCGAGCCCGCTCGCGCGCGAGCTCCAGGCGGTCGTGCGAGTCGTCGCGGTCATGGCGGTCGGCGTCGGCCTCGGGTTCTTCGCCGTCTCACTGGCGCTCGGCCTGCCGGCCGGCGCCGGATTCCTGTTCGCCATCGGCGTCACCGTCGCCCTGGTCCCGGAAGGGCTACTCCCGACGGTGACCCTCTCGCTGGCGGTGGGCGCGCAGCGGATGGCCAGACGCAACGCCCTCGTCCGCCGCCTCGAGTCGGTCGAGACCCTGGGCTCGACGACCTTCATCTGCACCGACAAGACCGGCACGCTGACGCGCAACGAGATGGCCGTCGTCGAGGTCTGGACGCCGTCCGGCACGGCCACGATCGACGGGCAGGGCTACGAGCCGACCGGCACGGTCCGCGCCGAGCCGGCTGCCGGGGTCGCGCTCGCCGAAGTCGCCTTGACCGCCGTGCGCTGCTCCAATGGACGGATCGTCCAGGAGCCCACGGAACGGGGTGGGGGCTGGGTCGCGCACGGCGACCCGATGGAGGCCGCACTCGACGCGCTCGCCCGCCGCCTGGGCATTGACGCCGACGCCGACGCGCTCGCCCGCCCGGCCAAGCACCGCTTCCCCTTCGACCCACGGCGTCGGCGGATGTCGATCCTGCTCGACGGCCGATTGCTGGTCAAGGGTGCACCAGATGCCGTCTTGCCCCGCTGCCGCGAGACGCGGGGGACGGCCAAGGAGCTGGACGCGCTCGCCCATCGCGGGCTTCGCGTGATCGCGGTTGCCGCGCGGGACGTCGATCCGGACGAACAGGCAGCGGCGGAGTCCGGCGGCCTGGACGCGGACAGGCTCGAGCAGCGACTGGAGCTGCTTGGGCTGGTGGGTCTGGAAGACCCTCCTCGGCCCGGTGCGGCAGACGCGGTCGCGGCGTGCCGTGCCCAGGGGATCAAGATCGCCATGGTTACCGGCGACCATCCCGGTACGGCCAGGGCGATCGCCGCCGAGGTCGGACTGCTCGGAGCCGAGGGGCTCGTCGTCGAAGGCCGCGATCTGCCGGACGATGAGGCGGCCCTCGGCGCGCTCCTCGACCGGGATGGCGTGGTGGTGAGTCGCGTGACACCGGAGGATAAGCTCCGAATCGCGAAGGCCCTGCGTGCACGCGGGCACGTCGTCGCGATGACGGGCGACGGCGTGAACGACGGCCCGGCGCTCCAGGCGGCCGACATCGGAATCGCGATGGGGCGTGGCGGCACCGACGTCGCCCGCGAGGCGTCCGACCTGGTCCTGCTCGACGACGACTTCGCCACCATCGTCGCGGCCGTTGCGCAGGGGCGGGCGACCTACGCGAACATCCGCCGGTTCCTGACCTACCACCTGACCGACAACGTCGCGGAGCTGACGCCGTTCGCCGTCTGGGCGCTCTCGGGCGGCGCCTTCCCGTTGGCCCTCGGCGTCCTCCAGGTCCTCTGCCTCGACGTCGTCACCGATCAGCTCCCGGCGCTGGCGCTCGGCATCGAGCCGCCGGGCAAAGATGTCCCGGACCACCCGCCCAGAGGCGAGCACCTTCTCGACCGTGCCCTGCTCTTCCGGGTCTTCGGCGTGCTCGGTCCGGTCGAGGCGATCGTGGAGATGGCGGCGTTCGTGGCAGTCCTCTGGGCAGATGGCTGGCGTCCGGGAGGTCCGCTCCCCGGGATGGATACGCTGCTGGCCGCCTCCGGCGCGGCGTTCGCCGCGGTCGTGATCGGCCAGGCGGCCAACGCCTTCGCCTGTCGAGATACCGCCAGGTGGGCCGGGGCGCTCGGCTGGACGACGAACCCACTGCTGGTCGTCGGCGTCGGCGTGGAGATCCTCTTGCTTGTCCCCCTCCTGTTCCTGGAGCCGCTCGCGTCGCTTCTTGGGCAGGCACCGCCAACGGCGATCGGCTGGATCGTCGCCGCGCTCGCCGCACCGGCGGTCCTGCTGGCCGACGCGGTTCACAAGCACGTCCTGAGCGTCAGGCGGCGGGCGGACTCCCAGGATCGGTTGCCGATGGTGACCGGCAGGTGAACGTCGACAAAGCTGGGGAATCAATCGTTGGAGGATCGCTTTGAGAGCACTCGGTAGACGATTCGCTCTAGCTCAATGCGAAATTCGTCAGGGGAAAGCCGACCTTGGGGCTCGTCACTGGTGATCGGATCGGCTCCGCAATAGCTCCTGTGGCATACTGTTTCGTAATGGTAGTCGACGGCCTGCCCGCTGAAGCACCAGCGGCACATCCAGCCCACCACGTGCATCCCGTGGTCTCGCGTCTGCCACTCGACGATCTCATGCTCACAGCCAGGCATGATAGTCTCTCGCTACATGGACGAGGCGGTCAAGGCTGATGCAACGTGCGCCAGGAGTCACATCTGCGTGTCGTCGTCATTGTCGGAACGAATAGAACGGCCACGACCGATCAAACGCCCGGGCAGCGACATGATCTTCTTGGTGTTCCGTGCGGGGGCATCTCGCACGTCGGCCGGCTCACCGGAGAACCAGTCCAACATCCGACAGACAGGGATAGCGATCACGAGTGCAACGTAGAGGACGATCCCGATCGCCGCAACGAGCATCAAGACGATTCCAAGCATGAGCGGCAGTTCTTCCACAGGGCTCTCCCGTCCGCTTCACGTGCGCGCCGCGGCCGGGCCGAGCACCACCGCTCGGACGGATCCGCCCCATCACCGCCGTCCATGCCAGGGCCGTCCCCTCGCACCTGGCGTGCCTATCGTACGGCTGTAGCAGCGGATTGTCATGCGTGTATACACGCACTTTTCTGAGAGGAAGGTCCTCATCAATCGACTAGAGATGTTGTCGACCAGTGCGAACAGCATGATGCTGGCCGCCGAGGCGTGAGCCTCTGTCATTCTTTGGCAGAGGGCGTCAAGCCGTGCCTGATCGCGTAGGCCGTCGCGATCGCCCGGCCGGCCTTCCCCGTGCATCCAAGATGGTCGTAGATATTCGCGATGTGGCGCTCAACGGTCCGTACGCTCAGCGTAAGCCGCTCGGCAATCTGGCGGTTGGTGAGGCCCTCCGCGATCAGTCCCACCACCTGGCGCTCACGCCGCGTCAGAGAAACCTGTGTACGCTGCGACTCGACTGGTGCGACTCTACGGCGGGCGCCTGGGACTCGCGAGGCATCGGTACGATCCTCGGTGCGCGCCGGACCGGCGGTCTCCCCAGAAGCCGTCGCCACCCCATCAGTCTGCGTAGTTGACGGGGCGAGCTTTCCCGCCGCCCGGTGGGCCGTTTGCCTGGGCTCGGATTGGTCATCGTCGCCCATGATCCGCTCCTCGACCTGATGAGGGCATGATCAGGTCGGACCTGGCTCCCAATGTTCGGTGGCCGCGTCTCTCTTTGATTCACGGGCAGATGACCGGCGCCACACTCGGCGGCTGATCGGGCTGTGCGCCCATGTCTCGGTGAGTTCATCCAGAGCTCACCCACCTTCAGGATAGCGAAAACGTTTTAGTTCGTGCATGACAGAGCGCCACCTTTTGCCGGGACATTTGACCCGGCCTGTCCAGTCCGTGACCGTGTACTGGAGAATGGGCGCCCTCAGCGACCGTCACGGTTGCGGACGGCACTGGCAGCCAAACGCGGGGAACGGCGGGTCATCGCCGCGACCATGGGATATTCGACCCGGTGAATGTCCGCGGAGTCCCGCTGAGGAAGGGACATCTGACAGGCGTCAAACCGGCGCGCGCTCCCTATGCTCGATGTAGGTTTGATCCCGACGGCGGGTGGCCAAGAAGTGGCCACGAGACACGCCGTCGACACCGGCAGGGAGTGACTGGAGGGTCGCCATGTTCGCAGTGAAGCACGTGACCAACGAGAAGGGCGACGTCCTGATCCAGGATCCGCCGGTTGCCCAGTTCCTCTTCTCCAACACCAAGGCGTCGATCATCTGGCTGATCGTCAGGGTCTACGTCGGCTGGACGTTTCTGAGTGCTGGTTGGGGAAAGCTCAACAATCCGGCCTGGATGAGCGGTGGCGACAGTATCCTCGGATTCTGGACGAACGCCCTCGGAACCGCGCCGAACGGCAAGCCGATCATCGTCTTCGACTGGTATCGCGGGTTCATCCAGCTTCTGGTGGACAGCGGCGCGCACCCCTGGTTCGCCAAGCTGATCGTGTTCGGCGAGCTGGCGGTCGGGATCGCCCTGATCGTCGGTGCTCTGGTCGGGATCGCGGCGTTCTTCGGTGCCCTGATGAACATCAATTTCCTGCTGGCCGGCACCGTGTCCGTCAGCCCGGTCCTGTTCCTCCTCGGGATCCTCTTGATCCTCGCCTGGAAGAACGCCGGCTACCTCGGGATCGACCGCTACCTGCTCCCCGCCCTCGGCACCCCCTGGAAGCAGCCGGGCGTCGCGCCAACTGCACCCCCGGCGACCGCGGTGCCCGCCGCGTGACCGCCTGACACCGGCGGGCTCGGCGTCGGCCGAGCCCGCCTCATCTCGTCCAGGCCTGTGGACGGCGAACTCTCGTCAGCACCCACGGCCCGAGATGGACCGCTGAAGCACCAGGGATGTGAGCATCATGTTGAAGACCATCCTTCTCCCGCTGGACGGATCGCCCCTCGCCGAGCGAGCCCTCTCGTATGCCGCGGTGCTCGCACGACGCTGCGAGGCGACCGTCGTACTGGTCGAGGCCGTCCTGGCCCACACCTTCCCTGGCGTAGACCCAGGCGAGGCGCAGACCGAGGTTACGACGGGCGCCGAGCGGTACCTGGACACCGCGGCCGGACGCCTCAGCGCTGACGGCATCGTGACCGAGACGCACGTTTACTACGACCATCCGGTCCACGCGATCCTGGACGCAGCCACGCGTCGGCAAGCCGACCTGATCGTCATGTCGACCCACGGCCGTGGCGGCCTGAGCCGGATGCTCTACGGCAGCGTCGCCGACCAGATCCTTCGGCGCGCCACGATTCCGGTCCTGCTGGTGCCCTCGATCGTCGAGCACGCCTGGCCGGCCGACGGACCGGTTTCGCTACTCGTTCCGCTCGACGGCTCGGAGCTGGCGACGCAGGCGTTGCAGTCCACCGAGCTGCTGACCGAAGCGTTCGGGTCCAGGGTGACGCTGCTCCGCGTCGTCCAACCGGTGCCGTACCCGCTCTACGGAGAGGGGTACGCCTACGTCCCGTATGACGAGGATGCCGAAGTCGCGGACGCTCGGCGCTACCTCGACGGCCAGGCGGCGCGGCTCGTCGAGCGGGGCGTCTGCGTCACCACCGACGTTGCGGTCGGGGAGCCGGCCCGCGCCATCGGCGAGAGCGCCCGCGCACAGGACGTGGACGTCGTCGTGATGGCGACGCACGGCCACGGCGGGCTGAGCCGGCTGATCCTGGGGAGCGTCGCAACCGCCACCTTGCGACACACGACGGCGCCGCTCCTGTTGGTGCGCCCGGCCGCCACGCAGGCGCCCGAGACAGCAGGCTCGCGGCCCGATGAGACGGGGCACAGGACCGAGCGCGCGTCGCCCGGCCATGTGGTCACGGACGAGGCCGGTGTCCGAACCATGACCGTCCACGTGAATGAAGCGGAGCTGGAGCTCATCGACCACGGCCTCCGAGCGCTCGGCCACGCGCCGGGCTACGACTACGGTCACGTGCTGGCGGCGCGCGCACTCGCCGACCGGCTGAAGTACTCCGCTCACCCCGATGCCGGCGAGCCTGTCTCGGCTCGATAGCGACGGTGGAAGGCCGGTCATCGACCTCGAATGGCGGGTGGGTGACCGCCGCGGTCACCCACCCGCCCCCTCGCCGGTCGGCCGTGCCCGAACGCCGGTTCCAGGTTGGCGACGCTGCCCGGCTCTCGAGCACAGAAAGGTAGACCGCCATGAGCGTCACCTATCCCACCCACCGTGAGGCCGACATTGCGTTGCGGGACGGCTCGACGGTCCACGTCCGCCCGATTCGCCAGGGTGACGAAGGGCGCCTCCTCGATCTCCTGACGTCGCTCTCGCCTGACGCGCGGACGTCGAGATTCTTCTCAGCCGGCGTCGACCTGGCCGAGCAGGCGCGCCACGACAGCCACATCGACTACGACCAGCGGTACGGGCTCATCGCGACGACCGGCCCGGACGAGCGGATCGTCGGGCACGCCTCGTACGCGCGCGTCGATCCCGCACGAGCCGAGGTCGCCTTCACCATCGCCGACGAGTACCAGGGCCGCGGCCTGGGCACGCTCCTGCTCGGTCAGCTTGCCGAGATGGCCGCCGCCAACGGGATCATCGAGTTCCGCGCCGTCGTGCTCCCCTCGAACTACCGCATGCTGGGCGTCTTTCGCGACTCGGGGTTCCCGATCGTCACCCACACCGGCCCCGACGAGATCCATCTCGAGCTCCCGACGTCGCTGTCGACGTCAGCGATCGAGTTGTTCGAACGGCGCGAGCAGGTCGCCGCCGTCAACGCCCTCGCCCACGTCCTGCGCCCCGCCTCGATCGCCGTGATCGGGGCGTCGCGCCGGCCCGGCACCGTGGGCGCCGCCGTGTTCCGCAACCTTCTGGCCGGCGGATTCGCCGGGCCGGTCTATCCGGTCAATCCGAAGGCGACGGTCGTCCACAGCGTGCTCGCGTACCCGACCGTCGAGGACGTGCCCGGCTCGGTGGACCTGGCGGTCGTCGCCGTACCGGCAGCCTGCGCCCTCGACGTCGCCGCGCAGTGCGGTCGCAAGGGCGTCCGCGCCCTCGTCGTGCTGACGGCCGGCTTCGGGGAGACCGACGGGGAAGGCCGCGACCGAGAGCGGGCCCTCCTCCGCCTCTGCCGCACGACTGGGATGCGCCTGATCGGCCCGAACTGCATCGGCGTCGTGAACACGGACCCGAGCGTCGGCCTCAACGCCACGTTCGGTCCCGGGATGCCACCGCCCGGTCGGGTCGCCTTCGCCTCGCAGAGCGGCGCGCTCGGGCTCGCCGCCATCCGGGAGGCCCAGCGACACGGCATCGGCATCTCGAGCTTCGTCTCGATGGGGAACAAGGCGGACATTTCCGGTAACGACCTGCTCCAGTACTGGGAGTCCGATCCGAAGACGGACGTCATCCTGCTGTACCTGGAGTCGTTCGGGAACCCTCGAAAGTTCGCACGCATCGCCCGTCGGGTTGGACGAACGAAGCCGATCATAGCCATCAAGAGCGGGCGCTCGGCCGCCGGTGCCCGAGCCACGGCGTCCCACACCGGCGCGCTCGTGGCCGCCGCGGACGTCACAGTCGACGCGCTCTTACGCCAGGCGGGCGTGATCCGAGCCGAGACGATCGGAGGCCTTTTCGACGTCGCGGCGCTGCTCGCCACCCAGCCGATCGCGAAGGGGAATCGCGTCGGCATCGTCACCAACGTCGGCGGGCCGGCAATTTTGTGCGCCGACGCCTGCGAAGCGAACGGGCTGGTCGTCGCACCGCTCGCGTCGGAGACGACCGCTCGGTTGCGGGCGCTGCTGCCGGCGGAGACGAGCGTCGCCAACCCCGTCGACATGCTGGCCGCCGGGACCGCCGAGCAGTACCGACAGGCGATCGGGCTGGTTGCGTCCGACCCGAACATTGACGCCGTCATCGCGATCTTCATCCAGCCGCTCGCCACCGAGCTGGCGGATGTCGCGGACGCCATCGCGACGGCCGCCCGTGACGACCACGGCAAGCCGATCCTGGCCGTGTTTATGTCGGCCGACGCCAGCCCCGCATCGCTGCGGGATGGCGCCGTCAAGGTACCCGTCTACGCCTCGCCGGAGCCGGCCGCCATCGCTCTCGCGCAGGCGGCACGGTACGGGGCCTGGCGGGCAAGGCCGTCGGCGGACCTGGGCCGGCCGGACGGCATTCGCCGCGATGAGGCGGCGGCGATCGTCGCGACCGCCTTGGGCCGCGGCGAAGACTGGCTCGCCCCGGACGACGTCGCGGCCCTGCTGGGCTGCTACGGCCTGCCGGTCGCCGAACAGCGCGTCGTCGGATCGGCCAGGGATGCGGTGAAAGCCGCGGCGGACCTCGGCGGGACGGTGGCCGTGAAGGCGATCGTGCCGGGCCTGCTCCACAAGAGCGACAAGGGCGCCGTTGCGCTGGACCTCCACGGCCGGGACCCCGTCTACATGGCCGCCGCCGGGATGGCGGAGCAGCTCGCCGCCGAGGGCCATCCGCCCGCCGGCTTCGTGGTCCAGCGCATGGTCGACGACGGCGTCGAAATGATCGTCGGGCTGGTCCAGGATCCGAGCTTCGGCCCGGTGCTCGCCTGCGGCGCGGGCGGTACGACGGCCGAGCTGATCCAGGACGTCTCCGTACGCCTGACCCCGCTCTCGGAGCGCGACCCATCGGACATGGTTCGCGAGCTGAGGACGTACCCGCTGCTGACCGGCTATCGCGGCACGCCCCCGTGCAATGTGGCCGCGCTCGAGGAGATCCTACGGCGCCTTGCCACGCTTGCCGAAGATCTGCCACAGGTGATCGAGATGGACTGCAACCCGGTCAAAGTTCGCCAGTTCGACGCCACGATCGTGGACGCGAGGATCCGCGTGGCGCAGGTCGAGGCACCCCGCCCGCTCGGCGCCCGCCGGTAGCTGCCCACCTGACACGCCAATCGGCCGCCGGTCCCGACTCGACCGCGGGGCCGGCGGCCGCATCGTACGTCATCGACAGCCAGGTCCTTCAAGCCTGCCGCGTCAGGCGGCGGGTGATTCGCCGGGGCGGCTACCGGCGGTCGCCTCGTAGACCGCCCGCGGAAGCTCGAAGACCACGGCGTCTGACGCGGCACGGGCCGACGTCGTGCGAGGACTCCGGTGCGAGAAGCTGGCGAGGCCGAGGACCTGCCCCGGCACGACCGTATTGACGGTGCGCTCCTCCCCCTCGTCGTCCACGGTGAGCACGTCGACGCGTCCCCGGCCGACGAGGTAGAGCGCATCCGACACGCTGCCCCGGACGTAGATCTCCTCGCCGGCCTGTCGCTCGGTCCGGATCAGCAGTTGCGCGAGCCCGGTCAGGGCGTCGGTCGGGAGCTCCGCGAACGGCGACAGGCGGGCGAGCCACCGCGCGAGCTGGGCCTGGCTCGGTCCGACTGCGTCGGCGAGCACACCGACCTGGTCCGCGACGAGCTGCGCATACAGGCCGCCCCTGGCCATCAGCTCGTCGTGTCGCCCCTCCTCGACGAGGCGACCCCCATCGAGCACGAAGATCACATCGGCGTCGGCGACGGTCTCCAGCCGATGGGCGATCTTCACGATCGTCCGAGGAGGGCGTCCCTCGTGCAGGCGCCGCGCGAGGCCGAGCTGCACGGCTCGCTGCGTCGTCGCATCGAGCGCGGAGGTCGCTTCGTCGATGATCAGCACCGAGGGATCGCGCAGCAGGGCCCTCGCCAGCGCGATGCGTTGGCGCTGGCCGCCGGAAAGGCCTGCGCCGCGCTCGCCGATCTGCGTGTCGTACCCGTCGGGCAGGGTGACGATGAAGGCGTGCGCCTGGGCGAGCCGGGCCGCACGCTGCACATCGTTCTCTGACGCCCCGTCGAGGCCGAACCGGATGTTGTCGTAGACAGTGGTGGCGAGCAGCAGCGCATCCTGGGGGACGAGTGCGATCTGGCGCCGGAGCGAGCGCAGCCTGGCGTCTCGAAGGTCAACACCGTCCCAGGTGATCCGGCCGCCGTCCGGGCTGTATAGGCGTGGCAGCAGATTGACGATGCTCGACTTCCCGGCACCGGTCGGGCCGACGAACGCGACTGTCTCGCCGGCCCGGATGCGGAGCCCGAGATCGTGGAGGACGGTCGGGCCGTCGGGTGTATAGCTGAAGCTGACGCTCTCGAAACAAATCTCGTGCTGAAGGGCCCCGACCTCGACCGCATCTTCGGCGTCCGGCTCCGGCCGTTCGGCCAGCAGCTCGACCACGCGCTCGACGGCGGCACCGGCATCGGTCAGTCCCTGGCGCGCGGCCGCCACTTGCGCAACCGGGCCGAACACCTGGCCGAGGACCATGTAGAACGCGGCAAGCCCGCCGGCGCTGAGATCGCGCCCGTCGCTGGCGACGACCAGGTAGCCGCCGGCGAGCAGCACCGCGACCTGGGTCAGGTGCAGCACCAGCGACGCTCCCTGGCCCAGCGTCGAGCTCTCCCGAGCGTAAGCGACGTTCAGGTGGCGGTGGATCTCGAGCTGACGGCCCATTCGGGTGAGGAAGTATGACGACGCGTCGTAGATCTTGATCAGTGCCTGCATCGCGGTCATCTCGCCGACGCGCGCCGACAGGCTGCTGATCCGCCGGGCCCGCTCGCGCGCGGCGGCGCGCAGACCACGCCGGCGCCGCCGGTACAGCAGCGCGAGCACCGGGGACCCGAGCAGCGCGACCAGTGCCAGGCGCGGCTCCAGCGCCACCATCACGACGCCGTTCATGGCGATCGAGAGGCTCCCGACCGCGAGCGGGACGAGCGCGTTCGTCATCGACTGCTGGATGGCTGCCGAGTCGTAGACGACGCGCTGGTTGATGTCGGCCGCCGCCGTCCGCGCGAAATAGGTGGCCGGCAGGCGACTGAGGGCGTCGAGGAGCTGCCGACGAAGATCGAGGACGAACGACTCGCCGACCCTGTTCAGCACCACGACCAGCCGTAGGTGGGCGGCGGCGTTCAGCGCGTAGAGCCCGCCCAGAAGGACCAGGAGGCCCAGCAGGATGCGGAGCTGCTCCCCGTCGCTTTCGATCACGTGGCCGGCCGGCCCGATGAGCGGGATCGCGTGACGCAGCGGCTGATGGCTCAGCACGTCGTCGATCAGGAAGCGGAAGGTCAACGGAAGCGCCAGCGAGAAGCCGATCCCGACCAGGGCGTAGAACAGGATCACGAGCCCCGGCCACCAGTAAGGCACCAGCAGCGGCAGGAGCCGTCGCACGGTTGCCAGGGCCGACGGCTGCTGCGCCCGCGCCGCGGCCTCGAGGTCTCGACGCCAGTCGCGGTCGCTCACCGACAGCGGGCGGTGGTAGACGCGAGCGAACGCCAGGTCCGGCGCGACGTCCGGACGAGCGGCGCGAAGCAAGGACAGGTACCGAGGCAGGCCATAGCGCCCGACGAGATGCTGCGCGAACGCGCTCGCGGCGGTCACGACGACCGGCGAGAGGCGAGCCTCGGCCTCCGCCACCAGCTCCTGGATCGGCGGCAGCATCCCATCGGCGACGAGCTGGCGGCAGCGGTCC
>Ga0075420_100002277_pt1 | contig 16600 bp, 12 predicted proteins | sample SoiMetdeltSBSDD4_FD_75296 | JGI IMG/M metagenome (GOLD analysis project Ga0075420, IMG submission 75296) | Bulk soil microbial communities from a Populus tree surrounding site in Tennessee, USA - Soil MetaG P. deltoides SBSDD4 | ecosystem: Environmental > Terrestrial > Soil > Tree plantation... | reverse complement strand
GCGCTCGTTCAATGTCCGCGCGGGAATGCTGCTCATGCCGCTCGGCATCATCAACGAGCGTCACGAGCCACCCGTCTTCAACGGTGTCGAACGGCCGTTCGTCGATACGGTGATTATTCCGACGACGTGGTTCGATGTGGGTGCTGGCGTTCACGGCGAGATCGGCCGAGGAATTCGTTACCGCGCATTCGTCACCGCACCGCTCGACGCGCTGGAGTTCAGCGCGGACGAGGGCATCAGGGGCGGACGGCAGAAGGGCGCCGAGGCGAACGTCCGCAACTTCGCGTTCACGGGCCGCGCCGAATACGTCGCGATTCCCGACCTGACGCTGGGTGCCGGATTCTGGACGGGAGACTCGAGCTTCTCCGCGCCACGGCTCGACACCAGCGTGTGGGTTGCGGAAGCTGATGCGCGGTATCAGCGCGGACGGCTCGAGCTGCGCGGGCAGTTCGCCGACGTCGGCATCAGTGACGCGGGGCCACTCAACGACGCCATCGAGCGCCTGACCGGCGTCTCGCCCAACATCGCGCGCCGGCTGCGAGGGTTCTATGGCGAAGCCGGGTATCGCGTCTGGGACGCGGGCTCCCCGCGCGACCTCGTCGCCTTTCTGCGGTACGAGAACTTCGACACCCAATACCGGATGCCGGACGGTTTTCTGCCGCTGAAGGAATTCGATCGTGACGCCTGGGTGCTCGGCGCGACCTATTACCCGGATCCGGATGTGGCCGTGAAGATCGACTACATCTGGTTACGCAACCAGAGCGACGTAATCGGAGCGCCAAACAGCTTCAACGTCGGTCTGGGTTGGTGGTTCTAGGGCCTGGACTCGGGGCTCAGCATCCCACAAAGCTCGGGCGGCAGTCGATTCAACAAATGGGAAACAGGAGAAGTCTCATGAAGGCGCGGTGGGCGCTCATAACAGTGCTGATGATGGCGTTGCCTGGCACCGCCTTCGAGGGACAGGACAAACGCGTCATCCGGGTCACCGCCGAGCGCTTCTCGTTTACACCCTCGCGGATCGAGATCGATCCTGGCGAGGATGTCGAGATCCGCATCAAGAGTGACGACACTGCGCATGGGTTCCGGATCGTCGGGACCGAAACCGAGGTGACCATCCCCAAGCGCGGCAAGGGCGACATCGTCGTCCCCATCAAGTTCGACAAGCCGGGACGTTACGTCTTCGAGTGCAGCCGGATGTGCGGTGCCGGTCACAACTTCATGCGCGGCGAGCTGGTGGTCCGCGAACGGACCGGCGCGGGCGCGAGCCATGGGAAGGAAGCCGGACGATGAAGTGGAAGGCTGTCTTCGGCGTCGCATTACTCGTGTGGATCTCTAGCGTGGCGAGTCACCCCGTGCTCAGCGGTCAGGCGCCGACCGGTCAGCCCGGCGATCCACTGGCGGGACTCACGCCGCGGGAATTCACCGAGTTTCGCCTCGGCCTCGACGACTTCACCGAAGTCGAAACCGCTGAAGAGGGGCTCGGGCCGGCCTTCAACGGAACGAGCTGCGCAGTCTGTCACAGCGTGCCGGCGATCGGCGGCGCCGGCATCATTCTCGAAACGCGGGCGGGATATCGCAACGGCGACGGCTCGTTCCGAGGATTGAACGACGACGGCGATACGCTCGTTCACCTCTTTTCGGTCCCGACGCATGGATGCCAGCCGCAGATTCCGGACGATGTGACAGTGATTGCGCGGCGGGCGCCGATTCCGCTGTTTGGAGCCGGGCTCGTTGAAGCCATCCTTGACGATGCGATTCTGGCCCTGGAGGATCCGCAGGATCGGAATCGGGATGGTGTCAGCGGACGTGCCGCCATCATCACCGATACCGCCACCGGTGAGCGCCGGGTCGGGCGCTTCGGCTGGAAGGCGCAGCACGCGACGCTGCTGACGTTCGGCGCGGATGCGTATCGGAATGAAATGGGGATCACGAACGACGTGTTCCCGCGCGAATCGGTCTTCGCCGTCTCGGAGGATCAGATGCGGCGCTGCGATCCGTTGCCCGAGCCCGAGGACGTGCGCGAGCGCTCCACGGGACGGCGCGGCATCGATAACTTCGAGTCGTTCATGCGGTTCCTGGCGCCGGTCGCGCGCAGCCATTCGGACGAGAACACACGTGACGGTGAACGCCTCTTCTCGGCAATCGGTTGTGCCTCCTGTCACGTGCCGACACTGACGACCGGCCCGGCCACCAACCCTTTGTTCGATCGGCGGCCCGTGGCCCTCTTCTCCGATCTGCTGCTGCACGACATCGGGACCGGTGATGGGATCGTCCAGGCCGCGGCACAAGGGCTGGAGATTCGCACCCCTGCTTTGTGGGGCCTTCGGCTGCGCCGCCCGCTGCTGCACGATGGCAGCGCGGCCACGATCGCCGAAGCAATCGAGCGTCATCGGAACGAAGCCGATCTCGCCCGCCGCGGGTTTGCCGGCCTGACGCCCGGCGAGCGTGATCGTCTGCTCGCCTTTCTGCGTTCGCTCTAGCGGCCACATCTGAACCTCGCCCTGTTCTTGCGCGGACAGGGCGAACGGGACAGAATGCCAATAGGCGTTCTCGATACCCATGACAACCCACACGCGCAGACTGCTGCTCGCCTTCGCGCTGCTTGGCCTTGGTGCGTCGGTCATCTCGACCTACGTGCATCACACGCTGCTGACAGACCCGGCCTACACGAGTTTTTGCGATGTCAGCACGTCAGTGAGCTGCACGGAGGCTTATCTCAGCCAATACGGCAGCTTTCTCGGCGCACCGGTCGCAGTGCTCGGGGTGATCTTCTTCGCGGCCATCGTGCTGATGGTCGCTTCCGCGCCTCCGCCGCGTGTGATCCCGGCTGGCAAGAAGGTACGCGCGGCTGAGGCGGTGGGCGTCGCTGGCGAAAACGTCGCAGGCTATGTGTTCGCGCTGTCCCTCATCGGGCTCGCGTTCACGGGTTATCTGGCGTGGGCGTCGTTCTTTCAGCTGAAGGCCCTGTGCATCCTGTGCGCGATCACCTACGTCGCCGTCGTCGGTCTGCTTGTTTTCTCTTACCGGGCAATGGCGCCTCTTGGTTCGCTGCCGGAGCGGTTCCTGCGTGATGCGGGACTCCTGGTGAAGCGGCCCGCTGTCCTGGTGATCGTTGCAGCGCTGATCGGCGGTGGTTTTTTCACGATCGCGTCCTTCCCGGTTGACAGGGCCACGCAGTCCGAGCACAACCCTGCTCCGTACCAGCCGCTCACCGATCTGCAACGCGCGCAATTTGAGAAGTGGTACGACCTGCAGCCCGTGGTCAACGTTCCGATCGACAGGGCCAGCGCCAAGGTGCTGATCGTCAAGTTCAACGACTTCCAGTGTCCCCCGTGCCGTCGAAGCTACTACGACTTCAAAGGCATTCTGGCGAAGTACACGGCGACCGGCGACGTCAAGTACGTCTTGAGACACTTCCCGCTGGAGCTCGAGTGCAACACGAAGAACGCCGGGCACATGGCTGCCTGCGAAGCAGCGGCGGCCTTCAACATGGCGGGCAAGAAAGGCACTGCAGAGAAACTCGAAGCGTGGTTGTTCGCCAACCAGGGACCACCGTTCCTCACGCCGGACCAGGTTCGCAGGGCGGCTGAGACGGTCGGCGGCGTCACTGATTTCGCGGCGCAGTATCCGGCTGTTCTCGAAGAGGTCAAGGCCGACTCACAGCTCGGAGCGCAGCTGAACGTCCAGTCGACGCCAACGTTTTTCATCAACGGCCGGCGTATCGACGGCACCATCCCGGCGGCCGCGCTCGAGGCGGCTATTCAGCTCGAGCTGCAGCGCGTGAACGGCGGCAGTTAACTTCGAAACTCCATCCCGAGGACCGCGCTGCGTGCCCGTCGGCGCACGACGCGCTCGAGCCCGATCGTGACGGCGATGAGCAGGACCGCCAGAATGGCGATCGTGGCGAACCGTCGATAGAAGACACCGAGCAGGATCGGCGCAATGCTGCTGGCGATCGCGGCCAGAAAGAACAGGCCCATCACCTGCGACGACCGTTCCGCCTTCCGGGGTTCCGTGGCAAAAGGCAGCGCAGGGTGCAGGATGACCGCACCCTGCAACAGGAAGTGCGCCAGCAGACCGACGAAGGCGGCGTGCACGACAGCATGCCACACCCGCTCGAAGTAGAAGCTCCACACGATCGCGATCAGGACGATATAGCCGCCAAGAAAGAAGACCGCGACGAAGTTCTTGGCCGAGACGATCAGCTTGGCAGGATCGGCCGGCGTCGCGAAGAAGATCCAGGCCGAGCGCCAGCTGTCGCTGTACAACAGTGAGCCATGGAGCGTCATCGGCAGGAACGCCACCGCAAAGTACATCGGCGAGCCAAAGCTTCCCCACCGCGAGACGAAGGGATCGGTCATGGTCCCGCCGTTGATCCCCAGCATCATGTAGAAAGCCGTGATGGGGAGCACACCGAGGATCGCGAGGCGGAAGCGTGGATCGTAGCGAAACTGCGCCCGGACCAGCGTCGCAATCGCAAACGCTTCGGCCGTCCCGAAGCCGGGCAGGATCCTGCGCCGCCGGGCCGGCGGTTCCGATGCCGACGCGATCTCCGACAATCGCTCGGCATAGTCGAGCGACAGCCGGCCGGCCGCGAGAGGCACGCAACAGGCGACACACACGATCGCAGCCGCAGATCCCGTCCATTCCGCCGCACCAGCCAGGCCGCCGGCAACCGGCACGAGCGACGCGAACCACGTGGAGGGGAGCGACCACAACCATCGGACGTTGCGTACGGACAGGTGGCGAAGTTGCGCAGACTGCGACACCTGGGCGACCAGATAGTACCCGGCGATGAAGGTCGTGGACGCCGTGAGCTGAAGGTAGCTGAGCGCTCGCGACAAACGGCTGGGATGCACGAACGACACGAGCTTCGCGTACGCCACGATGACGATCACCGCGGCGCAGGCGCAGCACAGGAGCGTCGCCAGCAGGGCTGCCAGAAAACCGAGCACGCCGAGCCCGTGCCAGAAGCCAAGGACGAGCGATGGCGGCAGCGCCATCACACCTGCAATGACGGCAACGTAGACGAGCACCGACGTCAGGCGAGCGGCCAGGTACGTTCGTGAGTCAACAGGACGACTGGCGAGAATGCGGTAGTCGTCCGGCGAAACCACGAGGCCCGTAAAGTCCACCAGCAGCAACAGCGAGGTATTCATCGCCGCATAGGTGGTCAGGACCACCGAAACGGTCAGCGGATCCTCGAGCACGACGGCGGCGATGGCGAGGAAGATGCCGCTGATCGAGGTCATGAGGATCAGGCCGCTGTAGGCGGCAAACACGTGATGGCCCGGTCTCTCTCCGGGCCGCGACGCCCCACCGGCGCGGCGCCCGTCCATGCGCAGGTAGGCCACGACGAGCGCCTGCCACTGGATCCGATCGATGCCGAGCCAGGAAAGGTTGCGCTCGGCCATCAGCGGCTCAGGGCGTTGATCAGGTCCTGGGTAACCTGCGCCGCGTCCCGCTGTCCGGTCAGCGACACAAAGGCGGATTCGAGCGACGCCGTGCCCGTCCGCGCAGCGATGTCGGCGGCCGTTCCGTCGGCGATCGCGCGGCCGCGATCGATGATCACGATGCGCGTGCACACGCGTTCGACCACCTCGAGCACGTGCGAGCAGAAAAAGATCGTGCGCCCCTGCGCGGCGAGGCCGCGGATCAGCTCCTTGACGACGAGCGCCGCGTTCGCATCGAGACCGGTCAGCGGCTCGTCGAGGAACACGATCTCTGGCCCGTGCATGAGCGCAGCGGTGATCAGGACCTTCTGCTTCATTCCCTTGGAGAACTCGCTCAGCCGCTGGTCGCGTGCGTGCGAGAGATCGAACCGCTCGAGCAGTTCGTCGATGCGCGCCTGAGCCGTGGTCCTGGGCTGGTGATGAAGAGAGGCGACGAGCGCGAGATATTCGCGTGCGGTGAGCGTCTCGTAGAGAGCGGCCGTTTCAGGGACGTAGCCGATGCGGCGCTTGACTTCCAGCGGGTCGCGCGCCACGTCGAATCCGGCTACCCGGGCCGTGCCGGAGGACGGCTTGAGCATGCCCACCAGAATCTTGACCGTCGTGGACTTGCCGGCGGCGTTCGGCCCGAGGAATCCGAGAATCTCTCCCGGCTGGACTTCCAGATTGAGGTCGGTGAGGGCAAGACGGCCACCGTACTCGCGGGACAGGTTCTCAGTGTGAATGGACGCGGCCATCAATCGCGATCATACGGGAGCAGGACACCGGCACGAAATGACCCGGATTCAGAGACCGAGGGCCTTTTTGATGAGCGGATCGATATCGGCGTTTTCGAACCAGCCGTTCGGCTGCCGTCGCAGCTCGAAGGCAAACGCTCGCGCCGCTTCGTCAAGATCGCGCTCGTTGCACGACCACACCAGCGCCGACGTGCGATCGCACTGAACGAGCGTCTGCGCGCGCGGGATCCGCTTCTCCATCCGGGCGGACTCGTAGGAAGCCACGAACGCCAGGCGATCGCCGGCGGGTCGCTCGGCGAGGTGGGAGATGTTCCGGTCGAAGTCGTCCAGAGCACCGTAGGCAGACTGCTCGAATGCCCCTTTCTGAGAGGCCGACAACTTCTCGAAGGCCGTCAGAATCGATCGGCGATAGCTGGCGGCGACTACCGATTCCGCCTTGCCAGGGAAAATCTCGGCTTCGCTGCGAGTGCGAGGCTCGAACACCATCAGCCGCTCCTGATGCACCGGAGCAAAGTGCACCATGTTCGCGTGATACAGGATCGAGCCGGTGGATAGAAGACGCAGGCCGTATCCCGATAGCCGCGCCACAGTTCGCAGGTTCGTTCGATTCAGAAGAAGTCCAACACCAGCGGACGGATTGGCATGTCCCTCGATGAGGATGTAGCGATCACTGACGCTGACGCCGAGCACGGACCCAATCTGCTGGCGCAACGCTGCGGCGTGCCTCCATCGCCCGCTCGTCCGGTCGAACACGCTGACGTGAAGCCTGCCGAGCCCCTGGCCCAGCACCTCTTCCCTCAGGTAGTACGCGGCTGCGAACGTGCCGCCGCTGACGCCAAACTCCGAGCTGGTCAACGGCGCATCGACCTTGGGCATCTCAGGCGCACCGATGGCGGCGGCGGCGAATCCGTGGTGCAGGAGTGCGGCGCGCAGCGTCCCGGGCACTTGTCCCTGCTCTGACGGCCCGAGTCCGAACGCAGCTCCCGCAAGCACGATGACAAGGCTTGTTGCGTATCCCATCTAGTCTTATCTGTTGGCGTGATTCCCGTGAGTCTATCCGCAACGGCGTTCTTGCGAGCCGAACGGCTGACAACCGGCGCGCGCCCTTACAGATTTCGCGTGAGCCGCACCGAATTGTCACGCGATCTGCCAACGCTCAACCCCAACGCCCATGGTTATCCAAAGCAGGAGCCAGGCCCTGGGAGTTGGAGTTGGGGCGTTTGAGGTGTCAGCCCGGTAAGCAATCGCGCCGGCTTCAAGTGAAGCTCGACTGGCAGATGGACTCGAACGGTTCGCCGGTGGAAGAGTTTGGGCGGCGGGCGGATAATGAGATGTGCAGTCTAGCCGCGTGCTGCTGGCCGTAGCCGTGCTGGCCTTCGCGGGCGCTTGCGGGTCGAGCTCATCATCGCCGCAAACGCCGAACACTCCCTCTCCTTCCGCACCCTCCGGTCCGCCGATCCGGATCCTCATGATCACGACGACGCTGGGCTTCCGGCATGGGTCGATCGAGACCGCTCGTCAGGTCATGTCGAGCCTCGCTGGCGGGAGCGGCGGTGAGTTCACGGTTACGGCGACAGAAGACCTGTCCACGGTCAGCGCCTCGAACCTGGCCAATTACGAGGTGTTGTTCTTCGCGCTCACGACGGGCGAGTTGCCGTTCAGCGCGGATCAGAAGGCGGCGATTCTGGATTTCATGAATCGCGGCGGCGGGTTTCTCGGCACGCACAGCGCGACCGATACGCTGTACGAGTGGGCGGATTACGGAATGCTGGTGGGCGCGTACTTCAAAGAGCATCCCTGGACGCAACAGGCCACCGTGGTCGTCGAAGATCAGTCGCACCCGGCGGCGTCAGGGCTCGGCGAGCGCTATTCGACGTTCGAGGAGTTCTACACGTTTCGCGAGAATCCGCGCCCGCGGGTTCAAGTCCTCCTCCGTCTCGACGCGGCGTCCGTCGGCACGACTGGTGACTATCCGCTCGCGTGGACGCACGCGGTCGGCAACGGCCGCGCGTACTACAACGCCCTCGGTCACTTCGACGAAACGTGGCGCGACCCCCGCTTCCAACGCCAACTCACCGGCGCCATCCGGTGGGTCGCCCGGCGCTAGGGGTCAGGTCTTGAATTCCAACATTTTTCCGCGATTCAAGACCTGACCCCAGGAAGGCAATCACTACCCCGAACGCGATGATGGGGGGGCCTTCGAGGAGCAGCCACAGCAGGGGCATGCCGGCGTGCCAGTCGATGGCGACGATCATCAGGCCGAAGAGGACGTTCATGCACGCGACGAATCGTACGATCGTCAGGTGCTTGATCGGATCGCGGGAGATCAGCAGCAGGAGCGCGCCGTGGAAGCCGTAGAGCGCGGCGGCGGAGCGCGCCAGGTAGTCGACGACGGGCATCCGAGGAAATTCTCCCAGCCCGAGCCATCGATGTGTGGAGACCATCCACTCCACCGGCAGGAACATCGCCAGAAATGCCGCCGCGGTGACCGTACCGGCCAGGCGCAGCAGAAAGGTCAGGAGCCGCAGGCGAGTTTCGGTGCGCAACACCACTGATTCTAGCGTTGATCTGCACTACTCGCGCCGCAGCGCGAGTACCGGCACGATCCGCGATGCTCGATGGGCCGGCACGTAGCAGGACAGGATGCCGACGACGATCAGCAAGAGTCCGGCAATGGCATAGGTCGACACGTCGGTTGGCGTGACTTGATAGAGCAGGTCACGCAGCATCATGGCAACGACCATGGCGATGGGTAGCCCAATCAGCAGGCTCAGACCAATCAACCCCAGCCCCTGGCGCATGATTAGGTTCCTGACGCGCGCGGGCGGCTCGCCCAACGCCAGCCGGATGCCGATCTCGCGCGTGCGCTGCGTCAGCGAATAGCTGATGACGCCATACATCCCGATGGCGGCGAGGACGACCGCGAGCGTGCCGAAGAGACTCATGAGCATCAGGCTGAATCTGGACTGTGCGAGTGCGTCACCGACGTAAGCGGTCATCGGCTGAAGGCGATCGATAGCCAGTTGTGGATCGAGTGAACGCACCGCGTCATGCACCGGACCAATGAGGGATTCGGGGGTGCCCTGAGTCCCGATTGTTACAGAGAACGTGGGCGGTCCGAACAGCGGCCTGAAGATCAAGCCGCGCACCGGCCGTCCGAGCTCGAGGATGCGCATGTGCTCGATCACTCCGACGACCTCCGAGTACATGTTCGGAGAACCCGTCGGGCTGACTTGCAGTTGCTGCCCCACGGCACTGCGGCCGGGAAACGCACGCGCCGCCAGTGTCTCGTCGATGATGATGACGTTCGGCCGGTCGTCAGCATTGAAGAAGCGTCCAGCCATCAGCCGAGTTCCCATGGATCGGAAATAATCCGGCGATGCAGCGCGGCCGTCCGCCGTCGCGCTTTCCCAGTTGCGCGCCGTGCTTTCGTCATACGCGTAGGGTGACAGCGGTCCGCTTCCGGTCAGCGGAAGCTGCGACACGAAGCCCACAGCTTCGACACCCGGCAGGGCGCGGAGCCGTTCCTCCAGGACGCGCGTGAACTGGCGGCGTGCGTCCGGATTCTGATACGCGACCCGTGGCAGCGCCAGCTGGAACGTCAGCACACGCTCGGGTTGAAACCCCGGCCGAACCCGCTGCAAACCGACGAAACTGCGGATCAGCAGGCCCGCCCCGACCACGAGCACGACTGACAACGCAATCTCGGCGATGACCAGCAGGTTGCGCACCCTGGCCTGCGCCGCGGTGGCTGACGACGATGTCGCTTTCAAGGCCTGACTGGGGTCCACGCGGTGCCAGTGAATCGCTGGTGCCACGCCGAAAAGCAGCGCCGTCACGGCGCCGATCGCGGCGGTGAAGGCGAGCACCGCCCCGTCGATCTGAATGCTCTCAGCGCGTGGAAGGCTGGCCGGAGCCAGGGCGCGCAGAACGGCCAGACACGCGGACGCGAGCGCCAGGCCGGCCGCGCTCCCTGCGATCGCCAGCAGAACGCTCTCGGTCGCATGCTGACGAACGATCCGCCATCGGCTGGCGCCGAGCGCCGTTCGCACCGCGACCTCACGCTCACGGCTGAGGCCACGCGCCAGCAGGAGCTGCGCGACGTTCGCGCACGCGATCAGCAGCACGAACGCGACCGTTCCCAGCAGCGCGAGCAACGCAGGCCGCGCCGCTTTGACCACATCGTGCTGCAGCGGAACGACGCGGATACGCATGTCAGATGATTCGTGAATTGGATGCTCTGCCCGGAGCTGGCTGGCAATCGACGTCATCTCCGCCTGGGCCTGCTCGAATGTCGCATCCGATCGCAACCGGCCAAACACCGTGAAGAACGTGAAGTTGCGTGGCGGTGCCTGGGTGTAGTTGAACTGCAGCGGCTTCCAGATCTCGGAGTCCTGCACGAGGAAGGCTTCGGCGGGCAGCAGCAGCCTGAACTCCTGCGGCATCACACCAACGACAGCATGCGGCACGCCGTCGAGCTCGATCGTGCGGCCGACGAGGCTCGGATCGCCGCCGTATCGCCGGCGCCACAGGCGATAGCTGAGCATCACCACGGGCGGACCTTGAAACACCTCGTCGTTGGCCTCGAACTGTCGGCCGTACACCGGCTCAATGCCCAGCAACGAAAAGAAATTGGCGGTCACGGTGGAGACCGCCACACGCTCCGGTTCCGTGCCGCCTCCGGTGACGACACCGGCTGCGCCGACGACGTTGCCGCCAGATGCCGCGGCGAAGCTCTCGAACGTCTTCGCACGCTGCTGATAATCACGAAAGTCCAACGGTGTGACCGCCGGCAGCGATTGGTTGCCGACACCCAGATCCACCCAGATGTTCGCGAGCTTCTCCGGTTGCGCGTACGGCAGGGGCCGGAGCAGGACGCCGTTGACCGCGCTGAAAATCGTGACGGTCAATCCAATCCCAAGAGCCAGCGTAAGCACCGTCACCACGGCAAAGCCCGGAGCTTTTCGCCAGGTGCGCAGCGTAAATACCAGATCGCGCAAGACGTCGGACATGGTCACAGCATAGTCTGCCGGCGGGCGGGCCGACCTCCGTTGTGACAAAACGCTGGAACGGGGGACGGCCGGGTGGCCTTGTCCGCCTTTAAACCTCCTGCGGTGCCGGCCGGTCAAATCTCACGAAGCGCCTGACGGAGGACATGTCATGAAGAACCGCGCGATGACGATTTGCGGAGCAGCGCTGATGATGTCGCTGCCGATGTTCGTGAACCCCGTGTCGGCCGACCAGCAACCGCGCCGTGACCGTCGCGAGGACATCCGGGATCGCGCGGAGAATCGCCGCGACAGGGTCGAAAACCGGCTGGACCATCGCGAGGACCGCCGCGACCTTCGTGAAGATCGCCGCGACATCCGTCACGACGGTGCATGGCGCGATCGGGTCGAGGACCGGAAGGATCGTCGCGAAGATCTCCGCGACGCCCGCGAAGATCGTCTCGACCGCCGCGAGAATCGTCGCGATCGGCGCGAGGACCGTCGCGATCGCCGTGAGTGACAACTACTAGCTCTGGTAGTAGTGGACCCTTCCACACTCAAATCCCCTATGTCCAACCGACGGCGGGGCCAGCGTGGCCTTTAACGTCCTCAACCGCAAGATCCACTACTGGGCCAGTTTTACCGTCGCGATTCCGCTGCTGGTGATGATCAGCAGCGGTCTCCTCCTCCAGGCGAAGAAGCATTGGGCGTGGGTGCAGCCCGTCGAGAACCGCGGGACCGGTACTGAACCAGTGCTGGACTTCGATGGCATTCTCGCCGCCATCAAGCGCGTGCCGGACATGAACGTTCAGAGCTGGAGCGACGTGAATCGGCTGGACGTACGTCCGGGACGCGGCATGGTCAAGGTGTGGCTGAACAACGGATGGGAAATCCAGGTCGATCTCAACAACGGTACCATCCTTCAGACCGCCTATCGCCGTTCGGATCTGATCGAATCCATTCACGATGGCTCGTTCTTCGGTGGTGACTGGACAAAACTTGGCCTCTTCCTGCCGGCCGGCCTCGTACTCCTTCTTCTGTGGTTCAGCGGCCTCTGGATGTGGTGGGTGCCGTTCATCGCCAAGCGGCGACGAAAGGCCGTCCGCACGCCGAACATCAAGGTGCCAGGGTCGCTGAAAGCGGATCCCTATTGATGACGGCCCGGCGCCACGCCGGGCCTCGTTCCGCGCCCGTCGTCTCCGCCGTCCCATCCGATCCCCCTGACCGCCCGTAGTACCCAGCGACCGACCGGCCTGCGCCAGAAATTCGCCAGACCAACGCCGGCGGCACAAAGAGAAACGGAGGTCGCAGATGAGATTTTTGAACCGACGGACAGGAGCGATAGCCGCGCTGGTCCTGGCCGCCGGGGTCGCCGGGCAGGGTTCGAGCCATCGGGAAGCACCAGGTATCACGAAAACCCCGAAGCTCGACGGAACGGACTTCTACATGTTCCGCAGTTACGAAACGGGCCGTTCCGGCTTCGTGACGCTGGTTGCCAACTACATGCCCCTGCAGGCTCCCTACGGCGGGCCGAACTACTTTACGCTGGACCCGGATGCGGTCTACGAAATACACATCGACAACAACGCTGACGCGGTCGAGGACATCACGTTCCAATTCCGTCCCTCGATCAACGTCAAGGATCTCAGCGTGCCGGTTGGAGGGCTGATGGTCCCGGTCGCGCTGATCAACATCGGGCCGATTGGCCCAACCGCCGGAGACACGGCGGCGCTCAATCGCGAGGAATCGCTCACGGTGAACATCATCCGCGGCGATCGGCGCAGCGGCGTGTCACAGGCGATCACCAATGCCGTCGACGGGGCCTCGTCGTTCCGCAAACCGGTCGACTACATCGGTAACAAGTCGATCCCGCAGTACGACGCATACGCGAAAGATCACATCTACAACATCGCCATTCCCGGATGCGCGGATGGCCGCATGTTCGTCGGTCAGCGCAAGGATTCGTTCGTGGTGAATCTCGGCGAAGTGTTCGATCTCGTCAACGTGACGAATCCGCTGGGCCCCGAGGACGCCGAAGCCGACGACGTCGCCGACGCGAACGTGACGTCCTTCATCCTCGAGGTGCCGATCGCGTGCCTCGTCCAGTCGCAATCGCAGCCGATCATCGGTGGCTGGACGACGGCGAGCCTCAACGTCGGCGTGACACCTGGCGGCAGCACGCCGGGGAATCCGCCTGCCGGCGCGGGGGCGTGCCCAGCCGGTCAGCCCGCCGCCACCAAGCCGCTCGATATTCCCGGCCTGACGTGGGTTCCGGACCAGAGCTGCTCGGGATGGGTGCCGAGCAATCATCCGGCCGCTCGCGGCAATGGCAACAGCGGAAACGGCAACGGCAATGGAAACGGGAACGGCAACGGCAACAGCAGCGGTCAGGGCGCTGCGTGCCCGGCCGGTCAGCCGAGCTCGCCCAAGCCACCAGACAGCGCCGCGATCACCTGGGTGGCAACGCAGAACTGCGACGGCTGGGTACCGACTGGGCACCCGCTCGCGCGCAGCGGCAACAACGGCAATGGCAACGGGAATGGCAATGGCAACAACGGATCACCCACGCCGCCATCAGCCAGCGGGGTTCAGGTGTCCCGCTTGAGTGCGCCACTTGTCAACGAACTGTTCATCGGCCTGAAAGACAAGGACCTCTTCAACTCGGCCGAGCCGACTCAGGACAGCGCGTTGGCCACGTATGTGACCAATCCGACGCTGCCGGAGTTGCTCGAAATCCTGTTTGGCGGCGCTGGCGTTCGCGCGCCGAACAATTTCCCGCGGGCCGATCTCGTCGCGGGGTTTCTCACGGGGATCCAGGGTCTGAATCGTCCGAACGCGGTGGTTGCGTCCGAGATGCTGCGCCTGAACACGAGCACCGACCCGGTCGCACCCGGCAGTCAGAGTCGTCTTGGTGCGCTCGGTGGGGATAACGCGGGGTTCCCCAATGGCCGACGTCCGGGCGACGATGTGGTGGATATAGAGCTGCGAGTGGCCATGGGCGTGTTGTGCCACGCGTTCCCCGGCGTGTTCGGCTGCGGACCGGCCGATGCGCCCTCCGGCACGCTGCCCTTCACGGATGGTGCATTCGTGGACGCCTCGTTCTTCGACGCAACGTTCCCGTATCTGCGGACGCCGCTTCGCGGATCGCCGAACGGTACTCCGTAGTCCGTGGTTCGTAGTCCGTGGTTCGTCGCTCGCAGGGCTCATGTCGATAGTAGAGTGCTGCGAGCGACGGACCCGCGCACGGACGATCGGCGTTCAGGATGAACGCGGATCTGAGATGTATCTCAAGTTATCGTTAGGGCTGCTTCCGGTGCAGCACCAGTGCGATCGGCGATTCCGAGTGCTCGACGAATGTGTTCATCAGGAAGCGCTGCCCATCCGCCGTGACCACGTAAGTGTGATGTGTGCCGCCTGGTGGCGAACTCTCGACGCGGGTCATGAACAAGGGGGTGGGCGTGCCCAACTCGAGACGCCGGCCATCCGCCGACGGCGTAACTGATACCGACATCAACCGTCCGTCGGGTGCGATGTAGAAGATTTCCCGGCCGTCGCCCCGCCAGCGTAGTTGCGATCCGCCGCCGCTCGATACCTGCAATCGCGCACCACCGTCGGGAAACGCCTGCACGAACAGATCGGTGCGGCCCGATTCCGTGGACTCATACGCCACCCATCTGCTGTCCGGCGAGAACTGGCCCGCGCGCTCGTCGAAGTCCGTCTGAGCCACGTCAACAGGCGTGTTCTTCCCGTCGGCAGACAGCGCGATAAGGTTCCACCCCTTGTCTGGATCACCCGTTCGACAGAGCACGAACCGGCCGTCGCGGGACCAGTCGACTGGAATCACCTGAGTGTTACCCCGGTCGCCGATGACCGCCTCTCGCCCGGTTCCATTCGACGGCGTGACATGCACGGTGAAGCCCTTGTCCTTGATTGGCTTGCCATATCCCACGCGCGTTCCATCTGGCAACCACACCGGACTGATGTCAGGCAACGGATCGGACGTCAGACGGGTCAACACCGGCCGCTTGAGATCGAGTACCCAGAGATCCGTGTTCCCATCGATCGATCGGCTCATCACGATTCGTGAGTTGTCTGGGGATAGCGACGGGTTCATCGGATTCGTCGGATCAGGATCACCGACTGTGCCGAGCTCCCTGCCGGCGCGATCGAACCAGATGAACCTCCGCAAACGGTCCAGGGTCCCCGTGCGATAGACGATCGAGCCCACGCTTGACGCAGAAAGGGCGGCGACTCCGCGCGCATCAAGGGTGATGCCCTTGGCAACTGGCACTGGCTCGCCGGTCAGCTCCAGCCGCTCGAGATCGAGCCGCTGAGCAAACAACGTTCGTTCACGCACGAACAACACCTGTCCGGGGGGCGCAAACACCGGCGCGGCATCGGCGTCGAACAGTCGACGACGCTCGGGTGCATCGAGCTGACCCAGGAACACACCACGGGACTCGGCGACGAAGTACAGAAAATGACGGCCGTCTGGCAGGAATTGCGGAAACCGTTGGCCGGTCCTCGGCCGCTCCGGTGTCCCCGGCAGTGCGGACGCCTGGCCACCCTCTGCCGATATCCGACGAATCGGCGCGTCAGCAACCAGCACAAACAGGATCACACCGTCGCGGTTCCAGGTACCGCCCGTGCCAACGGGCGCCCCGGCCAGGACCTTCGGCTGACCGCCGTCGAGATCGATCCGAAAGAGCTTCTCGTTGGCAAAGAATCCCAGCGACCGGCTGTCGGGCGACCAGAACGGCAGATGGCCCCCATCAGTGCCCCTCAACGCCCTCGCAACGCCGGATTCGAGCGAGCGGAGCCACAACTGGGGCCGTCCATCCGCGGAGGCCACGAACACCAGTTTCTGCCCATCCGGCGAAATAGCCATCGACGCGGGGTCGGTTGTCGGAGGCGTTGTGATCTCGACACGCATTTCGGCGGCGGACGGAACAGCAGGCAACCAGGCAGCACGCCACAGCGTGCCTCCCGCAAGGGCCGCGAGCATTGCAAGCGCGGCTGACCAGAGCAGCCGCTCGCGCCTTCGTGATCGATCGGATGCAGCCACTTCGGTCGGCGACGGCCGCTGCGCGTCGTCGATCTCGAGGCGTGCGTCGCGAATGTCGGCGAGCCTGAGGTAAGGGTCCTTGGCGAGGCAACGGCGCAGCATGCGGCGCACGCTCTCCGGCGTATCGGCCGGCAGCCGCGTCCAGTCCGGATCCGCTCGAATGATCGATGCGATCGTCTCGGTCGTATCATCGCCTGCAAATACGCGGCGACCTGTGAGCATTTCGTAAAGCACGCAGCCAAACGCCCAGATGTCCGCGCCCTTTCCGACGGATCGGCCGCGTGCCTGTTCAGGGCTCATGTACGCGGCGGTGCCGAGAATCACGCCAGCCTGGGTCATCGCGGGGGACGTGATGGTTGG
>Ga0075420_100002276_pt1 | contig 16601 bp, 18 predicted proteins | sample SoiMetdeltSBSDD4_FD_75296 | JGI IMG/M metagenome (GOLD analysis project Ga0075420, IMG submission 75296) | Bulk soil microbial communities from a Populus tree surrounding site in Tennessee, USA - Soil MetaG P. deltoides SBSDD4 | ecosystem: Environmental > Terrestrial > Soil > Tree plantation... | reverse complement strand
ACGACCTCCTTGATCCGGCGGTAGATCCATTTGTGCTCGAGGAAGACGCACGGGTTGTCGTCGCGGATCGCGGACTTCAGCAGGCCCTTGGCGTCAGAGGGGAACGCCGGGCAGATCACTTTCAGGCCGGGCGCCTGCGATATCCACGGCTCCGGGTTCGTCGAGTGGAAGCTCGACGCCCGGACTCCGCCGCCGGAGGGCCCGCGCAGCACGACCGGCACCGGCACGCCGCTGCGGTAGTGGTAGCGGGCGAGCGCGGTCGTCATCTCGTCGTAGCCGCTGGACATGAAGTCCGCGTACTGGAACTCGGCCACCGGGCGCATCCCCTCCATCGCCGAGCCGAGCGCCATCCCGACGATCGTCTCCTCGACGATGGGCGTGTCCATGACGCGCTCGGGGCCGAACCGCTCGATGAAACCCTCGGTCACCTTGAACGCGCCGCCGTAGACGCCGATGTCCTCGCCGAGCAGGAACACGCGCTCGTCGCGCTCCATCTCCTCCCAGAGCGCCTCGGCGATCGCGACGAGGTAGGTGGCCTCGCCCTGCTCGCTGCGCTTGCCTCTCGGCTCGGCGCCGTGGCCGGCCGCCCCCGCCTCGACCTTGGTCGTCGCCATCAGGCCTGGGTGCCCCCGCCGCGGCCCGGTTCGCTCGTCCAGTAGCCGTCTTCGGTGTACAGGCCCTTCGTCACGTCCCCCGGCTCGGGGAACGGCGAGGAGAGCGCGAATTCGTACCCGGCCTCGAACGCCGCGCGGACGCGCTCGTCGAGGTCCTCGACGGCCTGGTCGTTCATGATGTCTCGGGACTTCAGGAGCTCCTCGAAGCGCCGCACCGGATCCTTCACGTTCATGTACTCCTCGAGGAGCTCCTGGGACACGTACTTCGCGGGGTCATGGCCCGCGTGGCCCCGCCAGCGGAGCGAGACGCACTCGATCAGGGTCGGCCCGCCGCCCTCCCGCGCGCGTTCGACCGCCTCGTGCGCCACCTTGTACACGTCGAGCACGTCCTGGGCGTCCACCCGGACCCCCGGCATCCCGTACGCGCCGGCGCGTTCGGCCACGGTCGGCACCGGGAACTCGAGCGGGTTCGGCGTCGAGTAGGCGTAGAGGTTGTTGTTCACGACCCAGACGACCGGGAGGCGATGGATCGCCGAGACGTTCAGCGCCTCGTGCCAGCGGCCGTTCGACGTGGCGCCGTCGCCGCAGATCGCCATCGCGACGCGCTGCTCCCCCCGCCGCTTGTAGGCGAGCGCCGCGCCGCAGGCGACGGGGTAGGCGATCGGGAGGTGCGACATCACCGTCCAGGTCCGGTTGCCCTGCCAGTCGCCGATGTGGCTGTTGCCGTCGCGGCCGCGCGTGTAGCCGTCGATCCGTCCCCAGAACTGCGCCATGACGCGGTTCAGGTCCAGGCCCTTGGTCAGCTGCGCGGAGAGGTCGCGGTGCGTCGGGAAGAGCGAGTCGTCGTTGCGCAGCGCGAAGGCGACGCCGACGTGCGTCCCCTCCTGTCCGCGTCCGGAGTAGATCGCTCCGGGGAGCTTGCCCTGTCGGTACAGCGCCTCCATCCGCTCGTCGAAGTACCGGCAGAGCTTGAGGATGCGCAGCAGCTCGCGCAGCTGCTCGTCGGACAGCCCCGCGCGCCAGTCCTCGGCTACCTGCCCCTGCTGATCGACCGTCGTCGCCACCGTCACGCTCCGTGGAGGGGCTTGCCGGCGAGCGCCAGGAAGGCCTCGCCGACGCCCTCGGACAGGGAGGGATGCGGATGGATCAGCGCCGCGATCTCGTCGGGGACCGCCTCCCACGCGACCGCGAGCATCGCCTCGGAGATCAGGTCCGTCACGTGCGGACCGACCATGTGGACGCCGAGGACGGGGCCACCGTCCGTGCTGGCGACGACCTTCACGATGCCGCCCTCGCCGAGGATGTTCGCCTTGCCGATTCCCTGGAGGTTGAAGCGCTCCACCACGACGTCGTGGCCCCGCTCGACGACCTGTGCCTCGGTGAGGCCGACGCTCGCGATCTCGGGCGTGCAGTAGGTGACGCGCGGGATCACCGTGTAATCGATCTCCGCGACGTCGATGCCGGCGGTGCGTTCGGCGACGGCGTACGCCTCGGTGAACGAGACGTGGGCGAGCTGATAGGGGGTCGCGGCGACGTCGCCGACCGCCCAGACGTTGGCGGCGGTCGTTCGCAGCTGCCCGTCGACCTTCACGAACCCGCGGTCAAGCTCGACGCCGGCCCCCTCGAGGCCGAGGCCCTCCGTCACCGGGGCGCGGCCGACGGCGACGAGGCAGACGTCGGCCGGCGCCGTCTGCGACGTTCCGTCCGCATCGAACGAGACCTCGACGCGGTCCCCCTGGTCGCGGACCTGGGTCACGCTCGCTCCGGCGTGGGTCGCGATCCCGCGCTTGCGGAACGCGCGGGCGATCTCCTTCGACAGGTCCTCGTCCTCGAGCGGCGCGATCCGCGGGAGCGCCTCGACCACGGTCACCTCGGCGCCCATCGAGCGGTAGAAGCTCGCGAACTCGAGTCCGATCGCGCCGGCCCCGATGATCACGGCCGAGGAGGGGAGCTCGCGGTACCAGAGCGCCTCGTCGCTCGTGATCACGCGGCCGGAGACCTCGAGACCCGGCAAGAGCCTCGGCCGGGATCCGGTCGCGATCACGACGTCGCCGGCCGACAGAGAACGGTCACCGACCTCGACGACCGGACCGGGCTTGAGCGTGGCCGAACCCTGGATCACGTCGATCTTCCGGGCCTTGATGAGCCCGGTCACGCCCCGGACCAGCTTGTCGACGATCCTGGTCTCGAACGCCTGGACCTGGGTCCAGTCGGGTTCGCCGGACGCCTTGACGCCCCACTCCTCCGAACGGTTCACCGCGTCCATCACCGCGGCCGACTGGAGCAGCGCCTTGGTCGGGATGCACCCGCGGAGCAGGCAGGTGCCGCCGAGGCGCTCGTCGCGTTCCACGAGGGCCACGCGCTTGCCGAGCTCTGCGGCGCGGAGGGCGCAGGAGTAGCCGCCGGTCCCCGCTCCGATCACGACGACGTCGTAGGCGTCGGTCATCCGAACGACCATGCTACCGCGCCCACGCGCGGGTCTTTCCCGCACGGCGGGGCGCGAGACCGCGGCGAACCGGCGAACGTAGGATGCGCGACGTGGGTGACGATGACGTCCGGCACGGTCCGCTCGAGTCCCTGCATCGCGATCTGGGGGCCAAGCTCGGGCCCTTCGGGGGGTGGCTGATGCCGATCGAATACGCCGGCGTGCTGTCCGAGCACCGCGCCGTCCGCGAGCGCGCCGGCCTGTTCGACCTCAGCCACCTCGGCAAGCTCGACGTCGTTGGCCCCCACGCGTTCGAGGCGCTCCAGGGGCTGCTCACGAACGACCTCGCTCGGGTCGGGGTCGGCCGCGCCCAGTACCACCACCTGCTGAACGACGCGGGAGGCGTCGAGGAGGACCTGTTCGTCTATCGCCTGGGCGAGGAGCGCTGGTTCGTCGTCCCGAACGCCTCGAACACCGACAAGGTGGTCGGCGCGATCCGCACAGCCGGCTCGGAGGTCGACGACCACGACGGGTGGGTGTTCCTCGGGATCCAGGGGCCCCGCTCCCATGCGGTCGTCGGCGCGCTGTGGCCCGAGGCCGTCGAGCTCGCGTTCCGCGGATGTCGCACGGTCGATCGCTCGGGGACCGAGGTCGTGCTCGCCCGGACCGGCTACACGGGGGAACGCGGGTACGAGCTGTTCGCGGACGCGGCGATCGCGGAGGAGCTCTGGCGCGCGATCTCCGACGCGGGTGCGGGCGTCGGCATCGAGCCGTGCGGGCTCGGCGCCCGCGACGTGCTCCGGCTCGAGATGGGCTACCCGCTGTTCGGCCAAGACCTCGGGCCGGACCGGACAACGTTCGAGGCGGGGCTCGACTGGGCGGTCTCGCTCGACAAGGGCGACTTCGTCGGTCGAGACGCCCTCGTCCGCCAGCGCGAGGAAGGGTTGCCGAGCCGGATGCTCGGCCTCCGGACACGCGACCGCCGGCACATCCCGCGCGCCCACCAGCGGATCTCCGGCGCCGGTCGTGCGGCCGGCGAGGTCACGAGCGGCACGTTCTCCCCGGTGCTCGGCGTCGGGATCGCCCTCGCGTACCTGTCGCCGGCCGACGGGTTCGACGAGGGGAGCGAGGTCGAGGTCGACATCCGCGGCCGCAGGGCGCCGGCGGACGTCGTGCGGACCCCGTTCGTCGACCGGTCGCCTCGCTAGGTCAGCTCGCCTGGGGCGAGGCCGCGGCGATCATCTCCGCGACGGAGGCCCCGTTGAACTCGGTCCTCGTGAGGAGGCGGTTCAACAGGAAGGGCGCCCGCGGGCTCGCCGGCATCACCGCGACCACCACGTAGAGGCTCGAAGTGGGGATCCCGAGCTCCCGGACGGGCCCGAACCCAGGGGCGGCGACGAAGTACGCCCATCGGGCCGGCCGACGTCCGACGGAGCACGTTCCCTGGCCGTGCGCCACGTAGTCGCCCGGGGAGTCCGGCTTGCCCTTCGCGAACGCCGGCAGGTGGTCGCTCACGACGAACCTCTGTGTGGCGCGGCAGAGCTCCGAACCGGTGATCGCGTCGAGCGCGAGGCCGGTCGCCGCGAGGTAGTAGTAGTCGGACGGGACGCCGACGGCGGTGCCGTCGACCCACATCGCGGCGAGCCCTTCGAGCGGCGGCCGGTTGAGCCCCCACGCGCCCGGCCCCGGGCCGGCCACGATCCCCTGCCTCGGATCGTCGTACGTCCCGGCGAGGCGCGGTTCCCACGCGTCGGGGATCAGGGTGGAGACGGGCCCGGCGGACACCTGTTGGAAGGGGCTCGGCGTCTGCCTGATCCGCAGGTGCGTGGGTCCGTTCGGAACCGGCGCATCAGCGATCGCCTCGCCGCAGGCGGCGGCAAGCATGACCAGAACGAAGCAGCCGGCGAGTTTCCGCACGAGGAGACCCGTGAGCCAGCATAGAACGCGGTTCGTCGCTCGCGCCACCTGCACGATGGCGGTTCCGTGGAGCCGCCCGGAAGGTCAGAAGCCCGTCGCGGTGACGGACCGGATGCCGGAGGCGGCGGGAGCCTCGGCCCCGGGCACCTGGGCGCCCGGACGTACCGGGATCACGAACGAGACCCGGGTCCCGCCGGCCGGCAGCGGGTCGGCCCACATGATCCCGCCGTGCTCGATCACGAGCTGGCGGGCGAGATGGAGGCCGACGCCCGCACCCGCTCGCTCCTTGCGCAGGATCTCTTCGCCCGCGGTGAACGGCTCGTCGAACGCCTTCGACGCCACCTCGCGCGCGAGCCCTTCGCCCCGGTCGGTCACCGAGACCAGCGTGCCTTCGTCCATCGCGCGGCCCTTGAGCATGACCGGCTGACCCGCGGGCGAGAACCGGCACGCGTTGTCGAGCAGCTGGCGCACGATCTCCGTGAACCGGATCGGATCCGCCGCGCCCACGAGCCGCTTCGGGACCTCCAGCTCGAGCGGGACGGCGTCGTAGCGCCGGCCGACGTCCTGGGCGATCTGCCGCAACACGGGCGCGAGATCGACCTCCTCCACCTCGAGCGAGAGCGTCCCGCGGTCCATGTCGGCCACGGCGAGCATCTCGTCGATCAGCGCGATCAGCTTCTCCAGCGAGGCCTCGAGCTGCTCGATGAACTCCGCGCGCTCACCCTCGCCCAGGTCGGGGTTCCGGAGGACGTACGCGATCCCCTTCGCGATCGTGACCGGGGTCCGGAGCTCGTGCGAGACGTTCGCGATGAAGTCGGCCTTCGCCGTGGTGAGGGAGTCGAGCTCCTCCGCGACGTTCTCGAGGGCGGACTCGAGATCCGTCGTCCGCTCGGACTCGCCCTCCAGCCGCTCGGCGAGCTGGGCGGCGACGCGGGGGCTAAGCGCGATGCTCCCGGCCCGCACCGTCCGCATCGCCCGGAGGATGGCTTCGGGGCCGTCCTCCTTCGAGACGTAGGCGACGGCGCCGGCGCCCAGCAGTTCGGCCACGGGGACCGGGGATGCGTCCTCGGCCCAGCACACCACCGCGGCGTCCGGGACCGTGGCGAGGAGCCGCCGGACGAGTTCGCTTCCGCTCAGGCCCTGGAGCCCGGTGGACACGACGACGACGTCCGGGCGCACACGCGCGCAGACCTCGATGGCCTTGAGCCCTTCGGTGACGACCTCGATGTCCATGTCCGCCCCCGAGGTGATGAGGGCGTACTGGAGCCGAGCGAGACCGTCGGGCGCATCGCACAGCACGACCTTGGTGGACATGTCCCTGGTGGTATCGGCCGCTCCGGGGATGGATTGAGGCCGAGCGGCAGAGCGTCCCGGCCGAAGGGCGTACGCCGGTCTCGGCGCGAAGCAGCGCGATCGCTACTCGACGAGGCCGCTGCGGATCGCGATCGCGACGGCCTGCGCGCGATCGTTGGCGCCGAGCTTCTCGAAGATCCGCTCGAGGTGCGTCTTGACGGTGTGCGGCGAGATGCCGAGGTCGTGCGCGACCTCCTTCGTGGTCGCGCCGTACGCGACCTTCTGGAGGATCTCCTTCTCGCGCTTGGACAGCGGCGGCGCGTCCATGCGCTTCTCCGCGATCTGCACCTCTTCGATGAATGCACGCGTGAGCTGCGGGTGGATGACCGCCTTGCCCTCGAGCGCGAGGCGCGCGGCGTTCACCAGCTCGTCCGCGGAGGCGTCCTTCAACAGGTAGCCGGACACGCCGGCCTGGATCGCGTCGGAGATCGATGCACGCGACTCGTCGACCGTGAACAGGATCACGCGCGTTGCGGGGGAGGCCTCGCGGATCGCCTTCGTCGCCTCGATCCCGTTCATGCCGGGCATGCGCACGTCCATGAAGACGATGTCGGGGGTCAGCTCGCCCACCTTCTCGACCGCGTCCTCGCCGCTGTCGGACTCGCCCACGACGACCACGTCGTTGGCCAGATCCAGCGCGGCGTGCAGACCTTCCCGCGTCACGGGATGGTCGTCGACGATCAGGATCCGGATCGGGCCCATCGTCTCCACGGTCATCGGCATCGGGGTCGTCGGCTCAAGTGTCCCTTAGGATAGATGGTGTTCCAGCCCGACGGAACGAACGCCATGAATGAGTCCACGACCGAACATCTCGAGCAGCCAGGCACGAACGAGCCGAACGGCGCCGCTGGCGCGGAGGGCTCGAACGGCGGCGGCGGCTCCCCGACCGAGGAGCAGGTCAGGGATGCGCTCCGGCACGTCATCGACCCCGAGCTCGGCATCAACATCGTCGACCTCGGCCTCGTGTATGAGGTCGACGTCTCCGACCAGGGGGTTGTGCACATCGAGTACACGCTGACGACCATGGGATGCCCGATCGGACCGCTGATCGAGCACCAGATGCAGTCCTTCCTGGAGAAGGTCCCCGGCGTGTCCTCGGTCGAGGCGGAGATGGTGCTCCGGCCGCCCTGGTCCCCCGAGATGATGTCCGAGGAGGCCAAGGCCGCCCTCGGCTACTTCTAGGCGTTCTCGCAGCACGCACGCTCCGTCCGTTGACAGCTTCCCGACCCCGTGGTTCAGTTGCATCTGCAATTCCGACCTCCCGGATAGGAGATCCGTGATCGGGACACGAGCCGCAGGCGTCGTCGGGGCCATGATCCCGTCGCGGTTGTGCTGTCCGGATCCCGCCCGCGCCGGGCGGTACGCCTAGCCCGTCCCGGCCCGTGCCGAGCGGTCACTCCGTTCGGTGCCGGAGGGCACACACCCTCGCTCGGACCGAGCACCCTCGCACGTTCACAGGGACGACGCGTCCCGGAAGGAGGATCCGAATGACCGAGTACGCGAACCCCGACGTGCTCGTCGAGACCGGCTGGCTCGAGGAGCACGCAGGCGACCCGGATGTCCGGGTGGTCGAGGTCGACGAAGACACCGAGGCCTACGACAAGGGGCATCTCAAGGGCGCCGTCCGCTGGAACTGGTCGGCGGACCTGCACACGCAGGTCGGACGCGACTACATCGGACAGGTCGAGCTCTCCGAGCTGTTGTCGCGGTCGGGCGTGGGCCCGGACACGACCGTGGTCCTGTACGCGGGCAACAACAACTGGTTCGCGACGTATGCCTACTGGGTGCTCAAGCTCCGCGGGTTCGACAACGTGAAGCTGCTGAACGGCGGGCGCCAGAAGTGGGAGCTCGAGAGCCGTGAGCTCACGCAGGAGGTGCCGTCGCTCGACCCGACCGGCTACCGGATCGAAGGAGCGGAGCGGCCCGAGATCCGGGCGTTCCGGGACGAGGTGCTCGAGAAGGTGGGCGGCGACACCGGGTTCATCGACGTCCGCTCGCCCGAGGAGTACCGCGGCGAGAAGATCGCGCCCGATCATCTGCCGCAGGAGCAGGCCCAGGTCCCCGGTCACATCGCCGGCGCCGCCAACATCCCGTGGGCGAAGGCGGCCAACGAGGACGGGACGTTCAAGAGCGCGGACGAGCTGCGGGCGCTCTACGAGGGCGAGGGGATCGCCCCCGACGGACAGGTGATCGCGTACTGCCGGGTGGGCGAGCGTTCGTCACACACGTGGTTCGCGCTCAACCAGCTGCTCGGCAACGCGAATGCGAAGAACTACGACGGCTCGTGGACGGAGTACGGCTCGCTCGTCGGGGCTCCCGTGGAGAAGGGGTAACCATGGGACAGCTGACATCGGTGCTGGAAGCGAACAGAGGTTCGCGGAATCGTTCGACAAGGGTGAGCTCGAGATCCCACCCGCCCGAAGCATCGCGGTGCTGACCTGCATCGACGCTCGGATCGACCCGGCGAAGGCTCTCGGGCTCGACATCGGCGACGCGCACGTGATCCGCAACGCCGGGGGCAGAGCGACCGACGACGCGGTTCGGTCGTTGCTCATCTCGAGCTGGCTGCTCGGGACCCGCGAGTTCCTCGTGATCCACCACACGGACTGCGGCATGGCGATCTTCACCGACGAGAAGATGGCGGAGATCATCGCGGACCGGTGTGGACAGGACGTGTCCGAACTGGACTTCCTCACGTTCCTCGATCTGGATCAGAGCGTCCGGGACGACGTCGATCGGATCCGCTCGCTCAGCCAGATCCCGCGTGACGCGACGGTCTCGGGCCACGTCTACGACGTCCGGACCGGGATCCTGCGTGAGGTGGTCCCGGCGGAGTAGGCGACGGGAGGAGCGGTTCCCTGCGTCTTCCCCCTGAAGGCCCGGGCGGCTTCGCCCCCCGGGCCTTCACTCGTGAGGAAAACACGCGCGTATCGTCTCGACATGGACGTCAACTTGCAGGTGCCGGCCGGCCTCACGCTGGAAAGGGATGTGTCACCGACCGAGTGGGTCGCCGAGCGCCTGCTCCCGATCCGCGGCTCGGGCGATGGGGCGCTCGTCGGGGAGATCATCCCGACGGGATTCGAGGCATACACGAGGATCCTCCACCCCGCCCGTCGCCGCGTCGGCGATCGCTACGAGCCGGTCACGTGGGCGGAGCTCGCCCGGGAGCGTGGAAAGACGATCCACCCCGAGGTGCAGCTGAAGGCACTCCTCGAGCACGAGTTCCGGGAGGGCCCCCCGTGGGGTGAGTTGCCCGAGGAGGACTCGATCCCCGAGGACCTCCGTGCGCCGCTCGTCGACACCCTCCGTCGGTTCACGGCGAGGGCCGATCGATGCTGGTGTTGCATCTGGGAGGGGTTCGGCTCGTGGTTCGGCGGGGTTGCCCTGACGCGAACAGACGACGACTCGCCCGCGGCCATGCACCAGCGCATGAGGGAGGCCCAGCGCCGCGCCGAGCGGGAGCAGGCGTTGCTCGAGGCGATCCCCAAAGCCTCGATCATGGGCGGCATGCGCGAATGCCTCGTCTTCACGGGTCCGATCGACGTGATCCCGGAACTCGAGATCGGAGGCTGGTCGCACACGCCGAACTGGTGGTGGCCCGACGATCGGGTGTGGATCGTGGTGAGCGAGCTCGACGCGCCGTCGACCTACGTCGGGGGCTCGGCCGAGCTCGTCCGGGCGATCCTCGACGAGCCGAGGCTCGAGGCGGTTCCGAGCGATCCCACCCACCGTTTCGACTGGGAGGGCGACCGGATCAACACGCCGGAGGGTCCATGACGGTCGGAAGGGCCCGGTCCCCGGGTACATTTACCGGATGAGACGTCGAACGATGTGGCCGGCCGGGGTGCTCGCCGTGGCGCTCGTGCTCGGCGCCTGCGACCAGGTGAACGATGCCGGGTCGGAGATCGAAGACCGCGTGCAGCAGGGACTCGACGCCGCCGGCGACGCCATCGCCGACGCGGGGGACGCGATCCAGGACGCGACACGGTCGGCCTACGAACAGGTCGCCGACGGGGTGTCTTCCCTCGAGGACGATATCCAGGCCGCGGCGGACGAGGCCGGCGAGGAGGCCCGACAGCAGTACGAGGAGCTACTGCACAGGACGGAGGAGCTTCGCGATCGGGCCGAGGCCGCCGGGGACGAGGCGGGAGCCGAAGCGGAGGAGGCGTGGGGGGAGATCACCGAGGCGCTCGCCGACGTCGAGGCCAGGATCCGGGCCGCGCTCGACGAGCTCTAGTCCGGCAATTCCGACGTCCCAGATAGACTTTCGTCCGAGCCGGCGGGTATCCTGATTGTGGAGCCCATCCAGGCACGTCCGATCGGGCTCGAGGAGCGATCGATGGCCACCACGCAGGAAGAACACCTCCAGGAACTGTCGAAGGGTTATCGCTTCGACTGGAAGGACGCCGACCACTCCGTCTTCGAGCCGAAGCGGGGTCTGACGCCTGCCGTGGTGGAGGAGATCTCGGCCCTGAAGTCCGAGCCCGATTGGATGCGCAAGTTCCGGCTGAAGGCGCTGAAGCACTTCGAACGTCGCCCGATGCCGTGGTGGGGCGCCGACCTGTCCGACATCGACTTCGAGAACATCTACTACTTCATCCGGTCGACCGAGAAGCAGGCCGCGAACTGGGACGAGCTGCCCGAGGACATCAAGGGCACCTGGGACAAGCTCGGGATCCCCGAGGCCGAGAAGAAGTACCTGGGCGGGGTCTCGGCCCAGTACGAGTCCGAGGTCGTGTACCACAAGATCAAGCAGGAGCTCGACGACATGGGGGTCCTGTTCACCGACATGGACTCGGCGCTCCGCGACCACCCGGACCTGGTGAAGGAGTATTTCGGCACGCTGATCCCGCCCAACGACAACAAGTTCGCCGCGCTGAACTCGGCCGTCTGGTCCGGTGGATCCTTCATCTACGTGCCACCCGGCGTGCACGTCGACATCCCGCTCCAGGCCTACTTCCGGATCAACGCGGAGAACATGGGGCAGTTCGAGCGGACGCTGATCATCGCGGACGAGGGCTCCTACGTGCACTACGTCGAGGGATGCTCGGCCCCGATCTACACGACCGACTCGCTGCACTCCGCAGTGGTCGAGATCATCGCCAAGAAGGGCGCGCGCGTCCGATACACCACGATCCAGAACTGGTCGACCAACGTCTACAACCTCGTCACCAAGCGCGCGGCGGCCTACGAGGACGCCGTGATGGAGTGGATCGACGGCAACATCGGCTCCAAGGTCACGATGAAGTACCCCTCGATCTACCTGCTCGGCAGGGGCGCTCGCGGCGAGGTGCTGAGCGTGGCCTACGCGGGCAAGGGCATGCACACCGATGCCGGCGGCAAGGCGATCCACGCGGCGCCCCACACGACCAGCGTGCTGACCTCGAAGTCGGTCTCGAAGGACGGGGGGCGCACCGGCTACCGCGGCCTCGTCCGGGTCGAACCGGGGGCCGACCACGCCAAGTCGAACGTCCGGTGCGACGCGCTGATCCTCGACGAGGAGTCGCGGTCGGACACGTATCCGTACGTCGAGGTCGAGGAGGAGACCGCGCAGCTCGGTCACGAGGCGAGCGTGTCGCGGATCGGCGAGGACCAGCTCTTCTACCTGATGAGCCGGGGCCTGTCCGAGGCCGAGGCGAGCGCCATGATCGTGAACGGGTTCATCGAGCCGATCACCCGCGAGCTGCCGATGGAGTACGCCGTCGAGCTCAACCGCCTGATCGAGCTCCAGATGGAAGGCGCGATCGGCTAGGACCCGCCCCGGCGCGCACGCGCGCGCCGTTCCGCACCGCACATCGAGGGGGACCCGATGAGGTTCGTCGTGATCGCGCGCGACGGTTCCGATCCCGAGGCGAAGGACCGTCGTGCCGCCGTCCGGCCCGCGCATCTCGAACGGACCGCGCCCTACGTCGAGTCCGGGCAGGTCCTGCTCGGCGGGGCGATCCTGGACGAGACCGGCGACATGGTCGGCTCGGTCATGCTGACCGACTTCCCGACCCGCGAGGAGGGCGACGAGTGGCTGGCGGGGCGACCCCCACGTCACCGGCGGCGTCTGGCAGGGATCGAGGTCCGGCCCTACCGTCCGGCCGTGGGTGCGTGGTCCCCGGCGAGTGAGGCCACGCCGAACGGTCGAATCCGACCCGATTGCTAGGATTTCCATGTGACCACCGTGACCTCCCGTTTCGACAAGCACGCCCTCGAAGCCCTGCCCTCGCGGGCCCCGTTCGTCGAGCGGCTCCGGGCACGCTCGTTCGACGCCTTCGAGGCCCTGCCGATCCCCTCGCAGGAGACGGAGGAGTGGCGGTACACGGACCTCGAGGCGCTCGACCTCGACCTGCAGCCGTTCGCCGAGGGCGGCGGTCCCGAGGCCGTGAACCGGCACGGGATCCTGGCGACCGCAGGCGTGCTCGGCGAGCGTGCCGGTCTGCAGATCCAGCGGAACTCCGAGGTGATCTCGACCCAGCTCGCGGATGGGCTCGCCGAACGGGGCGTGTGGTTCGGCGACCTCGACCGGGCGATCGCCGAGCGCCCCGAGCTCGTCGAACCCCACCTGCACGAGCTGGTGCCTCCGGAGCGGTCGAAGTTCACCGCCCTGCACGGCGCCTTCCGCACCGGGGGAACGCTGCTGTACGTCCCGGACGAGGTTCAGGTGCGGCTCCCGCTCCAGACGCTCACGTGGATCGACACCGACCGGACGGCGGTCTTCCCGCACACGCTGATCGTGACGGGCGCCGGGGCCGAGGTGACGTTCATCGACCGGTACGCCTCTCCGGACCTGTCCCACGCGCTGTCGAACGCGATCGTCGAAATCGTCGCCGGTCCGGGCAGCCGGATCCGGTACGTGGCGCTCCAGGAGTTCGGCGACGGCGTGACGCACCTCGCGGTGCAGCGCGCCCGGCTCGACCGGGACGCGTCGCTCCGCTCGCTCGGCGTCGCGTTCGGGGGGCGCCTGGCCCGAGCCGAGGTCGAGACCGTGCTCGAGGGCGACGGATCGTCGAGCGAGATGCTCGGGGTGTACTTCGGCGACGCCGAGCAGCACATCGACCACCGGTCGATCCAGGACCACGTCGGCTCTCGGAGCTCGAGCGACCTCCTGTACAAGGGCGCGATGCGCGATGCGTCGAACGCGATCTACACGGGCACCGTGATCATCGAGAAGGGCGCGCACCAGTGCGACGCGTACCAGACCAACCGCAACATCCTGCTGTCCGAACACGCCAGGGCGCACTCGGTCCCGAACCTCGAGATCCTCACCAACGACCCCACCCGCTGCGGTCACGCCGCGAGCGTCGGCCCCGTCTCCGACGACGAGCTCTTCTACCTGATGAGCCGTGGCATCCCGGAGCGGGAGGCGCAACGGCTGATCGTGTTCGGCTTCTTCGCCGAGGTGCTCGACCGCGTCGACATCGCCGAGATCCGCGAGGGTCTCGAGCGAGCGATCGAGGACGAGATCGCGCGAGGTGATACCCGATGACGCTCGTGCGGATCTGCGGCGTGGGCGACGTGCCGGAGGGCGAGGTCCGGCGGTTCGAGCTCGACCACCGGCCCTTCGCCGTGACGAACCTCGGCGACGAGGGTTTCCGCGTGGTGGACGCGATCTGCTCCCACGCGCACTACTTCCTGGACGAGGGCGAGGTGGACGTCGATGACCAGACGATCGAGTGCCCGAAGCACGGCTCGACGTTCGACCTCAACACGGGCCGACCGACGACGCTGCCGGCCACGCAGCCGGTCGAGGTGTTCGCGACGAAGGTGGAGAACAACGACGTGATGATCGAGGTACCGGAGGGATGACGGAGATGGCGGAACCCGCGACGCTGGAGATCAAGGGACTGGAGGCCACGGTCGAGGGCAAGCCGATCCTCAAGGGGATCGACCTCATCGTGAAGCAGGGGGAGACGCATGCGCTGATGGGCCCGAACGGCTCGGGCAAGTCGACGCTCGCGAACGTGCTGATGGGCAGGCCCGGCTACACGCTCACGGCCGGGCAGGTGCTGTTCAAGGGCGAGGACATCACGAAGCTCACGGCGGACAAGCGCGCCGAGCGAGGGCTGTTCCTCGCGATGCAGTACCCGGTCGAGATCCCCGGGGTCTCGGTCGTGAACTTCCTGCGGACCGCGTACAAGAGCGTGAAGGGCGAGGAGATCAACGCGCTGCAGTTCCGCAAGCACATGAAGGAGAAGATGACGCTGCTCGGCGTCGAGGACGCGATGGTCCAGCGCTACGTGAACCAGGGCTTCTCGGGCGGCGAGAAGAAGAAGAACGAGATCCTGCAGCTCGCGGTCCTCGAGCCGGAGATCGCCGTCCTCGATGAGACCGACTCGGGCCTCGACATCGACTCGCTGAAGGCGGTGGCGGGCGGAGTCGCCCAGCTGATCGGCCCGGACCTCGGCGTCCTGCTGATCACCCACTACCAGCGGATCCTCAACTACATCACGCCGGACTTCGTCCATGTGATGCTCGAAGGTCGTATCGTCAAGTCCGGTGGCCCCGAGCTCGCGCATGAGCTCGAGGAGAAGGGCTACGAGGGGATCCGCAAGGAGCTCGGGCTCGGCCAGTCGGTCGGGACGGGATAGGAGGGCACCGGTGGCGCTCACGGAGCAGCGGTCGGCGGGCCTGGACGTCGCGCGCGTCCGCAGGGACTTCCCGATCCTCGAGCGGACCGTCGAGGGCAAGCCACTCGTCTACCTGGACTCGGCCGCCACGTCGCAGAAGCCGAACCAGGTGATCGACGCCGAGGCCGACTTCTACCGCCAGCACAACGCGAACGCGCACCGCGGGATCTACCTGCTCGCCGAGGAGACCACGGAGCTGTACGAGCAGGCGCGTACGAGGCTCGCGCGGTTCGTCGGGGCCCCCGACCCGGGCACGATCGTGTTCACGCGCGGGACGACCGAGTCGACGAACCTCGTCGCCTACGCCTGGGGGCGGAAGTTCCTCAGCGAAGGCGACGAGATCCTGCTCTCCGAGATGGAGCACCACTCCAATATCGTGCCGTGGCAGCTCGCGGCCAGGGACACCGGCGCGGTCCTGCGGTACCTCCCGCTCACCGACGACGGGCTGCTCGACCTGACCGACCTCGGCTCGCTCCTGACCGAGAAGACGAAGCTGCTCGCGATCACCGGGATGTCGAACTCGCTCGGCACGCTCCCGCCGGTGCGAGAGCTCGCCGACGCGGCCCACGCCGTCGGCGCGCTCCTGCTCGTCGACGGCGCGCAGCTCGTCCCGCACGTCCCGGTCGACGTGACCGAGCTCGACTGCGATTTCCTCACGATCAGTGGCCACAAGATGCTCGGGCCGACGGCCTCGGGGGGGATGTACGCGAGGCGCGAGCTGCTCGAGTCGATGGACCCGTTCCTCGGCGGCGGCCACATGATCGAGGAGGTCTTCCCGGACCACTCGACGTGGAACGCCGTGCCGTACAAGTTCGAGGCGGGGACGATGAACATCGCGCAGGAGGTGGCGCTCGCCGCGGCGGTCGACTACCTCGAGGGCCTCGGGATGGACGCGGTCCGCGCGCACGAGGAGGAGATCACCGCGTACGCGATCGAGCGGCTCCAGGACGCCGGCGCCCGCGTGTTCGGTCCGGCGGACGTGAGCGTCCGGGGCGGCGCGGTGAGCTTCTGGTACCACGACGTCCACCCGCACGACCTCGCCACGATCCTGAACGAGGAGGGCGTCGCGGTCCGCGCGGGACATCACTGCAACCAGCTCGTGATGCGGCGGTTCGGCGTGCCGGCGACCACGCGGGCGAGCTTCTACGTGTACAACTCGAACGACGAGGTGGACGCGCTCGTCGACGCGCTCGGCAAGGCCGAGGGCATGTTCGGCTAGGAGGCCAGGTGGCGCTCGACGACATCTACAAAGAGGTCATCCTCGACCATTACAAGAACCCGCGGAACAAGCGCGACATGCCCGACGCCGACCGGTCCGCCGAACAGCACAACCCGCTCTGCGGCGACGAGATCACGGTGTTCGTGCACGAGGATGGCGGCACGGTCCGCGACGTCACGTTCCTCGGGCAGGGATGCTCGATCAGCCAGAGCTCGGCGTCGATGATGACCGAGGCCGTTGCCGGCAAGACCCGCGAGGAGGTCGGCGAGCTCGTCGGCGGCTTCCGCGGCATGATGGCCGGCGAGACCGAGCCCGACGAGGACGCGTTCGGCGAGCTCGTGGCGCTCAAGGGCGTCGTGAAGTACCCGGTGCGGGTGAAGTGCGCGGTCCTGTCGTGGGACACGCTGCAGGAGGCGCTCGGCGGGCAGGCCGAGGGCGCCTCCACCTAGCCCGCCCGG
>Ga0075420_100002273_pt1 | contig 16607 bp, 9 predicted proteins | sample SoiMetdeltSBSDD4_FD_75296 | JGI IMG/M metagenome (GOLD analysis project Ga0075420, IMG submission 75296) | Bulk soil microbial communities from a Populus tree surrounding site in Tennessee, USA - Soil MetaG P. deltoides SBSDD4 | ecosystem: Environmental > Terrestrial > Soil > Tree plantation... | reverse complement strand
GAACGAATGGCGCAACTCGCGAGCCAGCAGCCAGGCTATCTCGGCGTAGATAGCGTGCGCGGCGCGGATGGCGTCGGCATTACTGTTTCTTATTGGTCGAGCGAAGAGGCGATCGCCGCGTGGCGGCGCAATGCCGAGCACACGCTCGTGCGCGAGAACGGCCGCAAGAACTGGTACAGCGAGTACGAGTTGCGAGTGGCGAAAGTCGAGCGCGCCTACGGTTTCAAACGCTGACCGACAGCGCGCGCTTCGAGGCCGTCGGCCGTCAGGCCGACTGCGACTGCAACTGACCTTCTTGATCGTTGATGAAGCGATTGAGCAGCAAGCGCGCCTTGTCCCAGTCGCGCTGCACGGTGCGCTCCGACACGTCGCGCAGCTGCGCAATCTCGTTGAACGAGAAGCCGCAGAAGAACTTCAGGTCGACGCACTCGGCGAGCCGCGCGTCGATCTTCGCCAGCGACTCGAGCGCCTCGTTCAGCTTCTCGATCTCCACCGACTGCCGATCTTCCTGCACGGCATGCGGCAGCTCGGTCGGCAGCGAGGTGATCTCGAACTCACCGCCGCGCTTCTGCGCGTGGCGGCTGCGCAGATAGTCGACGATCAGCCCGCGCATCGCGCGTGCCGCGTACGACATGAACTGCCCGCAATCGCCGAACGCAAGCGACTCGCGGTGCGAGATGTTGAGGAAGGTTTCGTGCAGCAACGTCGTGGGACTCAGCGTAACTGCAGCTCCCCGCCGCAGCTCGCGTTGCGCCATCCGATGCAGCTCTTCATACAGCATTGCGAACAGGCGATCGCGTGCTTCCACGTCGCCGGTGCCTGCCGCATGCATGATTGCCATGAGCCCGCTGTCCGTCATTGTTTGCAACCCTTGAGTGTCTACTGCCAGGACCTGCTCGGGGCGGGGGCCTGCTGCGGCCGCCCCTTCGGGCCTGTGTCCCTCCCGCAAGCTGCGGGGCTCCTAGGACGCGACCCGAACATCAATGCGCGTATGTGCCGTCGAGAGCGTGCCGGGTTTAATGGTCTGCGTCTAGGAATGTGAAGGACCACTAACGGTCGAACTGCGACTCGACATCGTGGTGCAGCCTCGCGATGTCATGACAACGGCAGCACCTAATGAGCCGTGTGGGGATGCGTCCCCACGTTGCGTCTATCGAAAAGCAGCGGGAATTCCAGACACACAAGGGCTGCGCAGTTGTCGTGTCGGGATTGCGTTCATGCATTTCGATTAGGCCCGTAGCACGGAATCTTTCCGTGAGCCCATTGAAGGGGGGGTCATCATGCGCATTGCTTCGATTGCGGCCATGGCATCGTCCATGGGGCTGCTGGTTGCTCATTCGGCTCCTGCCGCCGGCCAGGGAGACAACGAAGCCCTGGAACAGATCGTCGTCACGGGCACGCGTGTCGCGGACCGTTCGGCCTTGGACACTGCAGCGCCGGTCGACGTCGTGTTGGGCGACCAGCTGCAAAACCTCGGCATCACCGAGATCAACCAGGCGCTCGCGGTGAGCTTGCCGTCGTTCAATTTCCCGCGGCCGGGCCTGAGCGACGGCACCGATGCCGTGCGGCCCGCGACGTTGCGCGGCCTAGCGCCCGACCAGACGCTGGTGCTAGTGAACAGCAAGCGCCTGCACTCGGCGGCGCTCGTGAACGTGAACGCCACCATCGGTCGCGGGTCGTCTTCGGCAGATCTGAACACGATTCCGACCGCCATCGTGCAGTCGATCGAAGTGCTGCGCGACGGCGCTTCTGCTCAGTACGGCTCTGATGCCATCGCCGGCGTGGTCAACCTGCGATTGCGTGAAGCACGCGAAGGTGGCGGTAGCGACCTGACCTATGGCTGGCGCGATACCGACTTCGACGTTCGGACCGCGCCGGTCACGCAGGCAGGCGCAACTTGGGCTGCGCCGCCGGTGTTGTCGCGTAGTCGCAGTGACGGTGAAACGCTGACAGCTTCCGTTTGGAAGGGCCTGCCGCTCTCGGACTCGGGCTTCCTGACCGTAGCGGCGGAGTACAAGGATCAGGAGCACACCGAGCGCGGCGGTTGGGACCATCGCACTCAGTACCCGGTCGTGAACGGCGTGCTCGACCCGCGCGAAGCGACGTTCGATCGCTTCAACTCCTGGTACGGCGAGCCGGAGATCGCGCAGAAAACACTGTTCGCGAACGCGGGCTACGACGTGTCCGATGAAGTTCAGTTGTACGGCTGGGCGAGCTGGCAGGACCGGCACTCGGTTGGCGCCGGCTTCTATCGTCCCGCAGGCGACTCGCGCAATGTCCCGTCGATCTACCCGGACGGCTTTCTGCCGTTGATCGCGGCCGATGTCACCGACTACTCCGCGGCTTTCGGCACGCGCTGGGAGCTCGGCGCTTGGCAGATGGATTCGTCGCTGGTCTACGGTCTGAACAAGATGGAGTTCACGATCGATCACTCGCTGAACCGCTCGCTCGGAGCGGACAGCAAGACGAAGTTCGATTCCGGCGGCTTCGACTACGGCCAGCTGGTGCTGAACGTCTCCGGTGTGCGTCCGGTCGAGATCGGTGCTTTTGCTTCGCCGCTCAACGTGGCGGTCGGTCTCGAGGCGCGGCGCGAAACGTACGCGATTCATGCCGGCGAGCCAGACTCCTATCGCCAGGGGCAACCTGGATCGACGCTGCCGCCCGGTGCACAGGTGTTTCCGGGGTTCAGGCCGGCGAATGCGGGCACCCATGACCGTACCGCGGTGGGCGCCTATGTCGATCTCGAAGCGAACCTGACGCAGAACCTGCTCGCCTCGATTGCTGTGCGCGGCGAGAGCTATTCGGACTTCGGCGAGAACCTTTCCGGCAAGGGTTCGCTACGCTATGACTTCAACGAGCACTTCGCGCTGCGCGGCTCCGTGCAGAACGGCTTCCGCGCGCCTTCGCTGCAGCAGCAGTTCTTCCAGACGACCTCGACGAACAACATCCAGGGCGTGGGGCTGGTCGAGGTGACTACCTTCGCAGTGACCGATCCAGTTGCGCGCGCGCTCGGCGCAACGGATCTCGACGCGGAGAAGTCGACCAACTTCTCGGTGGGCACAGTGCTGCGCTTCGGCGGGCTCGACCTCACGATCGATGCTTATCGCATCGATATCGATGACCGCATCGTGCTGTCGGAGAATCTCGTGTCCGCGACGGTCTCGCAGTTCCTGGCCAGCCAGGGCTTTCCCGGCCTCGGCGGCGGCCGTTTCTTCATCAACGGCGTCGACACGCGCACCGAAGGCGTGGACCTGGTGCTGAACTATCCGCTCGAGACGGCTGCGGCCGGGCGCTTCGACTTCACGCTGGCGGCGAACTTCAATTCCACCGATGTCACGAAGGTGCCGCAGCCACGGGCAGCGGGACTGACTCCGCCGCCGGTGCTGTTCGACCACATGAACATCCTGACGTTCGAGGAAGGCACGCCTGAGGACAAGTACACCGCGACCGTGAATTGGACGCTGGCGCGCTTCGGTGTGACCGTGCGTGCGACGCGTTACGGCGACGTGCTGGCGGCGGGCGTGACGCCTGCAGGAGACTTCATGCTGACGGCGAAGACGCTGGTCGATCTCGAGGCGAGGTTCGATATCACCGATCACATCCGTGCCGGGCTCGGCGCCGACAATCTCACGGACGAGTACCCCGACGCGCTCCCCGCGCCGCTGCTCAACACGACCGGCACGACGTCGTTCAGCAACTACTCGCCGTTCGGCCGCTCCGGCCGCTTCGTCTACGGAAAGCTGAACTATCGATTCTGATCGTGAGACAGCTCGCGCGCCTGGACGAGGAGTGGATGCTCCTCGTCCACGGTGTGCGAGAGATGGTCGATGGCGCTCGCAAGCGCGGCCCGCGCCTGCTCCGGTTCGCCCAGTTGCTGCAGGGCTCGTGCGAGCTTCAGGTATGAATTGCCTGTGTTCGTCGAATGGGGCAGGCCACCCTGCATCGCGATGGAGCGCGCGAGCGATCGTCGTGCGCTTTCCTCTGCGCCTTTGGCGTCATGGGTGCGCAGCTGCAGCTCCGCGATTGCAAACGTCGCCGAAGTGATGACTGCCGGATTGCCGTCGGCGATTGCACGGCCAAGCTGGATGCGCGCCGCGCCGAATCGCCCTTGGACGATGTCGAGGCGACCTTGAATGAGAGCGGCAGTGGCCTGCGCAGGCAATCGCGACAGGACCAACGCGCGCGACATGCGCGGCGGATTCTGGCCGGGTGAGCGCGGATCCATCAGGCGCCCTGCCTGGTCGAGATAGTCCGCCGACGCGACATTGTCGTCGGACTCTTGAGCAGTCGCAGCGAGTCCGAGCAGGCAGTAGATCTGTCCCAACACGTTGTGCTGCCGGCCGGCCATATCGAACGCCAGCTGATACGCAGCTGTGGCTTCGCGACGCCGGCCGACGCGCTCGAGCGCCCGTGCGCGGTTGCCGACGAGATACGCGGGCGGTTGACCATCCGGATTGCGCTCCATGAATGCACGCAGCGTCTCGTCGTAGATTTCCAGCGCGCGTCTCGGCACGCCCGCGTCGTCGAACACGACCGCCCAGTTGTTCCGGACTGCAATGGCGTCCGGGCCGCCGTCGCGACCGAGCTCCGTGTACTTTTGCAGCGCGCGGCGATAGTGCTCATCGGCTTCGACATTGCGTTGGTTGAGGTGATATCCGAAACCGACGGCACCGAGGAACAGGCCTTCATCGCCAGCGGCGCTGCGTGGCGCGGCGCGAAACCGGGTCAGCGCTTCGGTTGCATAGTGCAAGGCGTTCGCGGCGTCGCCATCGCTGTCCGCGATGAACGCACGGTAGAGCAGGCAATACGCTGCATTCTCCGGGTCCGATTGCAGGTGACGCAGTTGCTGCTCGATTGCGACGACCGCTTGGCTCACTTGTCCGAGGCTGGCAATGGACAAAGCGCGGGCGCACGTCAGTTTCGATCTCAACGGCTGGTCTGGCGAGGCGGCGATGAGCGCGAGGCCCTTCTCCAGCAAACGCGCCGCTTTGACGTCGTCGCCGAGTGAGGCGTAGCGCGAAGCGATCATTGCGAGCACGGCAGCTCGATTCTCAGGACTGCCGCTCGCGTCGGCGAGCGCAAGTTGCTCGCTACGGGCGAGCATGTCGTTTACGGTGACTGGCTTACCAGCCTCGGCGGCTTCCGTGATCAGCACGCCGAGAAACTCGGTCACGGCGGCGTTGCGAGTAGCGAGCGTAAATGCGCGATCACGTTCGGTCGCGGCCGCGTCCGCCTGTGTGAGGGCGAACACGAGCGTGACGAATAGCGCCACTACTGCTGTCGCGGAGCCTACGACTGCAACCCAATGACGACGGATGAAACGACGCGTCGCGTAGAAGGCGACGCCGCGGCGAGCATCCACGGGCGCGCGGTGCAGGTATCGCACGAGCTCGTCGCGCAAAGCTGTTGCAGTCTGGTATCGATCCGCCGGATTGACGTGCAGAGCGTGCGCGAGGATTGCATCGAGATCGCCGCGCAACTCTCGCTGTAGCGCGCTGCTCGCGGCGAATCGCGACGCGCGCGGTAGGCGTCCATCGAGAGCAGCCTTGATACGCTCGACACGGCTACCGGCGAGGTGCAGCGGATGGCCGCCGGTCAGAAGGACGTACAGCAGCATTCCCAATTGATAGACGTCGGTCGCCGTGGAGGGGACGTCGCCCAGCAGCTGCTCCGGCGCCGCATATTCCGGCGTCAGCACGATCTCCTCGGCGCGCGTCATCGTCGCTTCCTCGGATGCTCGTTCCGGATTCACCAGCTTCGCGATCCCGAAGTCGAGGAGCTTGACGATGCCATCGCGCGTCACGAGAACGTTGGACGGCTTGAGGTCGCGATGGATGATCAGTTGACTATGCGCGTGCGCGACTGCCACGACCGCGTCGAGAAACAATCGTACGCGGGCCTCGACGCCGAGCGAGTGCGAGGTGCAGTAGTGGTCGATGCGCTCGCCGTCGACGTATTCCAATACGAGGAACTGGTGACCGTCGTCGGTCGATCCGGCATCGAGCAGTCGCGCGATATTGGGATGGCCGAGTCGCGCGAGCAGGCGGCCCTCATGGCGGAAACGATCGGCGACTCGCGGTCGAGCGATCAGCCGGTCGAGAAACTTGATGGCGCAGCGGCCCTCGAAGCGTCCATCGCTGCGCGAGGCGAGCCACACCTCGCCCATGCCGCCGCGGCCGATCAGATGATCGAGCGTGTACGCGCCAATCTGCTTGCCGGCGAGCGATGGTCGATGACGCTTCGTGAGATCGGCGATGGCCGAGGGCGGATTCTGCATGAAACCGCAAGCGTTGAGCGCGTCGCGCTCGGCCAGGAGATTGCGCAGCGCTGCCACGATCGACGGCTGCGTGGCGGCCAGATCGTTCAGCCAGCGCTCACGCTGTTCGGGATTCAGGTCGAGCGCCCGATCCAGGTGACTGCTGAGCTCGTGCCACAGCGACGGATCAAGGGGCGTCAAGCTCATTACGGAGGGCGAGTCTACGCGCAGGCTCGCGGCACTTGCCGATGTTTATTAGTGGCGGCGCGTGTCGGGTCTTGCCGGCGAATTGCGATTGGCGCCGTTCGGCGTAGGCACTCGCCGCAGCGATGGCGTAAACCGCCGGCCGTTTGCGATTGATGCAAGCAAGAAAGCAATCGGTCGAAAGGGCCATCGTGGTCTACGCGGTCAGTACATTGCCGGGAATCGTGAGCGCGCTGCTCGTGCCGACGTTGTTCGGCGCGCTGTTCGCCTGCCGGAGTCGACTTGCGCGATTGCTCCAACCGGGAACTGCCACCATGCTCGACGCCGACGAATATTTTCATCTGGCCTTGCACGCCAGCTCGATGGGCGACCATCACGCGTGCATGACATATCTTGAAGAAGTGCTGCAGCGAGAACCGCGCAATGCGCGGGCGATGTACCTGCGGGCAGTCCAGCATGCCGAGCTCGGGCTGACGCAGCGGGCAGTGGCAGGCATCAAGACTGCGCTGTCGATCGAGCCCGACCTCGAGCTTGCGCGCTTTCAGCTCGGCCTGCTGCTGCTGTTCGATATCAATCAACCGGCGGAGGCGAAGGACTACCTGCAGCGACTGTGCCGCAGCCCGAACCTCGCGCTGCGGGCTTACTCCGAGGCCATGATCGCGATCGTCGACAACGACCCGACGCTTGCACGGCAGAAGCTGGCCATCGGACTGGCCGAGTCCCCACCGGATTCGCAATTCGCCCTGCTGATGCGGCGGCTGTTCGAGCGCCTGCTGACCGGTCCCAGTGACGCTACCGGACTGCCGGCGCCGCGCTCGCTCGCTACCTGTCCGCCCTCGCTCTCCTGATCCCAACCACTCACTCAAACGAGAAGAACCCATGATTCGAAACTTCCTGCTGGCGCTGGTCGGCGCCACGGCAGCGCTTGCGTCTGCCACAGCGCCGGCTGCCGATCGCACGATCTTCTACAACGGCAAGGTCTTCACTTCGAACGAGCGGCAGCTATGGGCCGAAGGGGTCGTCGTCGAAGGCAAGCTCGTCCTTGCGGTCGGCACGAACCAGCAGGTACTGGCGCTGCGCGACAGGAAGACGAAGCTCGTCGATCTCGGACGACGCACGCTGCTGCCGGGATTCAACGATGCGCACGTGCATCCCTTCGACACCACGTCGTTTCCGCACGCGGTGCAGTTGAACCTCGCGACGGATTTCCTGCCGAATGCCGGCCCATCGCTGCAGGACATCCTGGCGCTGGTCCGCCGCGGCGTCGCCGAGCATCCGCCGGGAACGTGGCTGATGGCGAGCATCGGCACGAACGTGGTCGACGATGCCGAGACGACTCGATTCACGCTCGACCAGATCGCACCCGATCATCCGGTGCTGCTTGCAGCGTGGTACGGACACGGCACGTACATCAATACCAAAGCCATGCAGATCGTCGGTATCGGCGAGCAGGAGGCCGATCCGTTCGGCGGCTTCTACGAGCGCCTGCCGGACTCGCGCGTCATTACCGGAGCGCTGCACGAGTACGCAGAGCACGGTTTGCGACGCTTCTTCGCGAGCCAGATGAGCGACGCTGAGTTGCGGACGCTGTACGAACGCTTTGCCGTGGCGGCTGCACGCATGGGCTACACCAGCGTGCAGGAATTCTCTGTCGGCGTGCCGCAGCAGCGGCATCTGAACCTGGTGGAGCAGTCGAACATTCCGATTCGCTGGCGAGCCATCGGTTTCCCGCTCACGCTGGATGAGCGGTGCGACGTGCCGTCGCGACTCTCGCCGCTGCGTCCGTTTGCAATGAAGACCGCGGCGGGTTGCAAATACGTCGTCGACGGCACGGACATCGAGCGTCTGGCGTTTCTGCGCCGGGACTATGCGGATGCGCCCGGCGTGCGCGGTCGCTTGAATCTCTCGGCCGAGTCCGTGGAAACGGCGCTGCGGCGGGCGATCAACGGAATTCCTGCTGAAGCGCAGCCGCTCTTCCATACAGTCGGCGACGCGACGGCCGACACAGTCCTGCGGGCAATGGATGCGGTGGCGTCCGACAGCCAGTGGCGCAAGATGCGGGTGCGCATCGAACACGGCACGCTGTTGCGGTCCGACCGCTATGAGAGCGCGCGGCGCAAGGGCGCGTTCGTCGTCCAGAACCCGGTGCACTTCGCGCTGGTTGATATCGCGAACGTGCGCCTCAGCCCCGACCAGCTCGCCGAGATCGATCCGATGCGCAGTCTGCTCGATCGCGGCATCCAGGTGGCGATCGGCTCCGACTCGGTGGTCGCGCCCGGCAATCCGTTCCTCGACCTGTTCTTCGCGTTGATTCAACCGACGCGCCCGTCCGAGGCACTCACGAGGGAGCAGGCCGTGATCGCCTATACGCGTACGGCCGCGGCGGCGGAGTTTCAGGAGCAATGGAAAGGCACGCTCGCACCGGGCAAGGCGGCCGACTTGACGGTGCTGTCTCAGGACATCTTCGGCATCCCGGTGACCGAGATTCCGCGCACCGAGGCGGAGCTGACGATGGTCGACGGCCGGGTCGTCTACACCTCGGGACGGCTGCCTTTGCAGTGATTTCGCGATATCCCGCGTGCCGGATGTCTGGTCCGGCACGCAATATTCGATTACCTCAGTGAAATGCTATTACGTTCACTGCCTGATCTTGCCCAGAGCACCGCCGAGTTCCAGAGCTGGTTCCAATCGAAGTGGGGCCGCGAGAATTGCATCATCTGGGGACGCGCGCGCCAGGCGGAGTTCGGGCCGTGCACGCATACGCTGTCGATCCGTGCCGCCTGGGGTGGCGTCGAGCACTGCTACCTCAATGGCCGCACGCTCGCGGTCGACGACGACAATTTCCTGATCCTGAACCACGGCCAGATCTACAGCACCAGCATTCGCGCGGTGCAGCCGGTCGAGTCGCTGTCGATCTGCTTCAAGCCTGAGTTGGCGGAGCAGATCTATGGCGAGGCAGCGGCGTCGATCGAGCAGGCGCTCGCACGCGGCGACACCCCGACGGAGCGCACGCCGGACTTCATGGAGAACCTGCATCCGCACGAGAACACGGTCAGCCCGGTGTTGCGCTTCATTCGTGCGCACATCAGCCGTGGTGTCCTCGATGAGGCGTGGTACGACGAGCAGCTCGTGTTTCTGCTCGCGCGTATGCAGTGTCATCATCAGCGCTTGCTGGAGCAGGTCGATGGCCTCGCGTTGATCCGGCCGGCGACCCGTCGCGAAGTGTATCGGCGCATTTCGCTGGCAACTGATTTCCTGCACACCCACTACGCGCAGGACGTCGACCTCACGACGCTCGCGAAGATGGCGTATCTGTCCAAGTACCATTTCTTGAGATTGTTCTCGCTCGTGCACGGCGTGACACCGCGTACATACCTGCAGCGCAAGCGCATCAGCGTGGCAATTCGGCTGTTGGAGTCGACGCGCATGACGATGAGCGAAGTCGCTGCGAGCGTCGGCTTCGCCGAAGAGTCGACGTTGGTGCGACAGATGCGCCGCTGGACTCAGCTCACGCCGCGACAGGTTCGCGCACGCGTGATGGACGGACGCGACCGCCTGACCGCGTGACGGTGCGCCGATTCGTGGCGCGTCGCCGACAACGCATTGGCAATTCCCACCGGCTCGATTCGCAATTTGACCCTCATGGCTGCTCGGACGTGTTGCTAACGTCCGTCACAGTTCCCGGTGGAGTAAGCAATCCATGAAGATTGAGTCGAAGAGTCATGTCTTTCAGCGTGCGATTCGTGTCGCACTCAGCAGCGCCGCGGGCGTTGTTGCCGGAGCCGCTGCGCCACAGCTGCACGCGCAGGATCCGACGATCCAGGAGATCGTCGTCACGGGCTCGCGCATTCCGCAGCCCAATCTCACTAGTATCAGTCCCGTTACGTCGATCGGCGCGGAGGCCGTGAAGATCGAAGGCGTGACGCGGGTCGAAGACCTGATCAACAACCTGCCGCAGGCATTCGCAGATCTCGGTGGCAATCTTTCGAACGGTTCGACGGGCACGGCGACCGTGAATCTGCGCAATCTCGGGCCACAGCGCACGCTGGTGCTCGTGAACAGCCGCCGGTTGATGCCGGGCGATCCGACGCAAAATGGTCAGGCATCGCCTGATTTGAACCAGATTCCCGCGGCGTTGATCGAACGTGTCGAAGTGCTGTCGGGTGGTGCGTCTGCGGTGTACGGCGCCGATGCAGTTGCAGGCGTCGTCAACTTCATCATGAACGACAAGTTCGAGGGCGTGCGGCTGGACGCGCAGTACAGCTTGTATCAGCACAAGAACGACAGCGACATCGCGGACATCGTGCGAGAGCGCAATTTCAGCCTGCCGGATAGCAATGTGGCTGACGGGACGACGCGTGACTTCACGTTCGTCGCCGGCATCAACACCGAGGATGGGCGCGGCAATGCGACCGTGTATCTGGGTTATCGGCAGCTCGAGGCGATCCGCCAGGACGCGCGCGACTTCAGCGCATGCGCGCTTGCGTCGTCCGACGTCGCGCCCGGCCCGTTCGGTTGCGGTGGCTCTGGAACGCCAGCCGTCACACGCTTTCGATTTGCCGATGGCCGCGATCTCACAGTCAATCCGGACGGCTCACTGCGGCCGTTTGCTGCGGCTGACCAGTTCAACTTCGCGCCGGACAACTACTACCAGCGTCCGGACGAACGCAAGACCGGCGGCTTGTTCGCACACTACGACTTCAGCGACAAGGCGAGCGTGTACACCGAGTTCATGTTCATGGACGATCGCACGCGCTCGCAGGTGGCAGCGAGCGGCGCGTTCCTCGGCAGCGGTCCGGGCCAGCCGCCATTCTTCGGCAGTCGCGCAATCAACTGCGACAATCCGTTCCTCTCGCCGGACATGGTGCAGCAGTTCTGCGGCGGCAATCGCAGCGCGCCCGACGTGCTGATCAACATCGGCCGGCGCAACGTCGAAGGCGGCGGCCGTCTCGATGATCTGCGGCATACGTCGTTCCGCGGCGTCGTCGGCTTGCGTGGCGATCTCGCGGACTCGTGGAGCTACGACGTGTACGGCCTGTACGGCGAGTCGGTGCTGGCCGAAGCATTCCAGAACGACTTCTCGCGTGAACGCCTGGGCAAGGCGCTGAATGCGGTCACGGACAATCGTCCGGGCTCGCCGACCTTCGGACAGATCGTGTGCCGCGTGAATGCGGATGCGGATCTGAGCAACAACGATCCGGCGTGCGTGCCGTACAACATCTTCAAGGCGGCTGGCGGTGTGACTCCGGATCAGCTCGCCTATCTGCAAATCCCCGGCTTGTCGGAAGGCGAGACGGTGGAGCAGGTGCTGAGCGGGTCGATCTCTGCGGATCTGAGCCGCTACGGCCTGAAGCTGCCGACTGCGACCGATGGTGTAGGCATTGCCTTCGGTGCGGAGTATCGCTCCGAGCGCTCGGATCTACGCACTGATCGTGCGTATCAGACCGGTGACCTGGCGGGGCAGGGCGCGCCGACGCTGAATACGAGCGGCTTCTTCGACGTGCGCGAGTTGTTCACCGAAGTGCGCGTGCCGCTGGTGCAGGACAAGCCGTTTGCCGAACGGCTCGCATTCGAGGCCGGCTATCGTTACTCCGACTACAACCTCGGCTTCAACACCGATACATACAAATTGGGATTGGACTGGGCACCGATCGAGGACATCCGCCTCCGCGGCAGTTATCAACGCGCGGTGCGCTCGCCGAACATTCAGGAGTTGTTCCTGAAGCCACGCGTGCAGCTCAACAGCAACGGTGATCCGTGTGCGACCCTGCCCGGCGAGGCTCCCGACGCGACGCTCGAGGAGTGCATTCGCTCCGGTGTCACGCCCGAGCAGTTTGGCAACATCCTCGCGAACCCGGCCGCGCAGTACAACGGCCTGGTCGGCGGCAATCCGGATCTGGATCCGGAGGAGTCGGACACGTATTCGTTCGGCTTCGTGCTGACGCCGCGGGTGCTGCCGGGCTTCTCGCTGACGGTCGACTACTTCGACGTGAAGGTCGACAAGTTGATCGGCTCGATCGGCGGCGACTTCATTCTCGACAGCTGTCTGGCGACGGGTGACCCGACGTTCTGCAGCAAGGTGCATCGGGACGCCAACGGCTCGCTGTGGCTCGGCGATACGGGCTTCATCGAAGACCCGATCATCAACACCGGCTCGTCGCAGGCGAAGGGAGTAGACATCGAGGCGAACTATCGCTTCGAGCTCGGCCGCGCCGGCAGCCTCGCGCTCAATGCGGTCGGCTCGTGGATCGGCGAGTTCATCACTGAGCCGCTGGACGGCGCGCTGAAGTACGACTGCGTCGGCTTGTACGGCACGGTTTGCGGCACGCCGATTCCGGAGTGGAGACATAAGGTGCGTGCGAGCTGGCAGAGCCCGATTGGCGTCGATCTGACGTTGACGTGGCGATTCATCGACAGCGTCGAGTTGGATGCGACGAGCAGCAACCCGCAGCTGAGTGGCGCAGTGCCGTTCAGCGATCGCAAGCTCGCGTCGCGCAGCTACTTCGATCTCGTCGCGGCCTACACGATGAGCGACGTGGCGATGTTCAGTAACGTGACCGGGCGGCTCGGGATCAACAATGTGTTGGACAAGGATCCGCCCCTGATCGGCCAGGATAGTTGTCCAGGAGTGCTCTGCAATGGCAACACCTTCCCGCAGGTGTACGACACGCTGGGCCGTTTTGTGTTCTTGGGACTGACGGCCGACTTTTGACGCTGGTTGATTGGCTGTAGGTCGGGCTCTAGCCCGACTGCTTTGCTCTGGACGGTGGGACCCCCGCGCCCGCCGTCCTTTTTTTGTACTTGTTTTCGGCCGTGGCGGAATCGGCAGCGGAAAAACGATTGTCAGACAGGACGATGCATTTCGAACAGTGATTCGTGGCCGGCGGCGTACGTTCGACGAAAGGCGTTCCTATCCCCGGGCCATAGCCGGCCGGCGTTCGTCCGGCCACGAGTCACCCTTGCTCAGCGCTGAGAGGAAGGGGAGAGGGAGATGCAAACCGACACTGCCGAGGTCCCGCTTCACGAACTGCTCGTCGAGGTGTTGGCCGGCAATCCGGCCGACAATGGCTTCGAAGTGCAGTATCAACCGATCGTGCGGCTCGCAGGTCAGGCGACTGCCGCGGTCGAAGCACTCGTTCGTTGGCAACATCCGATTGTCGGCAAGGTTGAGCCGGGGCAGTTCATGTCGGCGGCGGAGCGCACTGGGCTGACTGGTGTGCTCGAGGATTTCATCCTGAGTCAGGCGTGTGCGGACGCTGATGCGTTGACGGTTGTGTATGGGCTCGATGTTCCGGTGCATGTGAATGTGTCGGCGGCGAGGTTGGTGCGGCCGGACTTGCATGCGGTGATCGATTGGGCGCTAGGAAGGTACAAGCTCGCCGCGAGTCGGCTGGTGGTTGAGCTTGCTCAGGCGAATAGGATTGAAGATGTCGGCGCCGCGGGAAGGGCGATTCAAAGAATCAGAAATCGTGGTGTTCGGGTCGCGATCGATGACTTCGCGGGGTACGACATCATGACGCAGCTGAAAGGGCTGCCAGTGGATCTCATCAAGCTGGATGCGCGCATCACGGGTGCAGGAGTGGACGCTACGCGCACGGAAGCGATGTGTCAGGCGGTACTGGATGTCTGCCATCGCATCGGCCTGACTGTGATCGCACAGGGCATCACGAATGCTGAGCAGGCGCGCACGTTGCAGGGCATGGGATGCGAGCTTGGCCAGGGCGAGCTGTATGGGCCGCCGCTGCGCCTGCAGCCGATGACGAAGGCGCGCAAGCCTCAAGTTGCGAGATAAATCGCAAGATAGGTAGCCCCGTCGCGAAAAATGGGTAGTCGTTGCCGATCTGTCGGCCGCGGCTTCGGCCCATCATTTCCCCATGTTGCGCTCATGGGTCTATTCGTTGGTGCTGCCTATGGCCTGGTCTGCTTTCGGCGCGGATGCCGATGAGTTCGAGACGGCCAAGGTTCGGGGTGCGGTTCAGGCCAATGATCCTGGGGCGCAAGTCACTGCGGTCGATCGCTCGCCGGTCCGTAATCTGTACTTGACCACCATTGATGGAGTGTCAGGGTATGTCAGCGCGGATGGGCGGTATTTCATTGTTGGCGACATGCTTGATCTGAAGTCGCGGACGAATGTGACGGAGGAGAGGAGGAAGGCGACGCGTCGGGCGCTGTTGAAGAAGATTGGGCCGGAGGAAACGATTGTGTTCGGGCCGGCGAAGCCGAAGTACACGGTGATTGTGTTCACTGATGCAGATTGTCCGTACTGCAGGAAGTTGCATGGGGAGTTGGCGGAGTTGGAGAAAAAGGGCATCGCTGTGAGGTATGTGGCCTTTCCGAGGTCGGGGCCGGGGACGAAGTCGTGGAAGACGATGACGGCGGTGTGGTGTGCGAAGGATAGGAGAGAGGCTCTGACGCGGGCGACGAGAGCGGAGACGGTGAGTGTGAAGGCGGGGAGCGGGTGTAGTGATCAGGTGATCAAGAATCACTATGAGTTAGGGCAGAAGCTGGGGATTCCGGGGACGCCGATGATTGTCCTGAGTGACGGGACGGCGCTTGGATACGTCGCCCCGGACAAGTTGTTTGTGGCGCTCGCAGAGCACGCGGAGGGCGAGCGCGCCAAGCGCACGAGCGGAAATTCTCACGAACAGTGACTCGCGGCCGGCCGACGACCACCAGAACGAGAGGCCTTTAACTATCCCCGGCATTCTCTGCGGTGGTGAGGGCTGGTCGCGGGTCACCCCTCTGACGCGATATTCGATCATTCGCGGGCCGGTTGACTCGGCTCAAACATGCCCATTGTTCAATGGAGCATCTTAATGAGACCGGCCAACGAGGTGCGCTCATCCCTCTTGGGCGCACCCAGCCGACTCACCCGGTCCTTACAGAAGATAGATGGAGTTGTCGTTATCGCGAGGTAAGCGCTCGCGGCAACCAGCAAATCTGCACATAGGCTTTAGGGGGGCTCATCATGAGAGTAAAGCTGTTAGTTGCATGCACACTGGGCGTTACGACGGCGCACGCGCAAGACGTTGGCGACAAGGACTCGGCTGTCATCGACGAGGTCGTCGTCTCAGCCCAGCGACGCGTGGAGCGACTTCAGGACGTGCCGATCTCGATTACCGTGCTTGGCGGCGCCGAGCTCGATAAGTCCACTTCGCCAGGTGTCGGGGAGATGCTCAATCGCGTGCCGGGCCTGATGTTGGATCCTGGCGCCGGAGGGGGTGCCGTTGGTGGTGGCATGCAGCTGGCTTCACGCGGCGTATCGGCACCTGCCTCCTTTGCCTCCGGGCCGAGCCCGGTTGCGTACTACATGGACGGAGTGCCGTTCGGGTTGGTGCGATCGTCCACAGTGCCGGACGGAAATGTCTACGACCTCGAACGCGTAGAGGTGCTGCGCGGACCGCAGGGCACCCTCTACGGTGCAAATGCGGGAGCTGGGGTCGTTCGGATCTTGACTCATGATCCCGATCTCGACTCATTCGAGTTCAAAACGCGAGCTCTGTACTCGCAGACCGAAGACGGTGGCAACAACGGCCAAGTCGATCTGGCGCTGAACGCTCCGATCGTGACCAACAAGCTCGCAGCTCGTGCCGTCGTCGGCTACCAGGACCTGGCCGGCTGGATCGACAAAGCGACGCGCCGCGACGCGAACGACTCCGAGCAGGTCAACGCGCGCTTGAAGGTGCAAGCTCAGCCAACGGAGGAGTTCACGATCGGGTTGTCAGGTTGGCTGTCGCGTTCCGAGCAGGGAGCGCTACCCATCGCGACCGACGGCCGCGGGCAAGCGTCTGGCGTCGCTGACGTTGAGGGCGTGGACGCGGACTTCGACATCTATGGGCTGAAGATCGGCTACGACTTTCCGGCCTTCTCGGTCACGAGCAATTCCAGCTATATCGACTATGTGAGCGAGAATGACTACAGTCAGAACGCAGCGGGGACCGACAGTTTTGCTTTCACGAAGCTGACAGCGTACGTCTTCGCCGAGGAGATCAGCCTCGTTTCCAATCTCGACGGTCCGTGGCGCTGGACTGCAGGCGCGATGTATCGCGACGGCATGGATCGCCAGTACCAGGAGGTCTCCGGCTTCGCCTTTCCGGCGTCGATCAAGTACACGTCCGAGTCATGGGCGGTCTTCGGCGAGCTGACC
>Ga0075420_100002270_pt1 | contig 16622 bp, 36 predicted proteins | sample SoiMetdeltSBSDD4_FD_75296 | JGI IMG/M metagenome (GOLD analysis project Ga0075420, IMG submission 75296) | Bulk soil microbial communities from a Populus tree surrounding site in Tennessee, USA - Soil MetaG P. deltoides SBSDD4 | ecosystem: Environmental > Terrestrial > Soil > Tree plantation... | reverse complement strand
TTTCCCTGTTTATTGTACTCCTGATTGCGTCAGTGGGTATTACGAAGAAGTTAACGCCTAAGCGTGCTACCGTCCGGATGTGGAAAGATTATCAGCAGAAGGAATTGATTAACGAGGATTTCAGAGAAGCTGACTTCGTTACCCGGTTGATTGCTGACAAGTCAGATGATACCATTATACCTATGCCTAAAGGCTACTTTATTAAAGAAAAAAGCGAAGCTATTATGGAAGAGAAAGAGGAGGGGGGTATAGGCTTCCGTACTACCAAAGAGCGCTGGATCGTAAAAGTTAAACCTCGCAAATAAAAACTATTATGAGTAAAGATATTAAAGTAAAAGACTGGGGCACTGAGCCTATTGATCTATCTGAGGAACAGGCGGTTATAGAAATGAAGCCTGTGGAACTCCACCACAAATCAAACGGTGAAATAAATGATGGTGCATCGTTTCTTATATTGATGAGACATCCTTCCATCCCTGGTTCTGTAGTGACTCAGGTATCTTTCAATATGCTTGCGGAAGCTATGAAGGAACTGGGTTATGATCTCAAAATGCCTGAATCTCGTACATGGGCGTGGTGGGCTGGTATGGAAGAATTGCCCAAATATGTAAAAACCAATCCTTCCAATTTGATTGGGCCTCAAAAGGTTCTTCGGGTGATTGCTAAGGTATACGATAATGGCAAGACGTTGATACAGACGGATGATCCGAATATCGGAACGAAAGGACATCTCGAAATACACTATCTTTTGCCAGCAACCTTCGAGGAATATCAGAAATTTATGAATGCTGAAGCAGTTTAGTACTCATATGAACCTCTGACTATGTATAAACTATTACGCAGATTGTTTCCCAGGTGGTACTATAACCGGGAATTCAAAAGGCTGGATCCTCTCCTACGCAAGCTGGCCGTTCCCTTCGAACTGCCATATCTTGAGATGGAAATGTGGGGCCCTCCTCTTTCACGAGAGGTACTTGGCGATTTGTACGCTTTCATCTTTTTTGGCACACCACATAACTGTCCAGATCAGTTCCTTGTTGAAGCAGCCGAATATATGCGTGATATGGCTGAAGATGATGGCTTTGACAAGATGAATGATTTTACCTTGTACTATAACCGGGAGAAACGGATAATCCGCAAGAAGATCAGGGAGCTTATACGCAGTAATAAGCCAAATAGCAAACAGGACCTATAAACTTTCTTTATGAAATATGGACTGAACCCTGATGGGGCACAATGGCATGACCGCGTAGGTCTGTCCGAGCAGCGCGTCATCGAAATACGTGATGCAGTCGCAGAACTTATTATTGTTCATGATGGTAAGATGGCACCTATTTTCGAGTATCTCCTTGATAACTTCAAGGAAGTGGAGCTTATCATTGCATCTATGAGTCTTGTTACACTGCTCGAAATTATGATGAAGAGTCCTGAGCAGAAGGCAATAGGAAGGGTTTTGGATGCTATTATAAATCCATCGAAGGATATACCTAATTACTAACTTCGTTCCTGGCACTCAATTCTATCACCACAGGAGGGATCTGTATATTTATGTTTGGGCTCCTTTAATGGGGAATATAGATATGCTTGTCAGAAGCTTACAGGTAGAATCAGAGAAATTCCAGGGACATGAGCCGGCTAATAAGTCGGCTCTTTTTTTAACTGTTAAAATTCCTTCTCATGAACCAAAACGAGACACGGGAGCCAATCATCCGGCTTATCGTGGATAACAATGAAAAAAAGGTTGGCCCAGCCATCGGCATCTCCCTTGCCAGGGAGAGGGAGATTAAGCAGGAAGTCTTAGAAATCTTCAAGGAGTACGAGACTATCTCCAAAAGAATGCAGGTGATTACAGAAACCTATTATCATCCTGCTGAACTGGCCTGTGCTCTTTTCACTCTTGGAGAAGTGGCTACAAAAGCGAACTGTCCTCTTCATGGAGGGGGTGGTGGAATTCTGGGTATTGTTCTGGGAGGCATCAAACCACCCGATGATGACAACGACCATTAAAACCAATACTATGACTATCACTCAACCTGAAGACAAAACTCTTACCAGAGAGCGTATAGAAGCTATTCTTATAGCTCTCAATCATCATTTTGTAGGAGACGAAAGGGAACTATTCCATGCAACAGACTTGGCCCTCAGTCTCAATAAGATGCCAAACCTCCACGGTAGGTTCACGCTCTCTGAGAAGGGTGAGATCGTATTTGTAGCACATTAAATCCCTGAAATATGAACTTTTTCACTATGACCCGTAGAGGGCATATTGTACCCAAAAAGTCTACCAAAAACCAATGTAAGACACAAGGGCACAAAAAGTACTTCTATGAGGTAAAGATTGTATTCTCCGGCTTGGTAGAGCTGGATAAAAATGGCTTTATCGTAAAGCATGAAGACCTTGACAAGGCCATTAAAGCATCGCCCGCTGTTGGTTCTTGCGAGCAGGTACACCTCGATCTCAGAGAGAGGCTCCATAGATTCTTTGCAGACAAGAAACTGAACTGGTATGTAAAAGGTTTCAAATGCACTATTTATCCGACCCTTTCAGATATTAACGAAGGAGCATTCATGAGTTGTATATACGTCAAGAATGGTTCTTCGCCAGAAGTAGTTGGCCTACTCAGGTAGGTGGCAATATGGAGGGTTCGAGTCCCTCACTTCTGCTAAAATTTTATGTCTCATGGAATTAACATCAAATCTACCTGGTATTGTAGGGTTGTTTGCGTACAGCCCGCACTCAGCCAAACCGATGAAGGAATTGGCTGAAGAAGTATTACGCAATCCTGGCTTTTCGACTATTGAGCCAGGAGAGCGCGAGTTAATCGCCTCTTTTGTATCACTATGGAATGATTGCGATTTCTGCCATTACTCTCACCGTGCTGTGGCCACGCAACTTCTGGGACAGAAGTATGTAGAGAAAGTAATAGACAAGCGCGAGATTGATCGCCCGCTGGCACAGAAGCTCCTGGTGGCAGCACAGGTCACCAACAGCACTATAGGTAATGCCTGGATTAAACAGGTGCTCATACATATTGTAGAAGCTCCACCGGCTGAGGACGAGGAGATGACCGAACTGGAAGGTCGTCCTAAACACGATGTAATCCTGATTGCTTCGATGTTCAATATGTACAACAGGTACGTATCGCACATGGGAGTAGCTAACCCGGATCTTACGTGGGATGATTATATGATCATGGGTCAACGTATTATTGAGCTTGGATATACCAATGCTCAATCGTAAGTTTGTTTTTCAATTTTCTCATTCATGTAGTTTTTGTGTAGGGTAGTCACGAGACTACCCTATTTTTTTCCTATTAACCAGTCAATTTCCGAACGCCCGATGATGTCCCAAAAACACTTTCACACACAGGGGGGAAATCCCCTGCCTCAAACGAGGCGAGTACTGCTGATGCTTCGTAGCTAACAACTGCTTCCTTCTGTTGAAGGAATAAGAGTAGGTTAGCTACTACGGGGCTGTAAGCTAACCTCTCTTTTAATAATCAGTTATGAAGATAAATATCGTACCGCGTGGGCGTGGAATATACCATCTGTACTCACGCCGGCGCACCTATGTAGTTAGGGTCAATGGACTCGAATTATTAGCCCGTAGGTTCAGCCGGGAAGGCTTTAAGGGTAAGGTTAATCCTACCGAAATGTATTACATCCAATCCGACAAATTTGGTAATTTCGATTGGATGAGATCTACCGTCTATAGCAGTCATGGACTGGTAGGAATGGATAACGTATTCATTGTCAATAAAGATAATTAAGACTGTTGACTAAAGAATCAGGTTTGCGGGCAGTAGTTCTCTACAGTCTAATGCTTGAAGGAATTTTAATGGGTTAGTAGGTGGGCCGCTCTATAGCGGCCCATTTTTTTGATACCTTTTAACGTAAATTGTTAACCAAACAAACTTGTATATGAAAAGATTATTTATAAGTTTTTTACTTTTACTAACGGCAGTTAGCGTTGCACTGCCCCTTTCTTCTCAGGTCCGTTGGAAGACTACAGCTGTACAGATAGATGAGCGCGATTTCATAGTACATATCTCAGCTGATCTTGACTCTTCGTGGCATATTTACTCTGGTAGAGCTGCAGATGACGTGGCTACCCGAATCATTTTTCTGAGCAATCCAATGATAGAAAAGCTTGGTCAAACTGCTGAAAACGGTAAGATGCTGACAATTGGCAAGCATCGTAAGGTGTATCTGCAACATGCCGAATTTATTCAGGCCTTGCGCGTAAAGGATACAAAGACACCTATTGCAGTTAAAGGAGTTATCAATTACCAGACCTCTAACCGCAATGGCAGTATCGTTCATCGTACGCAGGAGTTCACAGTTGTACTATCCAAAGAAAATTAAAGGGACAGAACTATCGAAAATCACCATTCAGTAATTCTAAATTATCCGCTATGAGTCTGGATTTGCATAAACTGCAACAGAGAGATGAGCAAGAATGGGGGATGCTGCTCACTAAGCATTATGAGAGATTGAAAGCCAGAGCGAACATTTTTACTAACCAATACAGCTGGTCGGAAGATGTAGCATCCAATATTATAGCTACTACCTACTCGATACGAATGACATTCAGAGACATCACTCATCTGGTAAACTATATGTATTGGTCGGTCAGACATGAGTGTGTTGAATTAATCTATCAGCACAGAATATCTCTTATAGAAAGTGATCTATCTGAAAGTATAGATAGATATACTGACATATTTGAAAATACGCATGAAGAAACTTTCTCGGAGAGGCTGGCATGGGATCAGAAAAGAGATGAATTGGTGGGTATGTTGCTCAATAAAGCCCCTCGTATGCCTAAGAGGCTAAAGGCTCATCTGATGGCATGGCTTAACTGTGGCAGACAGGATATTGCTGGTAGACTTATAGCTGTAGGAGCTAAGACGAAGGAAGGGCGTACAGCAGCATTGCAGGAAATCAGGATGCTTATAGAGCACAAAGATGCCACAAATGATGGCAGTATAAATATCGACCAGCTAAAACATATCATAACTGGCCTGAACAAGAGACAACGGCGAGCACTACAGCTACTTGCTGATGGAATGGAACCTAAAGAGATCATGAAAGAGATAGGCAGTACTTATATAGCTGTAATGCAATTATTTGGGAGATGTGAGAAGAAATTACGGACTGTCATAGATATTCCTGACCATTTTAACAGGAAAAATGTAGTTAATACCAATTGGGACAGTCTCCAATACATCTTACAGGGACCAATGAAAGAGACAATTGTAGAAGCCCTTAAAACTGATGTGTCTCATGGATGGAAATGTAGCAAAGAACAAACCCATGAAATCATACTTCTCAGAGATGAACAGCAACTACCATGGGATGAGATCGCCCGGCATGTACGACTCAGTAGAAAAACCGTAATTGCTGCATATGAAAGTGCTGGCCATAAGCGCAGATGCGTTAGGGGATATAAGCTAACTATGCAGACAGTGATTGAGATACGAAAGCTTTATGCGACAGGCAAATACAGTCAGAGTGCTTTGGGCAGAATGTTTGGTATTGATGGTAGTACTGCCCATGATATTGTGAAGGGGAATATCTGGAAAGATGCTCTCTTTACTACCATCCAGAACAAATAAAAACAGATTTTATGGAGCTTTATAACAATTTACCAGCTTTTGAGCTGGAAAAATTACGTGCAGGTGATAACGAGGAATGGGGAGCCTTCATGGATCATTATTATGGTCGCCTTATGTCGTACTCTTTCAAGATCACTGACCAGAGCAGATTTTGTGAAGATATCGCCTCCAATGCTATTGCTGCAGTGTATGTATCCAGACAAACTTTCAATGATCTGAGACATATGGTAGCCCACATGTTCTCTCTGGCTAAGTATGAATGTAGAGAGATTATGAATGGGAGAGGCAATTTTATTATGTCCTCAGATATGGTTGAAAGGCTCGATTACTACATGTCTATCGACAGAGCAGAAATGACTATTGAAGAGCGTCAGAAGTATGAAGAATGGAAAGATCGCATGTTAAGTTCCATCTATGAGCAAGCTATACGTATGCCGAAACGCTGGAAAGATATGATCTTCGTGTACTTCAAGTATGGTCGCAATGAACTCAAGAAATACGAGCGGGAGGCAGGGATAGCTGGTACCCAGGAAAAACCGGTAATATTTGAGCGACTACGTGAAATGATAATGTATAACTCCCAACCTTTCTCAGAGAAGCAGCTCGCAGATATACGTAACGCTTTTAGGTCCTTTGGCCCCAGGGAGCGCCAAGTATTCCAGGAGGTGCTTCGGGGATACACAACGGATCAAATCCAGCAGCGGTTGAGCATAAGTGCCCAAAGTGTGAAAAAGGCTCTCGAACATGGTATCAGCAAGCTCCGCAAAGTATGGAATGATCCTATGATGGGAAGTCACAGGAAACTTATACCTTTTGTAAGATCTATAAAGGATGCTCAGATACTTACTATCATAGAAGAAGAGTTCTCGCGGGACTTCACACGCGCTCGTACAACATGCCGCCTCTCTGCACAGGATGTTATTCATATCATTCTTCTCAGAGAACAGAAAGCAATGAACTGGAGCCAGATAGCAGTTGAGATTGGCTGTGCTCCAGGTGCGGCCAGAGAGGCTTATAAGCGTTTTATGAACAAAAGGAGTAAAACTGAGACTCTCGGTGTTAGCAGTGTACTAAAGATAAGAGAGCTTTATCGCTCAGACGCATATTCTCTGTCTGCGTTGGCCACCTGCTTTAGAATATCGGTTGAAATGCTACAATCTATCATTGATGGCCAGGGGATTACCATAGCTGGTAATGTAGTAGCTGTTAGAACTTCCTGAACAAAACAAATATTTTCAAATCTATTCAACATCAATTCAAAATGAGAAAGTCACTAATGATAGCAGCAATATTAGCTGTTATTGCAATGTCGTGTGCCCAGTCAGAAGTTGTTAATGCAGAAACAGGTCAGGTAGTCCAGGAAAGCAACAGTCTGAAAGGCCGAAGGTATCACACAACTGTAGCTCCTTCATCAGTCAATATGGGAGTCATGGAGTACAAAAGAGGTGGGATGACATACCTTTTTATAGAAGGTAGTACAGGCCTTTGCGCGGTTAACTATACGCTCGATAGTATTGAGCTTAGCTATCACCAGGATGAAACTGGCCCTATCCCTCAAGAGGAAATACCAAAAACATCTAACACTAATCTCACTGGTGTATGGAGATAGTAAACCACATTGATGCAATCATCACCATTTTCACTATTGCTGCACTTGTATGGTTCCTGGTAGGACCTGATAAGGAAAGGAGCACCAGAATAGTAGCGATATTGTACTTAGCTGGTGCGCCATTTGATATGATCTCCGGTAGAGAATCCCCTTTCTGGATTTCGATGGTTTGCAGTCTGATGTATTTATACCTGCATAGGTCATATAGAAAAGAAAGATTCGAAAAAGAGAAAAAGGAAAAAGAATTGAATGATTCGTTATGAAGAGGAAATCATCCTTTGAAATTCTTTGGTGTGGTAGGTAGCACGCCTGTTAGTACTGTCATCCCCCAGTTTTCTTAATTCATGTCGTCGGTTTAGTTCAAAGAGGGGGATGACATTTTTCTGACCTGTAAAATACATATATGGACACAAGAACAGAACCTTCTCGCTGCCCCTACTGCGGTCAGGTTATGGATACCCACTCATCAGTTGGCGAAGATATCAGACCAAAGCCTGGAGATATTACTATTTGTATCAATTGTGCCGAGATTTTGCAATTGGACGACAAGTTTGCTCTTCAGAAGATCAATGCTGAGATCTTAAAAGATATACAGGGCGATCTTGAGTTATACAGGAGAATCCAAGCCATACAAACGGCTATAAAGGCAGCTCAACAGGGAGGAAAATAATTAACTCTTTTTATCACCTAAAAATTCAACACTATGTGTGGAGGAAGCTATCACCATCATCATGATCCTGTAAAAGGATCTCCAAAGAAGGCAGTAAACAAAGCCTTTGATCCAGGCCCCAAACCAGAAGGAAATGATGATAAGGGCCAAGATGATAAGCAAACTGAGATAGATCAGGCCAACCAGCCTGAAGCAAAACGCCAGGTAAGCAGCAAACGCGAGCGGGAGCTCGTATAGTTTCTATAACGTGTAGCAATAGCAGAAAAGGAGGGTCTCTGATGTAATATTCAGGCGTATGACTAACCTCTTCGAGTGCTGCACGTTATCTTCTTTTCATCTGATGACTTATTGAACTGCTACGGCAAGAGCAGTTACCTTTAAATCTACCATTTATGGAAGTAGACATAGGTAAAATCTATAAGCTCCATTTTGCAAGATTGGTGCGTGAAATATCACCCTATGTTGGCCGCGAAGAAGCCAGGGATATTGTATCAGAAGTATTCGTCAGATGCCTGGAAAACCAGCATCAATTTGAGACTGATTATCGGGCAAGAGCGTTTATTTTCATTGCATGCAAAAACTCCCGCATAAGTATTCTCCGTCATCGTCGTATCGAACGTAAGTATCACAATAATTGCGTACATTCTACTCCTGATACGACTGCGCCAGATCTGAAGATCGCCCGACAAGAGATCAGGGGAAAGGAGCACGATAAAATCCTGAGAGAAATATTCCTCCGCATCGGCAAATTTCCCAAAATGCAGCTTTATGTACTGGAACAAAGACTCATTGGAAGGACAAATGTGCAAATAGCACAAGACACAGGCAAAGCGATACAAACCATTACAAACCAGATTTTCAAGATACGACAGAAAGTGCGCGATATGCTAAAAAGCTTTGACCACGATATTCTCGATATTATCTATGGTCTGTAAAATCCAAAATAACAGCAGGTGTAAGTACCGCAGAGAGGGAAATTGCTCCTCGATGGTATGTAGGGTTGCAATGCCTTATTAAAATACCTGCTTACGTTCTTCAGTATAGCTGATGACAAAGGAGTATTCTCTATGGTAAAATATGCCAAAAAGTTCATAGAGAAGGAGCTATTCTGCTCCCCCTTTGTAAAGCAACATCCCCGATATTCAAAGTACGGGAGCTGATAAAAAACCAAGTATATGAAAGTAATTTGTATAACTCACCAGAACTTTGCAAGTTATCCATTTGATAACATCCCACGTCCGGATATAGGCGATGAGGTAACTGTTATCAGGGAGACTTACTTCCATGAAGTACCTACCTATATTCTCGAAGAATATAGCCCATTCTACCATTATGACAGAAGATGGTTTGCAATAAAATCAGATGTAGACGAAACTCAGCTCTCCAGAGAGAACGAGATGACAAAACAAGAAGTATATGAACCTACAACACTATAGACCAGAATATCTGGTTATTCATAAAGCGCTACATAATCCGGCACAACCTACTGAAGTAGAGCTACCTGATGGAACCAGACTTCCTATCCTAAGGCATGGGGGTAGCCAATTCAGATATGTGAGCTACCGCTTCTCAGAGAGAAGCGGGGTAGCTGTGATGGAGCAGAATATCAATAAGCCCTCACGTTATTCAGACAGAGCTCGCAGAGGAGAACAAATTAGCTGGGTAGCTCCGCTTTATGGATCGGGGCTATCTCACGGATGGCTGATCATTGACAATAATATCGCTGATCAACTTGAACAAATACCAAAAACTACCTAAGCTATGACAACCCTTATTTGGATACTTCTTATTTATAGTGCGATAGTGCTTATCTCAGAGGCGGTAATCAGCTGGAGCATGAAAACATGGATGTCTAAACGACAATCTGTTCAGGATATAATGAACCATCCTATTATTCCCTGGCAATTTGTATCGTTTATAATAGCTGCTACACCCGGAGTAAATCTGTTTACGGTGACACTATTACTTATTGCCAGATATCAATATTTGAAGCATAAAAGAAGAATGAAAAGGATTGCAGCTAACCTTAGAAACATAGCAAGTCGCAATCCACAAGCGGCGAAAGAGTTAGAAAGGCTTGCACAGATGGCAGAGGACTTACCTGACAAGGAATAAAAAATACTTATATGGAACCACAGTTTAAAGATATACAGGTGGGAGATAAGCTTATTCGTATGCTAGGTGGAGTCTTGCCTATATATGTAATAGTCACTAAAATAGACAGTGAGACTATAACATGCTGCCATCCACCGAAAGATTATGGAGAAGTTAGGACAAGTGTCCAGAAGGTGTCCGAGCGCCTAAATATACCTCTCTCAGAGGAGGATTTGGAAGATGCTCCTACCTGGACTTTCTCAATCAACAACGGAGCAGAATTAGATCCTATGCTTGGCTGGACTGAGCAGTTTACTGGATCATACCTTATAAAACCTGAAAAAATATAAAATGCAATACGATCCTAAATTGAAGAAGGTTACAGCCCAAATTAAGGAGCTTTTGATAGAAAACGATATTGCAGGCCTTGTGGTTCTGCATACACCTAATTTCTCTGAATATCTGCTCCATGTAGATACTTCTTACTCATGCGCCAGACCTGAAGGCACAGGAAGCATTCGTGTGAGAGCCAGATTACAGGAAGATTTCAATGGCAATCAAGAACAGCATACTAAAAAGCTGACTGACACTGCCAATATGTTCCAGCATCTGGCCACGACAGGCGGAAATATTGTGATGTCTGTTATGCGTATGGCAGAACATCTGAATGAACATTTGAACGCTGAACACAGGCCGGGCGACAGTACAAGTCATAACCAGCAAAATAATTAGCTTATGAAGCCAGTGTATCAATTTCTGGAGAGGAGTGCCAGAAATGGTACACCTGCCAAAGATATGGCCCGAACCTTAGCTGTTCGGGAAATCTACTCCTTTATCAGAGAGATAGACAAAAGGAAGTTTAATATGCTCAGCCTTCCTGGGCCGTGGTGGAAAGCTGAGCTGGAGCTGTCTGAGTATGTGTATCGGAAGAAGAGGCGCAGAGATGTGAATCTTCATTATACAGGATGTGAGAAAGATCTTAAGCTGTTCAATATAGCAGCTGTAAGAATGACACCTTCCAGGAAGAAGAGTAGTCCCGGTTTGAAGATTGACCGGTACAATAAAGAGCTTGATTGTCAGGTAATAACGAATGGAGCTACACGGGTCTTATTTCATACAGACGTATTCAGATATATGGAGCTTGCGCTCCGGCAATTTGATTGCATCTGGTTGGATACTACCAATACACTACCCTATATTGATACCAAACTACATCTGGTAGATAAAGTAGCTAAAGAACAGTGTCTATTCCTCCTGACAGTGCTTAGGCACAGGGATCCTGGATTGCCGCCAATTGGCCGTCTGGACTATGCCTGTGCAATAATGAGCCAATATGGATTTGAGCTTATTGATCAGATGCCCTATACAGATACTTCCAACATGCTCCAACTTATCTTTCGGAAGGGGAAGAGCAGAGAGTTGATTCTTAAAAATATAACTGATGACAACACTTGATCTCTCAACCATTGCAATAGGTGATCTGCTTATACGCAGATCGGCCCTTGTAGATATTCCTGTAGTTATCTCTGAGATGGATGAGGGTACTTTTATGGTTGGGCTGCGTCCTGAGGAGATCCAGCACAATGTGGAGATGATGACTCAGGGAATGATGCTGATGAAAGTTGAAGGTAGTCCTGTTGCCATGATCAAAGGTGTAGGATGGAAATATAGTCGACTTACAGGAGATGAGATAGATCCTAACCCGAAACTTGGTGGCTCTATACTATTAAAAGAATAACTATGGAAAAGATACCAACAGCAGACGAATTTATAGGTCAATGGCTTATAGAAAACACTGGCATCAAGGGAGAAGCCAAAGATGCGTATTGGAATCTACATCACTTATTTGACGCTCCTGTAGCTAAAAGGTACATAACTAGGGCCATGAAGGCATATGCGAATCTTCATGCGCAGGCAGCTCTTGAAACGGCTTACAGAAAACATTGGAATATGCTCCACGACTCAGATGATATTCTAAATGCTTATCCGCCTGAAAATATAAAGTAATGAAAGAGCAACGTATAACATTCAAAACAGCCAAACTGGCTAAAGAGAAAGGCTTCCACTGGCGAACACTGCAGAAAGGAGACCCTCCTTATACAGGAACGTTGCCAAGATTGATTGTATCTGAAGGACCAGGCGAAGAACATAATAATCCATGCTTCTCAGAGAACGGGAAAGAAATAACGCCGAAGTACTATGAGCCAAGAAATCCTCATTATCCCAGACCTACACAATCGCTACTGCAAAAATGGCTTAGAGAGAAGCACGGGATACATGTATTAGCTGGTCCTATAAGGGAGGGGAAATGGGATTACTTCATCTGCAATCTGGTAGGAATTAATATCGGGGAGGACAGTGAGGATAGCAACTATAGTACCTATGAGGAATGCTTTGAGGCGGTTCTTTATGAAGCATTAAAACTTATCAAGGATGAAACAGTATGAATATAAACCTGTGACCAGATTATGGTCAGCGATAGAAGAACTTGTCCTATTATATGAGCATGGGAAGGAAGGATGGAGGCTCGTTACTGTAGTTATAGATGGAAACTGGAGAACTTACTACTTTGAACGGGAGGTAAAAGATGGACAATAAGGCAATGGCCTTCCTGACACTGCTTGAAGATGCCAGAATAAACGCGCGGTCATCTGAGATAGAAGGTATATATATTGAGCTGATCAAGAGGTATAACGAAATATTCACCTCTCTCAGAGAAGAGAAGATTACCTGTACTACTATGACAAAAGATAAGATCACTTCTACTCCAAAAACATTGGCAGAGCTGTGGGATCTTTATAAGAGCGGACAGGTCAGTATTATCTTGATACCTAAGAAAGTAAAAGCTAAACCTAAATAGCAAGTTATGGAAGAGAAGATATATTTCACAAAATACCTACCTGTAGAAGGAGAGATAAAGGAGAATGACCATTACATCTCTGATAGGGGAGATATCTTTCAGGATAAGAAAGGTACTCGGCATTATACCGGGGATAAAAAAGTGAAGATGTTTCTCTGCTCAAGAGATATACAGGTGGGTGATAAGATAATACATCCTATGACTGGAGAAGAAGTGGAAGTCCTCAGTATTATTAACGGTTGGATAAAATATGGTGATCACCCCAATGAGATCGCTAATACAGGATTGTTTAAGAAAATAGGAGAAATCTCTCCTGAAGCTACATGGGTAAAGGAAGGAATGCGGTTCTCTGAGAGCGAGGTAGAGGAATGGTGGGGGCAGGCAATAACCCATTACCCAATGATAAGGAAACTGCATGCTGATACCTGGGGATATGAGAAGCTGGCAGAGAACTGCCCAGTCGTCTACAAAGTAAAAGGCCCTTGCGGTCATTTTCATTAAAACAATCAAAACTTCTCTTATGGACGAACTTAAAAACTCTCCTGTCATCAAAGCACTTGAGCATATGGTAACATTGAGTGCCTTTGAAGGGAATGTTTATCCTCAGCCTGCTGTCGGCCAAGATGGTGATCAAATCGACGTGATAGCATTTGCTTTAAATGCACCCGAAATATTCGTCAAGGTTCGTGAGATTATAACAAGCAGCAAATATGGCGAATTTGCCTTTGGACTCGACAGGCTCACTGGACCCAATCAGGGCACTGATCCCAAATATACTGATGTGTATACCATATTCCACCATCTCGGAGACGGGATGTGGACATATTGGATGCTCCCCTATACCAAGGGTGATGTAGGTGAGCTCATGCCAGCCAGCTCTTTCTGGTCTGATCAAATGGAAGAGGAGCGCCTATCGAAGCAGATTATTTAAGCGTAAATAAATTAACCAACATGAGTAGCGAAAAACAATTTACAGTGCTTATTCTTCAGCATCGGCCTATTATTCACAAAGTGTATGATCTGTATTGTCACAAGAGCTACCCGGAAGACGACTTCTTTCAGGACGTTGCCATAGGTGCATGGAAGAGCTTCCCCAAATTCAGGGGAGAAGCAAAGTTTAGCACATGGCTGTATAAGATATCCAAGTTCACAGCTATCGACAGGGTACGTAGAATTGGGGCCGCTATTAAGACTGTCTCCTACGATAACCCTTTCTATCAGGTACAGGCTGAAGTAATACGTGATGAGAATGAGCGCATATCGAAACTTACTGAAATGATGAGAGAAAACAGAGCTAAGTATCTGATCTCTGCACTTTCAGAATACCAGCAGAATCTGGTAATGCTATATGCCCTTGGTAAATCCTACACTGAGATGGAGAAAATCCTGGGGGTAAGCGAGACTACATTACGAGTACATATGTATAGGATCAAGGAAAGGCTGAACCGAAAATTTGGCTCATCCGCAACTATGGATAAGTACGGCGATTGAGTGTTTCAGGGATGTGTAAAGGGAGGGGTTTTTTAAACATTTTGTTTTTCCTCTCCCTTTTTTATTTCTATAACTTGCCAGGTTTATCTAAATTTCAGGTCTTATGAAAGCAAAGTTCAAGACCCGGAAAGGATTCGAGGGATGGCAGGCCGGATTTATTATCGGCGTTCAAACCTTCTGGCTCCAAGAGGTGGAGACTAAAGAATCAGCAAAATGGTACGTGAAGAATCTGCGTACTGCATTTAAAAATCTTCAAACCACGAAAACATGTAGACGGTGCACAAAACGTAAGAAAAAACCAAAATCATGAACTCAGCATTAAAACAAGAGATCATGGATGCCTACAGAGTAGGCGGAGCTGAAATACCAGCGATAGCAAGAGTTTATGGAGTTCCGGAGGCACAGATTGAAAAGCTTATATTTCCTCACGGTAGAGAAAGAAAAGTACTTCCCATAGTATTGCCGAAAATAGCAAAGGATGTAACAACATTGTACGGTGCGGAAGGTATTATCAGAATACCTGGAGGAATACGTAAGCTTATACCCCTCTCTGAGAGCAGGTTGAAAGTAATCCATAGGGAGCGTGTTAATGGAGCCTCTGTAAAAGAATCAGATCGAAAGGCAGGAACAACTCCGAGTAAAGCCAAAACGCCGGAAGGCAGGTTGGGAGCACTCAAAGCATGGGAAACCATGCGTAAGCAAAGGGCAGAAGCAGCAGGGGAAATATATATACCCCGCACTATCGAAGAGCTGAAGATCCTGGCAGGTATTATAGATGATCCAAAACCAGTAGCTCAACAACCCGAAAAGGTTGTAGTAGTAGCAAAACCAGAAGAGGTCCCTGTACAACCCACTGTTGTATTCCAGCCCGCTCCAGCACCTGTAGTAGAGCAGAAGAAAGAGGATGAGCTGGATATAGACTACAAGCCAATAGTGGAAATGGGACGTGTCGTAGATGCTTATTGTAAGCAATATGATATAACACTGAAGGAGCTTCTGGATTCTCACCAACAGCTCGGGTTGATCACAAAACTGATCACTAAAACTTAGCAAAACATCATGGCAATTCAAGAAGGCAAACCTATCTGGGTGGAATCACTTATGACACCAGCCGAGATAAAGGAGTATGCCAAAAAACACTCCACATGCCAAGCGAGCAGGAATGGTGAAACCTTCCCTGAATTTGAATGTGAATTCAAATGGCGAAAAGGTATGGGATCGCGTCTGTCGTCTGAAGAGATGAAATTTATTAATTCACGCATTGATGCTGTATTAATTAGCGCCGGCATAAATCGAAAATCATGAACACAATAATTCAAAGTACAAGTGTACATGACAAAGGATGCAATGGCTGTGTGCAGCACAAACGAGATGTAATGATCACTCTGATTACTGACCCTCCTGAAGGCTCGGATAAGAAGATGGGGTTTAATGATTTCTTTCTGACTAATGAACAGGCAGCTCGTCTTATGATGCAGCTGCAGGAGGTACTGATGCTCAATACATCACCTGAATAAACTAATTTTCCTTTGCTCTCTTGTGGCTTTTCAAAGGGAGGGGCGTAAGCCCTTCCCTATTTTTTTAATACCTATACTATGATCCAGGATTATAACTCACATCTTGAAAAAAGGGAACTGCAGAAGCGCCTATTACTATTGGTAAAACCAAAGCGTGTAGTAACCCTTGCAGGTCCTAACATACTTACTTATACTAAGATGTATCCTGCCCATGTCAAACATTTTGAGATCTGGGAAAATGACCCGGAAACAATGCTGCATCAGCTGCCAATTCTTCGAAAGATGTCTGGAAAAAGGATGATTTATCATTTTGGGGATATTGCGGGTGCGAAGATTAACAGGTCTGCTTTCTATGATCTTGATTTTTGTAGCTATATCCCTAGCGTAAAATCTCATGTAAAAAGATTCAAAGACTGTAAGTTCATGCTTACCGTCTGTCTGAGGGACTGTTCTATTGAAAACACAATCTCTATCTTCCTGGAGAGTGTGGAGGAACGGCTGATATCTGATATCCATCATCCTCACCATAATCTTATGAAAACTAATAAGAATCAATATCTATATGTTACCTACCACGATATCTCCTCTATGATAACAATATTCAAATTTCATTAATAAAACATAAAATCCTAAGGTTTATGAGTACTTACACACGCGAGCAGGAGGTAATCCTGCGAGAGATCGCCAAGGGTGATAAGAGCACATGGAACAGCAGCATTAAGTCTATACTCGGAGAGATGGATGGCAGGAAGCTTGCCACTGT
>Ga0075420_100002267_pt1 | contig 16630 bp, 15 predicted proteins | sample SoiMetdeltSBSDD4_FD_75296 | JGI IMG/M metagenome (GOLD analysis project Ga0075420, IMG submission 75296) | Bulk soil microbial communities from a Populus tree surrounding site in Tennessee, USA - Soil MetaG P. deltoides SBSDD4 | ecosystem: Environmental > Terrestrial > Soil > Tree plantation... | reverse complement strand
TCGGCCCAGACGCGGCCTGGAAGGCCCACACCGCGGACAAACGTCGTCTCTCGGCTAAGCGCGACGAAGTCCGGAAAACTTGCTGAAGGAGCGGTCCAGATGTCGAGGCACCGCAATACAGCCGCATCGCGATCGACCATCCACAAGCCGCCGTGTTCCCAATTGAGCGACTCGCAAATGGCTTTGAGGATCTTGGGGGCCGCCTCAGCGAACGTCGCCGCATCGACCAGCGCCCGGGCCGAAAGGTGCTCTGCTGTCAGTAGGCGGATGCCAGATCCGCTGACTGATGTCGACGCATCGAAAGCCATTGTCTTACTCCGGCCTGGACTTGCGCCATCCGAGGCGGAGGCTTACGCAGGCGCCCGGAACGCGGCCCAAGCCGCTTGCATGCGCTCGACCTGCCCCGCGGTGAACATGAACATGCACGAGTCCTGCGAGTAGTCCATGAAATTGAAGATGGGATCGACGCCCGGCCTGGAGCTGGCGGTGCACGTGTCACGGCCGATCGGACAGTTGAACGCCGGCGAGCGTTCCGCGGCCGTGTCGGCCACGAGGTCGCCCTTTGCGCTGCAGCCGCCGTCGAACGTGTGGAGCAAGGCCAGCCAATGTCCGACTTCGTGCGGCGCGGTGTCGCCTTCGCTGTAGAGCGCGAACGTGCCGCCCGGCAACGAGCGCCAGTCGAGAACGACGCCATCGAGCACGGAAAACTGTGCGTCGTTCACGATGTCTGGAAAGTAAGCAAATCCGAGGTAGGGCCCGCCGTCAACCGTATAGATGTTGAGCACGTTGGGGCCGCCGCGCTTCAGAGCGCGTTTCGCCTCGAGCTCGACGGTGAAGTTCACCGCCATCTGCTCGAACCACACCGCATTCGTCGTTCGGGTCACGCCGGCAAGTTGAAACGCGAATGGACTGGCGGCACCGCCCGTGCCTCCGCTGAACGACTCCGTCAGCACACGGATCTGGTTTCGGATCGTCGCCTCCGAGAGATCCCCATTGGCGAACCCAGAGCCTCGAGTGATGACGTGCACCCAGACGGGAATTGTTTGCGTCGCCTTGATCTTGCCCCTGGCGCGGGTGATCTTCTGGTCGATCTGATCGAGAGCCTCGATGCCCGGTGTCCGCGTGCCACACCGCTCCTTCTGCTGAGCCGCACCGCTCTGCGCGAAAACCACAGCCGCCAGAACGATGCTCAGTGCCGCACGTGTCTTCATGGGACCTCCAGGGAATAGGTTACTTCGCGCGCCAGGCGGAATCTCTAGAAATGATCTCAGCGGTCAGGTATCTGTGAAGGCGCGCGGACCGACGTGCCACGGCGTTTCACGGTGACGTTGAAGCGGCGATCGGGCTTGACGCCATCTGGGAGTGTGTACGTTATCGCGTACTGGGATCCGAGATCGGCGGCAATCTGCTGCGTCGCACGGAGGATCTGCAGTGTGGACGTCACTTCTATCCGCCGGCCTCCCGACTGTTTCGGACCGTCGCCAAGCACCTGCTCGCGGCCGCTCTGATCGCTCATCGATCCAAGCGGTGTGACCTGCGTCGAACCGGATATCGTGATCGAATGCATCAGCGCGCCGCTGTCGCGCAGCTTGTCGAGGACGGCTCGCGGCGCAACGCCCGCCTGACCACCCGAGAAGGAGATCACCACAATCACCGGACGCTCGGCTTTGCTCTCGATGAAACGAGTGGAGAGATCGAGAATGCTTTCAGCCACGGCCGAGTCAGGCGGCGGATTCATCGACAGCTTGTTAATCCCACCAACCAGCGCTTCGCCACTCGACGTAAAGTCCACGACCACGTTGTTGCGCAGGCCGATGGTAATCAGCGCGATCTGCGAACGCTCGATCATCAGTTTCATGAATTCGAACATCGCCTTCCGAACGTTGTGATCCGCGACAAGGCGCTCCTCGACCGCCAGCGCAAGACGCATGGGCGTCGTTGCCGGCACCGCCTTGACGATCTCGCGATCTTTGCCGCCCTCCTTGACGACAAAGTCAGCCGCCGTGAGATCAGGCACCGGGGCATCGTTCGCGGTCACGGTGACGTACACGGTCCGCTCGGTTGGCGCGGCGACGCGCGGCCCTTCACCCGCAGACACCGACGCCGCTAACAGAACCCCGACGAAGCCCACCGTCATCGGTCGCATAGCACCTCCCTAGTCCGCTATCCGCAGGCCGCTGGCCGCTCACAGCGCGTTATTTCGCACAATTGCCAGGCGCCACGCCGGCCGCCCATTCGATGCCGCCGAGAAGATGCTGCACGAAGAGCGGCTCGTCGCTGAACGCCGACGGTGCGTGCCCCAGGCCGGTGTACCACGATCGTCCGCCGTCGACGTTGTGGCACCACACGATCGGATGATCGGGCCCCATAGTGTGGCCCTCATAGCTCGCCGGGTTGTAGGTGGCGAGCACGTGCACACGGCCGCGAGGATTCAGCACGAAGTCGTACGGCTCCTCCGTGCGAATCCACGACTCGGGCAACTTGCGCGTCGAGGGATGCGCTCGATCCTCGACCTTGATCTCGAGCTTCTGAATCTTGGGATGCACTTTGAAGAAGGCGCCGACAAGGTTACCGTACCACTCCCAGTCGCGCTCGGTCCCTGACGCGGAGTGGATCCCGACAAAGCCGCCGCCACCGCGAATGTAGCGTTGAAACGCCGCGCGCTGCGCGGCGTCGAGAAGTGCGCCTTTCTCCGGCGTCGAGTTCGTGTTGTTGAAGATCACAACCTTGAAATTGGCGAGCTGTGCGTCCGTGAACTGCGCCGGATCGTCGCTGACGACGACATCGAAGCCATGCTCGGTCCCGAGCTTGCGAATGGCTTCAACGCCAGCCGGGATCGACTCGTGGTAGTAGTTCGTCACCTTCGAGAAGACAAGCGCCCGGAAGCGCGGCTTGGATGCGGGCGTCTGAGGCGGCGCGAAGGCCGCAACCAGAAAACACGACAGCAAGAGGCCAATACAAACGAATCCCAGATGGTATGAACGTTTCATGGAGATAACTTCTATTGCTCACCGCGCCGGCGATCAAGTGATTTCTGCACCAGAGCGTAAGGGAACCGGGGACGTGCGCGTCCCCGGTTCAACCACTGAATCACGTCCGCAGCGCCTCGACCGCTGTACGTTCCGCTTCGATGATTCTGCCGAGCGCATCCGCCATTTCCGCGTAGATCCCTGCCGCATCGCTTTTTGAGATACGGCACTCCTTCGCCAACTCGACTCGTCGCCCCCACGGCTCGACGGCGTCCTTCGCGGCGTCTGTGTCGTCGCCAGCTTCCAATCGACGATCGGCTGCATTACACGCGGTGCGCAGCGCCTTGTCTGGCGCGTTGGCGACGACAGCCGCCATCGCTGACCATTCGGCGGCAGCTGTACGGTACGCCGACGCGGCGGACGCAAGGGCTGGACGCGACAGAATCGAAGCGGCCGATTCGAGGAACTCGGCATAAAACGCCCGGCCCGCACCAGGCGCCGCGTGACACTCGATCGACTCGTACGTTCGCTGAAGGCCCGCATGCGCGCGCGCGCCTTCGGCAAAGACGACGGACCAGCTCTTCTTGTCTTTTCGATCGGTGAGCATCTGGCGCCACTTCGCCAGACCACTGAAGCCGCAGTTGACCCAGAAAGACTTCGGCACGGCGGGCTCCGTATATCGCTTCGCCGTCGTCGCAATCGCGGTAGCGATCGCGCGGTGGGGCTCAGCGCGCGGATCCACCTCTTCGATCGTCGTGAGCCGATTTCTCGCCTTTCGATAAGCGTGCCGCGCGCTCGCCAGCACGTCGCTGTCGACGGCCACTGCATGCGACACGCGATCGTCGAGCCAGTAGCTGTTCCCGTCGCGGCCCGCAACCGTGACGACGTGCGGCCCGCCACCGACGAACTCCTTCGGCAGGCCGTACCACGGAAGCGATGCGATGTCGACGACGCAGATCGCCGCCTTGCCGTTCGACAGCGCGAGGTCGAGCGCTTTCTTTGCCGCGACTTTGCTCGTCGTCTCGTGCTGAGCGATCCGCACGCCAAGCCGTTCCAAGCCCTCCTCAATGTAGGCGTCCGGCATCGAACGGCTCTGAAACGCGAGGCTGAGAATCGGCGGCCAACCCGTGTACTCGAAGACGGCGTACAGAAATCCTGGCCCTCCGCACAGACCGTTGACGATGGCTTCGTTGTATGGACTGCTCGTTATGGGGAAGGTGATGCCGGCGTGTCGAAGTGCGTTGACGAGCGCGCTCGTGCCCGGCTGAATTCCGCCGAAGCGATCGTATCCGCTCAGCACGCCGGGCTGCCTGCTCGACGTTCGGTCTGTGTGCTTGGTAAGAAGTTGCGCGCGGGCGGCGGAGTATCGTTCGCCGGTCTTGGTCATGCGCTCGCGCACGAGCGCTTTGAAGTCACGCTGCTTGGTCATGACGCGCCTCTTGTTCTCCACGCGAGCGTGCGCTCGCGAGGAAACACGCCTTCGCCACATGCCTGCCCGCACATCAGCGTCGGCTCCAAAAGGCAAACCACGACACAGGATCCGGAAGAGATGCCTCTCCTTTGCTCCGTGAGAGGTCCAGGGCAGTGGACCAAGAGGAGTTGGGCGACGGATCGATCGCCGCCCAGCATCTTACTCCAGGTTCTTCGTTCAGTAGGCTTTGAACTATTTCGCTGCGCGTTTGAAAACGAGCGGCAGGTTGAGCGGACCCTGGGCCCATGTCCCGGTCAGCTCTCCGCCCTTCAACTCGCCATCGAACGTGCCGCTGATCATCGTGATGAGCAGCTTCACCTTCGAGCCGTCTTGCGTGATGGTTGCGATGGGGATCTCGATGTTGCCCTGATCGAGGCTGACGATCGTTCCGGTTGCACCGTCGGCTCCGTTCGCGAGCTTCAACACCAGGCGAAGCATTGTGCCTTTCACGTCCAACGTGCCTTCCCAGTTGCCGACCAGATCGTTCGTAATCGGTGTGCTCTTCTGCGGGACCTCGAACTTCGCGTCGCCCTTGCGCTCGAACGTCAGCGGCAACGAGCCGCCTCCCTGACTGAACGTGCCGGTAATGGTCTTGCCATCAGCCGACAGCGTTCCGCTGTAGCCCGGATCGCCGGGTGCACCCTTGATCGCGAAAGTGATCGTGTTGCCTTTGACGACGACATCGGATAGCGGCAACCCGCGCGTGCCCTGCGTGGGGATGGAAATCGTGCCGTACCACGCGCCTCCATTCTTCGTGGCAAGGTCAATCTCCATGCCGATCGTCTGTCCGGCTTCGAGCGATCCGACCCAATGTCCCGACGGCCCTTGCGTCGCTTGGCCAGCGGACGCCCGCTCAACGGATCCGAACAGAACGAGGAGTAAACCTAGCAGTACGCGCGGCAATCGGTGCATGACGTTCTCCTGGGGGCTGAGGCTATCACGCGATCGATTCAGCTGCCTATTCGCGTTCCTCTGCCAGACGGGCTGCCTGGCTCGTGAGGTAGTGGCGTTCCGGCATATTCGCCGTCCGGCTTGCCGCCGCGAAGTAGTGCTCGATGGCGCCCCGACGATCGCCAGCCATCTCGAGCAGATGAGCGCGAACGGCGTCGAGGCGATAGTGGCCGGCGAGCCGGCCGTCCTCGTCGAGCGTCGCGACGAGTTCGAGGCCGGCCGACGGACCGTGCACCATTGCTGTGGCGATCGCGTACGCGAGCGTCACCATCGGGTTGTCCGTCATCCGCCGCAGCAACCCGTACAGCGCAAGGATCTGGGGCCAGTCCGTCTTGTCGGCGCTAGAGGCCTGATCGTGAATCGCCGCAATCGCGGCCTGTAGCTGATACGCACCCACTGCGCCTTTCGCGAGCGCTTCCGTCACGAGAGCAATCCCCTCGTCAATCGCGGCGCGGTTCCACAACGTTCGATCTTGCTTGTCGAGCGGAATCAGGTGACCTTCCGCGGTGGCGCGCGCCGGCCGCCGCGCATCCGTCAGCAGCATCAGCGCGAGTAGTCCTGCCACCTCGCCATCGTCTGGAAGAATCTGCCGAACCGCGCGCGTCAGCCGGATGGCTTCGTTGGACAACTCGACCCGCTGCAATCGCGGGCCGATGCTGCTCGCGTAGCCCTCGTTGAAGATCAAATACAGAACTTGCAGCACCGCGCTCAAACGCGCTGCTCTCTCATCGTGCGTGGGCAGGCTGAAAGGAACTCCGGATGCCTTGACGTTCTGCTTGGCGCGGCTGATTCGCTGCGCCATCGTGGCCTCCGGCACGAGGAACGCCTTGGCAATCTCCGCCGTCGTCAGACCGCCGACAGCGCGCAGCGTCAGCGCAATCGCGGACGCTGGGGTGAGCGCGGGATGACAGCACATGAAGAGGAGGATCAGCGTGTCGTCGTGATCCGCGCCGTCCACGTCGGCGTTGTCAGATGGTGGCGCGAACTGCTGGTCGAGGGGCACGTCGCCGGCGGCGATTGATTCGCGCCGGCGACGGCTGATCTCGCTGCGAACGTGATCCGTCATGCGCCGTGAGGCCACCTGGATCAGCCATCCGCGCGGGTTGTCGGGAACGCCTTCCTCCGGCCACTGGAGCGCCGCTGCGAGCAATGCCTCTTGAACAGCGTCCTCGGCGGAAGTGAAGTCACCGTAGCGCCGGATGACGGCGCCAAGCACCTGAGGCGCCAGGTCGCGCAGCAGCTTCTCGCTGCTTGCGTCCAACGGCGACGAGCGTTTGGTCACATGTCCACGGCCGGCGCGCTCATGACTTGCCGTACCTCGATCGGGATGTTCAGCGGCGTGCCGCCAGGTCCAGGCGCAGCAGAGGTCCGGCCGGCGATCTCGTACGCGCGCTCCGGCCGATCGACCTCGACGATCAAGTACCCAGCCAGAAACTCCTTGGACTCGGCGAATGGCCCGTCCGTCACGGCCGGCGTCCCGTTGGGCTGCGCTCGCACGATCCTGGCTTCGTTCGGCCCGGCCAGACCTTCGGCGCCAACCAGTTCACCGCTTTCGGTCAGTTCCTTATTGAGGCGCATCATGAACTCAATGTGCGCCTTCAGATCCTGCGGCGGCCAGTTGAGCGTGGCCCAGTCGCCCTTTCCCTTCGGTGCGTGCATCATCAACATGTATCTCATGAGGACGTTCTCCTTTCGTGGAGAAGTCGGAGCACGAGCGACGTTCTCGACATCACTGAGAAGCCAGCTTTCGCGCTTTCTGATCTTTTCCCAGCTGATGAAGGATGAGGTGAGTCACCGCGCCGGTATCGTCCTTGACGAACGTCACTTGGGCGTCGACAACCTTTAAGAAGAACTTCGTCTCGGACTCGGGGAACAGCGGGAACTTCGGCTGCTTGGTGGCCTGCATGTACAGTTGATCGCCTTCGCGCGTGACCGTCATCTGGAACGCGGGGACGATCTCGTAAACGCCCACCAGCGAGTCCAGGATCTTCGGATTGATCGTTGCCGTGGTTCGCTCGACCGCAACGGTATACGGCTCGCCGAGCATGATCGCCACGAGATCCTTTGCGATACGTCCTGTGGGTGCCTGCATGCTATTGGCGAGGACGATCGCGGTCAGGTTCTCGTCTGGCAGCCGGATGATCATCGTCGAGAATCCATTGATGCCGCCACCGTGTTGCACGAAGGTCCGGTTGAACGTGGCCGGCGACGCTGGCGGAACGATCCACCCATACGCATAGTTCCCCTTGAATGGCGTCCACATCGCCTTGCGCGCCGCCTCGGGCAAGAGTTTGTCGGTGTACAGCGCCTGGTCCCACTTCAGGAGATCTTCAACCGTCGAATACATGGCGCCGGCGGCATATGGCTGCGCCATGTCGAGATATGGCGCGTTACGAACTGTCACGCCGTCACGTGAGTAGCCCGACGCTCGCTTTGGGAGGACGATCTCAGTGCGGTCGTAGCCGGTATCCGCCAGGCCGAGCGGTGTCAGGATTTGATCGCGGATGACGTCCTCGTACTTCTTACCCGTCAGCTTCTCCAGGATGACGCCCAGCAGGAAGTAGCCGGAGTTGTTGTACTTGTATTGCTCTCCTGGCGCGAATTCCAACGGCATATCGCGGAAGCTGCCGATCATCTCCTGGCTCGTCTTCGGCACCATCATCGTGCGCATGTAGGCGGGCGAATTCGTGTAGCTCGGGATGCCGGAGGTGTGGGTGAGCAAGTGATGCACCGTGATCGGCTTCCATGCTTCAGGGCATGGCGTCAGATGTTGGCAGATGGAGTCCTCGACTTTCAGCTTGCCCATCTGCTGCAGCTGCATGATCGCCATCGATGTGAACTGCTTCGTGATCGATCCCAGCCTGAATTTTGTTTGCGGCGTGTTGGCGATCTGCCATTCGATATTCGCCATCGCAAAGCCCTTGGACATAATGGGCACGCCTTTTCGAGCGAGCAGCACGGCGCCGGTGAATCCGTTCACCTTGACTTCGGCGTTCATGAACTCGTCGACGCGCGACGACACAACCGCATCAGGGGGCGGGGTTGGGCGCGGCGGCGTGGCCGTTTGCGCGCTCGCGGCGGGCGCGAGTAACAGAGCGAGGAGGGCGAGTGTTGCGGCTAACGCATGCATGACGCGCATTCTACCTCTGACATTCAATCGTCCGCGGAGTTTGCAGAGGCGCGGAGACAGAGCTCACGCAGAGTTCGCTGAGGAGCAGAGGGGGCGGGGTGTGCGGGCGGGCGGGCGGCCGGCAGCCTGGGCAACGCCCAGGCTGGTGTGAGGAGGAGTCAGGACATCTACACGTCGCTTGGTTCGTCTGTGCGACGCGTAGATGTCCTGGCTCCTCCTCACACCCGCGCCTACGGCGCGGCCGGCCGGACCTCTGCGATCTCTGCCCCTCCGCGTGCTCTGCGTGAGCTCTGTCCCCGCGGTGTTCTCGCGAGGTTGGGGATCGAACGTTGAAAAATGATCGGTATCTGGTCGTCGAGATCGCTCAACGCCCGCGCAATGCGTCGAGGACGCCCGTATATGCAGGTTTGGGCGCGTACCGCGCATCAAAAAGCAACGGACTGTCGCCACTGATCCACGTGTGGGCGTCGGTGAAGCCCCAGAAGGTAATCGCCTCGCAGCGCGATTCCATGAGGCAAACGCGGACGATGTCGCGGTAGGTGGCGCGCTGCGCCTCGAGGCGCGCGTCCTGACTGCCGGGCACGTTGTTGATGCGAACGTCCATCTCGCTGATGTGCACCGTCAGCCCGAGATCGGCAAGACGCCTGATGTTGGTGGCGATGCTTGAATCCGGTGGGCGGTTATTGGCAGAGACGTGCATCTGAAGACCGACACCATCGATTGGAACGCCCGCGGCGATCAGTGCTCTCAACATGTCGTAGATGCGATTGGACTTCGCACCCATTCCTTCGCCGCCGTAGTCGTTGTAGAAGAGGCGCGCGGAAGGATCGGCGTCACGGGCCAGGCGGAAGGCGTCGGCAATGTAGCCGTCGCCCAACTTCTGACGAAACACCGTATCTCGCAGACCCGATCCATCGTCCGCCACCGCTTCGTTCACAACATCCCACGCGTGAATGCGGCCGCGGTAGTGACCGGCAACCGTACGGATGTGACGTTCGAAGGCAACCCGCATATCGGCCGGCGACAACGCGTTCACCCATGAAGGCGTCGCACCGTGCCAAATGAAGGTATGGCCCTTCACGCGCATCCCCTGCGACGCGGCGTAGCCCACGATGGCGTCACCCGCGCCAAAGGACCACGCCTCTGGTGCCGGCTCGTGGATGTTCCACTTCATTTCGTACTCGGCGGTGAGATAGCTGAACTCGCGGGAAACGATTGCGGTGTACTGTCCGTTGCCAAGAAGTGAGGATTGGACGGCCGTACCGACCAACCGGCCCTGCGCATTGGCAGCAGCTTTCAGCGTATCGGTAGAAACGGGCGGTGTCGGTGGAGTTGGGGCCGAGGGAGACTTGTTCCCGCCGCAGCCGGCAATTGCCAGCGTCAGCACGACCGCGGCCGCCCACCGCATCATCAGGCGCGCATGCTTGGCAGCGGCGGGTTCCGCTCGATGCCAAATTTATGCTGGTGCCACATCGGATACGGCTCCGGCAGCGCACTGACCTGGTCCAGCAACTTCATCTCTTCCGCTGACAACTGCCAGTTTGCGGCGCTCAGGTTGTCGCGAAGCTGCGCTTCGTCGCGCGCGCCAAGGATCACCGTGCTGACGCCAGGCTTGTTCATGACCCAGTTCAACGCGACGTGCGACGGCTTGACGCCCCGCTTGTTCGCAATCTCGTCGAGGACATCGACGATCCGATAGAGACGTTCGAAGTCGATGGTGCCAGGAGTGTCCAGCTCGTTGAGGCGGCTGACCTCCGGTCGCACTCCGCGCCTGAACTTGCCGGTCAGAAGACCGGCGTGCAGCGGGCTCCACGCCATGATTCCGACGGATTGGTCGAGGCTCAGCGGAATGATTTCGTGCTCCACATCGCGAGAGATGAGCGAGTAGAGAACTTGCTGGCACACGTAGTGCGCCCACCCGCGGCGATCCGACACAGACAGCGCTTTCATCGTCTGCCATGCGGCGTGGTTCGAGCATCCGATGTAGCGGACCTTGCCCTGCGTGACTAGATCGTCGAACGCTCGAAGCGTTTCGTCGAGCGACACGAACATGTCGAAGTGATGGCAGATATAGAGATCGATGTAGTCGGTGCGCAGGCGGCGGAGGCTGGCTTCGCAGCCCTGGATCAAGTGCTTGCGCGACAAGCCAATATCGTGAGGACCGTTCCCGAGACGGTTATAGACCTTCGTGACGAGCACGAAGTCTTCGCGCCGGTCGCCAAGCGCCTCCCCGATGATCTCCTCCGCGGCGCCGGACGAATACATGTCGGCGGTATCGATCGTCGTGACACCCGCCTCGCGACAGACGTCGAGCATGCGGGAGGTGTCGCGGACGCCGAGATTCCCCATCTTGCCAAAGCGGTCCTTCCCGCCGATCGTCATCGTCCCAAAGCTGAAAACCGACATGCTCAAACCCGAACTGCCCAGCCGCCGTTGCTCCATGAACGCACTTCCTCCTCGAAGACCGAGGAGTCACGTTACCGCAATCGGGATGGGGAGTTGTAGGGAAAAGAGCGGTCAGCCCAGTTTCAGCAATTCCGCGGGATTCACGCGCCGCGCGCGGCGCGCGGGAACCAGCACCGCGGCCGCGGCCGCCGTCATGAGAACCAGAATCGCCACGGCAATCGCGATCGGATCGCGGCCGCTGATCCCGTGAAGCTGGCTTTGGACGATGCGTGTGCCGGCGAGCGAAGCGAGGACGCCAACCCCGAGACCGACGATGACCGGCGTGAGGTTCTCGCGAAGCAGTTGGACGATCAACTGACGTTCGCTTGCGCCGAGCGCACGGCGCACGCTCAATTCGTGCGTGCGCTGCTCGACCACGAATGCCGCCACGCCAAACAGGCCGATGATGGCGAGCCCCAAGGCCGTTGCGCCAACCACGATAGCGAGCATCGCGAGCAGGCGCGGCGACTCCATCTGACGGCGCAGTTCCTCGCGCGCGAGAGTGGTTATGGGACGCTGACTAGGATCGAAAGACAGGATTGCGTCGCGGATGGGCGTGACGAGCGGCGCAGGATCGCGCACGACGCGAACCACCAGGCGCGAGACGGACGTCTCGGTCAACGGGAGATAGAGCGCGAGCGGCGTCCGGTCGTCAATGCTTGTGATGGCGTCGGCCACCACGCCCACAACGTACGCATCCTTGGGCTTTCGCAACGGACCCGGCATCTTCGCGTCGATGGCGGACGGCTTTCCCCACACTTTCTCGAGGCTGTCTCCAATCGGATCGGCCGAACCCCAGACCGCGCGGGCAAGGCTGGCGGATATGACCGCGGCGGGTGCTCCGGCTCTCACTTCGTCGCGCGTGAACATCCGGCCGCGCAGCAGCGGAATGCCGACAGTCGCGAAGTACTCCGGTGAGACGTCATTGCGCGCGACCTGTCGCCCCTCGAGCCACTGAGGCGGAAACCGACCGCTGAACGGAGGGTTCACGGCCAGTGCCACTCCGGCAACGCCGGGCATTCCACGAACCTCTTCGACCAGGCCGTTCCAGTACGTGTCGCGGCGCTCAGCCGTCCACACGGTGCCTCTTGAGCGTTGGCCGAGACCGATCGTCATCAAGCGATCGACGTCGTACCCGGGATCGAGCATGGTCGACTCGATCAATGAGCGCGTTAGCAGGGCGGCAAGCACCAGGAGAAAAATGGATATGCCAGCCTGGCCGGCGATCAACAGGGAGCGGAGGCGCGCTCTCGGCAACGGCAGTGGCGCCGTGGTTTGATCGATCTTCAGCGCGGCCGTCAAATCGCCGCGTTGCCCGTAGCGCGCGGGCGCCAGCCCCGCCAGGATCCCCACGACAACGGTCAGCAAACCGAGCGCGCCATAGACAAGTAGGTCAGGCGATACATCAAATGTGGGTGGTACCTGCACGAGCGCGGCTAACGTTGGCAGAATCCGCAGCGCCACAAAAAGCCCGATCGCGCTGCTGATGAGACCAAGCAGCATGCTCTCGGTCAACAGTTGACGAAGAATTCGCGCGCGGCTGGCGCCAATGGCGAGGCGGGTGCCAATCTCGCGGCGCCTGCTGGCCGCACTCGCGAGGAGCACGTTGGTGACGTTGGCGCACGCGACGAACACGACTAACCCAATGACAACCATCAGGATGGTCGCAATGGTCCGGGTACTGGCGTTTGTTGCATGCGGGCTCTCGAGGCGAACAATGGGACGCACCCCGAGACGTGCCTCTGTTGCGAGGTTGACGGCTATGGCCTGCACTTCTGATTCGGCCTGTGCTCGAGTCGACCCCTCTTTCACGCGGCCGAGCACTTCAACCGCCGGATTCCAGGCAGGTGGAGGCGCATCGAGCTCAGATTCAATCGCTGTGAGCCGCTCTCGTTCGACCGCGCTCGTGGTCGTGGCATTCTTGCGCGCGCTCAGCAAGTCACGGATTTCTTTACTGCGAGCAGAGGTCTGACCCGTCCACAACTCCTGGTGCGCGGTAAGCGTCATCCAAAACGATGGCAGATAGCCGGTGTTGAGCGGTACTGTGTGCTTCCGATCGGCGATACCGACGATCGTGAACGCGCGATCGCCGAACCAAATCGTCCGTCCGAGCACCGCGCGATCGCCGCCGAGCCGGTTCGTCCAGAAACCGTGACTCACCACTACGCTCTCGTTCCCCGGCACATCGTCGGCCCGAGTCAGCCATCGGCCAGCGGATGCACGCATCCCCAGCGTTGCGGAATAGTCGCCGCTCACTGCCACGTAGGTGACCTGGAACGGTATCCCTTGGTCACGAGCTGTTCGAAGCTCCGCGCGCCCTCCCGCGGACGCAACGACGTTCACGGTCGTCGTTGAGTCACGAAGCCGTGCGTAGTCAGCGAACGACCAGTTCCCTCTCATGGCCGAATCCCCCGTGACGCGGCGAATGGTGCCATTCGTGAGCGCAACGCGGTAGAGGGATGTGGGAGCATCAGCGCCATAGCCCGCCGTGACGAGCGTCCTCACGACGCTGAACACGGCCGTACTGATGCCAATCGCGATCGCGAGACCGGCGATCGTCATGCCGAACAGGCCCGGGTGACGTCGAAAAATCCGTAAGGCAAAGATGATGTCGTTCGTCATGCCGGTCAGCCCTCCAAAACGGTGCTGTTGAGCGCCGAGCTCGCCGTACCGTTGGCAGCGCCACATGCTGATCACATCGGCGACGTACCGCCGGCTTGCGAACCAGCGGCCCCGTTCGATCAGGCGAATGCGAAAGAGCTCCAGGAGGTCCTGCTCGACTTCCTCGCGGCGAGTGTCCAGTCGCCACAGCCGGAGCAGCCAGCGGCCGATGAACGGCGGCGAGGCAGCGGACTCGTTCATCAACGTTCCTCGATGGTCTTCCAGATCGCCTCGCGGACCCGGCGCGCTTCTTGTGCCGTGTGAATACCTTCGCGCGTGACCGAGAACACGCGCTTCCGCTTGCCGCCCCGTTCACGTGTCGCGTCACCCAGGGCCGATCGCACCAAGCCCTTCACCTCGAGCCGATCGAGGCCGGCGTACACCGCGCCCAACGAGACGCTTCTGCCGGTGACTCGCTCCAGATACTGCTGGATGGGAACCACGTACGGTTCGCGTTCGATGGCTTGCACAGCTAGCAGGAGAAGCTCTTCGAACTCGCCCAGACGCTCGCCTTTCATACTGCGGACTCTTGTATCACACGTTTTCGCGTTTGTATAGAAAATTGGCTCGTCCGTTCGCAACGCGTTCCAGCGGGTCGGGATCCGATCACAGCATGTCGTGAGCGGCGTGGGATCCGGACGCGCGCGGTCGGTGGAAAATGCTATGACGCGCCCAAGTTATGCGATGTCGGGGCGGAACGATGACGTGGCGCGCGTCTTGCCGAACACACCGGCCGTTGTGGACTGCTGGATCGGGGTCGTCCAGGAAAAAGATCAGCGGATCGTGCGGCTGGCCGGCAGGCTCGCGGAAGCGCAGGTTCCGGAGCTGCTGCAGGCGTGCGCCGGTTCGTATGCCTTGCAGCTCGATCTGACGGATCTGGTCTCGGCCGATGCCACCGGTCTCGAGGCGCTCAAGCGTGTGCGGGCCCGTGGCGCCGTGTTCGTCGGCGTCCCAGGCTACATCCAGTTGAAGTTGGACTCCGCGGTCCGAGACTCGCATCCATGAAAAACGCGGTGCGTCTATGAATGCCCCGACACCGGACGCCGGGACGGCGCTGGCTATCGACCGGACCCGCCTCGCTTACGAGCGAACCATGATGGCGTGGGTACGCACAGCCACGTCATTGATTTCGTTCGGGTTCACCATCTACAAGTTCTTTCAGCTCGAGCTGAAGGGCCCTCTCCCGGACCACCTCATCGGACCGCGTGGATTTGCCCTGATCATGATAAGTACCGGTCTCGTGGCGCTGGCCATGGCTGGCATCCAGCACCGCGAAAGCCTGCGACTGATGAGGGCAACGTATGGAACAATCCCTCGATCGGTGGCCGGCCCTGTGGCAGCCCTGGTCGCGATGCTCGGTGTGTTTGCGCTGCTAGGCGTCGTGGCGAGAGTCTAGCCGTAGGGGGCTGCTCACGACGCACCGCCAGTGAGGCGCGCTGCGAGCGCCTGACTCGATACTTTTCCCGCAAAGGAGTGAACGGCCTATGGTTCGTCGACGACGAGCAGCGGCGATTGGGATGAGCGTGTGCTTGGTGGCGTGGTCGACGGTGACGGGGAGCTCGCAAAAGCCCGCGCCGGCGCAACCATCGTCGGTGCCAGCCAGTCGCGCCGCGGCCGCCATAAAGAACCGGACCGGCGATTTCGACGTGCTGGTGAAATCTCGCAGTATTCGGATTCTGACGCCCTATAGCAAAACGCACTACTTCATCGACAAGGGTGTGCCACGCGGGATCGTCTACGAGGCGGGCATCCGGCTCGAGGAGTACCTCAACAAGACGCTGAAGACCACGCCGGCAACAAAGATCCACGTGGTGTTCATCCCGACGTCGCGAGACGCGCTCTATCAAGGTCTGACCGAAGGACGAGGCGACATTGTCGGCGCGGGCGTCACGATCACGCCAGAGCGACAGAAGCTGGTGGACTTCACGGTCCCGTCGCGAACCGACGTGAACCAAATCGTGGTGACCGGCCCCGGCGCGCCGGCCATCAAGTCGATCGACGATCTCGCGGGCAAACAGGTGACGGTCCGCGAGAAGAGCCTTCAATTCGAGGACCTGACCGCGCTGAACGCCAGGTTCGCCAAAGAAGGCAAGTCGGCCATCGTGATCAAAACTATCCCGGCATCGCTCGAAGATGAAGACGTCCTCGAGATGACCAATTCCGGCCTGTTGAAGATTACGGTCGTCGACCAGCTCATCGCCGAGTTCTGGAAGCAAGTCCTGACCGGCATTACTCCCCTCCCGGACGTCGCCGTGCGTCAGGGCGGCGCAGTCGCCTGGGTGGTGCGTAAAAACAGTCCGAAGTTTCTTGCCGTCCTGGAACCGTTTGCCAAAGCCAATAAAGCGGGGACGCTGTTCGGCAACGAGATGCTGCGTCGGTATCTCAAGAACACGAAGTTCGTGAAGAGCGCGACCAGCGAAGCCGAACTGCAGAAGTTCCGCTCATTGGTCGAGACCTTCCGAAAATACGCGGGCCAGTACGATCTCGACTTCCTTCTGATGCTGGCACAGGGATATCAGGAATCAGGACTCGATCAGAACGCCAAGAGTGCCGTCGGAGCGATCGGCGTCATGCAGGTGATGCCCGCGACCGGCAAGGAATTGAAAGTCGGAGACATCAAGCAAACCGAGTCGAACATCCACGCTGGCGTGAAATACATCCGTTTCATGATCGATCAGTACTTTGCGAACGAGCCAATGGACCGGTTGAACAAGGGCTTGTTCGCATTCGCGTCCTATAACGCCGGTCCCGGCCGAGTACGGCAACTCCGAAAAGAAGCACAGAGCCGTGGACTCGACCCCAATGTCTGGTTCAACAACGTCGAACGGATCGCCGGGGAGCGCATAGGGCGCGAAACGGTGCAGTACGTGAGCAACATCTACAAGTACTACATCGCGTATACGCTGACGATGGAAGAATGGGTCGCGTCGGGCAAAGCCAAATAGCGGCGCGCCCATGGATAGTCGGGGCGCTGGTGCTGCTCGCGTGGAGCAGCGCGACCGC
>Ga0075420_100002263_pt1 | contig 16644 bp, 13 predicted proteins | sample SoiMetdeltSBSDD4_FD_75296 | JGI IMG/M metagenome (GOLD analysis project Ga0075420, IMG submission 75296) | Bulk soil microbial communities from a Populus tree surrounding site in Tennessee, USA - Soil MetaG P. deltoides SBSDD4 | ecosystem: Environmental > Terrestrial > Soil > Tree plantation... | reverse complement strand
TACGACCTGCTGTTCGAGCGCTTCCTCAACCCGGAGCGCGTGTCGATGCCGGACTTCGACATCGACTTCTGCCAGGACGGGCGCGACAAGGTGATCGACTATGTGCGGCGCAAGTACGGCGAGGACTGCGTGTCGCAGATCGTCACCTTCGGCACCATGGCGGCGCGCGCGGTGGTGCGCGACGTCGGGCGCGTGCTCGACCTGGGCTACAACTTCTGCGACCAGATCGCCAAGCTGATCCCGTTCCAGCCCGGCCGCCTGATCACGCTGCAGGACGCGCGCGAAATGGAGCCGCTGCTCGCGCAGCGCGAGAAGAACGAGGACGAGGTGAAGGAGCTGCTCGCCCTGGGCGAGAAGCTCGAGGGGCTGACGCGCAACGTCGGCATGCACGCCGGCGGCGTGCTGATCGCGCCGGGCCGGCTGACCGATTTCTGCCCGCTGTACGCCGCCGAGGGCACCAGCAACGTCATCTCGCAGCTCGACAAGGACGACGTCGAGGCGGTCGGGCTGGTGAAGTTCGACTTCCTCGGCCTGACCACGCTCACCATCCTCGACTGGGCGGAGCGCTACGTGCGCGCGCTGGGCGCGGCCGAGTTTTCGCTGGAGCGCGTGCCGCTGGACGACGCGGCGACCTACCAGCTGCTGTCCGCGGGCAATACCACCGCGGTGTTCCAGCTGGAATCGCGCGGCATGCGCGACCTGATCAAGCGCGCGCGCCCGGACCGCTTCGAGGACGTGATCGCGCTGGTGGCCCTGTACCGGCCGGGGCCGATGGATCTGATCCCCGATTTCATCGCGCGCAAGCACGGCAGCCAGCGCGTCGAGTACCTCGACAAGCGCCTCGAGCCGATCCTCAGCCCGACCTACGGCATCATGGTCTACCAGGAACAGGTGATGCAGATCGGCCAGGTGATCGGCGGCCTGACGCTGGGCGGCGCCGACCTGCTGCGCCGGGCGATGGGCAAGAAGAAGCCCGAGGAGATGGCGCAGCAGCGCGACGTGTTCGTCGCCGGCGCGGAGAAGAACGGGCTGTCGCGGGGCAGGGCGACCCAGCTGTTCGACCTGATGGAGAAGTTCGCCGGCTACGGCTTCAACCGCTCGCACGCCGCGGCCTACGCGCTGCTCGCCTACCAGACCGCCTACATGAAGGCGCACCATGGCGCGGCGTTCATGGCCGCCAACCTGTCACTGGTGATGGACGACACGGACAAGGTGCGCCAGTTCCACGAGGATGCGCTCGCCAACGGCCTCACGGTGCTGCCGCCGGACGTCAATGCCTCGGACTACCGCTTCCGGCCGGTGGACGCGAAAACCATCCGCTACGGTCTCGGCGCGGTGCGCGGCACCGGCGAAGCGGCGGTCGGCGCGATCCTGCAGGCGCGCCGGTCCGGTCCGTACACGGACCTGTTCGACCTGTGCCGGCGCGTGGACAAGCGCATCGTCAACCGCCGCGCGGTCGAAGCGCTGGTGCGCGCTGGCGCCTTCGACACGCTGCAGAAGAATCGCGCCAGCCTGCTGGCGAGCGTCGGGCGCGCGCTGGAGGCGGCCGAGCAGGCCGAGCGCCAGGCGGCGCAGGTGAGCCTGTTCGGCGACGCCGAGTCTGCGCGGGGCGCGGCGGGGCCGCTGGTCGAGACGCCGGCCTGGGACCTGCGGCGCCTGCTGCTCGAGGAGAAGGCGGCGCTGGGCTTTGCCCTCTCCGGGCACCTGTTCTCGGTGTACGCGCGCGAGATCGCCGGCTTCCCGCGCACGCCGCTGGCGCGGCTGTCGGCGGGCGAGCAGCGCGTGTGGCTCGCCGGCGTGGTGAACGCGGCGCGTTCGCAGATGACGCGCCGCGGCCGCATGATGGCGGTGCTGCTCGATGACGCCACGGCGCAGGTCGAGGTCACGGTGTTCAGCGAGCTGTTCGAGCGGCACCGCGACAAGCTGAAGGAGGATTCGCTGCTGGTGGTGCAGGGCAAGGTGCAGCGCGACGAGTTTGCCGGCGGCATGCGCGTCATCGCCGAAGAGCTGCACGACCTGCAGGGCCTGCGCGCGCGCTATGCCGCGCGCCTGCGCCTGGAGATGAACGGCCAGGCCGACGCCCGCCAGCTGATGGAGCTGCTCGCGCCGTACCGGGCGGACGGCGCCTGCCCGGTGTTCGTGCACTACCGTACCGGGGCGGCGGCCTGCGACGTCGCGCTCGGCGACGCCTGGCGCGTGCGCCCCGAAGCGCAGCTGATCGAGCGGCTGGGCGCGTGGCTGACGCCGGAAAACGTGCAGGTCGTGTACGCGGGCGCCGCCTAGGCGCGCGACCAGCGCACCTCGCAGGTCTCGCGCCGCCACAGCCCGCGCACGGCGCGGTACCAGGTGCCGACCACGCGCTCGGCGGGATCGTAGCGCCGCTTCTCGGCGAGAAACGCCCCCAGCATCGGATAGCAGGCGGCCGCCTGGGCGCGGCTGGCGTGCGGCAGGTGCTGCGGGGCGCACGCGCCGCCGGCGTCGATCGCCAGCGCGATCAGCTGCCGGCGCAGTTCGGCCGCGTTGACGCAGGCGCCGATGGTCTGGCGCGTGCGGAACTCGATGTGCACGGCCGCATAGTCGCGCCGCGCCCAGCACAGCAGCGTCTCGTGCTCGCGCAGCACGCGGCGCACTTCGAGGCGGGTGAGGGCGCAACGGCGTCCCTCGAGCGCGGCGCGCGCCTGCGCGGCGAACTGCCCGCCCGCGGACGGCGGCACCAGCAGATCCAGGCCATGCAGCGCGCCCGGCGCCTCGTCCGGCGCCAGCCCGAGGCACACCGGGGCTTGCGCTTCGGCGACGGCCTGCGACAGCGTCGCGAGATCGAGCGTCAGACTGTAGAACGGGCCGAAGGCGCCAAAGCCGCCGACCGCGAGGCGGAAAAGTTCCGGTGCCCGGTCGCGGCTGGCGCGCCGCAGCTCGCCGTCGGCCGTGACCAGGGTCAGGGCGCGCAGGTGCGCGACCACCGGCCGCCCGTCGGGGCCGGCGCTGTTGGCGGCGACGCTGTCGCCGACGGTGCCGGGCAGGACCACGCCGCCGGTATGGGCGGCGAGAGAGTGCCAGGTGGCGCCGGCCTGCACCTCGAGCAGTCCGCGCGCCGCGTCGTGGCGCAGCGTGCGGTCCAGGCCGCTGGTCGGCAGGGGGTCGGGCAGGCCGCCGCCGGCGAGTACTGCCTTGCACAGGTCCAGGGCCGAATGGACGCGCGGTCCGGGGAGGGCGGGGAGAGGCAGGCTTTGCGTCGCGAGCATGGCGGTCTCGGGGTCGTCGGGTGGCGCATTGTTCGCGTGCCGTTTGTTGCACTGCAATACCCCGATTGCAGAGTCTCGTTTTACGATACCGGCGGTTGCATCTGCCCCCGGACATGCCCCTGACCCATCGCCTGGTCGACGCCCTGAAGAAGTGCCTCAGGGCGCGCGGCATGACCTACGCCGCGCTGGCGCGCGAGTTGCGCTTGTCGGAGGCCAGCGTGAAGCGCCTGTTCTCGCACGGCACCTTCACGCTGGCGCGCATCGAGGACATCCTGCGGGTGCTCGAGCTGGACCTGGTCGAGCTTGCGCGCATGGCGCGCGGCGCGGACGACCAGGCCGCCGAACTGAGCCTGGAACAGGAGACCCTGCTGGCGAGCGACGAGCGCCTGTTGTCGGTGTTCTGGCTGCTGCTGAACCGCTGGGCGTTCGACGAGATCGTCGAGGAGTTCGCCATTTCCCGCACCGAGTTGACCCTGGCGCTCGCCAAGTTCGAGCGCGCGCGGCTGATCGACTGGGACGCGGGCGAGCGCGTGCGCCTGCGCGTGGCGCGGGACTTCGTGTGGCGCGCGGGAGGCCCGGTGAAGAAGGCGTACGGGCATCGGGTGACCACCGAGTTCCTGCGCTCGCGCTTCAGCGGGCCGCTGGAACTGCTGCGCTTCGAGGCGCGCGACCTCTCGCCGGCCTCGGCCGCGATGCTGCGGCGGCGCCTGGAACGCGTGGCCGCCGAGTTCAACGAGCTGGCCGAGGTGGATTCGACGCTGCCCGCGCGGCGGCGCGAGGGCGTGGGCCTGCTGATCGCCTGCCGGCCCTGGGCCTTTTCAGTGGTGAATGCCCTGAAAAAGCGCGCTCAGGCGCTCGGCCAGCGCTCGAACCGCGCGTAGTCGCGCGCGTGCCCGGGGCAGGGCGCGCCGCACTCGACCCGCTCGACGCGGGCGGCGGGCGGACCGCGGCGGGCCCAATCCTGCAGGGCTGCCACCGCTTGCGCCGGTCCCTGCACCAGCGCCTCGACCTCGCCGGAGCGGCGATTGCGCACCCAACCGCGCAGGCTGAGCCGTTCGGCCTCCCGCTGCAGGGCGTCGCGAAAGCCGACACCCTGGACGCGGCCGCTGATCAGCAGGCGGATTGTCCGCACTTGTCAGAGACGCGGCGCTCTGCGTTAGCCATGCTGTGGGCGATGAACGTCCATGGTAAGCTGCGCCGGAAAATTGTCACTCCACCCCGCGTGCGCGGGCGGAGTCTGCAAAAGGGGGATTTGACGATGCGTGCTGCATTGCTGGTCATCGCCGGCCTGGCGCTGGCGGGGTTCCTCGCGGTCGCATTCGTGCTGCCGCAGCTGGCGGGCAGCGACGCGAAGGAGGCCGCGCAGGCGCTGATCGCGGGAGCGGAGGCGGCGCGCCAGCAGGTCGCGGCGGCGGCGGAGAAATCCGGCCAGCTGGCCGGCGCGGGCGCCAGCGCCAAGCTGGCGGCGCGCACCGACCCCAAGCACGGCGAACTGAAATGGATCGTGGAAGCGAGCGGCGCGATCCGCGGTTGGAACGAAAAGAACGCCATCGAAGTGTCGATCACCCCGGCATTGCAGGGCGGCAAGGTCACCTGGAACTGCCGCGGCTATCCGATTACCGTGATGCCCGCGAGTTGCGGCGGCAAGTCCTGAGTCAACGTTTCGCCGCCGCCAGGGCGGTCACGGCGGTGACCAGTGCCTGCAGGATGGCGGCCGGCGGAGGCGGGCAGCCGGGCACCGCGACATCCACCGCGATGACATTGGCCACGCGGCCCCGGCTGGCGTAGTTCTCGCCGAACACGCCGCCGTCGCAACCGCAGTCCCCGACCGCCACCACCAGCTTGGGTTCCGGTACCGCCGCGTAGGTGCGCAGCAGCGCTTCCTCCATGTTGCGCGACACCGGTCCGGTGACCAGCAGCAGGTCGGCGTGCCGCGGGCTGGCGACGAACTTGATGCCGCGCCCCTCGAGGTTGTAGTAGGGGTTGTTGAGCGCATTGATTTCCAGCTCGCAGCCGTTGCACGAGCCGGCGTCGACATGGCGGATGGCGAGCGCCCGCCCGAAGAGCCGCAGCACCTCCTCGTTGAGGCGCGGTGCGCCCTGCCGCAGCGTGTCGTCCGCGGCAGGGGCGGGCTCGCTCCTCAGGCCCACCTGCGCGATCTTGAACAGGATCTTGTGCACGGTTAGAGGTCCACGCCGGCGTAGGACAGGTTGAAGGACTTGTTGATCAGCGGAAAATCGGGAACGATGTTGCCGATCACCGCATACTCGAGCGCTGGCCAATTCTGCCACGACGGGTCGTGCGGGTGGCAGCGGCGCACCCGGCCGTGCGCGCCCGACTGCAGCGCGACGATCACCTCGCCGCGCCAGCCCTCGACCCAGCCGATGCCGAACGCGCCGTCGCGCGCCGCGCCCAGCGGCGCGCGCAGCGGCCCGTCGGGCAGGCGCTCGAGGATGAGCCGCTGCAGCCGCAGCGATTCGAAGGCTTCCTCGAAGCGCACCACGATGCGTGCCGCGACATCGCCGTTGCGGTGCGAGGCGACCGCGGGCTGCAGTTCGCCGTAGGGCGCGAAGCCCGGATGCGCGCGCGCGTCCATGGCGTGGCCGCTCGCCCGCGCGGCAAGGCCGACCACGCCGAGCAGTGCGGCGGTGCGCGGCGCGAGGCGGCCGCAGGTGATGCAGCGATCCTGCAGACCGGAATGGTCATAGTAGATGGCGCGCAGGCTGCGCAGCTCTTCGGCAAGGCGCTCGCCCGCCTCGAGTATTTCCACGGCCGCGGCGCCCGGCAGGTCGCAGGCGACACCGCCGGGCACCACGCGGTCCATCAGGTAGCGGTGGCCGAACAGGCGCGCGTTGGCGCGCAGCAGGTCTTCCTTCAGGCGCGAGAACTGCGCCAGACCGAAGGCGAGCCCGCCGTCATTGCCCAGCGCGCCCAGGTCGCCCAGGTGGTTGGCGATGCGCTCGCGTTCCAGGAGCAGCGCGCGCAGCAGCAGGGCGCGCCCGCCCGGCCTGGTCCCGGTGAGGCCCTCGAGCGCCATCGCGTAGGCCCAGCCATAGGCGACGGTACTGTCGCCGGACACGCGCGCAGCAAGCCGCGCGCCCTCCTCCAGGGTCAGCGACGCGAAGCGCTTCTCGATGCCCTTGTGCTTGTAGCCCAGGCGTTCTTCCAGTCGCAGCACCTGCTCGCCGACGACGGAGAAGCGGAAGTGCCCCGGCTCGATGGTGCCGGCGTGCACCGGCCCGACCGGAATCTCGTGTACCCCGTCGCCCGCCACCTGGACGAAAGCGTAACGGGGGTCCGCGGGCTCGAGCGCCGCAGCCAGCGATACGTCGCGGCGCAGCGGGAACGCGGTCTCGCGCCACGCGCCATGGCGCAACCAGCCGCGCGTGTCCGGCGCCGCGCCCTCGGGGGTCGCGGCGCGCACGCCCACCAGATCGAAGGCCGCGCGCTGCATGCGTCCCGCGCAAGGGTACAGGTCGCTCAGGTCGGGGTAGCGCGGGTCCCGCTCCGGCAGCGCGAGTTCCAGGCATGCCAGCCCCTCGAACAGGACGTACAGCGCGCGCACGGCATAACCGCCGCCGGCGTCGCGCTCGTCGCTCGCCCACAGGGCCGCCAGCCGGGCGCCGGCGCGCACCGCTGCCTCGCAACCCGAGCGCCACTGGCGCGTGTCCACGGCGGCGCACCAGGCGGGTACGGCGCCGGGCAGCGCCGTCAGGGAAATCCCGGGAAGCTGGGGCGCCATCGGATCAGCCGATCAGGCGCGCAGCCTGGCGGTACCAGTCGGCGAGGTAGGGCGGCATGTACAGTCCGAGCGACAGGACCAGCGCGAGGTGCGTGAACACCGGCACCAGCGCGGGCGGGTGGGGCAGCCTGCCGGCGCTGGTGTCGCCGAACACCATCGGCTGCACTTTGCCGAAGATTGCCGCGAAGGCGATGCCCAGCGACACGAGCAGGATCGGCGTCGCCCAGGGCTGCAGCGCGATGGCGGTGGTGAGGATCAGGAACTCGCTCGCGAATACGCCGAACGGCGGCATGCCGAGGATCGCCGCCGTTCCCAGCATCAGCCCCCAGCCCACGGTCGGGTTGACGCGGATCAAGCCGCGGATCTCGGCCATCACCTGCGTTCCCGTCTGCTGCGCGGCATGGCCGACGGCGAAGAAGATGGCGCTCTTGGTGAGCGAGTGCACCGTCATGTGCAGCAGCCCCGCGAAGCTCGCCACCGGGCCGCCCATGCCGAAGGCGAAAGTGATCAGGCCCATGTGCTCGATCGAGGAGTAGGCGAACATGCGCTTCACGTCGCGCTGCCGCGACAGGAAGAATGCCGCCACCACCACCGACACCAGGCCGAACCCCATCAGCAGGGCGCTGGCAAAGGGCCGCTCCAGAGCGCCGTCGGTGATCACCTTGAAGCGGATCAGCGCGTACAGCGCGACGTTGAGCAGCAGGCCCGAGAGCACCGCCGAGATCGGCGTGGGTCCCTCGGCGTGCGCGTCGGGCAGCCAGTTGTGCAGCGGCACCAGGCCCACCTTGGTGCCGTAGCCCACCAGCAGGAACACGAAGGCGATGGACATCACGGTCGGCTCCAGCTGGCCCTTCACCGCGTCGAGCTGCGTCCACAGCAGCGAGCCCACGCCCGCGCCGAGGATCTTCTCGGCGGCGAAGTACACCAGGATGGTGCCGAGCAGCGCCTGCGCGATGCCGACGCCGCACAGGATGAAGTATTTCCAGGCGGCTTCGAGCGACTCGTGCGTGCGGTACAGCGCCACCAGCAGGACGGTGGTCAGGGTGGCGGCCTCCATCGCCACCCACATCACGCCGAGATTGTTGGTGGTGAGCACCACCAGCATGGCGAGGCTGAACAGCTGGTACATGCTGTGGTACAGGCGCAGCCCCCCGGGGGAGACCCTGCCTTTGTCGCGCTCGACGCGCATGTAGGGGGCCGAGAACAGCGCGGTGGTGAGCGAGACGAATGCGGTCAGCGCCACCAGGAACACGTTGAGCGAGTCGACGAAGAACTGCGCCCTGGCCGCGAGCAGCGGCCCCTCGGCGCCCACGCGCGCCACCAGCGCGGCAGCGGCGACGAAGGTCAGCAGGCTGAAGGCGATGTTCAGCTCCGCGGCGCGGTCGCGGTGGCCGAACAGGGCGAGCGCCAGGCCGCCGGCGAGAGGCGAAGCGAGCAGCAGCGCGATCTCCGGCGCCATCAGCGCTCCTTCAGCTTTTCGAGGTGGCGCGTGTCCACGGAGTCGAAGCGCTCGCGGATCCGGAACACGAAGATGCCGAGGATCAGGGCGCCGACCAGGACGTCGAGCGCCACGCCGAACTCGATCACCATCGGCATGCCGTACACGGCGCCGGTGGCGGCGAAGAACAGGCCGTTCTCCATCGCCAGGAAGCCGATCACCTGCGGCACGGCCTTGGAGCGCGTGATCATCATGAGAAACGAGAGCAGGACGCTCGCCAGCGCGATGCCGAAGGTCGAGCGCGTGACCGTGCCGGCGAGCTGCGAGATCGGCAGCGCGAGATTGAACGCGAGGATCACCAGCACGATGCCCACCAGCATGGTGGCCGGAATGTTGATCAGCGTCTCCACGTCCCACTTCACGTTCAGCCGCCGGATCAGCCGGTGCAGGATCCAGGGCAGGGCGATCACCTTGAGCGCGAGCGTGAGCGCGGCCGAGCCGTACAGGTGGTTCTGGCCGGTGAGCCAGGCCACCAGCGCGGTCGACAGGAACAGCACGCAGCCCTGCGCCGCGTACAGGTTGATGAGCGAGAGGATCCTGCGCTGCGCGAGCATGGCGAAGGACAGCAGCAGCAGCACCGCCGCGAGCAAGTTGACCAGCTGGGGGCCGTAGTGCTGCAGCACCTCAGCCGCCCAGCAGCACGTGCAGCAGCATGGCGAGCACCGCCAGAAGGAAGGCGGTGGCGAGGAATTCCGGCGCGCGGAAGATGCGCATCTTCGCGCACAGCGTCTCGATCAGGGCGAGGAGGAAGCCGCCCGCAGCGAGCTTGAGCGCCAGCACCGGCAGCGCGAGCAGCAGCCCCCGCCAGTCGCCGCGCTCGGCGATGCCGAAGGGGAAGAACAGCGCCAGGCCGATGCAGGAATAGACGAGCAGCTTCAGGCTGGCCGCCCACTCGATGAGCGCCAGGTGGCGGCCGGAGTACTCCAGCACCATCGCCTCGTGGATCATGGTCAGCTCGAGGTGCGTCGCCGGGTTGTCCACCGGGATGCGCGCGTTCTCCGCCAGCGACACCATGGTGAAGGCGACGCCGGCGAAGGCGAGGCTGGGGTAGATCACGAATTCCCGATGCGCGAGCACCTCGACGATGGTGGCGAGCGACGTGGAGCCCGAGATGAGCGAGGCCGTGAACAGGACCATCAGCAGCGCCGGCTCCGCCAGGAACCCCACCAGCATCTCGCGCCGCGCGCCCAGCGTGCCGAACGCGGTGCCGATGTCCATGCCGGCGAGCGCGGTGAACAGGCGCGCGAGCGCGAGCAGCCCGACCAGCGCGATGGCGTCCGCCGCGGCATTGAGCGGCAGGTCGGTGCCGATCTTCGGCACGATGGCGGAGGCGAGCGCAAGGCAGCCGAAGATCACATACGGGGCGCCGCGGAACAGCGGGCTCGCGTTGTGCGCCAGCACCACCTCCTTGCTGAACAGCTTGGCCAGCACGCGGTAGGGCTGCAGCAGGCCCGGGCCGCTGCGGTTCAGCAGCCACGCGCGGCACTGGTTCACCCAGCCCGTGAGCATCGGGGCGAGCAGCACGGTGAGCGCCAGGACGGCGAACTGGGCGACGAGCCCCTGCAGGCTGGCCATGGGTCCTCAGCCGACGAACAACAGCAGCACCAGCAGCGTGGCGAAGCTGTAGCTGAGGTAGACCGAGATGCGCCCGCGCTGCAGGAAGGTGACCAGCCCGGTCAGGCGGTCCGCGCCGCGCGCCAGCGGCAGGTACAGCCAGTGCCACAGGCGGTCGTCGTGCACCTCGGTGTAGGACGGTCGCGCGTCCGCCGGCGCCGGCGCGCTCTGCTCGACGCGGAAGAACGGCTCGAACACATGGCGCACCGGCTGGCCGAACCCCTCCGCGGAGTCCTGCATGCGCGCGTTCTGCAGCGGAAATCCGCAGTCCCAGGGCGGGGCGCGCCGCACCCGGCCGTGATAGAAGGCGCGCACCGCGAGCCAGGTGAGCGCAACCAGCAGCCCGGTCACCGCGAAAAACAGCAGCGCGCTGTAGCTCGCGCGCTCGGGCTGCAGCGGCGCGAGGAACAGCCAGCCCTGCGCCAGGCTGGCCATGCCGTGGCCGGTGAGCGCGCGGGTAATGGGGTCGAGCAGCCCGATCACCGCCGCCGGGAACAGGCCGAGCACGATGCACATGGCGGCGAGCCAGGCAAGCCCGGTGCGCTCCCAGGCGCCCGCATCGTGCGCCTCGGCGAGGCGCGCGTCGCGCGGCTGGCCGAGGAACACCACGCCGTAGAACTTGACCATCACGTAGCCCGACAGCGCGGCGGTGAGCGCGACCACGGCGGCGGCCACCGGCACCAGCATGTTGAGGTAGGCCTGCGGCAGCCCCGGCGTGAGGAGGAAGGCCTGCAGCAGCAGCCATTCGGAGACGAAGCCGTTGAGCGGGGGCAGGCCGGCGATGGCCACGCTGCCGACGAGCGCGCACCACGCCACCCAGGGCATGCGGTGGATCAGTCCGCCCAGCTTGCCCAGGCTGCGCTCGCTCGTGGCATGCAGCACCGAGCCCGTGCACAGGAACAGCAGGGACTTGAAAAAGGCGTGGTTGAGGCAGTGGTACAGCGTCGCCGTCAGCGCCAGCGCCGCCAGCGTGCCCATGCCGAAGCTGCGGAAGATGAGGGTCAGGCCGAAGCCGGCGAACACCAGGCCGATGTTCTCGATCGAGGAATAGGCGAGCAGCCGCTTCATGTCGGTCTGCACCGCGGCGAACACGATCCCGCCGAGCGCGGAGACCAGGCCGAGCACCAGGGCCACCACGCCCCACCACCAGAGCGGAAACGCGATCAGGTCGAGGGACACCCGCAGCATGCCGTACACCGCCGTCTTCAGCATCACCGCGCTCATCAGGGCGGACACCGGCGAGGGCGCCGCGGGGTGCGCTTCCGGCAGCCACACGTGCAGCGGCACGATGCCGGCCTTGACGCCGAAGCCGACCAGCGCCAGCAGGAACGCCGCCGTCGCCACCTCGGCGCCCGGCTGCAGCTCGCGCATGTTGTGAAAGGTGTAGTCGCCGGTTCCCGCCTGCAGCGCGCCGAAGCACAGCAGGATCGCGATCGCGCCGATGTGCGCCATCAGCAGGTAGAGGTAGCCCGCGCGGCGGATCTCCTCGTGCCGGTGCTCGCTGGTGACCAGGAAGTAGGAGGCGAGCGCCATGGTTTCCCAGGCCACCATGAAGAAATAGGCGTCGTCGGCGATCAGCACCAGCGCCATGCTGGCGAGGAACACGTGGTAGTAGAGGCACTGCAGCCCGGGCGAAGTGCCCTGGCCCGGGCGCAGGTAGCCGCTGGCGAACAGCGACACCCCCGCCGCCACCGCTCCCAGCAGCAGCAGGAAGAACGCCGACAGGGCGTCGATGCGCGCGTGGAACGGCAGGTCGGGCAGGCCCAGCGGCAGCACCAGGGCCTGCGGCGTGGCGAACACGCCCTGCAGCGCCCAGGCGGCGAGGGCGCATCCCACTGCCGCGCCGGCGGGAAACAGCACGCGGCTGGCGAGGACCAGGCTGGCGGGCCGCAACAGGCCAGCCGCGCCGATCGCGATCCAGGCGGCGGCGGCCGCCAGGCTGGCGGACAGCGCCCCCGACTCCTCTATGCCCACACGATGAGCGCCGCGACGATCAGTCCGGCGACGGCGCCCGCAGCGACGACGACCGTGTCGCGTTGCTTCCAGCCGCCGGCCATCACCATGGCCGTGGTCTGCATGGTGAGCGGCAAGGTGCTCGCCGCGGGGTCGCTCGGCACGGCGGCGTCGCTCAGCGCCACCAGGCGCTGCGTGGCCTCGAGGGAATCGAAGGTGCGCGACAGGCCGCGCGCCGGCGCGGCGTCAGGCGACGGCGTCTCCTCTTCGGCGCGCCGCGAGCGCTCCACGGTCTGCGCCAGCACCGCTGCCTTGACCTGGGTGTCCACCACCGCGGGCGCCGGCCCCGGCGCGAGCGCCGAGACCGGAACGGTGCTGGCGGTGTCGGGCGATGGCGCAGCGCCGCCGCCCGCGTCGCGCATCTGGTGCTCGCAATCGCGCAGGCCGCGCGCGATTTCCGCGGCGCTCTGGTAGCGTTCCTCCAGCGCCTTGGCGAGCATGCGCCCGACGATGCCGTCGAGCGCCGCGGGGGCAGCCGGGTTGATGGCGCTCGGCGCCGGCGGCACGAAATTCACGATCTGGTACATGACCGCGTTGACGCTCTCGCCGGTGAACGGCGACGCCCCGGTCAGCATTTCGTACAGGATCACGCCGAGCGAGAAGATGTCGCAGCGGTGGTCGGCGCGTTTGCCGATCACCTGCTCGGGCGACATGTACTTGGGCGAGCCCATCATCATGCCGGTCTGCGTCTGCACGTTCGAGGTGCGCATGCGCGCGATGCCGAAATCGGTGATCTTCACCGCGCCGCTCTCCGGCACCATGATGTTCGCCGGCTTGATGTCGCGGTGCACCACGCCGCGCTCGTGCGCGTACGCCAGCCCCTCGGCCACCTGCGCCGCGATCGACAGCGCGCGCGCCACCGGGAGGGGCTTGCCGGGCAGCAGCAGGGTGCGCAGTTCGGCTCCCTCGATGTACTCCATCGCCATGTAGCAGGCGGTCTCGGTCTTGCCGATGTCGTACACCGTGACGATGTTGGGATGGTTCAGACCGCCGGCGGCGCGCGCCTCCTGGTAGAAGCGCTTCTCGTACATCTCCGCGCCATCGCGGTCCATGCCCATGTTGATGGTCTTGATGGCGACGGTGCGCTCGAGCATCGGGTCCTGCGCCTTATAGACGATGCCCATCGCGCCGCGCCCGATCTCGGCCACGATTTCGAACCGGCCGAGCTTGGTGTTTTCCATCTGCGCGGCAGCTGGCGGCTAGCGGCCGGTCTTGAGCGCGCGGAACACCGGCCCCCAGCTAGGATGCCCGGCTTCCGCGGCGGACAGCTCCAGGCCCGGATCGATCGCCAGCGCCCGGCGGAACTCCTCGCGGCAGGCGGCGGTGCGATCGGAGGCGCAGTGGATGAACGCAAGGTGCTTGTGCGCCTGGACGCGTTCGTTGCTCGTCAGGCCCTGGCCGATCGCGCTTTGCAGCTGCTTGGCGGCCTCGGCGTAGTTGCCGTCCTCGTACTGGCGCAGGCCGGCGGCGAGTGCGGGCTCACCCTTGGATTTGCCGAACAGGCCCTTGAAGTCGGCCTGCAGGCCGCGGATCGGCTCGGATTGGCAGCCGGCGAGCAAGGCGACGGCCGCCAGCGCCGCGAGGATCGCGATGCGCGTCGATGCTTGGTTGCCGAACTGGCGCCTGCCCACGTCTGCCGATCCCCCCTGCCCAGAGGCAGAAGATACCGCGACCGGGCGATCAGCGAAAGTGATGCCTGATGCGCACCGGCTCGCCGACGCGCACCTCGACGCGCTGGGCATGGGACGGAAAGGAGGTGTTTCGCACCTCGATCGTGTGCGTGCCGGGGGGCACTTCGATGGAGCGCAACGGCGGGCTGACGCCACGGCGCTTGCCGTCCACGAACACTTCGCCCCAGGGGAGGATCGCGAGCTGCACGGTGCCGCTGGCGGTCGCGACGGACGCGGCGGCTTGGGCCGGTTGTGCGGCCTCGGTCTTGGCAGCTTGCGCGCGCGCCGCCCTGGCGGCCAGCGCCTCGCGCCGCGCCTCCTTCTGGGCAGGCGTCAGCGTCTTGACGGGCTTCGGTGCCGCCGGCTGGGGCTCCGCCTTCGGCTGGAGCGCCGCGGCTTTCGCCGCGGGTTGCGCGAGCGCCACGGCCACGGGCTTCTCCGGGGCGGCGGCGGCCTTCGCCGCCACGGGCGTCAGCGCAGGCTTGGGCGGCTGCGCCTTCGCCGCCGGCGCCTGGGCTTCGGCCGGGCGCACCTGGGCGCGCACCGCGAACCCGCCGCCGACCAGGAGCGCGAACAGCAGCGGCGTGAGGAGCAGCGCCATGCGATGCACGCCGAACGGCCGCACGTCGGTGAGCTCGCCGATCAGCCGCGGCGCGCTGCCGCGGGGCGCCACGCGCCGGGAACCGGTTTCGAGCACGCGGCGCGCCGCGTCGGTGCCGATGCCCACCGAGTACACCTCGTGCTCGCGCACATGCTTGTCGGTGCGGGCCCCGACGTAGCTGAACAGGCTGGCGTAGTCGAGCGACAGGCAGGACACCACCTCGTAGAAGGAGCGCGACACCAGCATCTGTCCCGATTGGGCGAAGGTCATCACGCGCTGCGCGACGTTGATGCCGTCGCCGATGATGTTCATCTGCCCGTTGATGTCCTTCACCAGGCGCACCGGCCCGAGGTTGATGCCGATGCGGATGGCGATGGCGCCGGTGGCCTCGGTGCGCGCCGCGGCGCGCAGCGACATGGCGACGAACAGGGCATCTTCCGGGTCGCCGAGGAAAGTGATGCCGGCGCCGTCGCCGGTATCCAGCACCACGCGGTCGCGCGCCGGCACGTACTCCAGCGAGGAACTGAGCAGGCGGTTGAAGGCCTGCTTGAGCACCAATTGCTCCGCCACCGGCTTCGTCGAGTACTCGACGATGTCCAGGAACACGATGCTGCAAACCAGCGTGCGGCTGGGCTGTTCGATCATGCGTCGAGCCTGTGGCGGGGCAGGGGCTGCGGCGCGGCTATTTTACGCGCATGCCCGGGGTGGCCCCGGCATCCGGCGAAATGAGGAATATTCCCGGTTCCGCCCCCGAGGCGGCCAGCACCATGCCCTCGGAAACCCCGAATTTCATGGTGCGCGGGGCGAGGTTGGCGACCACCACGGCCAGTTTTCCTTCGAGTCCGGCCGGGTCGTAGGCCGACTTGATGCCGGCGAACACGGTGCGCGTGCTGCCGCCGAGGTCGAGGGTGAGCTTGAGCAGCTTGTCGGCGCCTTCGACGTGCTCGGCCTTGGCGATCCTGGCGACGCGCAGGTCGAGCTTGTTGAAATCGTCGATGGTGATCGGGTCGGACACGGACTTCTCCTTGGCGGCGGGTGCGGGGGCTGGGGCGATGTCGAAGAGCTGGTCGAGCTGCCGCTCTTCCACTCGGGTCGCCAGGTGCTTGAATGGCCGGATGGCCGTCGCGCGCAGCTTGCGATCGTCGAACAGAAGATCCCGTTCCAGCCCGAACAGCTCGCGCGCCACGCGCACGGCGGTGACGGGCAACATGGGCGCGAGGTAGACCGTCAGGGTCAAGAACGCCTGGAGGGCATCGCTGCAGGCGCGATGGAGATCCCCGATGCGGGAAGGATCCTTGGCGAGTTCCCAGGGCTTGGCCTGGTCGAACCGCTGATTGACGCGGTCGGCGACCGCCATGACTTCGCGCACGACTTTGCCGAACTCCCGCGCCTCGTACGCGGCGGCGATCTCATCGTCGATTGCCACAGCGGCCGCCCACGACGGCGCAGGGTCGCTGCCGAAGTCGTAGAGCTTCCCCTCGAAGTGCTTGGCGATGAAGCTCGCGGCGCGGCTGGCGATGTTGACGTACTTGCCCACCAGGTCGCTGTTCACCCGGGCGACGAAGTCGTCCGGGTTGAAGTCGATGTCCTCGACGTTCGCGTTGAGCTTGGCCGCAATGTAGTAGCGCAGCCACTCCGGGTTCATGCCGAGCTCGAGGTAGCGCAGCGGGCTGATGCCGGTGCCGCGCGACTTGGACATCTTGTCGCCGGACACGGTGATGAAGCCGTGCACGTAGACATGGTCCGGCACCTTGTAGGGCTTGCCCGCGTATTCGAGCATTGCCGGCCAGAACAGGGTGTGGAAGTAGATGATGTCCTTGCCGATGAAGTGCACCTGTTCCGTGCCCGGGTCCTGCAGGAATTTCTCGAAGTCGATCCCCGTCCTGGCACAGTAGTTCTTGAAGCTGGCGAGGTAGCCGATCGGCGCATCCAGCCAGACGTAGAGGTATTTCTCCTCCGCGATGTCGGGCACGCGGATGCCGAAGTAGGGCGGGTCGCGCGAGATGTCCCAGTCCCCCAGCGCCTTGTCGCCTTCGCCGTCGAGCCACTCCTTCGCCTTGTTCACCACCTGCGATTGCAGGCGCCCGGGCTTCTCCAGCCAGCCCTTGAGGAAGGTCCTGCATTTCGGGTCGGACAGGCGGAAGAAATGGTGCTCGGAAGTCTTCAGCACCGGCTTGGCGCCCGACAGGGTCGAGTAGGGATTCTTCAGGTCGGTCGCCGAGTACGCGGCGCTGCAGTTCTCGCAGGCGTCGCCGTACTGGTCC
>Ga0075420_100002262_pt1 | contig 16651 bp, 34 predicted proteins | sample SoiMetdeltSBSDD4_FD_75296 | JGI IMG/M metagenome (GOLD analysis project Ga0075420, IMG submission 75296) | Bulk soil microbial communities from a Populus tree surrounding site in Tennessee, USA - Soil MetaG P. deltoides SBSDD4 | ecosystem: Environmental > Terrestrial > Soil > Tree plantation... | reverse complement strand
CTCGGCGCGCTTGGCATCCCGAGCGTCGTGCTGGAAACCGCAGAAATCAACCTGCTCACGGGGAGCCTCAACAACCCCTTTGGCCCGACGCGCTCCGGCTGGTATTTCACCCTCGCGCAACTACGCTGGCACATCACGGCCATCGCCGGAGGTGCCCCTGCAGTGGGCGTAGGCGGCAACGTGGGCAACAACGTCACCAAGAACAACATCGCGCTGAATACCGCAAATTTCATGACCGCGGCTCAGCTCGCCAACGCCTTTGCCGGCGGCGTACCCTGGGTTGGTGTCAGCGCGCAAAACACGACATCCACGACGCTTGTCGACGGCGGGGCGCCGTTCATGTTCGACGTCACTACACCAGCGTCCGGCGGCGGCGTGACCACGCTGCGCGGAAAACTGTTCCTCGTCGGCTTCTGGACACCCGCGTAGGACAAACATGCTGGAATGGCTGCAACAAATTTCGTTCGAACGCCTGCTGATGCTGGCGGTCGCCGTGGGCGTGGGCTGGTCCGAGCTGCGCCAGGCTCGGCGGTCGCTTCGCGATCAGGGCAAGCGCATCGGGGCGCTTGAGAAAGCCGAGGCGGCACGCACCGCCCGGGACAAGAGCGATGGCCGATGAGCAAGAGCGCGGCACACCGCCTAGTGGTCGAGCACCGCGACATCGAAGACCGATCGACGGCGTTGATGTGTTCGATATCGGCGCGGGGCTTAGCCACGTGCAGCGAGCTTTGCGAACTGTTGGAACTAGCTACGACAGCCTTGGACCTGTCGACCGAGCGCGCATTGACTCGCGACTCGCGTGGCTCCTCGCGGCCTTGGAGCGACACGCCCGCGCGTGGAAAGAACGGGTAGACGATGACGCGTACTGAAGTTTGTTTGTTGCTGGCCGGGCTCGCTGTCGCGGGCTTGGCAGTCTGGTACTGGCGCAACACGGAGGCCGCATGACGAAGAAACACGCGATCATCATCCTGGGGAGCCTTGCCGCCGTGGGCGCGCTGGCCTACCTCGCGACACTGCGCGAGGTACACGCCACCGTCACCGCGGGCGAGGCGGAGATCACCTATCGCGTCGACGACGCAGGGAGGAAGTAAGTGGATCAACTCTCGACACCAACCCGCGTGGTCGCGCTCGGCGTCAACGTCGCGTTCGTCTACATCGGGATCAAAAAGGGCGGCTGGTGGCACATCCTCACCGCCATGGGCCTGTTCGCGGGCCTGTACAACATCAACGCCCTGACGACAGCGAAGAAAGCGTGAGCTGGGCGAAGGCCATAGTCGCAGGGCTGCTGGCGGGCATCGGGTTCGCGCTGGCCGAGCGCATCGTTGACCGCGTCTGGCCGGGGAAGACGTAGTGCCCGCCAGCCGCAAGCCGCTGTGGCTCAAGATCGCGATCGCCGCCGGGCTCATCGGCGGCGGACTGGTAAGCGCGGGCGTCATCCCGTCGGTTGCCGGCGGCGCCATCGCGCTCGTGCCCACGCTCGCGGCGCTGTTCCATGACCCACCAAACCGAAAGAAGAAACGCGATGCCGAAGACGACGAAGACGACGAAGAGAACGACGACGACGAATAAGCCGGCTGCGCCGCCCAAGGCCGCGCCGGGCGGCAGCGTTGCAAACCTGTGTGCCGCCAACGGGCTGTCGTCCTACTGGCACAAGCCGGTCGCTGAGCGCAGCTAGGGCGCGCAGCCCGCGCACTCGGCGCAGTCGAGCACGAACAGTCCGCCGGCCGCGCTGCTGATGCACTGGCCGTCGCGGGCGACGTTGCCGGCGGCGTCCGCGCCGCGCCGGCACACGTCGAACATACCGGGCTCGCCCGGGCGCGGGGCCTTGGTGCCGCATTCGACAAACGACGTGGGCGCGCTCGCGCACTGCGGGCGATCGGGGGGCGGACAGGCGCCGGCTACTTCGGGCCGTAAAGCGTCCAGCGCTCCAGCATCCGCCGTTCCCACTCCCGCTGTTCCGCCGCCGCCGCCTGCAGCACCGCCCGCGCCCACAGCCGCCGCCGCGCCGTCGGGCGCAGCTCCGGCGGCAGCGTCGACGCCGGACCCGCCCACAGCATGGCCGGCCACGCCGCCAACGCCGCCTCGACCGCCAACGGCGGGCTCAACCGACCCACATGCAGCCAGCGCCAGAACACACGCCAGCGCGCCGTACGCGATGCGAACCATGCTGACCTCCTTACGCTCATTGTACGCAGCTCCTACCCTGTACAAAACCGTCCGGTTGCGTACAGCTCTACCCCGCCCCCGCGCTGCCCGTTCCATGCGGGTTTGCGGGCCCCGTGCCCGACCCCCCTTTCGTACACGCTCTGTGCAGCGCCGCGTGGCTCGGCAGCCTGCCATCGCGCTTGCCCCCCGAATAGGGGCGCAGCATGCCCTCTGACGCGAGCTGCGCGTGAATAGCGCGCCACGTGTGACCGGCTGACAGCAGCGCCAGCGCCCGATCGCGCGCCTCGGCCGAGATTGCTGCCGGCGGCACGCCGATGTGCGTTACCCACTTCCCCTTGCGCTCATTCCAATACTTGCCCTTGGCAGCGAGCTGGCCACGGGCGCGCCTGATGCCGGTGTGGGTGCGGCCGATCAGCTTGTTTCGCTCATCTGCAGCGATTGACACCGCAAACTGCACGAGGGCGTTGCGCAGAAAGCCCGACGTGTCTAGCCACGTCTCTTGGTGCGACAGGATCGCGACGTTGTAACTGTCGAGCTGGCCAATCAGCATGGCGCCGCCGCGAAACGAGTCGTCACGCGACAGTCGATCCAGCCGCCACACGAACACGGCCCGGAAGCGACCGCGCGCCGCCGCCGCGAGCAGCGCCGCCAGCGCCGGCCGTTCGTCGGCGCCCTTGGCCCCGCTCGCTTCGTCGATGTAGACGTGTTCAGGCGCGACGACGTAGCCGCGCCCCGCCGCCATCTGCTCGACGTCGGGGCGCTGATTGTCGGTGGTCTGACTGCCGTCGTCTTTCGACACGCGCAGGTAGATCGCGGCGGCGGGCTTCATCGGACGCCCGCGCGGCCGAGTGGTAGTACCAGCCAGCGGCCGCCGGCAGGTACTACCAGGACTCGAGCCCTGGTAGTACCTGCTCGCCGGCGGGGTGGTAGTACCAAATGAGCTCCCGTGGTACTACCTGCCGGCACGGCGCTTTCCCTTCGCTGTCGCATTCGCGGGCGGCTTCCACTGCAGCGCCGCCCACACCACGAACCCACCGACTGACATCGGGCCGCCGCCGGGACCAGCGCGGCGCGCGCGATAGTCCCAACCGCGCGGGAGATGTCCGCCGTGTGCCGCCAGGTCGCGGAGCTGCCGCAATTGGTCGCGCTGCGCATCGGTCATCCGCACGGAAAATGGCTTGCCGCTCTCGCGCGCGTTGTCGTCGTCACCGTTCAGCGGCATCAGCGGTCACCCGTGCCGCTCGAACCCATGCCGCCGCCCGCGAACCTGTCGGCCGCGCCCACACCGAGAGTGCGTAGCGGTAGCGGCGGCGTACGCGCTTCGACGTCGGCGGGACTTCCGGGCTTGCGCTGGCCGCGTCCGCCCGCGCCCTTGAGCTTGCCGCACTTGGTGCATTTGCCGTCGACGAACGTGTGGCGATGCTTGTCGGCGGGTGCGCCGCCGGCCGCGGGCGCCGCTCGCCGCTTTCGCGCGGGCTCGGCCTGCTCGCCGTCGCCGTCGGGAGCGCCCACCGACATCGACAGCACGAACTTCGTATTGCGCTGGGCGACGATGCGATCGAGTACCAGCAGTTGTCCAGCTTGCTCGACGCCGCCTGCGTCAATGAGCCGCTCGGCCAGCGCGGTCAGGTGGCTGCAGAAGTTTCGGACCTCGGTCATGTGTTCGTCGATCTCGCGTGCAACATCAACTGATGTCATGGGGTTCCTTTCGATTCGGCGTCGACGATGGCCATCGCGCGCGCTGCTGAGACGCCTTGCTTGAGCAGCTCACGGAAACGGAGGGCAGACGGATCGGACGACGGCGCGATGGGGCGGGCGCGACGAATAGGCATGAAGCGCACGGGCTCGATAGGCACGATCGCGCCCTCACGCTGCAGCTTGCGCGCGAGCGCCGCTGCCTCGCGCGCCGCCTTAAGCGCGGTCTCGTTGGGGTCGCAGTACAGCGGGCATTTGCACCGGGCGCCGTGCTTGACGCCGTTGTGGATACGTGACTTGCTCACTCTGGCCGCCACGGCGGGCGCAGCCCGTTTGCGAGATGGTGAGCGGCCTCCGCGACGTCGAGCAGATCGCGCATTACCTGGATGTCATCCAGCGATGGCGTGGAGCAGCGGCGCTCGCGCGTCAGGTCGCCGAGCAGGATCAACACCATGCAGCGGATCGTTTTTAGCTCCGACGGATCGGCGCGCGTCAACATGTCGCGCATGCTCGGCGGCCCGTCGCCGTTCACGGTCGCACCGTGCCGTAGAGCGCCACCGTCACGCCGACCGCGCCCGGCGTGACCGCAAACGCGTCGTGGATGCCGCCCGGGTTGATGCAGTGCCAGCCGTCGCAGTGCAGGATACCCGCGCGCGGCTGGCGGTCGCCGTCGCGGTCGGCGCCGCACAGCGCATCGACGATGAACTTGCATGCCGGCCGCACGTCGAGAGGATCGCGGCGGCGGTCGCGCTCGAACCACGTGAACGCGATCGACACACCGGGCAGCAGCGGGCGCAGCTTGGGCTGCGTCCGGTTGATGACCGCGACAATGTTCGCCTGCGTCGCATACTTCAGCTCGGCGTACGCGTTCGACTTGCCGCGCGTGGTGCGCCGCGCCGCCGCCTCAAGCTCATTGAACGCCGGCAGCAGAAACGGAATGTGAAACCGCTGCGTCGTCGTCATGACGCCGCACCCTTGGGCGCGACCGGCCGCCCCTGCAATTCGAGGAACTCCTGCTGCACCTCGGACTGGTGCGCCGCCTCGCGGAGCACCTGAGGGAGCGCCGCGGGGATGATGTTGCCGCTGATGTCCAAGTAGACGCCGCCGGGGCCGCTGTCGGGCTTGGGCGCGATGATGACCAAGGCGAAGCGCACGGGACCGGGCGCCAGCAGATCGAGCGTTGCCTGCAGCCCGATCGCGATGTCGCGGGCGAGCTGGGAGACTTCCTCGATTTTCACAGCGCACCAGCCTTGGCCGCGCGCGCGGCGCGGTCGCGCTCGCGGCGCACTTCGTTGTTGCGGGTGCGGCGTTGCTCGGGGTTTGCCGGGTCCTCGGGGATACGCTGCGCCGCCTTTTGCCAGCTCGCCTTTTGTTCGGCCAGCAGTTGGGCGCGCGCGGCGCCGCCGAGGCGCATGCACGAATCGCAAAAGCAAAGCGTCGGTGCGTCCGGGTCCAGCATCACCGCCGTCACGCCTTGCCGCCTCACCAGCGCTCTCCCTGTGCGCGGCCGACGCAGTAACCGAGAAAGACGCAGCCGGCAGCGACGGCGGCACCCGCTGTGCGCTGTTCGTTTTCGCTGCAGCCCGCGAGGCAGAGCAGCGCCAGCACGAACAACACCGCCGCGCAGCGCATGAACAGCAAGCCCACGACCGCCGCCGGGCGCCACGCCGCGAAGCGAAGCGCACGCCGCCGATCGTCGCACCAGCCGCACGCACAATCCGACAGCGGCAGCGTCATAGCGACACCGCCCGCGCCTGCAGTTGCGAAACGGCGGCGTCGAGCCCGCGTGCCAGCGACGCCGCCTGGTTCTCATCGAGGTAGGCGAAGACATATCCGCCGCCTGGCGTCGCCAGGCTCACGCGCATCAGGACGCACGGCCGATTGCCGTCGGGCTGCCTGCCGATCTCGATGTCGATGACACGCCGACTGCGCCCGCCGTCGATAAGCTGCGCCTCGAACGTCAAGACCGCACCTCCCCGATCGCACGCAGGATGGCAGCAAGGTACGTGTAGACCTTCGGGTCGCCGGCTACATCAGCGCTCAGGCCGCCCAGCAAACCAGCCCGCCGCCGCAGATCGGCGGCAACCACCGTGTCGCCGCGCTGTTCAAGGTGCGCGGCGGCAAGGCACATCACGTCCGACGTGCGCAGTGAGTCGATGTTGCCAATGGGCTTGAGCGTCGGCGCTTCGCAGCGCGGGGGCGTGTCGTCGACGCGGGAGAGCACCCGGCCACCGGGCTCGCGCACCGCGCGCCTGTCGCCCGTGGGCGTGTGGACGTCGGCGATCTCGCACTTAGCGCAGCGCCAGCCGTCGCCGCCGGGGGCGCGACACGCTGGCTCCTCGACGTTGAGCTGACGCCCGCACTCGCGGCAGTTGTCGCCGGAGGGCGTGGCACCCGCGACGTGATGCACGTACGCTCCGGGCGCGGGCGCGGCGGCGCGCTCCCACTCCTCTTCGGCGACGATGCTGTAGCCGTGGTCGCCGTCGTGTCTGCCGTCGGGACCGACGGACGCCGTGCAGCGCCAGCCCTCGAACGACGGATCGCGCGGCAGCTTGATGCGGTAGTCGCAGCGCGCGCCCTTGCCGGGGACCGACACCGGAACAACCGCGCCGATCATCGACGCACCGCCCGTCCGTGTCCCACCACCCATCGACCCTGGCAGCAGTTGTCGACGGTGCAGGCGCGCTTCGCTCCTGTCCCGCAGGGCTCGGACGGCGGCGAGCCGAAGAGCTGGTGGTAGCCGCATACGGCGCCAAGAACGCGGACGCACGCCGGCACGACGGACGGGGGCTGCGCCCCCGAGCCCCCGGAGCGCTCGGCCCGCGCGGGCTCTACAACGGTTCCCGGGGAGACGAACCTCGAACATGGGCAAAACTCGGCGTCCCCGTTCAGCTCCTCCCCGACGATGGCAACGCACTCCGAGCCCGGAACGAGATGGTGATACGCCTCATGCCCGCAGGCGGCGCAAACCACCTCCTCCCCGACGGTGTTACTACCGTTTTCACTACCCTTGGGGGTGCGCGTGTTCAGGTGGGAGACGCAAACCCTTGAAATGACACGCGCGCCCTGCTGGTAGAGCAGGGGACTTTTAATCCCTGGCTCTACCCCCTTATCTTGAGAGTTTCCCATGACTTAGCTCCTGTGGATTGGGGATGTTACTACCGTTTTCACTACCGTGAGATTCGGTCAACTGAGCGTGGCGGGCACCCCTCCGTGGTGCATCGAGATCGCGGGTGAGCTTGAGCAGTTTGGTGGCGTGGGTTGCGCTGCGCTGGACGGCACGCACCATCGCGCGGGGGGCCATCTGGGCGTAGACCTCACGCACCATGCCTGAGCTGTTGGCGAGCCAGCGGGCGGTCTCTTCGAACTCCCAGCCCTCTTCCTTGCGCCAGGTCGCGAAGGTGCGGCGCAGATCATTGGCCGACGGCACGCGGGCGATGCCGGCCCGGTTGCAGGCCCACTTGAGGCGCATGCGCATCCAGTTTTCAGGGAGCGCACCGACGTCGCCCGCTTCCAGCTCGGCGACAAACAGCCGGCCGGGCGCGACACGCCGGCCGCCCAATACGTCGTACATAAACGCGTCGACGGGGAGCCACTCAGGCTCGTAATGCGCGTCGGCCTTGGTGTTGCGGCGGAACCAAATGCGCTGCGCGCTGTCGTAGTCGCTGCCCGCAAACCTGTCGATGTCCGACGCGTGCATGCCCGTCGTCACCGCCAGATCAAGCCACGTGCGCGGGTAGACGACAAGCTTGGGCCCGTCGACGGTGCGCTTGCCGTCGGTGACGATGGTGCGCTGCAAGATGGTCATGTCGGGGAGCTGATGGCGAAGCGCAACGAACTCCTCCCGCGACAGGAAGTAGCGGCGTTTGCCGAGGCTGCGGTAGTCGGAGCGCATCTTGGGGAACACGGGCATGTGCTGCAGGCGGCGATCGGCGTAGGCGTGGCGCAGCGTCGGTTTCAAGATGGCTTCGTAGCGCTTGACGATGGTGTGCGTGCGCCCGCCGAGACGCTTGGTCTCCCTGTCGATCCAGGCGCGGATTGCGTCGCCGTCGATGGTGTCGATCCAGACGTCGCCCAAGTGACGAAGCACATGTTTGCGGTGCTTGCGGTAACTGTCCATGGTCGCCGGTTTGATGCCGCCGGCAATCGATACGAGGTAGGCATCGATTGCCGACGACAACAGCACGCGGAACGTGGGGGCTGCAGGGCTCGAACCTGCGACCCGCTGATTAAAAGTCAGCCGCTCTACCTGCTGAGCTAAGCCCCCGGTACTTAAAATCGCGTGCGCCTTTTCGATCTCCCACAGCTCGATGGCGCGGGCGCGGTCTTTCGTGCCCCGCCGCTGACCGGGCTCGCACAGCGGGTGCGCTGCGACGACGGCGCCGGTGCGCGGATTGACCCACTCGGGCGCGTAGCAGACGTCGCGTTTTGTGTATATGCTGGCCATTGCCGTCGGTGGTGAGGACCGGCGGAAGTGGCGGCGGGTTGAGCCCTGGCAGGCTCCCCGCCGCTGCCCCTCTTCGGGGCCTTGAGTGCCGGCAAAACAAGGGTCTCACTAGTCCCCGGGTGGACGCAAGGAAGTTTGTCGGTGCGGGTGACGAAGCGCACTCAACACCGACGGGAATAGGGGTTTGCGTTGACGGCGCTAGAACAGGGGACTACGGTAGTGCCGTGTCGAACGCGGACCGTCCACAACCCAAACCCCGCGGCGCCCCGGCGGCTCTGCCCGTCCGGGAACAGCGGCCCGGCGCTGGCGTAGGCACGCAGCAAAAGGAAACGCGACGCACCGGTCCGGGGGTGTGCGTCGCCAACTTGTGGTGCCAATCATGCTGACACTTGAGCAGGTAGCCAGGGTTTGCCACGAGGCAAACCGGGGACTGTGCGAAGCGCTTGGTGACATGTCGCAGCCGAAGTGGGACGACGCTCCCGCATGGCAGCGGGACAGCGCCATCGCCGGGGTTGCGTTTCACAGGGCCAACCCCGACGCGACAGCGGCGGCGTCGCACGAGTCATGGTTGGCGCAAAAACAGCGCGAGGGCTGGTGTTGGGGACCGACTAAGGACCCCGACAGACGCGAGCACCCTTGCTACGTGCCGTTTGCCGAGCTGCCGCCCGAGCAGCAGGCGAAAGACTTCCTGTTTCGGGGCATCGTCCACGCCCTCACCCCCGACCGCTGACATGTACTTTCTGATCACGGGCGTGCTGTTCACGGCCATCGGCGTGTACCAGGGACTGCAGGTGCATGCGCACCTTTGCCGTCGCTGCGGCACCGTCTGGACGCACAACGGGTTTCACTTCGGGGAATCGAAGTCACACACCTGCCCGACGTGCGGCGGCTTCGAGTGGGATGCGCTGCGCTCCGACGCGTGGCACGTCGGCAGCGACGGAAAACCCCACCTCGCACACGTGCACGAGGTGACCATGCCGCCCACTGCTCCGCCGTCACGTCCCGCGCCCGCTGCGCCACCGGCCGCGCCACCGCCGGCAAAGGCTCCGCCGTCGTGAGCGATTCGACCGTGCTTGCGCGCGTGATCGTCGCGTGGGTGATCGGCGCCGCCGTCGCTGGTGTCGCATTCTGGTGGGCGCTGTAATGGGCGAGCTGCAGCGCATGCGCCGTCGCAACCGCGAGACGCGCGCCAACATGGCGCACGCGATGAAGCACGCACCGCCGGAAGCGTTCGCGGCGGTCCCCGGGCCCGTGCGCATGGGGCCCGTCGTCGGCATCGGCATCTGCATCGGCGCTGGGCTCGTGTCGGCCGCGCGCCTGTTGGGATGGGCGCCATGAAGCTTTGCCCACCGTTCATCGCGGGCCGTTGGCCGGGTGGAACGCCGGAGCACCGGCATGCGCTTCGCCGCGCTGGTGGGCACCAATGAAACTGCCCAAGTTCTTTCGGACGAAGCGCGGCGGCAAAGAGATTGGAGCGATCCACGTGCGCGTGAAGGGTAAGCGGGTGAACCTCAACACGCAGAACTACAAGATCGCCGGCAAACGACGCATCGAAGCTATGCGCGGCAAGACCAAGTTTCAGAGCGACAGCGAGGGAGCCGCGGAAGATACCGTCGCGGCGCTTGATGCCGCGCCTGATATGAACTTGAACCCGGGTAGCCAGGGGCTCCCCGTCGACGGCGGCGGGGATTCGCCTGCGCCGCCGTCGACGGAAACGGGTGCGCCGGCCGACGACGCGCCGCCGCCGGACGCGGGCGACTGGGCGGGCGACGCCAACGCCGCCGCAGGCTCACCGACGGCGCCCGACGAACCCCCGCCGCCGCCGTTGCAGTTGTCGCCGGAATTCGTCGAGTCGATCCTGTCGCAGCTCGCCGCCGTGTTTGTCGACGTGCAGATCAGAATTCAAGACTACTGCGAACGCTACGCGCTCAAGGCGCAGCCCGGCGTGATCCCGCCTGACCACTCCGGCCGCATCAGCAGCCAGAAACTCTGGCATGGCCAGCTCAAAAAATGGGTGCGCGTCGACGTGCCGCTGCCCGAGTGGGCACAGGCGATCATCAACGTTGGCATCACTACGATCCCGACGCAGATCGCGAACCGCACGCCGCTGCCGAAAGACGGGGAGCAGCCGCCGATCGCCGACGCTGACATTGTGAGCGATGCCGCTTGAGGTGCGCGCGATGCGGACACCACGGGCTCGACGCCCGCGGCTGCTGCATCAACTGCAATTTCGAGGTGGCGCCGCCGCGCGCGCCCTACCCCGATCGAGCCGTCGTTACGTGTTCGTCGGAAGACTGCGACAAGCCCGCCGCACGTACGCCAACCGGGCGCGTGGCCTACGCCCGTCGCTGCAGGCAGTGTGAGCGGCTATGGCAAGCGGCGGCAGCGCGAGCACGAAAGCGACGCTGGCGACGACGCGCGCGCCGGGTGAAGAGGCCGCACGCGCCGCGCTCGAACCGCTCAAGTGGGGTGAAGCTCCGCAAGTCATCGTAGCGGGCGACACCGGCACCGGAAAAACCACGCTGCTGCTGCAGATGGTGCCGATCGTGTTGGAGATGTGCCCCAGTGCGCTCGTGGTCGTGATTGACGACAAGGGGCCGCGCACCCGCTACGTCGGGCAGGAGCGCGTGAACGTCGCGCATCTGCGGACACAGAAGCTCGATCCCAAGGGACCGCACGTCGTGATCTTCCGTGGCGACGTGCTCAAGCGCATCAGCGCCGGGCGCGAAGACTGCTACCGCTATGCCTGGGACGTCGCTGTGCGCGGGCGGCGGACGATCGTATTCTGCGACGAGACCAAGCACCGCGAAGTGTTCATCAACCGGCAGTGGCGCAAAGGCGTCGAGTGCATGCCGTTCGCGTTTTCCAAGGGCCGTGAGGTGGGGCTCGGCAACGTGAGCGGGCTACAGGGACACGACGATCTGCCTGACGAGCCGATCGATAACTGCACGACGGTTTTGCACTTCAAAGCCGACGGTGACGGGCTCGCCAAGCTCAAGACCAACAAGCTGCTGCGCGGCGGCGTCGAGCCCGTAATCCCGTCGCTGCACGGCATGGAAGTCGAGCCGCGCATGCGAGGGGACTTCGTGCGCCTCGTGCGCGGCCGTGACTGGGACCGCAAGATTTACAAGTTCGTGGGCGCGCGCTAGTCGCCGCCGGTTTTCCGTTCCCGCGTCCGGTTTGTCGACGGAGCTGCGCGCGTGGTGAATTTGTCCACGGGTAACGGCGTGCTCGGCGGCGCCTCTTGGAAGGAACCTCGGAGGGTTTCTCACCATGGGCGCATTTCTCAAGAGTTTCGCAATCGGCGCGCTGGGCGCTGTCGTCGTGATCGGCGTGGGATTTCGTATCCCCGCGATCAAGGCGGCGCTCACCGGCGTGAAGGCTTAACGCCATGCTTCGCCACGCAACCGGGGTGCAGTCGTACCCGCTGAAGGCCGGCAACACGGATTCGCCCGTGCCGGCGGCGGGAAACAACACCACGTTCCAGCTCGACAGCGTGCCGATCTCCGTCGGCAAGCTCGCCTACTACCTGCCCTTTCTCGTCGTGACGCTGAAGTTCGCGCTCACGCAATCGGGCGGCACGGGCGTGTCGATCGAAGCGGACGTGCTCAAGCGACTGCTGTTCGAGTCGATCGAGCTGCGCAACGCGTGGCACGGAACGCCGGTCAAGGCGAGCTGGTTTTTGGGGGCGTACCTGCCCGTGATTGAGTACGTCGGCTGTGGTTTCCGCTATGCCGCGCGGCAGGCGGTCGCCATCCAGGCGGCAAACGGCACCTACAACCGCGAAGTGACGTTCGCGATTCCGCTGGCCGTGGGGACCAACCCCAAGCCGATGCAGACGGCACAGCTTGCCCTCTTCTACCGGGAGTGCGAGCTGGTGTTCAACATGGCAGCGGCGGCGACGCTGACCGCGTTCTCGCCGGGCGCGTCGATCGCGTACACGTCGCTCAAGGCAAGCGCCGTGCTCTACCCGCACAAAGACCTGTGGCTCGCGCCGGGTAACGAGTGGACGTTCTACGAGTCGACGGCGAGCGCCGGGCAGACACAGATCGTGCTCAACAGCTTCGGGAATCAGACCGGGCTCAACGGCGTCGAGGCAAACGCCGGTGTGCTGGCGCTGCTCGCCTGCAGCTCGGGAGCTGGCATGGGGGGCGCGTTCCTGCCGTCCACCATCACGCAGTTCAACTTCCCGTGGCGCGGCCAGGTGCAAACCAACCATCCGGAGTCGCTGTTCGTGGCGCCTGTGATGATGAGCATGGGGGAGCAGCGCGGCCAGCAGACGGGCACCGCTGCCGCCGTGGGCGTATCCGACTTCGCGGGGTTCCCCTACGTCGCCGGCAACGTCACCTCGCCCAACAGCCTGACCGCCGACCTGGAAAACATGTATGGCGCGTGGCTGGTGCTTCCGCAAAGCGAGACGGAGCTGACCAAGGTGCAGCTCGCGTACGGCAACCCGGCTTACTTCATGACCGCCACGTTCGCGGGCGACAACAACCGCACGCTGTCGTGGCAGCTCAAGAGCTGGACCGAGAGCAAGATCAAAGACGCCATCCACCAGATCAACGGCGCTGGCCTTGCGCGCGCGGTGGCGGGCGGTGACATCGGCGGCTTCGAGCCGCGCGGCTACGGCGGCTCGATGAAGATCAAGGAGCAGGGCGACGAACGGTTCCTGCCCCTCTACCTGCGGTAGCCCGCCATGAGCGCGGGCACCGGCATCGCCATCGGGGTCGGCGTTGTCGCCGTCGTGGGGCTCGTGGGCTACCTGTTCCACGAGTCCCAGAAGAACAAACCCACGTCGAGCCAGGTGATCGGCGGCGCGTTCATCGATCTCGCAAAGAAGATCTTCTGAGGAAGGTGGACGCATGTTGTTCGGTTTGTTCAGACGGCGGCGCAACGGGGGCGTGAACCGCAACCCGATCTCGCCCACCGGCATTCAGGCGGCAGGACAGAACCGCGCCACGAGCTACGGCGCGGGCGGCAGCGGCGCGCAGCAGCCTGTCACACTCGGCGACGCGCGACGGTTGCAGCTCCCGCGCCGCAAGGGCCGGAGCCTGTAGGCAATGGCGACCCCCGCCGGGGATGCGATGTCCGGCCGCTCACCCGCGCCGCCGCCGCTGGGCGGAGGCGGGGGCGGGCGCAGCGTCGCGCCGTCCGGCGGCGGGAGCTGGCGCACGCTGTCGCCTGAGCGCGCGGCTGACATCGCGCTGGCGACGACGGAGAAGACGGGCGGGTTTCGCGACGCGCAGATCGATGCTGCGCGCAAGCGCCAGGGCGTGACCAAGGCGACCGCACCCGGCGGCGGAGAGCCGGAGCGCGCGCTGTCGTCGCAAATGCTGACACAGAAGCGCACGGGTGACATCGCCGCCATCGTGCTCGGCGGCGCGGGCGTGGTGGGCTCGGGGATTGCGATCGCGCGCGGCGGCGCGTGGTGGCTGTCGTTGCTGCTGCTGCCTGCGGCGGGCGCGGCGTACTACTTTTCGCGGCCCAAGGTCGCACCGGTGTCCAAGTGAGCCGCTGGTGGCTGCTGGCCGCGTTTGCCGTGGGCGCGGGCGCGGGCGCGCTGGTGACGAAGCTCTATATCCAGGGCGAGATCAAGGGCGCTGGCGGCGCGTTGCTCGACAAGATTTTGCCCAAGGAGTACGGGGGCGCCGCCAAGAACCTGTACGACACGGGCGTTGACGAGGCGTTCCGGTGAAGGGCTCTGCCATCAAGCTGGCCGAGCTGTCGGCGCAGATTCAGACCATCGCGGCGGCGCGCGCGACGCTGGACGTGGCGAAGCAAAACCTGATTCTGGCGAAGGCGTACATCAACGCCGCCGAGGGCCACCACGCCAAAGAGGCGCCGCTGTCGACGTTCATCAACTCACTGACCGGCGCGGAAGCGGACGTGCGGCAGGAGCACCTCGATCACATCGCGATCGTGGAGTCGCTGGTGCAGTCGCTGCGCAACGTGTGGGGCGACGACGCCGACTTGGCGAACGAAGAGATCAGCACGCTACGCAGCATGCAGATCGCGAACGCCCTGCAGCGCACCAACAGCGCGCTCAACGACGCGATCGACGAATTCGACGACATCCCGAACCTGGATTTCGTCGACGGCATCGCCACCGTGCTGCGCGCCGTCGCCACCACCGCGGGTGAGGCGGCGACGTCGGTGATCCAGGCGGCGTCCAACGTCACCGCCGGGCTCGCGTCGGCGTTCTGGGTGCCGCTGACCGTGGCCGCGCTGGCGGGGGGCGCGTTCCTGCTGTGGCGCTACGGGCTGCTCAAGAAAGCGACGGGCCCGTGAGCTGGAAGCCCTACGACGGCAAGCGACAAATCCACACGGCGTCGCCGCCGGCCGTGCGCGTCTGTCACGTGAGCGCCGAGGGCGGGGGCGGCGACTTCGAGGTGCTACTGCGCACGCCTGATTCCCGGCTGCACGCCAAGGTGACGATCTATTTCTCCCCCGCTGCCGCCTACGATCGCATCGCCACCGACATTGCCGAGACCGCCAGCCTGTGGATTCACGCTGAAGATCAGATGCGCATGGGCGGCAGCTCCGGCCGCGCACCCACCAACGATCTCGAGAGTCAGCAGGACGGAACGCCGGTCACGCGCGACGCGCCGCTGCTGATTCCTGTGTCGCCTGGGCTGATGGGCTATGGGCGCGAGTTTGTCACCGCGTCGGACTTCATCTCGGCATGGCTGCACGTCGAGCCCAACGGCACGGTCGGTGAATGGTGCGCGCAGGCGCAGTGGCAGCCGTCGGGGCAGCGCCTGCCCGATGACGAATGGGAAGAGGTGAAGTCGCAGTGCTCGCTTGAAGTGCTGTCGCTGTCGCCGTGGGTCCCGATCGAGTGAACCGTGGCATGGAGCTGGAAACGCGCAGCCATCATCGCGGGCGCCCTGCTGGGGGCGGCGCTGCTGTGGGGCTATGGCGTACCGTTCGCGATTGACTTCGTTGGCCGCGGGCGGCGCCTGACGCGCAGCGAGCTGGACGACAACCTGTCGATCCCCGATGCCCCGGAGGACTTGGCCGCCGCTGCGTCCGAGGTGCTCGGCCGCAACGTCGACGTCGCAGACTACGGGCTCGCGCGCATGCTGCGCAGTGAAGAGCCCGACGCCAACGACGCGACCAAGGCGTACCTCGTTCACGTGGCGATGAACGACGCCGAGCGCAAGACCGGGGGCGACGTGCTGCGCGTGCTCACGCTGTCGTCGGTCGCTAGCCGCAGCGGCAAATTCGGCAAGCAAACTTCGCGGCGCTACTCGACGCGCAGCGACCCCTACCAACGCGATCTGCTGATTGCCGAGGCCGCGCGGGCGGAGTGGCTCGGGGGCGGCGATCGCACCGAGGGCGCGCGCAAGTTCTACCACCAGCAGCTCACCGAGATCGCGGGGGTGGCCAGCCTGGACAAGGTCAAGGCGAGCTGGGCGACCGAGGGCCTGTACCCGTTCAAGCTGCCCGACACGCCGATCGGCCTGCTGTTCTTTGGCCCCAACGGGGAGCGCGACGCGTGATTGGCTCGGTACGCACAGGCTCGCCGCCTGTCGAGTCGCCGAGCTATCGCACGGGGGCGCAAAGCGTGCGCACCGCGGGCGATCAGGAGGGGGCCGGGGCGGCGCCGCCGCTTACTCCGGTGTTCCCGCTTTGGGCGTGGTTCCGCGCCGACGCGGGCGTGACCGAGGTTGAGAACATCGTCACCGCGTGGGCCGATCAGTCGGGCAACAACCGCAACACCACAGCCGTGGGCACGGTCGATTACGTCCCGGGTGGCATCAATGGCCTGCCCGCGATCGGATTTGGGAACTTTCAGGTGCGCTGCGAAAACGCCTCCGACAATATCCCGCACGGCGCGCGGACGATCATGACCGTCGCTCAGCCCTACGACCTGATCGGCGGTACGTTGCTGTCGTTCCGGCGCAGCACGCGAGACTGGGCCGCGTACCTGTTCAATCTGTCGGGCACGCTGTATGTGTGGTCGGACGGCCTGATCGCGCTCGCCAAGACACCGCCTGCCATCGACTACAGCGGCGCCGCGCGGCTGATTGAACACGTGCAAGACGGCGTCAACGGGCTCGTGGTCCGCGTCGACGGGACCACGATCGTGAACGCGCTCGCCGGGTCAACGAGCAACGAGGATGGCCTCGCCGGATTCGTGATCGGCAATCGCGAACCCGGTAGCTACTTCCAGCACTGGTTTGGCGCCGTGGGCGAGACGCTGTGGTACGACTACGCGCTGACACCCGAGCAGCGCGCGCAGAACGTCGCATACCTTTCGGCGAAGTGGGGGGTGAGCGGGTGATCGGGTCGGCGCGTACCGGGCTCGGCAGCGTCCGCACCGCCGGGCAGCCGGACATC
>Ga0075420_100002261_pt1 | contig 16654 bp, 23 predicted proteins | sample SoiMetdeltSBSDD4_FD_75296 | JGI IMG/M metagenome (GOLD analysis project Ga0075420, IMG submission 75296) | Bulk soil microbial communities from a Populus tree surrounding site in Tennessee, USA - Soil MetaG P. deltoides SBSDD4 | ecosystem: Environmental > Terrestrial > Soil > Tree plantation... | reverse complement strand
TTTTTTTGCGGCTTGACGCGCGTTGGTGGCGCTGACGAAAATCCGCCGTCATGGCTACGCAACGTCGCGCGGTTTTTTCGCATCGGTAGATGGCAGAAGCCTTCGGTGCGCCCCTCGTAGGTCTCCGCGTGCTAGTCGTGGAGGATCACGACGACAGCCGGGAGATGCTGGAGCATTTCCTCAGATACGGGGCGCGTTGGTCATGGGCGCGACATCCGCTCGGCACGCCCTCACAATGGTCAGCATCCTTGATGTCGTCGTAACCGACATCTCGATGCCCGGCCACAGCGGCGTATGGCTCCTCAAGCATCTGCGGGAACGTGGGGCGCGCATCCCGGTTATTGCGGTCACCGGGTCCCGAATGCGGACCTGGGCCGCGCCGCCTTCGCCAGTGTGTTACGGAAGCCCGTCGATCCTTGGAAGCTGTGCGGCGAGATCGTGCGCCTTGTGCGCGCTAATTGACGCCGTCTCTCATCTCAGGCCGTCACCACCAGCCGCCACGTCCGTCCAGATCTCAAAGCAGCGTCGATGGAGGAACAGCAGAACATCACCCGGCATCCTCGCCTCGAACTCCTTTTCACCGACGCGGATGGTCGCGGTACAGACGATGCACGCGTGAGGACTCTTGCAAGCCCGGGCGGCCCAGAGGCGAGGCCCGAAGCGCGGTAGATTGTCGTTGCCCATGAGCGCACGCACCCGCGTTCGGATGGTGGACTCGTCGACGGGGTGCCTTCGCTGCGGCATGGCCCTGCTCCCCAGGGAGTACGAGGGCGCCTCAAGCCAGACGCCAGAGGGGGCATGTCGGCGGTGCGCCAAAGCAGCGTAGCGGAACCACCGCCTCCGCCGGCCGCATACTGGCGGGCCATGGCCGGTGCTTCTGCGATGTGCCCCTTCTGTCGCACGCCAATCAGCGCCACGTCGGCAGCCAAGACGGGTGCAGGGCGCGAAGCACCACGCAGGTTGCTGGGATCGCAAGGCGCGGGAGAGCAGAAGAGGGCTACACCGCCATCTGCGCCGCCTCCTCGAACCCCTCAATGAGGAGGCACACACAGACAGCGTCGTGAACGAGCGTGAGCGTGGTCAACGGCCATAACTACGGGGCGCCCGTCCAGTACCTCCCGGATGATCCCGCCCAGTTCCCACGGATCGATGGGTTTCAGGAGCTTGCGGACGAACGGCGCCTCGGCCAGACGCGGCACCTGCTCCTGGGCGAACCCTGACACCAGCAGCACCGGAACGGGACGCGGCTGCAGGTTCACCTGCTCCAGCAGCCAGACGCCGTCCTCTCCGGGCAGCTTGTAGTCGGTGACGACGATGTCAGCGTCCGCTACCAGGGCGAGCCCCTCTCGCGCAGTGAGCACCGCCTTCACCGTCGCAGCGAGGTGTCGTAGGACCTGCTGGAGGATGTCGAGGGTGTCCCCGTGGTCTTCCACGAGAATGATGCGGATAGAGGAGCCCTCGTTCACCAAGGCCAACGGCGCGAGTGATGTAAAGGACTACTGCGTTAGCACGATGCTATCGTCCGCGAGGATAGTGAACTCGATCTCCATCGTTAGGTCGAATCCTCTCGAGGCAAGCAATGGCTCCAGAGCGCGCCGGGCGTGTCCATGGAGCGTCGGCTCGCGGAGATCGCGGAGCGTTACGCCGAGCTCCTCGAATGTCTCGCGGGCGACGGTGAGGGTCGGCATCGTGATCAGGTGCAACTCTTGAGAACAATCACCGCCAGGACGAGCGCGACCCCGACCCAAATGACGTCCGCCCACGACGAAGCCCACGTTGGGATCACGGCGTCACGGACCTCCCAGCTGGGCGTTAACACCCGCGTCATAGACGTGGCCCCATGCAGCGGCGGTGCCACTGAAGTCGGGCGGTGACAAGGCGATGACGCCCGATGGCCGGCGCCGGGCGAACCACACGCCGCGCTCGCGTTCCTCAGCGTCGGCGACTGAGCCCGAGCTCAAGCTACTTCATCGTTGCTTTGATAAACTGGCGCGGCCTCGGCCAAGTGGTGGCCGGTGTCGAGCGCCTCGGCTACCTGACGTTGAGCCACATCACTCAGGACGAATGACGCGCGGTGTTCATGGAGAACGAGGGGTGGCGCCGAAGGGTTTCGGGGTGGCGGGGACGCCGTGGCAGGCGGTGCAGCGGGCGGCGTTGGCCGCGCTCCGCAGAGGATAAGCTCATGCGTGCCTCGTCAAGTCAGCCTTTCGAGGCGTCGAAGTAGGTCATCAAACGCTTCATCGACAGTCGGTGCGTCGCGCGAAACGATCTCATCAGCTGCGCTAGTCGCCTCGAGCGTCACCACGGCCGCACGAAATTCAGCCTCGCTAAGGACGCCCTTCTCAGCGAGGACAGAGCGAAGGGCGCCTAGATGCAGATGAAGCGACACCATCTGGGTCGCAAGCGTGCGCACGGAGGCTATGACATCGGCGACGAGTTGGCGCTCTATTGCATCCAATGGCATCAGCGGTCCTCCACAATTGAGATTGAAACAAGACGAGACGAGGCGCCCAGGGCCACCCCCATGGTCCAAGCCGGCAACCACTCCGGCGGCACACCGGACGCCTCGCAGGTTACGCGGCGCGACGATCGCCCTTGTCGCCGTAACCGGCCTTGGTCCGCATCCTCGCTTTGCGGCGTCGATCGGACTTCAGCGATCGGCCACGCTCGTCCATCTCCTTGAAGCGGCCCCGAGAGGTGCGCCGAGCGAAGAACGTCGCATTCCGCGACTTCAACAGCTCGCGTTTCTCGGAGCCGCGCTTCGGCGAGGAACGACGTCGGCTGGTCGCGGTCTTACGCTTGGTAGCCATGTCGTTTCCTGACGCAACTACGCTGCCAATAACCCTACGCGGCTCGCCGCGTTGGGCGGTAAATGTCCTCGCCGCGGTAGTTCCGCCACTCTCGCTCGAAGTACGCGGCGTCTTCCTCGTTCCTAGGCGTGACGCCCATGACGATGTTCCCTTCACGGATGCCGCCCTCGTACCGCTTCGCCTGCTCCTCCGGGATGCCGGCTCCGATGAGCGCTCCCAGGAGACCACCGCTGGCCGCTCCCACCGCGCCGCCGGTGAGCGCTGCGACGATCGGACCCATCGCGATGAGGCCGATGCCGGGGAGAGCGATAATGCCAGCGGCTGCCAGTCCCGCCAGGACGGCGCCAAGGCCGCCCCCAACTACGGCGCCGACGCCTGCCCCCTCGGCAGCCTTGGTGCCGAGTTCGGTATCCCGGTCCTCGCCGAAGTGCCGGCGACGGGCTTCGTCGGACATCAGCAGCGTGACATCATCCTTCGTGTATCCACGGCCGGTGATCGAGGAATAGGCCCGCTCACAGCTTTCACGGTCCCGGAACATGCCCGTGATCATCGGGTCGCGGCGGGCGCCGCTCTGGTGCTCAGCCATTAGAGACCTCCATGCTGCCTAAGATTCGATTTGCGCGAGCAAGGTTAGTGCCGGGGAGAACGCGATAGGTGGGGCAGTCAGTCGACCGGATCCCGCATTACAGCTCCAGCCGTCGCTTGTGAAGGCGCCCTTCCATCGCCCCGGCTGGGTCTACGAGGAGAAGGTCGACGGCTGTGCAGCACGCAACTGTTGGTGCGCGAGAAGCTCGGACGAGATGACGCACCCGGCAGGAAGGCCCGCCGGGTGCGTCGACGATACGGGGAGACAGCTACTTCCTGGACGGGTCCACAGGGGCCCTGTCGTAGCGATCCGACCTGCCGTCCTTGTCGCTATCCTTCACCGATGATGCTGGAGCCGGGCGCGGGCTCGCAGCTGGCGGGACGTCTGAGCGTGCCGCCCGGTCACGATCGTACCGTGGGGCGCGATCCAGCTTTGCGGCGTCCATGGTGATGGCGTTCTTGCCGTCGGCCATGCGGGCGAGCCTCAGATCCGACCACGGGACGACGACCTTCTTTTCACCGACGCCCGCGAGCCCGCCGACGCCAATGACCACATGACTGACCTTGCCGGCCCGGTCGATCAGCAACTGGTCAATCTCACCGAGATCCTTGCCTGCGGCGTTCTTGACACGCGTGCCGATGATGTCCTTCGTCTCGTACAGGCCAGCGTTGTTCTTCCACACAGGTGACTTGGCGGTCTCCGCAGAGGCGAGCAGGGGTGCAGCAAACAGCACTGCTACGAAGCCAGCTAGTACCTTCTTCATGTGTCGACCCTCCATTGGCTAACGCCCCCTCTGAATGAGAGCAACGTGCATGCCACCGCCCCGCGATACCGTGCTGACTGAAATCGTAGAATTATTGTTGGTAGTCCCGCAGTACACGCCTATGGTTCCCACACTGGTGGCGTCGCCCTTCCATCGGGCCGGTTGGGTCTATGAGGAAAAGATCGACGGTTATCGGATGCTGGCCTACAAGGACGCTCGCGCGTGCGGCTGGTGAGTAGGAAGAACGTGGACCACGCGCACCGCTTCCGCGAGCTGGCGGCGGCGATCGCCGCCATTGGCGCCCGCGACGCTCGTTTTGGACGGTGAGGTCGCGATCTTCCGACAAGCAGCTCCGCTCACGCTTCGACTGGCTCCGCGAGCCTGACCCCGACGCCGCCGCCACTCCCCCGGTCCTCGTTGCCTTCGACATCCTCTACCGTGATGGCACGGACCTGACCCCACGGCCACTGAGGGAGCGCCGCCGGCTCCTTGAGGAGCTACTCGTCGACTCTGCTATGGCGCTCCCCGCTCGGCGCCTGGCGCCCGACGGCTTGGAGGCGTGGGCCCAAGCTGCTGGAGCGCGGATATGAGGGCTATGTCGGCAAGGAGGAGGCCAGTCCCTATGTGGGTGGCCGGACGCGATCGTGGCTCAAGGTGAAGGTGCCGGGGGTGGACGGATGCGGAGGACCGCTGGCGGCGGGTGCTTGTCTGACGTCGTGGGACCGGATGAGCACTTTAGGGAAGATGACCCCATCCTGGCCGACTTGCTAGACTGCCGCATGATGGGTTTCTGCGGAATAGACCGGGCGGCCGAATAGTACTTAGCGGCCACAAACAACCAGGACACGCTTCAAAGCTGCTCAACCGGACTCCGCCACCTGGTCGACGCCGTGAAGGTCGGCCGCACCACTGACACGCTGCTCAGCGAGCTGACGAGCCAGGAGGAGACGCTGAAGGCCCTGGAGCGCCGGATCCGGGAGCTGGACGGGCGACAGGCCATCCCAATCGACGGCGTCCCGATGGCGGGCCGCGTCGCGTCGGTGGCGGCCGAATTCCGAGCGAGGCTGAAGGCGGGCGGGCCGAACGCGCGTCGGCTTCTGCAGCACGTGCTGAACGGGCTGGCAGGCTGGCTCCCAGACAGCGCAAGGTTCCCCGCCTCCTTCATCGCGGACTTATGAGAAGCGGGACGACGTCCCAAGAAAATGTGGTGGCGAGTGGTAGGCGCCTCGCCCGGCGCTGGACTCCTAAATCATATGTGATGCAAACTCACGCCGTCAAAGAATGAGACAGGGCCTGCCCCCTCAGAGCGCTGAGAGTCACACAGCGCTTAGAACGCTCTGAGAGCACCCGAATGGCTGTCCAATTCAACGCCGCCGAGGAGATCCATGCAGCTGTCCGGCAGATCGAGAGCCTACTGATCGGAATGGATCAACTTAAGCTGAAGGAATATCGAATGTGTCTGGGCCAAGGGGGCGAGTACACAAACTGTCGGATCAGCTCGCCCCCTTGACGCGCCAGACGACATTGCCCACGTCGTCGGCGACCAGCAGGGCGCCGTGGCGGTCGAAGGCCACGCCGACGGGACGGCCGTGGGCATCGCCGTCGATGCTGAGGAACCCACCGAGGATCTCGATCGGAGGACCTGCCGGTGCCCCCTGGCTGAATGGCACGAACACCACGTTGTAGCCGCTGAGCGGCCGCCGGTTGTACGAGCCGTGCTGACCCACGAACATGCCGTGGCCGAACTCCGGCGGCAACGCATTGCGCCGCGAGAAGGCCAGGCCCAGTGGCGCCACGTGCGCGCCGAGCGCGTAGTCCGGCTTCACCGCCATGGCCACGGCATCGGGCCGCGTCGGCTTCACCCGCGGGTCGATGTGCTGACCGAAGTAGCTGTACGGCCAGCCATAGAACGATCCAGGCTTCACCGACGTGAGGTAATCGGGAACGAGGTCACTGCCGAGCGCGTCGCGCTCGTTGACGACAGTCCAGAGCGCCTGTCGCGTGGGCTCCCAGGCGAGGCCGTTCGGGTTGCGCAATCCCGACGCGAACACGCGGTGGGTGCGCGTGTTCACATGGATCTCCCAGATGGCCGCGCGGCCCGCCTCTCGCTCCATTCCCTTCTCGGCGTGGTCGCTGTTCGAGCCCACCGTCACGTAGAGCTTCGACCCATCGGGATTCGCGATGAGGTTCCGCGTCCAGTGCCGGTTGAGCGGCCCGGCTGGTAGGTCGACGATCTTCGTGCCCGGCCCGGTGATGCGGGTTGCGCCACGGACGTACGGGAACCGCAGCACCGCGTCGGTGTTCGCGACGTAGAAGTGCTCGCCGACCACGGCCATACCGAACGGAGAATTCAGGCCCGCGAGGAAGACAGAGCGCACTTCGGGCGTGCCGTCGCCATCGGTGTCGCGCAGCAGCGTGATACGGTTCGCGCTGAGCACTCGCGAGCCCATCCGACGCATTACGACCTTCATCGCCACGCCCTTGAGCCCTTGATACTCTTCCGGCTGGGGCGGGGCGGCGCTCTCGGCGACCAGGATGTCGCCATTCGGCAGGACGTACAGCCAGCGCGGATGCTGGAGCCCGGCAGCGAAAGCCGAGACGGTGGTCCCCGGGGCGGCGGTGGGTGTGATACCCGCCGGCCAGCCCTTCGCAGGCGCGGGGTGCACGGTCGGGATGCGCGTGGGCTTCGGGGGAGGCAGCGCGGGGTGCGGGCCGACGCCCGCGGAGAAAGGAAGCCTTGCGGATTCGCAGCCTGCCGCGATGACGGCGGCGACCAGGGCCAGCAGTGACAGCCGGAGTCGTCGACACAAGGTCACGCTGATCTTCGCGAGCAAGGAAAGTGCCACCAGTGCGACCCTTGCGAACCTCTTCAGCCGTTCGTCCACTCCACGAGCTCCGAGAGAACGCGCATCCCGTCGTGCGGCATTCCGGCGAAGCCGCGCTCGGCACGGCCGAGCGGCACCACGTTCGAGACGCCGTGCGCGGCGACCGCATCACGTAGCCCGAGCCGGCGCGACTCGGGATGGACGCCCACTGTGGATACGCCCCGGTGCAGGAGGGCCACCGCCTCGTCGAGGTGCGCCACTCGGCGGACGATGACGACGCGGGAAAGCGGATGCGACGCCAGATCGAACGGGCCGGGCGCGACGACTACCGCGGCCCTCGCGTCGCGCCCGGGGCCGCCGACCCAGTACCAGCGCGCGCCGATGAGCGAGCCCCGCCGCATGCGTGCGATCTGTCCGAGTGCCGCCGGTGACGGCGCAGCGGGCGCCAGGCGGTCGGCATCGGCGAGCGCGTCGCGAAGCGCGGCGGCCCAGCGGTCGGCAGTGTCCTCGTCCTCGGCTTCGACGTAGTGGACGAGAGACGCAATACAGGCGCGCTGGTTCCAGACCAGCACGTCCGCGGCAGCCAGGCGAGCCGCGGCATGGCGCGATGCGGTGTCGGCCAGCGCCTCGCGGGCGATCAGGCTGACGCCATAGCGGGGGTTGAATGTCAGCGTCCGGATGCTGCGGGCGAGCTCGCCCACTCGCTCCACCGCGTCGGGGGCCCCCCAGACGACGACACGGTCGAAGACCGCCGGGTCGAAGAGCGGCTGCTCAACCGCGGCGTCGCCACCTCGCCAGTACACGAGCGAGAGGGCGTCGAGCACCGGGCGGGCAGCGGGGTGGGCATCCGCGGCCGCGTGCAGTGCCACAGCCAGCGCCGCGCCGGGCAGGATCGCTCCCGATGGCAGCTTCACGACGCCGCCACTGCGCGTGGCCAGGAGGCGCAGGGCGCTCGCCGGCGCTACCACCGGCGCATTGCCGGCCGTCACGTGGACCTGCAGCGTGGGCAACGCGCGAATGCGCGGGGCCGGCGCCGGGGCCTCCGGCCCGGACGCCAGCGCCGCGCGGAGCGGCCCAGTCGCGCCTTCCCATCTGGGCGCGTCGACCTCGACCCACTCATCTAGGAAGCGCGATCCAGGCACCGCCCCGATTGAGAGCTCGCGGTCAACGACTTCCCGCACCGGGGCGGCGCGCAGCGAGGTCGCGGTGAGCCAAAGCGCGACGTCGAGCAGCGGGTCGGCGAGGTCGCTCGTTGCGGCCACGAGCGCGCGCAGTCGCGCGCCCAGCGGAGCGTCGGGTTCCAGGAGCGCCGCGGCAGCGTCGAGCCACCGGCACAACTCCGCGAACGGCACCGCGGCGAGGCGCGCCCGAACGGTGGCGGGATCAGGATAAGTCAGGTCCGCCGCGGCGACGCGCGGCAACCGCAAGCGGCGCACGCCACCGTCCGCCCGCATCGTGACCCGATCGATCGTGGTCTCGACAATCTCGATCACGGCGTCGTCCTTGGGCACCACGAGGCGGCCGCGTATCAGCACCGGCACCCGGATCACGCCGGCGTCGGCGCAAAGCAGACCCGCCCGGTCGAGACCGTCGCACAGACCCCGGGCCGCAACGGCCATCGGCATGCTCACGCCCGGACCGTAGCCAGGATGCCGCCGCAACCCCGGATCTCGTGCCCCGATGTGCGGCGCACCTCGCCGACGACCGCCGGGCCGACGAGCCCGCACGGGCACGGCGCGCGGACGAGCCGGACCAGGTCGCCGGTGGCTAAGAAGGCCGGGTAGCTCGTGGCCGTGGGATCCATGAAGCCGAACGCCCCCGTCACGTCCTCCTCCGGCGGCCGCGGCAGGAGTGCGTCGTCGAACACCCACGGCTCTAGGATCGGCGGCACGTGATAGCGGTCGTGGGGGCAGCGCATTAGTGGAGTGTTGAGCTCCACCATCGCATAAGCCTCGAGCACGCGCTCCGCCGGCACGTCGAGGGTCGCCTCGATGAGCGCGCCCAGCGTCGAGCGGTCGACGCGTTCGCCCTCGAAGGCCTTCCAGCCGCCTCCGAGCGTGACGACCGACCCGGGGCGCAGTGGGGGCGCGTCAACGGCCTGCATCAGCGCGCAGAGCCGGTGCACCTGGTACGGCGCCCCAAACAGCCAGACCGCCCGGCCGGCGTCGCTCGAGCGCCGCAACGCGGCCAGGAAGCGCCAGTAGGCCTGGTCTTGGCCCACCGCCATCGGCGCGCCGACGAGGGGCGGCGTCAGCAGTGTCCGCAGGCTCTCCGCGCGGATCTCCCAGTCGTAGAGGTAGCGCACGGTGGCAAGGTAGCGTGACAGCTCTACGCCGGCCTGCTGGATGCCCATACGGCCGCCGCGGAAGCCGAGCACGGCGCCGTCCATCGCCGACAGGTCGATACCGAGGCGCTGAACCCGATACATCAGGTAGCTCGGCCCATTGGCCCGGTAGGCGTTCCAGCTGGCTTCGCCGCGCGGCACGAACGAGAGCTTGCCGCTGGTGCCGCTGGAGTATAGGACGTGCAGCCCGCCCACCTCGAGACGGTCGAGCCAGTCGTCGACGTCGCGCGCGACGGCCGCGCTCGCCGGCACCGCCTCCGCACTCACGTCGCTCAACCAGTGCGAGAGCGCCGCGAAGTCGCGCTCGCCCGCCCATCTTGCGTCATAGGACTTGAACAACTCCTCCGTCACCGTGCACCGCTCGGCCAGCAGCCCGAGCGGGGCGGTGTCGCCGACATCCATCTCGGCGCACAGGCGCCAGTACGCCGGGATCGTGGCGCGGTAGTATGCGTGACAGCGCGCGATTGCGTGATGGCGCAGTTGCGTCGCCGCGAGCTCGTCGAAGGAGCCGTCGCGGGCGGCCCACGCATTGGCTGCGGCGCGCAGCTGCCCGCCGAGCTCGTGAAGCTCCCGCTCGGTCACAGAGGCCACACATTCAGTCTACCAACCAAACGGGGGGCGGGCCGACCCGCGCCAGCGCGCTCGTCACCGCAGGGCGAGGACGATGGCGTGGGCGTTTCGCGCGAGATTCCTGGGTGAGGTCTGGATAAACGAAAGGGGTTAGCGGCTGTGGCGTCGCGCTAACCCCTCCTCGTCGAGGGTTGCGGGGGCCCGCTTTGGACGATCCGCATCCAGCCTGACCTTCCGGCTCGAGGGTCGCGCGTAACACGGCATACGCGCGGCGCTCTATCCTGTTAGGCCCGACGTGCAAGTCGCCCCTGGCAGATCGTCATGCCGATCCGAAGCGGTTGCGCCAGTATTTCGATGAAAGCGTCGCCGTCGGCGAGCACCATCGCCACACTCAACTCGGAGCTACGTTTAGCCGCGGGCTGAAGACTTGTTCAAGGCCACGGCGACCCGAATGAAAGCCTTCAGAGCCTCCTCGTCGAGCTTGTCGCCTTCGTGGAAGTCGATGGCGCGCCTGGCGTCGCCTTCGAGACATGGGGATCGAGACGTGAGCCACCCGGTCTCGCCCGAGTTAGCGGGCGAATGATGCTCGCGTACCGGCGAAGAGCCGCCTCGCTGCCCACGAGGCGCAACTTCCCCTGGCGTATCGCATCGCGTCCGCGAAGGCGCCCCACTCCCACGTCGAGGAAAGTGGTCGGATCGACATGGACCGCTACGTCGATAGGCCGGCCGCTCGGCCCCTCGATCACTTGCATCTCGCCATCGTCCACGATCACGCTGACCACCGAGTCGTCGATGTGAAACTCATACACGTCGTGCACGCCACGCGCCGACGAGGCGTCGAACGTTTCACGGAGGAAAAGGAGCCCCCAGGCGGGACGAAACGCCTCGGTGCGCTTTCGACGGTTGGCGGCGAGGATTCGAACGCCCCAGGCCGCGAGAGGAACAATCGCTCGCGCCAGATCGCGACCATCATCGGTGAGCTCGTAGACCTTCGAGGCGGCCGGAGGCGGCAACAGTCGGCGGACGATCAATCGCGCCGCCTCGAGCCGGTTCAGCCGCTCGGTCACTACGGCTGTGCTGATCCCTGGTAGCCCTTCCACGAGATCCGAGAAACGGCGCGGCCCGAAGGCAAGCTCGCGAATGATCAGCAGCGTCCAACGCTCCCCAACCAGGTCGAGCGCCTTCGCCAAGCCGCAGTATTGCCCGTAGACCTTGTCCGCCACGATACCTCCATCCGGTTGACGCCATTATCCGCACAGTATAGCCTTACGGTGTGGCTTCGTAAAACGAAGTTGGTGCTGTGTTATCAGAACTAACTGGTCGGTCACAGCGGTTATCTGTGGCTGCCCTGTTGTCCGGCGATCCGAGGATAGGGCCGGGCGCTGCAGCGAGCGGTCACACGGAGGCAGGATGATCCAGAAGATGGTCGAGACCTGGCACCGGCTCGTTGCGGGCGAGTTCTCGGAGGCGCTGGACGGTCTGCTGGCGGACGACGTCGTCGTCTACAGCCCGCAGCGCGTCAAAGCCGTTACGACGATGTATCTCCGAGCGGCGGCCCAGACGCTGTCGGCCGACCCTCCCACGGCGCTTCTCACTACGCGAAGCAGGTTCTCGCCGGCGACGTCGCCATGCTCGAGTTCGAAACGACCGTCGGCAGCACATACGTCAATGGCGTCGACATCATCCGATGCGATGAGACCGAGCGCATCGGGGAGTTCCGGGTGATGATCCGGCCCCTGCAGGCTATCAACGCCGCCCACGAGCAGATGCGCGCGATGTTCGTACCGATGCAGCCGGAACTGCACCCGGATGAAAGGTGAAGATCATGCCGTCCGTGACTCTACAGCGCACCATCCCCGACACGATCCGCGCCGTCAGCGGTATGGATCGTCCCGATTACATCGACGTTTTCACTGTGACGACCAACGGAGCCGTAGATGCCACACCAGAGCAGTGGTTTCGTACCGCGCTCGAAGACGTGGCTGGTCGCGGCGGCCAATTCATCTGGCGCCGTGTTCTCGGTTTGCGGCTGAAGTGGCGGCCTTCGACGGAGCGGATAGCCGGATGGAAGATCGCCGATCACGGCGAAGACTGGATCAGGCTTGAGGCGTCCTCGTGGTTCCTGACGGCACATCTCGTGACCCGAGTCGATGACGGGCAGCTGTTCGCTGGTACGTTCATCCGCTACGACCATCCGATCGCGCCACTCATCTGGGTGCCCGCCTCGGCCGTCCACCGTCGGATGATGCCCGGCCTGCTCGTCAAGACGGTACGCCTGCGAGCCCGTCATTCAGATGGCCTGCAGAGGGACCACGACCGGCTCGCGAGTCCGGACGCGGATCACTAGACCGGCCGACGACGCTGCTCGAGTCAAGCTGAGCCGCCTCGTGTGGCTGATTGAGGAAGGAGCCAGCCATGATGACCCCTAGCGAGAAGGCGAATGCGACCGTGATGCTCGACATCTTCAGCGCGATCGAACGGCGTGACGCTCAGCGGCTGGCCGAGCTCTGCCAGCCCGACGTCGAGCTGTCCTGGCCGTCGGCGCTGCCCTACGGGGGCACGACTCGCGGCATCGTGACCGAGCCCCCGTCCTGGATCCACACGTGGGTGCCGCTGCAGCCCACCGCGGCGGAGCGGAGCATGGAGCCGCGGGTCATCGCATCGAGCGGTGACGAGGTCGTCGTTTTCTGGCGCCAGCGGGGTCGTAGCCCGCGTGGTGAGCGCTTCGATGGTCCCGTGCTCGCCCTCTACACGATCCACGACGGAAAGCTCGCGCGCGCGCAGATGTTCTACTTCGACACGCCGGAGCTAGTCGAGTTCCTGGCGCGGGCAAGCAGCCAGGCCGCCTAGAGCGCGAGCGCTCGTGCAGTCCCGCTTCATCAATTCTGATGGACGATGTGCGGACGTCACGAGCAAGCAGAGTGGCATGACGAACTGCGGCTCGTGACGTAGAACGACTTCGGCGTCATCGTGTCGAGCAGGATCCGCCAAGACAACGCCACGAGAGCGCACTACCGCGCTCTCAGCGTAAGGTCGGCGCGGGCTTGCCGGAACCGACGATGCACATCGTGCCCGCGCTGAAGCTTCCCACACTGCTGGTGGCACAGCGAGTGCTCGATGACTCCATATGGGACAGCCCCAGACACGCCGTTCTGCCAGCGGCGGAGGCCTGCCGTCGGCGACGGGCAGCCGAACCGTGGACAAGACTGTGCTGGGAGGGCTGGAGGAAGCTCGTCGAGACGCCGACGATACGCTCAGGCCCATCGTCGGTCTCGCTAGCGGGGGTACCCGCCGGGACTGTCGTGTGGGCACTGATCGGTGCCGCTGTTATGGCCGCGTACCAGCTCACCCCGTCGTGGGTGTCGGCGACGGTTCAAAGGCTGCTGCTGGCCGCAGGATGAACTTGACCCGGGTGCGGCGGCTGGCGCCCGACGGTCTGGGGTGGCCGTGGCTGCAGCTGGTCTACGTGTGAGACGAGCCAGCGCGTACCGAGCGCGAGCCGACGGGCTCCAGGTGAAGGTGCCGGGGGGTGGACGGACCCGGTGAACCGGTGGCGGCGTCAGCTCCGAACATGATAGGGCGAGCGCAAGGCGCGGGAGCTTTTACTGCCCTAGCGCGCGGTTCAGCATCATCCCAAGCCGCACCCCACCCTGCTTCAACCGCTCCCTCACCGAGGGCACGTGGACATTCAGGTAGGCGCCATCGACGGTCACCGTCTTCTGCGTCTCACGTTCGTTGAGTTGCTCGTTGTCCTGCGTATACCGACACGTGCCATCGACTTCGACACAGTAGCTGACGTTCGCCTGGCGCGTGATCGCGAGCGACTCGTTGGCCCAATCGCGCACCATCCCGTCCTGCCACATCGCCCGCTCGGTCTCCGTGATCTCAGCATGGAGCCGCACCAGGCGCCGATCGGCGAGTTCCGACGCGTATTCCACCTCTCCGCCTCGCGCTGTGTCCGTCCCTCGACGGTGGGCGTCGGCCGTGTCCGAATTGGTCGAGAATCATAACCAAAAGGTGTCTCCGCGCCGCAGGCGCCGGCAGTTTTCAATGCTCGGCCGAAACCGTTATGGACGAATCGCGACCCGTACACGAAACCGGCGGCGATGCGATGCCCGACTTGCTTCAGCTACGTGAGGAAGGAACCGGCGTCCCTAGTCTGCAGGGCGTGCGGCCGCTGGACGATCGTCCACAACGCGCCGGTCCGCTTTCGTAGGCCGTGCACTCGTCACGATACCGCGCCGCCCTCTTCCGACGGTGGGTTCGATCCAGAGGCGGTCGCCAGCCCCAAGTCCTCCAGATCTCGATCTTCGAACACAGCGTCTGGGATACTCGCCGTGCCACCCTCGCGCGCGTGACTCAACGCCGACCGAATGCGATCACTTTGGATGCCGGCCTGTTGCAGAAATTCGTCTATCTCCTCCAAGCGCGTGAACGTCCGGATAGCTGGCGCGGCGCCCGAGACGCCCGTGAAAGCGACCGCGTAGAGCTCCGGATCGTCGCCGAACTTCGAGATGTCTACTGAGCCCCGGCGCATGAGCATGCCCTCCATGCGCTGATGTCTGCAACAGGGGTGCCCCTGACACTTAGTCCGGGGGCAGGGCCCGACTTCAGAGGGCGGCGAGGCGGCTCGCCGGACGCTGCGCATCGCGTCAATCGTCATAGGGCCGTGTCGCGTTGGGGATTTCACTCGCTTATAGCAGTCAACATGGAGCCATTGCACCCCAGACCGATAGTGGGCTTCGTCGGGAGCGATCGGCTTACCGCACCCTGACCTTCCCCGCACTGTCGTTGGCGGGGCATTCGCGCGCGCCGATGACGAGATGCGCCGACGCACTACGCCGGATCCGCGCCCCCCCGAAGCTCTCCACAACATCGTCGCGGATCAGCGAGCTCAGGCGGCCGCGGCGGCGCCGGGAGTCGCGCGGTCTACGAGCGGACGTCGAGGCCGTCGGGCGTCAGCGTGACGCGCCCGTCCCGCGCGTGCTGAAGCGCATCCACGAGCTGGACATCCCAGAGGGCCGCGAAATCCGCGACCGCGAGCTCGAACGTGGCTTTCGGGATGACGAGCGAATGTTCAACGCCGCGCTTCGTCACGACGAAGACCTGGGCAGGCGGGTCGAAAACCACGAAGTCGCGGTGATCGAAGTCCCGAAACTCCCGCCGGAGAAATTCGCGCACGAGGAGCAGCTTCTGCTGATCGAACCGATCCCATTCGGGGCGGTTCTGGCCCATACGTCAGCGCCGCGCTACTCGCTTTGCGCAGACGGCTTCGAACGGCTGCGCGCCGGAGTCCATGGTGGCAGGATGCCGGGAGTATGCGTCAACCCAAGAGGGGGCGCAACGGCGGCTAGCGAAAGCGTGCGTGCTAGCTGGCTTCCGACGTGCTCAGCCAACCTCTCGCAGCCATGCCATGAAGCAGTTGCGATGCAGGGGGCGAACGACCCTGTCGAAGGTAACGGCTTCGTATACGACCTCTCCGGCGGAGAATCGAGCGTCGCATGCGATGCAACTGGTGACGCTTTTCGACGGTCGAATTGTGAAGCCCTCGGGCGGAGTGTGCGGCAGGACCCCTTCAGCGATCAGGTCCAGAACCCGGCGGCGCAACGCGTCGCCGGCTGGCCTCGAGAACGATGGACCTTCCACGGCGGCCCGAGCATAGCCTTTCATGCTCGCGGTGTCAGTGCGTGGAACTACGTACTGATGAGGCCCTGACCGATGCGCCGACACCAGCGCCGCGGTCGCCGAATAGCGGCCGAGATCCTCGAGCTCAGGCGCCCGCGCCGGCGTCGCCGTGAACGCCTGGTCCTTGTCGCCCGTCCTGGATGTTCGCGTCGTGTTAGGTCTACAGGGCGCCGGGCGGGGGTCCAGAAGGCCAAGGAAAGGCCGCTCTTCGAGGGGTTAAGCCCTGGAGGCGGAGCCCTCTGATGCGGCTTGGTGCAGGGGAGAGTGGTAGCGGCGTAGTGGAATCGAACTCAGGGGGCCCCTCCCCGGGAAGGCAGCCTAGATCGTGCTGGGCAATCCGGACGCATTGATTTGACGTTCTATTGGGTGAGGAGGATGTAGCCACTATGCTGCTGCCGGACCAGCGAGCCCTGCTCGCAACGCATTGCAAGGACCACCCGGTTGCCGAGTGTCCTAACTGCTCCAAGGCCTTGCCCTTCGAACGGATCGCGGCTGACGCCATCATGGGCAAGCGCGACTTCTGCCCGGTGTGCCGAACCGATCTCACCGCCGCTCTGCTCCAGCATTTGGCTCAATGCACGGTGAAGCGAGTTCAGGAGCGCGAGACCCGGACCCGTGCGACGAGGCAGGAAGCGCGCGAGACCGCGCCATGGAGCCGACAACTCCGGAGTGCTGCTGATGAGCCTGGGCGCGAAGCCGAGGATGTAGAGCGGCGAAACCGCAGCGAGAGGCGGGGCGAATCAGGCGGCGGACCGAACGGTACAAGATCCGGTGAGCCGATACTGGACGCGCTGCGGGAATCGGAGCACCTGCGAGAGGCCGGCCAGGAGATGATCGACAACGTCCAGCGCATTGGCACGGATTACATTCCGATCGGGTACCCGCGGCTACCGACCTACCCCGCGGACTAGAGGGTGATCCACGTGGCCACGGAATCTTGACCCGCATCTACGCACGAGGGCATGATTCTGCTCACTATGGGGTTGGTGGGCCCTCCAGGCCATGACGCCGATGACAGCGCGAAGAGAACCCTCGGCGACTTACTCTATGCCGACACGGCGCAAACGCTGG
>Ga0075420_100002260_pt1 | contig 16656 bp, 14 predicted proteins | sample SoiMetdeltSBSDD4_FD_75296 | JGI IMG/M metagenome (GOLD analysis project Ga0075420, IMG submission 75296) | Bulk soil microbial communities from a Populus tree surrounding site in Tennessee, USA - Soil MetaG P. deltoides SBSDD4 | ecosystem: Environmental > Terrestrial > Soil > Tree plantation... | reverse complement strand
GCTCGCGACGAGAATCGCGGTGTCGGAGCCGGCCGTGCTGCTGGATTGCATCGATAAGTGCCGGTTCCAGCGCGCGTGCCTGGATGCAACCTTGCCGATCGTTCCGGAGGCCAAAGGCGCTCCGGCGTTCTTCAAACCGCGCCACGGACGCGGTGGAAAGGGCGTGATCGAAGCCTGGGACGACGTCATGTTCCGGGCCCTGCAGGGGCGTGATGGCGTTTTCCAGCAGGCAGTGAGCGGGCAGGAATTCACGGTCGATGCAGTGTTTAGCGGTGACGGCCGGCTTGTTGCCACGTCAGCGCGACGACGCCTGCGAGCGGCCGGCGTATCGACCGTGGGCGTCGTTGGTCCTGACGAGAGGTTGCATCAGCTCGCGGAGCGACTGGGTCGGCGATGGCGATTCCGGTACGCGATCAATTTCCAGGTCATCCGGAGCGCAGATGACCACGACTGGATCATCGAGCTCAATCCCAGACTTGCGGGCAGCGCCATTTTCTCAGCACTGGCGGGTTGCGATCCCTTTGCCGCGACACTCGCGCTCTGGAAAGGCGATTCGTGGCATGGCAGACCGCGACAACTTCGTGTCTGGCGCTACTGGCAGGAGCATACGGATGCCGATTCGTCGTGATTGACGGATACGTGGCCACCAGCCCGGAAGATCTTCTGGCCAAGGTCTCGGGCGCGACCAGAATCGTCTTCGACCTAGATGGGACGTTGTATGACACGCGGGATTTCGAAAGGCCGGCACTCGCGTCGGTCGTCGACTGGCTCCGCTCGAGGAGCGGGCAGCCCTTGCACGGGCTTCTGCACACGCTGTGGACCCGCCGCGAGGCGGACCGCCATAGAACGGGGCTGTTCGACGATCTGCTGGCGGAATATGGCCTGCCGGTCTCGTGGGGGAGCGAATGCGCGCGGCGGTTCCATGAGTATCCCGGCGCCGAGCTTCAACGGGCGGAAAGCTTGAAAGAGAAACTGGAGGCGCTGTGTGCTGAGAACCGCAGGCTTGCGCTCGTGAGCAACGGATATGCCGAATTGCAGCAGCGTAAGCTCGCTCAGCTGCAGTTGGGTAGTATGTTCGATATCTGTGTGTTCTGCGATCCGCGCCGGCCGGATCGGCTGAAGCCCTCGGCGTGGGCGTGGGCGGAGCTGGCTCACTGGCGATCAGCGATGCCAACCATGTACGTCGGGGACGACCCCGTGGACTCCGAGTTCGCGACGACGGGCGGCGCGCGATTCGTCCGGTTCTGCTTCAGGGGTCGACAGAGCCTATGAACATCGCCGGGCGTCCTATTGGACCAGATCACCTTCCGTATGTGATCGCGGAGATCTCGAACAATCACCTTGCGGACCCCGAGCGGGCATGCCGACTGATCGAGCTCGCGTCGAAGACCGGCGCCGACGCAGTAAAGATTCAGACCTACGATGCAGATGCGCTGACCATCGACTGCGATCGGCCGGAGTTCATCATCCGGACGCCGCCATGGACCGGCCTGAACTACTATCAGCTCTATCGCAAGATAGCGCTGCCTGCCGCCTGCACCGAACGCCTGTTTCGCGTGGGGCGCGACTCCGGCATCACCGTCTTCAGCTCACCTTTCGATGAACGGGCGGTTGCATTACTGGAGAGTCTGAATTGCCCTGCCTACAAGATCGCCTCCTTCGAAATTTGTGACGATCCCCTGCTGAAGGCGGTTGCGGCCACCGGTCGTCCAGTACTCGTCTCCACCGGCATTGCGAACCTGTCGGATATTCAGGTATCACTTCGAGTTCTGCATGAGGCGGGCTGCCGCGACCTCGCGCTGCTGCATTGTGTCTCACAGTACCCGGCAGACGTGGCAGACATGAACCTGCGCGCGCTTGACCGACTCGCCGCCTTCGGCTGCGCGGTGGGGCTCTCTGACCACAGTCTGAGTGACCTCGCGGCGGTGGCGGCGGTTGCGCGCGGCGCCGTGGTGTTGGAAAAGCACTTCACACGGTCGAGAGCCGACGGAGGGCCGGACGCCGAGTTCTCACTGGAGCCCGAGGAGTTCGCACACCTGGTCCGCTCCGTGCGCCAGACCTGGCAGGCACTGGGCGATGCTGACGTATTGACGCAAGCACGTCGCCCGGGCGCTGAGCATGCGCGATCTCTTTTCATCGTCCGTCCCGTAGCGGCCGGCGAATCGATCGAAGCCAGTCACGTTCGCGCGATACGGCCCGGTCTGGGGTTGCCGCCGCGCAGTCTGCCTTCGGTCGTCGGACGGCGCGCGCGGCGGGATCTTGCTCGGGGTGAACCGCTTCGCTGGGAGGACATAGAGTGACCGTGCCCGGCAATCTCGCCGATCAACCAGGCTGCCCGGTGTGTGGCGCCGACGGGCGACCATTGCTCGACCTGCCAGAGCAACCGATCTATCAGCATCCGGTTCCCGCTGACGCAGTCGTTCCGGCGCCTCATGCAATCGACCTTCGTTGGCTCGCCTGCACGCACTGCTGTCATGCCTGGCAGCCGGAATTCGACCATGCCTTGCTGGAACGAATCTATCGCAGCCACTACTACACGCCTGCACCTGATGGTATCGGCGTACGGTTCCGCAATGATTTTCTCTCGGCGGTGGAGAGGTTCGGGCTGGTTGCCCCGAGGCGCGTCCTGCTCGAGATCGGCGCGTCGGACGGAGACGTGCTCTTGGAGCTCCGAATGCGAACTGGCGCCGTCCGTGCCTACGCCTTCGAACCCAACAGCGAGAATGCTGCCGTCGCGAGGCGGCGCGGCCTGGACGTCCAGGAGGAATTTTTTGACGGAGGAGTCGCTTCGAAAGACCTCGAGCCCACCGACCTCATCTGTGCCCGGCACGTTATAGAGCACATCTTCGATTTCAACGGTTTCTTTGCTGGCCTGAATGCAGTGGCGGTGCCCACGGCGGATCTGATTCTCGAGACGCCCAGTCTGGACCATCACGCGGAGAGAGGTTCGATCGTCCCATTCCATATCGAGCATATACACGTCTTTGCTCTGCGGTCGTTGGCGCGACTCGCGTCCGGTCACGGATGGGGTCTGCAACAGGCGGAGGTAACGGCATCGGGCAATCTGATTGCTTCATTCACACGTGGAAGGGTAACGGCGGAGGTGCCTTCGCCATCTCTAGAGGGGTTGCAGAGTGCCGTTGCGCAGCGACGGATCCATCTGCAGAACGTTCTCGCCGGTCGTCGGTTGGTTTTCTGGGGTGCTGGAAGTGCTGGCGTCGGCCTTGTCAATACCATTGGCCGTGAACCTGACATCTGGACGGACGGCAATCCCAACAAGATCGGCAAGAAATTTGTCGGATTGACACGCCGGATCGTAAGTCCCGAGCTCGCATTTGCAGAGGCAAAATCTCCAGCATTCAGTAACCCGATACTTGTCGTCGCCTCATCGTTTGTAGACGAGATCCTGCCGCGTGTTCGACACCTCGGATGGCGAGGAGAGATCATCGATTCAGCGGGCAATCGACTGTAGGCGCTCGCCGCGTATGCGCAGGCAGAGCCCATCGCAGAGTTCCTGGCATCAAGGACACGCTGATCCGGCATCTGTATGACTCAACAGCCCGCATTCCATATGGTAACGGTGGGGTGGGACCTATCCCTAGTTGAAGGTCTATGCGATTCCATTGCTGCCAGAAGCCAAGCGCGCTTCTCTCATGTCATGCACCCTCGTTACATCAAGAGCGAATGGCCTGATCTCTCTCGTCGGTCCGATGTCTACTTTTTCCGCGATCATTTGCGCCAGCGAATGCCGGATCCCGATCCACCGCTCTTGGCATCCTTGGAGCATGCCGAGATTCCGACCATTCATAACATGGTCATGGGTGATCGTGTTGTGTCCAGTCTTAGCTACGACGACGCATTGGGCTACGTGACCTTCCTTGCGCGACGGTTGATCGATTTGTTCAGCGAGATCAGGCCATCAGTAATTATCGGTGGATTTGATGCAGTTCACGGCAGCCTTGCCCCAGCGATCGCCAGACGGATGAGCATTCCGTGGTTCGCATTGCATTTCAGCGTCATTCCGCCGGGCCTGGCGTGCTTTTGTAATCGAATCTCCCCTGCTGCCAGAGTGCAGTTGACCGAGGAGCGAGCTGGTGGCGAGATCAGAGCATTCGCGGAAACGTCGTTGCAGAAATTCGAGTCTAGGAGCATTCGAGCCCCCGCCTACATTGCACCACCGCCGTTGTCGCTTCCGGGCAAGATAGCGCAGGTGCCGGCGCGATTGTCGGCCGTGGCGCGCACGATACGGATGTCGCGGACACGGCAGTTCCGGCAGTTTACCGAAGGCCGAGGTAGCTACAGTGTATCGGCTGCTGTGGCGCGTCTTCGTCGCGCGGCGGTGGCCCGCAAGGCTACGTCAAAGGTGAATATGCATTCGGCGGCTCCAACCGCTCCCTATGTGCTCTTCGGGCTGCACTTTCAACCGGAATCATCGATTGATGTCTGGGCGCCGTTTTTCAGCAATCAGACGTGGGTCATCGAACTGCTATCACGTTCGATACCACCGTCGCACAAGCTCTTGGTCAAAGTTCATAAGAGTGACATTGCCAACTATTCGAGCGAGCAGCTCAAGAGGATGTGTGCATTTCCTCGAGTAGAACTCGTACATCCATTCGCGGATACCCGCGCTCTTATCGAAAGCTCAAAGCTGGTCATCTCAATTCAGGGAACGATGGGACTGGAGGCGGCGCTTCTCGGCAAGCCGGTTATCATGTTAGGGGACTCCCCCGTCACTGTCTTTCCAAGCGCGTCTCGTATCGGCGAAATCCCTGACCTGCCAAAACTGGTCCGGACGAAGCTCGTGGAGCCGCCTCCCGACCGGAGTCAGATCGTACAGGCCTATGCGTCCTATCTGGCGCCGTTCATGCCGGCTAGCCACAATGATTGGCGGGTCGGGATAGAAGAACAAGCTATCGAGCGCTATGGGAAGCTCTTCAGCATGCTCGAGCAATACGTGACGGTTCATTCCCCGGAGCGACCAGCGCCTGCTTCGTGAAACGTACCTCCACTCACGTCAAGCAGGTGAACTGCTTACCTAGCCCACGCTTCATAGGAACCCGGTGCCGTTTTTTTTATGCAAGCGAACTATTTGTCTCGACTCATTGTGTGTTGTCGTCGACTTGGCTTCGCGATCCGCTTTCTCTGCAGACCGGTCAAAGTACATCCTACGTCGTGGGTTTCAGCACGGAGCAGCATTCGCGTCTGCCGTGGCGGGTCGGTGAGCATTGGGAAGAACTGCGAGATACATCCATTTTCCATGCTGTTGACGTACGGCGGGCACATTCGTATCGGGGACAACTGTAGCGTCAATCCCTTTACCATCGTGTACGGACACGGCGGAGTTCGCATCGGCCACGGCGTACGGATTGCGGCACATACGGTCATTATTCCTGCCAATCACAATGTCGTGACGGACGGCCAGCCCATCTATCAGTCGGGTGTCTCTGCGAAGGGAATCGATATTGATGACCATGTCTGGATAGGTTCGGGCTCGCGAATACTCGACGGTGTCCGCATCGGGCGGAATGCCGTCATCGGTGCCGGTAGTGTCGTAACGAAATCTGTGCCTGAAAACGCGACGGTTGCCGGAGTCCCTGCGCGCGTGATCAAGCAGCGGTAACTTTGGGCAGGTCATCGTCATGCCCCACTCACTTGTGAGCCATCGCCCGTCGCCTGACCAGGTGCGCCTGAGTCGGCGAGTGGGGCAGCTTGGGTCATTGGCGCTGGCCGCGATATCAGGATTTGCCGTAGCCGTGAGCACATTCGCCGTCGAATCCTTTAGTCCGGCACGTCTAGGTGCGGTGATGGGCGTGCTCTTTTCGATGCATCTCCTAAGGTATCGGCGATTCCTGTTTACTCGCGAATTTGCGCTGTACGTCCTATTAGTGTGCTACATGGCGATAGAGTTGTTCTGGACAGAGGATTTAAAGCTTGCGATGAATGCGCTGACTCCGGCTGTGACCCTCGCTGTGATTCTGCTGCATTTTGGTTCGCTGGCAACTGATCATGACGTTCAGACTGTACTCCTGGGCACACTCGGCGGCATCGTGACTGGTGCGGCGCTGTTCACGGCGATCTCCGGTTTTCCCTTCGTGTATCCCGCCGAGTTTTCCTACAATGCAACTGCGGGAATGTATCTGCTCGGGTTGTTCGTCGCGTTAACGCTGAGCTGCTACATGCGATCGAGGATACCGGCGCTTGCGGTGGGAGCGATCCTTCTGTTGCTGATTGTCGCGACGACTTCCATAAAGACCAATCTCGGCATCTTGCTTGGAGCGGCGACAGCCGGCCTGGTGTATGCGGGACGCTTCGTCAGGGCGCTTCCTCGAGCGGCGGTTCCCCTGATTGCGTTGGCTGTCATCGGGCTTTTCGCGGTGTCGTCCAATGAGGCGCTCGTGGAGCGGCTGCAGAGGGGGGGTAGTCGTATAGCCGTGGGCATCGAGATTCTGCAGTCGCGAGATGACGCGGCGGGCTATTCCGCCGCGAACTCCAGACAACAGTGGATGCGGACAGGTCTGGCCGGATGGGTGGAGAATCCATTGTTTGGGCATGGCGTAGAGGGGTTTCGCAATCGGTTCGGGATCACGTCTCATTCGACTCCTGTGGACCTGCTGTACAACTCAGGCCTGATCGGATTCGGACTTTTCTACGCCATATTCGCTTCGATGGCCTGGCGCCTGTACCGAATGCGACATCGGGTACCGAGGGGCGCAGTCGCTGTGATTCTTGGTGGCCTTGTCTGCTATATGTTCATGTCGCTTACTGGAACGCTGTATTACAGTGCCTCGCTTGCGGTTTTCGTTGCGCTCAGCACGGCTCTTCTTAGTCAGCGTGGTAAGGCTCGACATCCGGTCGCTTCCTGGTCAACGCCCTGATGAGGTTCGTCTATTCGCCTGGTGCTCAGAGACTGGCCTACGTGCAGCTTTGCAGATCGCGGCGTCGAGACCCTGAAAAAGCGTCCCCGGCACCTGGCGCCTGTTCCGCGTTAGGAACTGCGTAGCAGGATCATCGACGGCATGAGATGGCCAGTGACGGCGCTAAACTTCGTGCTCTGCCCGCGGTTTCACGGCGCAACGGCGTTGGGCCTCCTTCTCAACAACCATTCGAAAGTCTCGAGCCTCGGCGACATGTTTCCGTCGTCCGAGTTCGACCAAAGTTGCGGATGCGGCAAAAAGGTCAGCCAGTGTCCCTTCTGGCAGCTGCTCGAGCGGAAATTCGCCGCCATGCTCAATCGCGGACCGGGCGTGCTGTATCCCGCCTGGCCGCGGGTGTTGGGCCGGCGTTCCGTCAACGACGCCCTGGTGAATACCACGACGTTGCTCGCGCTTCACACGACGCCGCGTGTCTGGCGGTTGCTCGGGGGGGGGCCGGAAAGGTTCATCGGGTTCTACCTCGATTTCGTCAGGACCGTGAATGAATACAACGATACTTCCGTCTTCGTGAACGGGCAGAAAAGCTTGAAGGCGGTTCTTGCACTCAAGAGCATCCTCGGGGACCGGGCGCGGGTGAACATCGTTCACCTCGTCAGGGATCCCCGGGGTTTCCATTGCTCCGAGAAGAAAGCCGACCCGGACATCGGCGTCGACGATTCGGCGCGACGATGGCATTCCTATCACCGGCGGGTTACAAGGCTGGTGCGGCCGCTCGCAAATGCCGGATATCTCGCCGTGCGGTACGAGGACCTGTGCAAGCAGCCGGAGCCGACGATGACGAAGGTATTCGATTTCCTCGGTGTCGAGTATCAGGATGTATTCCGGCCGCCATCGTTGCACCATCTGGTGGGACATAAGTCGAAGGGCCAGTTCGATGGCACGCTGAGCCAGAACCTTACGTGGCAAAAGGCGCTGTCGGAAAGGGAGCAGGAACAGTGCCTTGCCTTGACTCGGCCCCTTTCGGAAGAACTCGGATATCGTCTGGCAGGCGGCCGGTGATGCCTGCCCTGGTGCGGCCCGGGATGCCTCAAAGGAGTGCCAGGGTCTCCAACGTTGTGGAGTCGCGCAGCGCTCCGCATCCGGTCGCTTCCTGGCCAACGCCTTCATGAGGCGAGTCGTCTATTCGGCTGGTGCTCAGAGACTGGTGTACCTGCACGAGAAGGCTACTCCCGCGTTTTGGGACGAACGCTGGCGGTCTGAGGGCAAACCGGCGACAGTGAGCCCTAAGCATGACGTCGTCACGGTAACTCGCAAATACTTGCCAGTCGGCTCGCGAGTTCTTGAAGGTGGCTGCGGGCGTGCCAACAAGGTCAAAGCAATGGCCGACGCTGGCTTCCATGCCATAGGCGTCGATTTCGCCGAGGGTACCGTCAGGCAGGCAGCGTTCGATTATCCGGATCTCGATATTCGCAAGGGTGATGTCAGGTCACTCGATTTCCCTGCCGGGTCCTTCGACGGGTACTGGTCCATTGGTGTCATTGAACACTTCTGGGAAGGATATGATCCGATCCTTGCGGAAGCTGCGCGCGTCCTCAGGCCAGGGGGATATCTGTTTCTTTCCGCGCCGTGGTTTTCGCCCTACCGGGTCCATAAGGCCAAGAGCCACGGTTATCACTCGAGTGACTTCGTCGACGAACCAGACTCCTTTTATCAGTTTGCACTTGGTCGCGACGAAGTGTCGTCGCACCTCGGGGATCACGGATTTGACGTCTTGCGCTGGCATGGTCGTGCCTCGGAAATATGCCTCAAAGAAGACGTGCAATCCTTCCGGCGCGAGATCGAGTGGCTGTTTCGCCCGCGCGGCTCGCTCGTGAAGCGTGCTTTGAATCGCGTCGTCACGATCGCACTCAATCCGTACTGCGGTCACTCGTTTCTGGCAGTCTCGAAGCGCATAGCCTAGGGCAGAGCCAGAACGCTGATAGGCGATTTCCGCGGCGGCGCTTCGACGACTATGGGGCATCGCCGCCCTTCCCCCATGAATTCCAAACCACCTAAGGTAGTGATGGTAATTGGCAGCCTCATGGGCGGTGGGGCGGAGCGGCAGATGGTGAACATCGCGAATTACTGGGCAAAGAGAGACATACACGTGACGCTTGCGACCTGGTCCGGACCGGACATTGCCGACTTCTACCGGCTGGATGACAAGGTGCGGCGGGTGCATCTGGATGTGCCCAAAACCGGCGACAGGCTGTTCTCCGCGCTCCACGCTAGCGTCCGCAGGGTGGCCAAGCTACGCAGACTGCTGCTTGCGAGCCAACCGAATGCGGTCCTGAGTTTTGTGACCGAGAGTAACGTGTTGACGATCCTGGCACGTGCCGGCCTCGAGTCTCGCCTCGTCGTGTCCGAGCGAGTCAATCCGGCTTTGCATTCGGCTCTGCCATGGAAGTGGAAGGTGTTGCGAAGGGTCGTCTACCGGTGGACAGATGAGGTCGTTGCTCAGACGCGAGCCACGGCGGGATGGATCGGCCAGAATTGTCGCAAGACCGCGCTGGTAATCCCAAACGGCCTCTATCAGCTGCCGCATCTGTCCGTCGAACGACAGCCCCTGATTCTTGCCGTCGGGCGACTCGTGAACCAGAAGGGGTTTGATCTGTTGGTGCGCGCCTTTGCACGAATCGCGTCCGATTTTCGCGACTGGAGGGTGATGTTCATTGGCGACGGGGACGAGCGTTCGCGGCTGATGCGCCTTTGCCGCGACCTCGAGGTTGAGGAACGTGTCATCTTTGCAGGCCAACGGCAGGACGTCGAACTCTGGATGGCTCGCGCCGGGATCGTAGTGCAACCCTCGCGATTCGAGGGGTTTCCGAATGTCGTTCTGGAGAGCATGGCGATGGGAGCGGCGGTGATCAGCTCCGATTGCGCGTCGGGACCCGCGGATTTGATAGAGGATGGTGTCAACGGGCGTCTGGTGCCAGTCGGCGACGTCGAGGCCTTGAGCCGGGTAATGGGCGAACTGATGTCGCAGCCAGATTTGCGAATGCGCCTCGGCCGGGAGGCCACCAATGTGCGGCAACGCTTCAACGAAGAGATCGTGATGGCGCAATGGCAAGCGTGCCTCTTCACGGGACATCAGCGCATTGCCAGGGACTGCCCGCCACTAGAGAGTGAATGAATGATGACTGGCACTCCGGACGCCCAGGCACGAAGCAGGTTTGAGTTCGGCGCGAATTGGATGCGCTTTCTGGCCGTCGTCGATGATCGGCGAATCGCAGAGGCGGAGTCATCGCTCAAGCACATGCTGGGCGTGGAAGAACTCGCTGGCCAAACCTTCCTCGATATCGGTAGCGGGTCCGGACTGTTCAGTCTTGCAGCGCGGCGCCTGGGGGCGACCGTGCATTCCTTTGATTATGATCCGCAGTCGGTCGCGTGCACCAAAGAACTGAAGCGTCGCTATTTTCCTGAGGACGACGAGTGGCGCATCGAGCGAGGCTCGGTGCTGGATCGCGACTATCTGGAGAGCCTGGGTCAGTACGATATCGTCTATAGCTGGGGGGTACTTCACCACACAGGGGCGATGTGGCTGGCGCTGGAGAACGCAATCGGTCGTGTGCGATTCTCCGGAGGCAAGTTGTTCATCGCGCTCTACAACGACCAGGGCTGGAAGTCGCACGTTTGGTGGCTTGTCAAAGGCATCTACAACGGGTTGCCTCGGTTCCTACAGGCGCCTTTTGTGGCCGGCATGATGCTGATCACCCACATCGTGGTGATGTTGAAGTACACGCTCAAACGGCAGCCCATGACGGCGATCGACTCAATTCGTGGAGTCAGGTACGCGCGAGGAATGAGCACCAAGTACGATCAGATCGATTGGATCGGCGGATTTCCCTATGAATTTGCCAGCTTCGAGACGGTCACATCTTATTTGGTGGCCCGCGGTTTCGCAGTGATCAATTCCAGGCGCAACAGAACGCTGGGGTGCAGCGAATGGGCGGCTGAGCGGATGGCATTATCGTAATCCTGAGCACCGCATCGGAAGGTTAACGGCAAGATCGCGAAAGCAGGGTCGCTACAGAAGTAACATGAAAAGCGTATCCACATCGTGGCACACGTTGAGCGGGGATCGAAGGCTGTCTAAGCCTCAGCGCATCCTCTGGATTGCTTTAAACCTCTTTAACAATGCCCTTCCACGGATAGGTATCGATGAGAGAGTTCGCGAGCTCAAGTTCTGCCTGGCCCCGGACGAATTGGATGAACTATGGAATCGGATTGCCGACACAGCATCCCCCAGCAGAGGGCTCTGCGATTTGTTTTGGATGAGTTTGCCATGGCCGGCGATATCGAAGGAACTGAATGCTGCCAGCGTCTTGGAGGTTGGATGCGGATCCGGTGTCTATGGCAGGTTGCTGAAAAGGATTCTTGGGGAATGCTTTCGAAGCGATGTTGGCGTCGACATCAAGGCCAATGAGCAATGGAAGGAGCTCGATGCAGCACGTTTTCGTTTTGAAGTTGGTAGAGCGAGCGATACTTTGCGCGCCGCCTAAGGGGCTAACAGAACTCTGGAAGTTCAAGTTTTCAAGGTGTCTTCTCCGACGATCACTCTGTTTCTTCCCTCGCTCGAGGGGGGCGGCGCGCAGCGCGTCTTCGTGGAACTGGCGAATGAATTTGTTGCGCTCGGTTTGCGCGTGAATCTCGCTCTGGCCTCGGCCCACGGCCCCTATCTGGAGGAGATATCTGCCGGTGTCCGAGTCATCGACTTCGGCGCGGCCGGTGTATTGCAGTCGTTACCGAAACTTGCGCGCCATCTGCGATCGGAGCGTCCCGATGTGATGCTCTCAGGTCTTGATCACGCGAACATCATCGCCATGCTGGCGCGAGTCGCTGCGGGGAACGGAACACGTTGCGTCATTTCCATGCGGTCCGTCCCCACTGCGGTGTATCGGGAGTCTCGATCAGTTCGCGGATGGCTGCTCCTTCAACTCATCAAGGTGGCTTATCCATTTGCAGATGCAATTGTCGCGAACTCGGAAGCCGTGGCGTCGGATCTTTCACAACTCCTGCGCATCACGCGAAGCAGACTTCATATTGTCTATAACCCTCTGAATACGTCATGGATTGAGAAGTCGAGCCGGGAGGAAGTCGACCACGCCTGGTGCGCAGCCGGCGCGCCGCCGATCGTTCTGGGTGTGGGCAGCCTTGGGATGTTGAAGGACTTTCAGACGCTCATCCGCGCCTTCTCCATTGTCCGTTCAACACGCGATTGTCGACTGGTAATACTCGGCGAGGGACCTCAACGGGAAGAGCTCGAACGCCTCATCCACGAGCTCGGATTGGATCGCGACGTGCATCTGGCTGGGTTCGTCGGCAATCCCTTCGCCTGGATGCGGCGCGCCACAGTGTTTGCAAGTTCCTCACTCACTGAAGGTTGTCCGAATGCGCTTATGCAGGCGCTTGCGTGTGGGACCTCCGTGATCAGCACGGACTGCGTGGGCGGGTCAGCAGAGGTTCTTCAGTACGGGAAGTGGGGCCACTTGGTTGCAGTAGGTGACTACCGTGCGATGGCCGACGCAATAGCGAAGACTCTGGAAGCGACGATCCACCCTGATGTGCGGCAACGGGCGAATGACTTCGCCCACGACAGGATTGCGCGGCAGTATCTTCAGATCCTGCTCCCGAATCATGTACCGCCTGGTGCGGAGCGGGACTCCTGATGTGCGGCGTGCTTGGAATTGCCATCGGGCCGACAGGGCAGGGCCCAGGCTCTGCCGAACGCTTTCAATCCGCCCTCGCATCCCTGCGTCATCGTGGCCCGGATGCGCAAGGGCAGTATCAAGACGGGAATCTCTGGCTTGGCCATACGCGCTTGAGCATTCTCGACCTCTCTTCCGCCGGCAACCAGCCGATGCAATCGGCGGATGGGCGCTTCGTAATCAGTTACAACGGCGAGGTCTACAATTTCAGGGAATTGGCGAAGGAAAACAACATTGAGAACCTGCGTTCAGGTTCCGATACGGAGGTCGTCCTGCGCTTGTTCTCAGAGCATGGGATCGATTCGCTGACGAAATTGAACGGTATGTTCGCGTTCGCCGTTTACGACGTGCGGGCACGAAAGCTCTGGCTGGTTCGGGATCGCCTCGGGATCAAGCCACTCTACTACCAGCTGAACGCAAGCCACCTGATCTTTGCTTCCGAGATCAAGGGGATCTTGGCGCTTAGTTCGACAGCACCGACCTGGGAGACATCTACGCTCCATGAATGGTTGTACTACGGCAATCCACTGGCCGGCCGCACGCTCTACAGCGGTATCAGGCAGTTGCTGCCGGGGCACTATCTGGAAGTCGACCTGAATTCCTTCAGGCACGAGGTTCGTGCGTATTGGTCGCTCAAGCGGCAAGCAGAGGGGGCGCTCACAGCCCCCACCGACGAGCCTCGCGCATTGGGTGAAACGCGACGTTTGCTGGAGCAAGCTGTGCGGCGTCAGTTGGTCAGCGACGTGCCGGTCGGGGTGTTTCTTTCTGGAGGCGTTGATTCGAGCGCCATTACCGCCTTTGCATCACGACACTACGCGGGGCGGTTGGCGACGTATTCGGCCGGATTCGATTTTGCACGAGGCGGCGGAGAATTGCCGAAGGCGAAGCGCATCGCTGCGCATTACGGTACGGAGCATCACGAGCTTCAAATCGCCGGAGGTGCTGTCGCCGATCTAGTCGAGAAGATGGTTTATCATCACGACATGCCGTTCTCGGACGCGGCCAATATTCCCCTATATTTGCTTGCGTCCCAGATCAGCGGGCACACCAAGGTCGTGCTTCAGGGCGATGGTGGCGATGAACTGTTTGGTGGGTATCGACGTTACTCCACTCTGAACCACTATCGGTTGCTGCACGCGATGGCGCGGCCTCTGCAGCATCTGCACCGCTTCACGCCCAGATACCCGCTTCGTCACAGGGTGCAGCGGTACATGCATGCCTTTGCTGCCGAGGACATTGCCACGACGACGGCGCTTTTGCTTACTCCGGAGGATCGAGTGCCGGAGTGCGCTGCCATCTTCGCGCCTCGGATACGGTCGGTTCTGGAGAAATTTGACCCGTTCGCTCGCCACCGCGAATGCCAACAGATGTTCCGCGAGCACGACATTGGGAATCAGATGTCCTTTGTCGACCTGATGACTACGTTGCCTGATACGTACCTCGAAAAGGTCGATCGCTCAACTATGGCTGCCAGCCTGGAGGTGCGTGTTCCATTTCTGGATCACGATCTGGTGGACTTCGTTGTCCAGCTGCCAGGGCGCAGCAAGATGCCGTGGGGACAGAAAAAATGGTTCTTGAAATCGGCGCTTGATGGCATCGTACCCGCAGAGGTTCTGCATGGCCCAAAGATTGGTCTCGAGGTGCCGGTCAGGGAGTGGTTGCAGACTGCGCTGAAACCCTTGTTCTTCGATCACCTGTCGAGTTTCGCGCACCGAAGTCCCGGCATATTGGACATTGATCACGTGACAGGTCTATTTGCGCAAACAGTCTCGCGGCAGCGGAACCATTCACACATGCTGTGGAAGGTGCTTAATTTCACCGTCTGGGCGAATAGTTCGAAGGTCGACATTCCTGAGAAAGTGGTTGGCTAAGTGACACCGGCAAGAGCGCCTGCATTTCCCGCGATTGTCTGCCCGGTCGATCATCTGCCGCTTGGTGGTCCGGATGGGGGAGGGGGCCTGGTCTGTCCTGCGGGACACAGTTACTCGACACGTCAAGGCATTCCACGGCTTTTGGCTTTGGAAAGTACCTACGCTGATGCCTTCGGTGAACAATGGCAGCAGTACCGGACGACCCAGCTGGATTCCTACACCAAGACGGACATCTCCCGACTTCGCCTCAAGCGGTGCCTGGGAGACGAGTTGTGGCATCGGCTGCGGCAGCGGGACAAACTGGAAATTCTTGAGTCAGGCTGCGGGGCGGGGAGGTTCACGGAAATTCTGCTCCAGCTGCCTGCGGCATCAGTAACCTCGACCGACTTGAGTTCTGCTGTTGAGCCGAACCAGACCAACTGTCCGCAATCTGATCGACACAGGGTCATTCAATGCGACATCAACCAGTTCCCGTTCCTGCCCGGACAATACGACATGGTTCTATGTCTTGGCGTCATCCAGCACACGAAGAATCCGGAGAGAACGATTGCGGACTTGTATCACCAGGTAAAGCCGGGCGGTTGGCTTGTAATCGACCACTACGCACATTCGCTTTCGATTTACACCAAGCTCTCTAGATGGCTCGTCAGACCCTTGCTCAAGCGCCTATCGCCGGCGCGAGGCGTGGCAGCAACCAAGGCCCTGACACGGGTGTTTTTCCCTATCCACCGTGCCGTAAGGAATCGAAGGCTGCTGCAAGTGATACTGTCGAGGTTTTCTCCTCTACTCACCTACTACCACGCGTTTCCACAGCTGAGCGACAGGTTGCAATACGAGTGGGCTGAGCTGGACACGCACGACTCATTGACCGATTTCTACAAGCACCTGCGTTCACCACGCGCTATCAATTCGACGCTTGAGGGCTTAGGTGCCCAGAGTATCTGGGTAGCGAAGGGTGGAAACGGCGTCGAAGCCAGATGTCAGAAGCCCGGTTGATCAAGATATCGGGGATACGCCGGCCGGAATCTTCATTAAACAGCGAGTCAGGGCGCTCTTGTTTGCCTTGACGGTATTCGACGAACTCGTGCGCCTTTTCGTGAGGAGATCGTCTGTTCCAGACGACGGAGAGTTCCCGTTGCTGAATCCAGAAGAATGATACGAGTTCTGCTCATCGGGCCACTTCCTCCACCCATGGGTGGCGACACCCGGCATTTTGCGACATTGGCCGAAGACCTGGACAACCACAAGCGCTTCAGCGTCAAACTGATAAATACTTCCAGGGGGCAAGAGCATTCGCATCTTGTGCGCAATATGGCCGTCGCGCTCAGGACGTTGCTGGCCGTCATCGCCAACCTGCGCAGCGTCGATGTCGTTTCGTATCATGCCAGTGATCGGGGCATGGTCCTGTTCGGTCCTTTCATCGTGGGTTTGAGTAGATTGCTCAGGACTCCAATCGTGCTCCGCGTATTTGGCGGTTCGTTCGGAGATTTCTACCAGCGACAAAGCGCAGTTACGAAAACAATCATAAGAAGGTCGATACTTTCGTCAGACGTTGTCCTCCTGCAGACGCGACGCGCCATTCAGCAGCTTCAGGAGCAGGCGACGGGAAGATTGGTATGGTTTTCGACGTATATAAAGACTGTCGCTCGCGCGGCTGGTCATGACAATGTCCTAGACGACAATGGCATGTGCAGCAGATTTGTCTTCCTCGGTCACTTGTGGCGGACAAAGGGATTGGAAATCATCCTGGACGCGGCACGTAGTCTGCCGGGAGATAGCCAGATTGATATCTATGGGCCGCTCGAAGATGAATATACAGCCGAGGAGATCCAACGGCGGGGCATGGGCCGCGTTCAGTATCGTGGGTTTCTGAACCAGAGCGAGGTCGACGCGAAGCTGTGGGAGTACGACTGTCTCGTGCTGCCCACGTATCACAGGGGCGAAGGGTATCCGGGCGTGATCGCGGAGGCCTTTGCTCATGGCCTGCCGGTGATTACGACGAGGTGGTTGGCGATACCCGAGATCGTCGACGAGCACTGCGGAATCCTGATTGAGCCGAATGACACGCAAGCATTCGTCGCTGCGATTACAGCGCTGCATCAGGACAAGAACCTGTGGCACAGGCTGAAGGCAGGAGCACGCAGCAAAGCCGCGGAGTTCGATCAC
>Ga0075420_100002254_pt1 | contig 16667 bp, 19 predicted proteins | sample SoiMetdeltSBSDD4_FD_75296 | JGI IMG/M metagenome (GOLD analysis project Ga0075420, IMG submission 75296) | Bulk soil microbial communities from a Populus tree surrounding site in Tennessee, USA - Soil MetaG P. deltoides SBSDD4 | ecosystem: Environmental > Terrestrial > Soil > Tree plantation... | reverse complement strand
AGCTCGCCGGCGCGCTCCGCCAGCGCGTCGATCACGAACTGCACGTGCTCGTCGAAGCCCAGGCCCGACTCGGGCTCCAGCTCCTCGGCGCCCCGGTACACCTCGTCGCGGTGCACCCCGGCCGCGAAGCTCGGCTGCTTCAGCTTCTTCTTCACGGACTTGGCCTTCAGGCCGTGGATGCCGTCCGGGCGCACGTACGCGCAGGCGGCGATGAACCCCGCCAGCTCGTCGCACGCGCACAGCACCTTGTCGAGCAGGCTCTCGCGCGGGACGCCCAGGAACTCGGCGTGGGCCTGGACCGCGTGGACGACCTCTTCGGGATAGTCCCGGCGCCGCAGCTCCTCGATGGCCATGCGCGGGTGACCCGTCTCGAGGTCGGGGTAGCGCTCGTAGTCCATGTCGTGCACGAGCCCCGCGATTCCCCATGTCTCTTCGTCTGCGCCGAACCGGCGCGCATACGCGCGCACGGCGGTCTCGACGCCCAGCATGTGCTTGCGCAGCGAGTCGGACTCGGTCCACTCGCACACGAGCTGCCAGGCTTCCTCGCGGGTCGGCATGCCCGCAGTCTAGTGCGGGCGAACCTGAGCATGACACCCCAGGATTGACGGCGTTTGCAGGCGGGTAATGAATCCAGGCGCGCCCCTTCGGGCGCACTCAACGCGAATGAGGTAAGGAGGGATCGGCCTTGATCAGTGTGATCATCGCGGTGTTGTTCGCCGCACTCGTCTACGCACTGTGCCTTGCGCTCGGCCTCCCCGCGATCGTCGGCTTGATCGCCGCGATCCTGGTGTTGCTGGCCGGGATCCCCACCGGGGGATACGGCATCGGCAGACGGTAGACCCGAGGACATTCGTCCGCCGCCCTGCCTCGCGCGGGGCGGCCGGACGTGCTCGGCCCGGCCGGCCCGGGACCGTAACTAGAATCCGCGCGGCGCCGAGGCGCCCGCGAATGCCAGGAGAGTCACCAGACGAACTGCTCGGACAGGTCCGCGGCGGGATGCTCGACGCCCGGCGCGTGTTGCTGTCGCCCGACGCCGCGCCCGGCGCCGCCGACGTCACGTTGGAGGCGCTGCTCGAAGCGGACCCGGCGCTGGGCGACCTCGGAGCGCGCCACTGGGCGCGCATCGGCGCGGAGCCCGGCACGCGGATCGGCGCGCTCGATGCCGACCAGCGCTACTGGACCGCCGATCTGCTCAGCTTCTGGCAGACGGCGCCGGCCGACGTCTCGCAGACGGTCTCGCCGCGCGACGGCATGTACTCCAAGACGCCCGACTCCTACTTCGGCCCGGGCGCGGTCGCCCTCAGGTGCGTGCGGCTGGCGATGCTGGAGACCCGCACGGAGCGGTGCGAGAGCCTGCTCGACTTCGCCTGCGGCTACGGCCGCGCGCTGCGGTTCTTCCGCGCCGCCTTCCCCGGCGCGCGGCTGGTCGCGTGCGACATCAACACGGACGCGGTCGACTTCTGCGCGGAGGAGTTCGGCGCGGTCCCCGTGTACTCGCACGAGGACCCGGCCGCGATCGAGCTGCCGGGGCCGTTCGACGCGATCTGGGTCGGCTCCCTCTTCACGCACGTGCCCGAGGAGCGCTGGCTCCAACTGCTCGACCTGCTGGCCTCGGTGCTGTCGGACCGGGGGCTGCTGGTCTTCACGGTCCAGGGCCGCAACGTGCGGCACCAGCTGCTGTCCGGCGAGCTCTCCGCGTGGAGCCTCGACGACGCCGGCATCGAGGAGATCGTGCGCGGATACGACGAGCGCGGCTACGGATACGCGGACTGGACCGACATGAGCGGATACGGCACGTCGCTGAACCGCATGTCGTGGGTCGCGAAGCAGATCGAGGAGCGGCCGGGGCTGCGGCTCGTCGGTTATCGCGAGACCGGCTGGGGGCGCCAGGACGTGGTCACCTGCCAGGCGACGGGCAAGTGAACTCGGGCGCGCGCTCTGTCGCGGGCGTGTCCGAGCTCGTGCTCGAGGTCGCCGACCTGGCCCGCGCCGAGGAGTTCTACACGCGCCACCTGGGACTGCCGCTGGTGGAGCGCTGGCCGCACCGCGACGCGATCTGGGTGCTGGCCGGCATGACGCGAATCGGGTTGTGGCGACCGCAGGTGGGTCTCGAGGGCAGCCGCGGCGGCGAGCACGTGCACTTCGCGATGCAGATCCCCGAATCCGAGTTCGACGCGAAAGTCGCGTCGCTCCGCTCGCACGGCCACGAGGTCCCCGTCCACGAGTTCGGTCCGCTCGGGGAGGGTGCGCCCAACAGCAGGTCGGCCTACGTGCACGACCCGGACGGGCACCTGGTGGAGTTCTGGACCGCGGACATGACCGGCTACGGCGAGGTCGTGTGAGGACACGCACTCCCGCGGCACGATCCGGGAGAAGCGCTAGCGAACTTCTTCCGGCAGCTCGGAGAGCAGGTCCTGCAGGTCCAGCGGCAGCGTCGCCATGTCGATCTGCCCGTTCGACCGCGGCCACGCGGACGGGTCGCGGTCCCAGTAGATCTCGATCCCGTTGCCGTCCGGGTCTTGCAGGTAGAGCGCCTCGCTGACCAGGTGGTCGGATGCGCCCGACAGCGGCCAGCCGACCTCCCGCAATCTCTGGAGGGCCTCGGCGAGATGCCGGCGGGTCGGCAGGCGGATCGCGAAGTGGAAGAGCCCCGTCGTGCCCGGGGGAGGAGGGGAGCCGCCCTTGCTCTGCCAGGTGTTGAGGCCGAGATGGTGGTGATAGTCGCCGGCGGCCAGGAACACCGCCTCGTTCCCGTACCGGGCGCGCACCTGGAAGCCGATCACGTCCACGTAGAAGCGCTCGGCGCGCTCGAGGTCTGAGACCTTCAGGTGGACGTGACCGATGTCCGTCCGGGGATCCAGGGCGTATCCGTCGCTCATGCCGCTTCCTCCAGCTTGGCCAGGTCTCCCTCGCCGAGCTCCAGCGCCGCTGCATCGACGTTCTCCTCGAGGTGCGCGATCGACGACGTCCCCGGGATCGGCAGCATCGCCGGCGAGTGGGCCAGCAACCACGCGAGCGCGACCTGCATCGGCGTCGCGCTGTGAGACTTCGCGACGTCCTCGATGGCGTCCTTCGCGATGCCGCCGGCATCGAGCGGGAACCACGGGATGAACGCGAGTCCCTCCTCCTGGCACTTCTTCAGCACTTCCTCCGAGTCCCGCGCGGTGAGGCTGTAGCGGTTCTGGACCGACACGACCGGGACGATCGCCTGCGCGGCGTCGATGTGGCTGCGCCCGACGTTGGACAGGCCGACGTGCCGGATCTTGCCCTCGTCGCGCAGCTCGGCCAGCGCGCCGACGGACTCCTCGAACGGAACGTTCGGGTCGGGGGTGTGCAGCTGGTACAGGTCGATCGTGTCGAGCTTCAGCCGCTTGAGGCTGCCTTCGCAGCACTTCTTCAGCCGCTTCGGGTGGCAATCGGGCTGCCAGTGGCCCGGCCCGGGCCGCGTCAAGCCGCCCTTGGTTGCGACCACCATGTCGTCGGGATACGGATGCAGCGCCTCCGCGATCAGCTGCTCGCTCACGTCGGGGCCGTACGAGTCGGCGGTGTCGATGAAGTTGACGCCCAGCTCGGCGACGCGGCGCACTACCGCGATCGCGCCGTCGCGGTCCTCCGGCTCTCCCCAGATGCCGTCGCCGGTGATGCGCATCGCCCCGTAGCCCATGCGCCGCACCGTCATGTCCCCGCCGAGCGTCAGCTCGCCTGCGGCGGTGGCGGTGGATCCGTTGGAGGAGGCCACCCGAGGATCGTACAGCCGCGGCGCGGCCTAGCCGATGTGCTTCATCGGCACCGTGTTGCCCTCCGGCGGGATGGGGTGCTCCTTCAGCAGCCGCGCCATGTGCACGACGTTGTGGGACATCCAGCCGGCCGTCTTCTGCGTGTAGGCGTGGTCCTTGCCGCCGGCCTCGATGAACGACGGGCCGGGCCCGGCGTCGCCGACCCAGTACGTGTCGGCGTTCGGCGGGATCGTGAAGCCGAGGTGGGAGAGGTTGAAGAGCGTCGTCTCCGCGGCCGCGTGCGCGCCGTCCTCGTTGCCGGTCACCACCACGCCCGCGACCTTGTTGTACATCGGGTACTGCCCGACTTCGTTCGTCGACTCGTAGGTGCCGTCGAGCCGCTCGATCACCATCTGGCAGACGCTGTTGCGGACCCCGAACCAGATCGAGGTGCCGATGATCAGGATGTCGGCGGCCAGGATCTTGTCGAGGATCCGCGGCCACTCGTCGCCCTCGCCCATGTCGGACACGACGCCGAACGGCACGTTGTAATCGACGACCCTGACCACCTCGCACTCGACGTCGAGGGCTTCGAGGTGCCCGATCACGATGTCCATCAGCGCCTGGGTGTTCGACACCTCGGGCGATTTTTTCAGCGTGCAGTTGAGCAGCACGGCCTTGAGCGTCATCCCTCTCCTCTCTACGAGACCATCGCGGCCTGCTGGATGCGGCGCACGAGCGTCTCGACGGTGTCGCCAAGCTTGGCCGCCATGCGCTTCCGCACCTGCTGCGCGTAGCCGTCCGAGTCGTACTGCACACGTCGCAGGTCGAAGTCGCGCCCGCCCTTCCAGAGCGCGTATGCCGCGCGCCGGTCGCCGTCGAAGGGCAGCCCCACGCTCCCGGGATTGACCAGGAAGTGGCCGCCCTCTGCCTCCCGGGCGAACTGCAGGTGGCTGTGGCCGAAGACCACGATCTCCGCCTGGCTGTTGGCCAGCAGCTGGCGGTCGCCCTCGGTGGGCTCGGGCATGAAGGTCAGGATGTCGCTGCGCGGCGACGCGTGGCACACGCAGGCGCCGTCGATCTCGAGCTGCTCCGGCAGCGCGTACAGCTTGCCCGTGCGCTTGCCCCCGAGCTGGTCCCGGCAGTACTCGATCGACCGGTGCAGGAGCTCGTCGCCGGGTGCGTCCGAGGGGTCCTCGAGCCAGCGCTCGGTGTTGCCCCGGATCCAGTCCGCGTCGAGCTTCTCGAGGCGCTTCACCACGTCCTGCGGGAACGCCCCCGCGAGCGCGTAGTCGCCGCCCAGCACGAACCTATTGGCGCCCGCCGCCCGCGCATCCGCGATCACCGCCTCCAGTGCGGGGAGGTTGCCGTGGATGTCATAGAGCAGCGCGTGCGTGGCGTGCCTACGTGTTGCGTTGGGAGGGATGCCCTTCGCCGGGCCAGGGCGCGAGGACGAGCACGATGCGGGCGTCGGAGGCGGCACGGACCTCGTGGCGCTCCTTCGGGTCCGTCAGGGCGAGGAAGCCGGGCCCGCCCTTGGCCGTTCCGTCCGCGGCCTCGATCTCGACCTCTCCCTCGACCACCAGGATCCACGCGCGCTCGTGCACCTGATGGTCCTGCAGCTCCTCGCCGGCGGGGAGGTTGATCACGATCGTCCTGCCCTCCTCGCCGGTGTGGAGCACCTGCGGCTGGTGCGGCTCCACGTCGATCGAGCGGGTGTCCCAAGTCTGCACGGGCGTCCTCCTGGCTTTCGGGGTCTGGTGGGCCGGTATGTAAGCATCACGGCATGGCCGAGGCGATTCCCGCCACCTCGGGGCTCAGCGGAGACAGCCCGGCATCGGATCTGGAGGTCCGCGGCTCCGAGCTGCTGCTGCGCTACGCGCGGCCCGAGGACGCCGCCGCCCTGTTCCGCCTCGCGTCCGACCGCGAGGTGACGCAGTTCTTCTCGTGGGGCCCGTACACCGACGAGAGCGAGGCGGCCTCCTATATACGGAGCCTGGCGCGCAAGCGCGACGAGGGCGAGCGGCTGGAGTTCCTGATCGAGCACCCGCAGGACGGGGTCATCGGCGTGACCGGCCTGTCGGAGTTCTCGCTGCGCGACCGGCGCGCCGTGGTCGGCACCTGGCACGGGCGGCAGTGGTGGGGGACGGGCGCCAACCGCCAGTCGAAGACCCTGATCCTCGCGCTGGCGTTCGCGGGCCTCGGGCTGGAACGCGTGACGGCGTGGTGCGGCGACGACAACGGCCGCTCGCAGAAGGCTTTGGAGAAGCTCGGCTTCGTGCACGAGGGAGTCCTGCGGCGCTGGCACGTGCACCAAGGCGACCCCAAGGACGTGATCAGCTACTCGATGCTGCGCTCGGAGTGGGAGGCGGGCGAGCTGTCGCGCGAGCCCTTCGAGATCTCGGGAGACATCCCCGCGCAGTTCCTGCCGCTGTAGGCGGACAGCGGCCCTTCCGTCCTGCCAACTTTGCTGATTCCGTCCCACCTGTCGGGACGGAATCAACATCGTCCGCGCGCTACTCGAACGAGCCGTGGCGGCCCTCGCCGCCCGCGAAGCGCGCGGCGCCGCGGGCCGCGACTTCCATCACCGCGCGGCCCTGGCGGTACTCGTGCTCGAGTGCCTCGCGCCACGGCAGCCGTGATCCCTCGAGCATCGCGCGGCGGTCCGCCAGCATCGTCTCCTGGGGGAACGCCGCCAAACGCTCCGCCCACTCCAGGGCGCGCACGACATGCTCCCCGGGCGGGACCACCTCGTTCACGAGGCCGATGCGAAACGCCTCCGCAGCATCCACCGGGCGGCCCGTCAGCGTCAGCTCGAGCGCGCGACCCATGCCGACGACGAGCGGCAGCCGCTGCGTGCCGCCGTCGATCAGCGGCACTCCCCAGCGGCGCTCGAACAGGCCAAACGTCGAGTCCTCCGTCGCGATCCGCACGTCGCACCACAGTGCGATCTCGAACCCGCCCGCCAGGCACCACCCGCCGATCGCCGCGATCGTCGGCTTCGAGGGAGTCACGCGCGTGAACCCCATCGGCCCGTCGGGGTGGTCGATGTCGAGGTCCATCGCCTTCAGGTCGGCGCCCGCGCAGAACGCCTCGCCGGCGCCGTTCAGCACCAGCACGCGCGCGCCGTCGTCCTCCTCGAAGCGCGTGAGGCACTCGCGCAGCAGCGCGGCCGTCTCCGCGTCCACCGCGTTGCGGCGCTCGGGCCGGTCGATCGTGACGAGCGCTGCGGCGCCGCGGCGCTCGTAGTGAACAGGCGTTGACGCCATGGGTTTCGGGAACTTAACGCAGTCTTCACACAACTCTTACGGGATTCGGCCGTTCGGTCTCTAACTTGTCCGTTGAACCGCGATCCGAGGAGAGTCCTAAATGAGCCCACAACCCGACTGGACATTGCCGAACCCCGACGCGGTGCTGGACGCAGGCGAGCCGCCGCTGCCCGACACCGAGTCGCTGCTGTCGGAGCTTGGTGCCGCCTACCCGGTGGTCGCCTATCCCGCCCCGCAGGAAGAAGGCGGCGAGGAGCGCCTCGAAGAGGCCATCTACGCCGGCCTGGTGTTCCCCTAGCCCGCATCCCGTAGCCACCGGGATTTCCGGCTGAGGAAATCCCGATTCACAGCCACCGGGATTTCCGGCAAGGAATCCCGGTCTGGTTACGGAGCGAGCGCGTCGATCGCGGCCGGGAGCTGGTCCGGCGCGCAGATCGGCGTCAGGACCGGCGTGGTTATCCCTCGCGCGACGAACTCGCCGAGGCGCTCCTTCTGCGCGTTCGCGTCCCCGAAGATGAAGATCTCGCGGATCAAGTCCTCGGGCGCGAGCTCGCGCGCCTGTGCGCGATCGCCGGCGTTCCACGCGTCCACCATCGGGTCGATCGCCTCGCCCCAGCCGAGCCAGCGGAAGAACTGCTCGTACACGGGCACGGTCGCGTAGGCCGCGAACATCCAGCGGGCGAGCGGCAGCGCCTCGTCGGCAGGCTGCGGGATGCAGAAGAAGCGGCAGAGCACGTCCGACGCGCCCTCCGGCTTGCCCGCCTCCCGCTCGCCGGCGCGGATCTCCGCCAGCACGGTGTCGACGTTCGACAAGGGTAGGAAGTTGACGAACGTGCCGTCACCGAGCGCGCCGCCGAGCCGCAGCATCCCGCCGCGCAGGGCGGCGATGTAGATCGGCGGGGGAGGGTCGGGGGCAGTCTCGAGCTTGAAGCCACCGGGCCCGCGCTCCCCGGCGAGGACCGCGCGCAGCACCTCGACCGTCTCGCGCACCTTCGTGAGCGGCTTCTCGAAGGGAAACTGGTTCCACCGCTCGACGATCACGTTCGAGGAAGAGCCGATGCCGAGGCAGAAGCGCCCGCCGCTCGCGTCCTGCAGCGCGGCGGCGTGCTGCGCGAGCACCGCCGGGCCGCGCGTGAACGCGTTCACGACCCCCGTGCCGAGCCGCATGTGCTCCGTCCACGCGGCCGCGAGCGCGAGCGGCGTGAACCCGTCCGGCCCGCTGGTCTCGCCGCTCCACAGGTCGTCGTAGCCGACAGCCTCCGCTCCTTCCACCAATGCGCGGTGCTCGCGCAGCGGGACGGACGCGAACGGAAGCGTGAGCGCCCAGCGGGTTCCCGGCCGGGAGTCGTTCACGCCGCCGCTCCGTAGCGGCGCAGCGCTTCCGTGATCGCGCTCGTGCCGAACTCGACGGCATCGACCGGAATGCGCTCGTCGGCTCCGTGCACGCCCGACCAGAAGTTGAAGTCGGCGGGGAGCCTCATCGGTGTGAAGCCGTACGTCTGGATGCCGAGCCGCGCGAAGAACCGCCCGTCGGAGACGCCCGGCATCAGCAGCGGTATGGCGATGGAGCCGGGGTCCGCGTCTTCGAGCACGGAGCCGAGCATCCCGAACAGCGCCAGGTCGGCCTCGGGCGGCCCGGGGTCGTGCTTCACGACCTCGAGCTCGATCTCCGCGCCCAGCAGGCCGTGCAACTCGTCCAGCAGGTCCTGGGGCGCGAGGCCCGGCAGAAGGCGGCCGTCGAGCATCACCTCCACCCGGCCGGGGATCACGTTGAACTTGTCGGACCCGCGCAGCCCGGTCGCGCTGACGGTGTTGTGCAGGATCGGGTCGAGCACGCGCGCGCGGTCCCCCATCCGATCGAGCACGCGGTCGGTCAGGCGCGGATTCAGCAGGAGCCGCAGCAACGCGCCCTGCACGCCGCCCAGCCCGGCGGCCATCGCCTCCACCATCAGGCGCGGCACAGGCGTCACGTGAACGGGCAGCCGGCTGCGGTCCAGCCGCCGCAGCACCCGGGCGAGCCGCGCCATCGCACCGCCGCGCACCGGGAGCGAGCCGTGTCCCGGCGCACCGCTGATCGTCATGCGCACGGTGCACACCTGCTTCTCCAAGACCTGGATCGGATAGAAGCGCCGGCCGCCGGCGTGCATCGTGAAGCCGCCGAACTCCCCGATCGCGTGTCGCACTCCGTCGAACAGCTCGGAGTGCTCGCGGACGAGCCAGTCCGCGCCGTACGGGCTCATGTTCTCCTCATCGGCGAGCGCGCAGAAGATCACGTCGCCGGCCGGCTCGAGGCCCTCGGCCCGCGCGCGCAGGACGGCAGCGAGCATCATCGTGACGCCGCCCTTCATGTCGATCGCGCCGCGCCCCCAGATGTAGCCGTCGTGCACGTCTGCGGCGAACGGCGGCCGGCTCCAGTCCTGTCCCGCGGTGGTGACCACGTCCACATGCCCCTGGAGCAGGAGTGGCGGCGCGGCGCCGCGGCCGGGCAGCCGGGCGATCAGGTTGGGTCGCTCCGCGTCGCGGGAGCGGATCGTGCTCTCGATGCCCGCGTCGGCGAGCAGGCCCTCGATGTGGGCGATGCAGGCCCGCTCGTTGCCGGGCGGGTTGGTCGTGTCGAAGCGGATCAGGTCACGCAGGAGCTCCGCGGGCCGGGTCCAGATCTCCGCGCCGGCGGAGGTCGTGCTCATGCGGGGGCGCGGTCGGCCGCCACCTGCATCAAGTACTCCGAGATGCCCGTGCCGCGGTGGCCCTCCCACTCGTATTCGGTGAGCCCCTCGTTCACGTGCGTGAGGCGCCCGTCGCGGCGCTGGCGCAGCGGCGCCACCTCGACGGCGCGGCCGCGCAGCGTCGTGGTGCGCCCGCGGGTGTCCGTGGCGCGTGCCTCGAAGGTGCGCTGGCAGCCCAGCTCGCTGTCGAGCTCCGAAGTGGTCTCGCAGGAAGCGATCGGCGCGATCTCGCCGTCGCGCATCATGAACCCGCCCGCGGTCTCGCCCCCGTCCGCGGTGCCGACGTTGTTCAGCATCACGAAGTTGTCGGGGTTCACCACCATGCCGAACCAGCGCCACCACGGCACGCGCTGCCAGTCGCGCACGCCCCACGAGTGGTCTCGCATGCCGCGTCCGGCAAGGCCGTGCCGGCGCCCGTCGACCTCGATCACCCCCGCGACCGACCCGGGCTGCTCGAAGTGATCGCTGGCGACGCCGGCGGTGAGGCCGGAGGCGAACACCAGCGGCTCTCCCCAGGCCGTGAAGCGCAGCGACCCGGACACCTCGACGTCGCGGTAGGCGTCCCTTGCGGTGGCGATGTGCTCCGCGCGCTCGAACAGGCGCCCGGTCCCCTCCAACCGCAGCTCCCACAGCACGAGCGGGAGCTTGCACTCGAACGCGACGGGCCCGGCCGCGATCGCCGCGTCATCGGCGCCGGCGCGCGCGAAGCTGAGCAGGAACCCCTGGCCGGGCAGCCAGATGCCGAGCGCTCCCTCGGTCACGCGCTCGTTCGGCCGGCGGCCGATGCGCGAGTAGAACGCGAGGCCCTGGCCGTCGCCGCCGCCGAAGTAGAACGAGTCCGACCACTGCTCCTCCGCGCCCGCGGGCTGCCATCCCTCGTGTGCGGCGGTGATCGGCGCGGTCGTCACGGGCGCAGCCTAACCGCCCGCGCGAGGCCGCTACTTGCGGGTCTTGCGCTTGTCCAGCAGGTGCTGCGCGACGCTCAGCGTGGTCACGAGCAGGGTGAACCCGACGATCAGGAGGAAGCCGGCGTTCGTGATGACCTTGTCGTCGGTCTTCCCGTACAGCCCCTCGCCGCCCTTGGCCGCCATCGCGGGGGCTGCCGCGAGGGCGAAAGTGACCAGCAGGGCGGAAATCGCGGCCAGGGAGGCTCGGAAGCGCATCGGGCCAGACTTTACCGGAGCGTTGCGGACGCCCGGGCGCGCCGTCCCCGCCCGCAGCAACGCGAGGTGAGAGCGTTTCGGGTCGTACAGCAACCCCAGACGCTCTCACCCGCACGGCGGTCGCCCGTTAACCACCCGTTCACATCGCGGTCACGGGATTTCAACTTTCCGCAATTTGCGCACGGCGATACTGACTGCGATGCCGAATCAGCAGAACACGAGCCCTGGGGTTGGCGCCATCCGTTCCCAGGGCTCGTTCACTGCTCTCGAGAGCCGGCTCGGGTTGAACATCCCGTACGAGTGGTGGCCCGCGGCCGCCACGCTGAAGGCACTCGAGGCAGCAGGCTTCGGCTGGGTCCAGGTTGCCGCACCGCCCGTCGGGATGCTCGCGGACCCGCGCCACGGCGTGCGCCACGCAGCGGCGCTGCGCAAGGCGCTCGAGGTGACGTCGCTCAAGGTCGTCGTACACGGCCCCACGAACCTCCAGCTGGGGAACGTGCTCCACGATCGCGCGTTCGAGAGCCTGCTCGAGTATTCCCACCACGTCGGCGCGACACATGTCGTCTACCACGCGCTCGACTTCGCCCGGCGCGGCACCGGCTCCAGCGACGAGGAGCGCGCGCTGCAGCGGCTCGCCGGCGCGGTGGAGGCCCTCGAGCTGACAATCTGCCTGGAGAACCTGTGCCCCACGTACCCGGGGCGCTCGAACGTGTGCCACGACCCGCTGTCGGTGCGCGACCTCGTGCGCCGGCTGGACACCCCGGCGTTCGGAATGCTCCTCGACGTCGGCCACGCCAACGTGGTCGCCGGCTACATGGGAGTCGAGACCGCGGCGCTGATCGAGCCGGTCCTCGAGCACGTGCAGCTGTTCCACGTGCACGACAACCTCGGCGCCCGCCTGAGCGGCGAGGGCGGGCCGATGATCGACCCGCTGCAGCTCGACCTCCACCTACCCCCGGGCGGCGGCAACGTCCCCTGGGACCAGATCCGCGTGGCCCTCATGGACCACCACGCACCGCTGATGATGGAGATACACCCCGCCCACCGATCCGCTCCCAGCGGGCTGTGGGCGGCGGCCACTTCGGTCATCGGCGGAATCGCAACGCAGGCCGTCCAACCAGCGCTCAGCGCGCCGGCTCCCGTCGCGGGGGCCGCATCAGTTTCCCGGGACGGCCACCGATCGGCGCCTCGAACAGGCGCCGAAGCAGCTTAGTTTCCCCCCAATCTGATCTGACGCCCTATATAGGCTGACCGGTTCATGACCGAGCTCCAGGCGCTGCTGCTGGGCGTCGTGCAGGGGCTGACCGAGTTCCTGCCGATCTCATCGTCCGGGCACCTGATCCTGGTGCCCTGGGTGCTCGACTTCCACTATCTGGAGCAGAACCCCGAGTTCAACAAGGCCTTCGACGTCGCGCTGCACTCCGGCACCCTGGTCGCGGTCCTGGCCTACTTCCGCCACGACCTGACCAGGTACGCGCTGGGGGTGGTGCGCAGCGTGCGGCGGCGCAGCGTGGAGAGCACCGACGAGCGCCTCGGCTGGTTGATCGTGATCGCCACCGTGCCCGCGGCGGTGATCGGGGCAGTCGCAGAGAGCCGCATCGAGAAAAACCTCGGGCAGCCGTGGCAGATCGCGATCCTGCTGGCCGTGTTCGCGATGCTGCTCTACCTGGCGGACCGCCTCCCGGAGCGGCGCGACATCGACGGGCTCGGCTGGCGGGACGCCGCGCTGGTCGGGATCGCCCAGGCGGTCTCGCTTGCTCCGGGCACGTCGCGGTCGGGGATCACGATCACGGCGGGCCGCGCCCTCGGCCTGACGCGCGCCGCCGCCGCCCGGTTCTCGTTCCTGTTGCTCGCGCCGATCACGTTCGGGGCGGTGGTGTACGAAGGGATCGACCTCGCGTTCACCGGAGTGCCGCCGGACACCTTCGGGCCGTTCGTGGTCGGCATCGTGTCGGCAGGGGTCTCCGGGTTCGCGGCGATCTGGGGCATGCTGCGCTACCTCCAGACCCACAGCTACGACATCTTCGTGTGGTACCGCCTGATCACGGCGGGGGTGATCATGCTCTTGATCGCGTCGGGGCTGGAACCGGCGACCTTCGACTAGGAAACCCAGCGGCCGGATCATCGCTGCGCGGCCGTTAACAGGATTTTCCCAAGGCTGTCACCAGACTTTCACCGGGGCATCGAGCCGTCGCCGTACTTTGCCTGCACGTGAACGCATCGGGCACTCAGCCGGCAAGGGCCGCTGCAAGGAACGTGGCGCTCCGGACAGCCAACCTGGAAGTTCGACCGAGCGAATACCAGGTACTTGCGGATGGCAGGCGGGTCGGGCTCACCGTGCGAGAGTTCCAGACCTTCCTCGTGCTTGCGCAGCGTCCCGACCGTGTGGTCACGCGGCCCGAGATCTACGCGCTCGTCTGGGGCGGCCAGATGACGTACCGTGATCGCTCGGTGGACGTGTTCGTGCGAAAGGTGCGGCGCAAGCTGCAGGCGGCGGCGCCCCGCTGGGATTACATCCACACACACTTCGGCGTCGGGTACAGGTTCTCCCCGGAGCGCGTTACGAGCCGCCAGCAGGACCTCCCAGGAAGGGCGCCCGCCGGCCCGCGAAGCGGCGAGCCGCTACCCTAGCCGCGGGGTCGGTGTGCGGGCCCGTCGCCCGCAGAGGGCGCGCCACCCGAAGAACTTCAAGACGGTGGAGGCTCTGCTTTGAATGCGGTCAGGAACGTCGGCGCGCCGGACGTCACCGCTCGGAAACCCGCGGTCGGCGACACCTACCTCAACCGCGAGCTGTCGACGATCGACTTCAACGCGCGGGTCCTCGCGCTGTCCGAGGACGCCCAGACCCCGCTGCTCGAGCGCGCGAAGTTCCTTGCCATCTTCGCCAGCAACCTGGACGAGTTCTTCCAGGTCCGCGTCGCCGGACTGAAGCAGCAGGCGGCGGCCGGCGTCCGCACGCCCTCGTCCGACGGCCTCACTCCGCGCGAGCAGCTCTCGGCCATCTCGGCCAAGGTGGTGCCGCTGGCCGAGCGCCATTCGCGCCTCTTCAGCGAGGACGTGATGCCGGCGCTGAGGGAGGCCGGCGTCAAGGTGCTGCGGTGGGCCGAGCTCGACGAGCCCCAGCGAGACGAGCTGAACAAGCTCTTCCGCGAGAAGATCTTCCAGGTCCTGACGCCGCTGGCGGTCGACTCCGGGCGCCCGTTCCCGTACATCTCGAACCTGTCGCTCAACCTCGCCGTGCTGGTGCGCGACTCGGGTGCCGGCCGCATGCACTTCGCGCGCATCAAGGTGCCGCCGATCCTGCCCCGCTTCGTGTCGTTCGCGGAGGATCGCTACTTCACGCCGCTGGAGGAGGTGATCGCGGCCAACCTGGATCAGCTGTTCCCGGGCATGGAGGTGGTCGAGCACCACACCTTCCGCGTCACGCGCAACGCGGACCTCGAGATCGACGACGGCGCCGACGATCTGCTGGAGGCGCTGGAGGAGCAGCTCGCGCAGCGCCGGGCGCGGCCGGCGGTGCGGCTGGAGGTCGAGCAGACGATCCCGCAGCACGTGCTCGAGCTGCTGATGAGCGAGCTCGAGGTCGGGGACGAAGACGTCTACATGCTGCCCGCGCCACTCGACCTGTCCGGCCTCTGGGGCCTGCACGCGATCGACCGGCCCGATCTCAAGGACGAGCCGTACTTCCCGGTCACGCACCCTGACCTCTCGCTGGCCGAGGAGGATGTCTCCATCTTCGAGGTGCTCGGCGACCGGGACGTGCTCGTGCACCACCCGTACGAGTCGTTCACGACCAGCGTGCAGCGCTTCATCGAGGAGGCGGCCGTGGACCCCGACGTGCTCGCGATCAAGCAGACGCTCTACCGCACTGCGGGCAGCCCGATCGTGAATGCGCTGATCGAGGCCGCCGAGCGGGGGAAGCAGGTCGTGGTCCTGATCGAGATCAAGGCCCGCTTCGACGAGAGCGCCAACATCGCCTGGGCGCGCACGCTGGAAAAGGCAGGGTGCCACGTCGTGTACGGGCTGGCGGGACTGAAGACTCACTGCAAGCTGTGCCTGGTCGTGCGCGACGAGGGCGGCCACCTGAAGCAGTACGTGCACGTGGGCACCGGCAACTACAACCCGATGACCGCGCGCATCTACGAGGACATGGGCCTGTTCACCGCCGATCCCGAGCTGGCGGCCGAGGTCGGGCACCTGTTCAACTACATCACCGGCTTCTCCCGCGACAAGAAGTACCGCTGCATGATCGTTGCCCCGCACGGCATGCGGGACCGCATGTTGGCGATGATCGAACGGGAGGCCGCGCTCACGACGCCCGACCGGCCGGGCCGGATCATCATGAAGATGAACGCCCTGTCCGATGATGGAATTGTGAACGCGCTCTACAACGCCTCGGAGCAGGGCGTGAAGGTCGACCTGATCGTCCGCAGCATTTGCACCCTGCGGCCGGGGGTGAAGGGCCTCAGCAAGAACATCTCGGTCCGCTCCATTCTCGGCCGGTTCCTGGAGCACTCCCGCATCTTCTACTTCGAGAACGGCGGCGACGAGCAGATCTACATCGGCAGCGCCGACATGATGCCGCGCAACCTCGACTGGCGCGTGGAGGCATTGGCAGTCGTGAAGGCGCCCGAGCTGCGCGAGCAGCTGAAGCTCGTGCTCGACCTGGCGCTGTCCGACAACTTCTCGGCCTGGACGCTCGACCGCAGCGGCAAGTGGCAGAAGGTGCGGCCGGGCGAGGGCGAAGTGCAGCTCAACTTCCAGGAGCAGCTGATGAGGCACCCCACCGGAGATGCTTGAGCAAGAGCTGAAGCTGTCCGTCGACGGTTCGTTCGTCCCGGCGGTTCCCCCGGCGGGCTCGGACGTCGGCGCGATCGAGGAGCTGCCCGCGCTGGACCTCCGCGCCACCTACTACGACACGCCGGACCTGAGGCTCGCGCGGCACGGCGTGACGCTGCGCAACCGCACCGGCGACACCGAGGACTCAGGATGGCTGGTGAAGCTCCCAGTGGGCGACGGCATCGCGGACGGCCGGGACGAGGTGTCCTTCCCGGGCGGGGGGCGCACGGTGCCTCCCGCGGCCGCCGACCTCGTGACCGCGTTCGTGCGCTCCGCGAGCCTCACGCCGGTCGCCCGCCTGCGCACGCGCCGCCGGCGGTGGCGGCTGCAGGGCCCGGACGGCGCCGAGCTGGCGGAGATGGTCGACGACCGCGTCTCCGTGCTGCAGCGGGGCCGGGTCGCGGACCGCTTTCGCGAGATCGAGATCGAGGGGCGCGGGATCGACCGCGACGCGCTGGAGCGGATCGCCGGCATCGTGGCCCGGCACGGGGTCGCGCCCGCGGAGCAGATCCCGAAGCTGGTGCGGGCACTCGGCCGGCGCGCCAACGCTCCGCCCGACGTGGTCGTGCCGGCGCGGATGCGGCCGCGCGATCCGGCGGCGGTCGCGGTGCGGGCCGCGATCGCGAGAGGCGTCCGGCGGATCATGCTGAACGACGCGCGGACCCGGCTGGGCGAAGTGGAGCCGTTGCACCAGATGCGTGTCGGCACGCGCCGGCTGCGCAGCGACCTGCGCACGTTTCGCGACCTGCTCGACCCGGAGTGGGTACGAACGACGCGCGCCGAGCTGAAGTGGCTGGGCGCCGCGCTCGGCGACGTCCGCGACCTCGACGTGATGCAGGAGCGGCTGCGGACCGCCGGGAAAGACCTGGAGCCCCATCTGGAGGCCCTGTTCTCCGAGCTGGGCGAGCGGCACGAGGTGGCGCGCGAGCGGCTGATGGGCCCGCTGCGCGGGCG
>Ga0075420_100002252_pt1 | contig 16670 bp, 15 predicted proteins | sample SoiMetdeltSBSDD4_FD_75296 | JGI IMG/M metagenome (GOLD analysis project Ga0075420, IMG submission 75296) | Bulk soil microbial communities from a Populus tree surrounding site in Tennessee, USA - Soil MetaG P. deltoides SBSDD4 | ecosystem: Environmental > Terrestrial > Soil > Tree plantation... | reverse complement strand
GGCGAACATCGTGCGCGGGGTGACTGGGAGTCTTCGCATCGGGGCGAGCGCGGTAGGGGGAGATGTCCGGAGAGCCAGCGACTCTATAGCATTGCGCCAGCGGACACGAAGTGCCAGAGACCTGGTCAGGCTCCCTCGCCGATGCCCTGCTCACACTCTACACTTCCCCGGCAGCAGGCTTGACGAGGGCAGTCGCAGTGGCAGCACAGACCGGGCGGGGCACACCCCTCGCCGAGACCCGTGTCCGCACCGATCTCCAGACCGAGTCGTGGCGGCTGCTTCGCGCCGAGTGGGCGGGAGGCTCGGACGCGCAGTCGGAATACGAAGCGTGGGAACGCTGCCGGACGCGAGTCCGTCCCCAGATGGTCCGCTGGCTGGACCGCTTTCTCAGCGGCGGCATCGGTCTGGAGCAGTTCCGCGCGACTTTCGACCGGCGGACACGGACGGATTGGGATGCGTTCGCGCTCAAGGGTGCGTCTGGCGCCATGTTCCTGAACACGCTGGTCAAACGCGCCGAGCATCCGGTGACGCTCGCGCGTCGGTTGCGCGCGGGACTCCGCGCGCCTGAAACCGTCGACGTCGCTACGGCGCGACTCGCCGAGCTCGTTGCCGCCGTTGCGCCTCCGGCGTTACCGCTTGGCGATACCACGGGCTCCCACGCATCGCCCGTCGGGCAGCCGGTTCACGCGACATTCTTCGCCACCGCGTGCTGGCACCTTCAGGACCCCGACCGTTGGCCGACATTCCAGCCCTCGTCGCGGCGCGTGCTGCACGCGGAGGAAGAGCTCTTCACGCCGACCGGCGACCCGGTACGCGACTATCTCCTGTTCCGCGACGTGTTTCTTTCGCTCGCCGCCGGGCTGTCGCTCACCGTCTGGCAGCTCGAGCACCTCTGTTGGTGGCATGCGACCCGAACGCCCGAGCGAGCGCACGACCTGATCGTGTATGACGAGGACGCGCCGCGGCGAACACGGCCGCATGCTCGCGCGGGGTCGGGTGCGAATCGCGCGTCGCCGAACCTAACGTCCAGACCGCCCGCGAGCCGCGCACAGGTGCACGAGACGCCGCCGCCGTACGTGCCGTTCACGGAGCCCCCGCCGCTCGACCACACGCACCTGCAGTGGGTGCTCGGGAAGCTCGGTCGCCAGCTCGGCTGCCAGGTGTGGATCGCGGCCAACGACTGGCGCCGCCGCTGGGGCGACGAGGCGCTCGGTACCCTGAGCATCCCGCGTCTCCCGCCACTCGGCATGTCGCCCGACTCGCAGCGACTCATCGCGCTGATCGACGTCGTCTGGTTGACGGGGGTCAATCACGTGGCGGCGGCGTTCGAGGTCGAGCACACGACGTCGGTGCATTCGGGGCTGCTGCGCATGGCAGACCTCGCGGCGCTCTCCCCGAACCTGAGCTTCCCGCTCTATGTCGTCGCGCCGAGTGCGCGACTCTCCAAGGTCCGACGCGAGCTGGCGCGGCCGACGTTCCGCGCGCTCGAGCTCGATCGCCGGTGCAGTTACTTCTCGAGCGAGGCGTTGCTGCGATCGCTGCCGAGCCTAACGCGGTGGGCGACGGGTCCGGAGGCGATCCATAAACTTGCCGAGCTCGCGATCGCCGAAGACCGATGACTATCTGGGCTCTCTATCGGGAGAGTTGCTGAAAGCCCTGACCGCAGAGGACGCGAAGGAAACGCAGAGGGCCCCCGGCAAGCTCAGGTCATTGGCGCGGGAGCCGAAACGACTGCGACGCAGAATGCGCGGCAACTGCGAAGCGCAGAATACGCTGATGGGACGCCACTACAAACAGGTCGACCTTCGCTGCGGCGAAAGGTATTGGCGATTGAGAGGAACAGCATTCCTGGAGAGTAGTATCCCGTGGCCGCTCCCATCACCAATCACGAGACTATCGCCCGGCCGCAGCCGAACCGCACCTGACTCGAACGCTTGTTCTCTGCGTTGTCCCTCTGCGACCTCCGCGGTTAAGGCTGTCAAGCAACCATAACGGTAGAGGGCGCCGTCAACCGTCGAAGATCGCGGCCAACGCCTGGGCTCTCGGAAGGTCATCGAGCACGTCCGTCGAATCGGCGAACTGGTCGACCGCCCCGACATACGGCGGAAATGCCCGAACCGTCGGTGATTCGATCGCGGCGTAGATCGCCTCCGCGAACCGCATCGCGTGCGGCACCTGATACGGGCGCTCGAAGAACGGCGCGAGCCGCGGCTCGATCGGCGCGGTGATACCGATCGCGTTATGCATCTCGCCGACGCACAGGTACGCCCGGCCGAGCGACGCCTCGCGGGACGTCCAGTCGGGCGTACTCATCACGTCGTGAAAGATCGGCGTGAGCGGTGCCGCGCTCGGGAGCCGCGCGAAGGCCGTCCCGAACCACTTGAAGTACGGCGAGTACTCGCCCTCCATGAGGAAACAGAGCCGCATGATCTCCACGATCAGGCGCGTCGCGACGATGCGGGAGCCCAACTCGTCGCCCACGTCCCCGCACCGCCCCACCCACGGCTCCTCCTGATCGATGCGCCGCCACTGGTTGGCGAGCCGATACAGCCACACGTCGCGCGGATACCAGTGCAGTCGCCCCCGCACCGCGGCGAGTCCTACATCGTCGTGAAAAACGCGACCCGCCCGCACCGTCCGAAGTCGCTGCGACGGGATCGTCAGCCAGGCGCGCTCGTCGAGCGGCTGCGTGGCGTCGACGCCGAGGTAGTCCACCGTGAATCGCGCGATCGTGGTGACGTCGACGCCGTGTGTGATCGGTCGCCGGTCAGTGTAGGCGAGAAAACCGCCGTCAACCGACGGCTGGTCGAAGTGTGTTGGATACCCATCGACGGTGAGCGGCAGCTCGGCGCCGAGCGTCTCCATGATCGCCTCACCCTGCTGCGCGAGGTCGTCTTCGCCCAGAAAGAGCGTCGTCTTCGGGCCCCAGTGATGGTCACGCGACTGCGCGGTATCGAAGCCCATCACGTCCGACCCGCGCCCAAGCCGAGCGGCGGCGTAGCGAAGAGCGGGGAAGCGTTCGCGGAGGATCGGCTCGACGGCCGTACGATAGAAGCGCTCCGATAACGTCAACCCCGGCATGAACGGCGGCAGGGGGTCGTCACTCATCGTCAGGCTGCTCAGGAGATCGGCGCCTTCCCGAGAAGTCGCAGGAACGCCTCGAGCAGCAGAACGATCGGCGGTACCACGGTCAACCCACCGGCGACGAGTCGCACCGGCCGAACCCACCGCGCGCGGGACGGGTTGTCCGCGGCCGACTCGGCCAACCAACGATCGGCGAGTCCCCACGCTCCGAACGCCGCGAGCGCGAGCGACCACCCTGCCGTTCTCCACCAGCCGCGCGCCGCGACGTCGATCGCAACGGGCAACGCGAGCTGAAACAGCTGATAGAGTCGTCGCGGAACGGCCGTCCGCACGAACCGGGTCGCCAGCGTGCCGAGCGTCGGCTCGGACACCGCATCGTACACGGCCTCATGCTTACGGAGAACGCCCGCCATCGATCCCTCGCCGAGGTGCTACGCGGTACGGTACGTAGCAGAGCGGGTTGCGTCCAGCGAGCGCATCAGTCGCGACGCTGCGCAGACAGAGCGCGCGCCAGGTTGCCTCGCTTTTCTACCTTCACCTGCTCGAGGCCGAGCCAGCGCGCCATGGCCAGAAGCTCCGACGCGAGTGCAGGAGCAACGTCGTCTGCGCGCGCATGCCCTTCGACGTACGCCCCGAGCACGAGCAGTCGCCCGGTTGAGCGATCGGCCTTGAGATCCACGCGCGCAACCAGTCGGTCGCCGAGAAGGAAAGGAAGCACATAGTAGCCGAACTTCCGTTTCTCCTTCGGGACGTAGATCTCGATTCGGTAGTCGAACGCGAACAGTCGCTCCGCACGTGGTCGGTACCACACGACAGGATCGAACGGAGAGAGCAGCGCGGCCGCAGCGATCGCGCGCGGTTGTCGTGCCGCGGGATGCAGGTATGCCGGGTCTCGCCATCCTTCGACCCGGACCGCGCGCAGCTCACCCGCGCTCGCCAGCTCGAGCACGCGCTGCTTCGCGTCACGCGGAGCCATCCGATAGTAATCCGCGATGTCTCCGGCCGTCGCCACGCCCAACGCGCTCGCCGAGAGCCGAACGAGCTCGCGTTGCGCATCTTCGCGAGACATCGTGCGTGCCGTATGCTCGGCCGGGACGACCCGCTCTGCCAGATCGTACGCGCGCGCGAAACCGGCGGCGCGCCGCTCGGCGATGGCGATCGTGCCCCGCGCGAAATGGCCCTCGAGCGTGGCCTTCGCCAGCGTCCATCCCCACCATCCACCGCCGCGCGCCTGCGTACCATCCGGCTCGGCCACGTCGCCAGCGACGAGCGGACCGCGGGCGCGGACGTCGTCGAGCACCCGCGCCGCGTAGTCGCCGTGTGCACTCATGAACTGCGCGAGCGCACGCCATCGCCGCTCATGCGGACCAAGGTGATGGCGGATGAGCGGCCAGTGCTCGACGGGAAGGATCGACGCCTCGTGCGCCCACTGTTCGGTAAACTCGCGCTTTCTATACACGAGGTCATCGAGCCGGCTCCGGTCGTACGGCCCGAGTCGAGAGAACGGGACCTGATAGTGAGCCGGTACGAGCACGCTGACCGAATCGATCTGCACGAGTCCGATCTGGCGGATGACGCGCCGCAGGTGCGCGGCGTTTACGGCGCCGGTCGGTCGGGGGCGATCGAACCCCTGTGCCGCGAGCGCGATCATCCGAGCCTCGGCGAGCGACAGCGAGTCACGCGCTGCGCGCTTTACCATCAGCGATGCCGGAACCGCCAGGTGGCATGCAGGCAGAACGCGAGGAGCAACGCTGCCGACGCGAGACACACCAGCTGAGCCGCCCACCGGTTCACGATCGGCAGCTGCGGCGTGACGGCGTAGTAGCCTGCGCCGAAGATGAAGACCACTCCCACGAGCAGCCCGCCGACCAGCGCGCCACCGATGTTGCGGAGGTACGGCCACACGCCGTTCGCCGGTCCGGCCGCCGTCCAGAAGAATCCGGCAATGGTCGTCGCGCCGGCGAGCACGAAGGCCGATAGCGCGCCGATGGCCAACGCCGTCTCCATCGCGAGCACGGTTTCGTTAGGCGTCGCCCGCGCGAGCGCGACGGTCATCACGACGAACGGCACGAGCGCGAGCCAGAGGAGCGCGTACCAGAGCACCCACCAGCCGGACCCAACGAGGTAACTCATGGCGGCGAGGCGGTCCGGTGCCGGTCGACCCACCAGCCCAACAGCGGGAACAGCCATCCGGCCAACGACCCCCACGCGACCGCTGTCACATCGGGCGGCGGGGGTCCATACGCGTTCGCGAAATAGAGGGCGACGAGAAACGCGACGAGCGCCCAGAACGCATACCGACCGGTTCGGTCGACTGGCCGCGTCGTGATGGCGTAGACCATCACGCCGGCCGCGAACACGATCGCCTCGACCACCATTGTCCCGCCGAACGAGCGCCAGAGTCCAAGTCCGACGACCGGCCCGCCGGGGTAGATGGGCAGGTCGGGAACGTGCGTGATCAGATCGAGCACCCAATGGCTGAGCACGAGCACCCCGACGACCACGCCTTCGCGGCGATTGCCGCGCAGCACCACGTAGAGAGTGCCGAGCAACGCGGCCCACACCACGCCAGTGACGAGACTGTGCGTCCAGGGGTACCACTCGAACGAGAGCCGCAAGAACGGATTCTCGTTCGGAACGATCCCGACGCGCTCGATTCCGGCGAGGAGCATGACCGGCCAGATGAGATCGACGAGCTGCGCCGCGAGGATGAGGATGCCGAGCGAGACTCGGGGTGCTGCCCGCTTGGTGGCAAGTGCCAGCCCGTAGTGGCCGACGAACACGCGGTGCCTAACGACGCGAGAGTGACGGGCGAGCGGGGAGCCCACGACGCCCCACCGCAACGGCGTCGGTTCCGCCGGCGGTGCGCTCGAACCCGTGGTGCATGACGCCACTCCTCATGCAGCAATCTCCGTGAAGCGTAGTGGGGCGAGAAGCTACGCCGGAGTGACGAGTCGCGACAGGCGATGCCTTCGGATCAAAGCCCAGGGCACCGGGTACCACTGGCGCTCGAACGGCGCCCCCATCACCGTGCCTTGCATGCGTCTCCTCCAGGTCGTCGCGCTCGTCTTCGCCGGCACCTCCGTCTCGAGTGCGATCTCGAGCGCCGTCGCACAACAGCCGGCGACGGGGTCGCTCACCGGAACGGTGAGTACCGCAGGCACGGGCGGGCCGGTGCGTGCGGAAGTGACCATCGACCGTCCGCGTCGCGCGGCTCGGACCGACTCGACCGGTCGTTTCTTCGTTGGGCAAGTCACTCCGGGGCGCGTGCGTCTTCGCGTGACCGCGTTCGGACACGCGCCGGCGGACACATTGATCGAGGTGCGCTCCGGCGAGGTAACCAGCATCAGGCTGCAGCTGCGAGTGGTGCCGCAGTCGCTCGCACCAGTCGTCAGTATCGCGAAGCATCCCGACCGCATTCGGTTCGAGGAGCAGGTGACGCCGAGCGTCGTGACGATCACCGGATCCGAGGCGCGACGCGTGCCGGCAATCGGGGAGACCGACATCCTGCGGTCCGTCGCATTATTGCCCGGCGTCGTGGCGCGGAACGACTTCTCCGCCGGATTCAACGTCCGCGGCGGCGAGGCCGATCAGAACCTCGTGCTCCTCGACGGCATCCCGATCTACAACCCGTTCCACCTCGGCGGCCTGTTCGGGACGTTCATCGACAAGGCCGTCAGCGGGGTGGACGTGCTCACCGGCGCGTTCCCCGCTCGTTATGGCGGGCGGCTTTCGAGTGTGCTCGACGTCAGGAGCCTCGAGGAGCATCGCGGCGGCGCGCACGGGGCGGCGGAGGTGTCGCTCCTGTCGTCGTCGCTGTTCGCTGGCGGAACCGTCGGCCGCGGCAAACTGTCGTGGAATCTGGCGGCGCGACGCACGTACGCCGACAAGGTCGTCGAGTGGATCCGCGGGAACAACGACTTCCCGTATCACTTCCAGGACGCGAACTTCCGCGCCCGACTCGCCCTGCCTAACGGCGGCACGCTCGGCCTGACGACGTATGCGGGGAAAGACCTGCTCTACTACCAGGACGATCCTGACCCGGTGGGCACGTTTCCTGGGGCGCCGTTCCCGGGCGAGCTCGAGGACGACGACGAGTCGGTGACGTTCGACTGGGGAAACCGGGTTGCCGGATTGACGCTGGACCAGCCGCTCAGCCCTCGCACCCGGCTGTCGCAGCGGATCGCGTTCAGTCGGTTCTCCACGAACTTCCGGCTCGTGCGCGATACCACGCAGCTGCTGCAGAGCGTGAACGAGCTCCAGCTCGGCGGCTCGATCACGCACGAGCGGGGTGCACATTCGATCGGCGTTGGCTACGAGGCGGCGTGGTACCGCACGGCATATCGCGAACGGTTCTCCCTGTTCGGGAACGATGAGGACGACGACCTCGAGTTCCCCGATCCGCTCGCGACGGACGGTGACACCACGATGCGGCAGCGCCCGGCGCTCGCGGCCGCCTACGCCGAAGATAGCTGGAAGCCGAACGACAGGTGGATCGTGCGTGCCGGCATCCGCGGCGAATTCGTATCGCGGGCGGACTGGTTAGGCATCTCGCCGCGGGTGTCGGTGAAATACTTCGTCACGCCGCGTCTCGCGCTCACCGCGGCGGGCGGGCGGTATGCACAGTGGATGCGGGCGGTGCGCAACGAAGACCTCCCCCTTCGCGTGTTCGACCTGTGGCTCGCGAGCGATGAAACGGTTCCGGTCTCGACCTCGAACCACCTCGTGCTCGGCGCCGAGCGATGGTTGTCCGACACTCGCTTCCTTCGCGTGGAAGGCTATGGCAAGACGTACGATCGGCTCGCCGAGCCGGCGAGCACGGTCGATCCGCGCATCCGGCCATCGCTGCTGCGCTTCTACGACGGCCGCTCCTACGGACTCGACGTCTATCTCCGCCAGCTCGAGCGCAATGGCGTGAGCGGCTGGATCGCGTACACGTATGGCGTGACGACCCGCACCCGCAACCAGGAATCGTACTGGCCCGGACACGACCGACGACATAACGCGAACGTGGTGCTCGGCTACGCGAAGCCGGAAAGTCGCTGGTCGTACGGCGCGCACCTCGGTGTCGCGTCCGGGACGCCATATACGGGATGGTCAGGCGTCATGAACCGGTACTCCTACGACCCGATCCGGAACCAGTGGGGCGGCCCGCGCAGCGGCGGGGATGAGGAAGTGCGTGGCGAACGGAACGGCGAGCGATTCCCGCTGTATTGGCGACTCGACCTCAGCGCGGAACGGCGCTTCGACATCGGCGGGGCGACGCTCAAGCCGTACTTCAACCTGATCAACGTGTTCAACCGCAAGAACGTGTTTCTCTACACGCCGGATACCATCGGCGACGAGGCAGTCATCAGGGGCGTGTCGCAGCTGCCGCTGCTGCCATCGTTCGGGTTGAGGATGGATTGGTGAGCGCAATGTCCCGAACTCGACGCCGCGTCGCGGCCACTCTCGCAGGCGTCGTCTTCCTGACCGCCGGCTGCGAGCTCAACGAGACGATCGCCCCCGACCTCGAGCCGCGCGTGGTCGTTCACGCCGTGCTCAACCCGGGGAACGCGCAGCAGATCGTCATCGTCGAGCGAACGCTCCGGTCGATCCGGATCACGTCGCAGGAGCCAACCCGCGATCCCGTTCCTGACGCGCGTGTCGTCGTCTACGGGCCGGACGAAGACGATTCGACGGTCGCGATCCCCGACCCGGTCAACGGCGGCATCTACCGCATCCAGTCCGTCACAATTCGTGACGGAGTCCCTGGCTCGTCGCCGCCTAACGTGCTGACGCTCCGACCCGGTCGGCGCTACCGGTTGCGCGTCGAGACGTCGATCGGCGTCGTGACCGGGGAAACGATCATCCCGGTCGTTCGCCACTTCGACCTCGCTCGCCGGACGTTCAACGTCGATCGCGATACGCTGCGCCTCTCCCAGCTGGCCGACGAGACCGCGGGCTACATGCTGCGCCACGAAACGAACACCGGCGCTCGCGATCGCTTCGTTACGACGCTCGACGATCCGCTGCTCCTTCCGCTTGCGCAGGCCGGCGCCGCTGCGGACGACGCAGAGTGGGCCTTCGACTGGGCGCGCGACGGCATCCGCCCCGGCCACGCCCAGAATTTCGCCGTCGTGGCGCTCGACTCGAACTACATCCGGTACTACGTCGCGGGCTTCGACCCGTTCGGCGACGAAACCCGCGGCAACACCCTCACGGGCGGTGTCGGGCTGTTCGGTGCCGTGACCACAATGATGGCGAAGACGCTCGACCTCGTCGCCGACATCGACTCGCCCGTCGAGGGCAACTGGACGGCGGACCGGCCGTCGCTCACGATGCCGTCGACCCTGACACTGTACTCCTCGCCTTACTTTCCCGGCCGCCTGCCCACAGGAAACGGTGTGTACGTATCCGGCCGGGGCCGAAGCGGCGGCGGACGGTTGATGGAGGCGACGGGGTCTGTCGCGAGTGGCAGCGTTGCCCTCGAGATGATCGACTTGAGTGGTGCGGGTGCGGATGTGTTCGCAACCGGCCTGCTGGCGGGAGCGAATCTGGTCCTCACGGACACGCGATCGGGGGAGCGCATCAACTACAGTCAGCGGTAGATTGACGTCGGTTCGGACATTCTGGCCCATTGCGTGCGCCTCCGAACCTCGCCAACACGAACCGCTTCATGACACCAGCCGCGCCACTCCTTCGCGTAAGGGGATTCACCACGTCCCGCGTTTCCGTGATCGCGTGGGGCTGCGCGGTAGCGGGCGCGTGTTCGTCGGGTGCGAGGACCACCCCACCGTCGGCGCCAGTCAGCGCGGCCGCGGCGGCTACCGGAGCGCGTCCGCGACCGTACCCGGTGGTGGAATCAGCCGCATTCCGTCGCGCGGTCGAGCGCGGTACCCGCACGCGAACCGGAGCGCCAGGGCCGCGTAACTGGACGCAGTTTGCCCGCTACGCGCTCAGAGCAGAGCTCGACCCGGCCACCAGGCGCCTAACGGGCGATGCTCGCATCCGCTATCAGAACCGGTCGCCAGACACGCTTCGGTTCATCGCGGTACACCTGCATCAGAACCTCTTCGCTCCCGGCGCGGCGCGAAACGACCTCGTTCCCGAAACGAACGGGATGGAGCTGTCGCGTGTGGTGGCCCAGGGGCGCGCGCTGCCGCAGATGCGTGACGTCGAGAGCAGCGTGCAGGCCGGCTACCAGATCGAGGGCACGATAGCCTGGATCCGCCTCGCGACCCCGCTCGCGCCGGGCTCGGCGGCCGAGCTGGAGTTCTCGTGGGCGTTCACCGTTCCGGTGGACGGTGCGCCGCGCTCGGGAACCGACGGCGAGGTCTTCATGATCGCGTACTGGTATCCGCAGGTCGCCGTCTATGACGACGTCAACGGATGGCAGACGGACTGGTACATGGGGAACGCCGAGTTCTACATGGGTTGGGCGGACTACGACGTCGCCCTGACGGTCCCCGCGGGCTGGCTCATCGGCGCGACGGGCGAGCTCCGTAACGCCACCGACGTGCTCACGCCGGCGACGCGCGAACGACTCGCCGACGTACGACGCTCACCGAATGTGGTGCACGTCGTGACCGAAGCGGACCGCGGCGCGGGGCGGTCGACAACCGCCGGATCGGGCGGCAAGGTGACGTGGCTGTTCGAGGCCCGGAACGTTCGCGACTTCGCGTGGGGCACGTCCGACCAATACCTCTGGGACGCAACACACGCGGTCGTGGGTGACGTCGACTGTCTGCCGCAGCTCATCTCATCACGCGAGAGCGCACCTACCCCTCCCGGCTGCGACCAGCGCACCGACACCGCGACCATCCACTCGCTCTATCGACCCTCACGCATCCCGTGGGCGTGGGATCAGTCAGCGCGGTACGGGCGTCACTCGATCGAGTTCCTGTCCGGGCTCCTCTGGCCGTACCCGTACTCACAGATGACGGCGCTCGATGGCGTCGTCTCCTGCAGCGGGATGGAATACCCGATGATCACGTGCATTGGCGGCGAGCGTGACACGCTCTCGCTCTACTCGGTCACGGTGCACGAGTTCGCCCACATGTGGTTCCCGATGCAGGTGGGATCGGACGAGAAACGCCGGGCGTGGCAGGACGAAGGGCTCACACGGTTCAACCAGGCGCAAGCGATGCGGTCGTTCTTCGGCGGCTACGACCTCGAGCGCATCGTCCGCGACGCCTACCTCGGCTTCGCGCGTACCGGCGGCGAGGTGGAGCTGATGCGGCATGGCGACCTGTATCCAGTGGGGTCGCCCGCCTACGCGATGGCGAGCTACCAGAAGATGGCGACCAACCTCGTCGCCCTTCGCGCGTTGCTCGGACAGGACACGTTCATGCGCGCGTACCGCGAGTACGGCCGGCGCTGGATTCACCGTCATCCGACGGAGCTCGACTTCTTCAATACGTTCAACGACGTCAGCGGCCGCGATCTCTCCTGGTTCTGGCGAACGTGGTTCTACGAGACGTGGACGCTCGACCAGGCGATTGCCGGGGTCCAGGCGAGCGGGGACAGCACGACCATCACGGTCGATGACCGCGGTCTCGCACCGATGCCGGTTCGGCTCGCCATCACTCGGCAGGGAGCCCGAGTCGATCGCGTCGAGGTTCCTGTCGACGCCTGGCTGCGCGGCGAAAGGCGAGCGACCATCCGCGTCGCTTCATCGCCGCGGATCACGAGGGTCGAGATCGATCCCGAGAACGCCTTTCCCGACATCGACCGGACGAACAATCGCTGGGGGCGCTGACCGTCCGACATGGCGTTCGACCCGCGGAAACCTCACCAGGGGTAGGAATCGCAGGGCTCGTCGAGTAGCGTCTATGTCGTGAATACCGCCTGTATTACGTCATATTCTCCACACACCCATGGTCGGTGACACCCTAGGCGACTGGATCAGGCGCCTCCGCGAACAGCGGAACATGACGCTTCGCGGGCTCGCCGAGCAGACCGGATTCTCACCGAGCTTTCTGTCTCAGGTCGAGACCGGTCAGGCGTCGCCGTCCATCTCTTCGATGGAGCGTATCGCGACGGCATTAGGTGTGACGCTTGGCCAGTTCTTCCACGCCGCTGAAGGCGCTGTCCGCCCGATCGTCCGCAGGGACTCGCGCGCTCGGCTCTCCAGCCAGTGGTCGAAGGCGGAGATCGAGGGACTCGGGTCCGGCGACCCGGGTGTCCGCCTGGAGCCGACGCTCGTGACTCTGGAGCCCGGTGCGACGAGCGGCAATCATGTGTACGGCTCGACGCGCGACCAGTTCGCGTTCGTGCTCGAGGGCGAGGTGATCCTGACACACGGCCAGGAGGATCACGTGATGATGGCGGGCGACTCGGCCACGATTCGTGCAGGAGTACAGAAGCGATGGCGCAACGAGTCCACACAGCCAGCCCGCATCGTGTTCGTCGAAGGGTGACGTCCGGACGGATCGTCACCCTCGCGGCAATGACCGTCGCGCTTGTGGCCTGCGATCGCATAGCGGAGCGGGCTTTCGCGCGTCCGGTGATTGCCGTGCGGGGGGTGAAGCTCAGAAGCGTCGGGATCACCGGCGGCTCACTCGAGGCGACCCTCGCGATCGCGAATCCAAACCCGTACCCGCTGCCTGTGCAGCGCGCGACGTACGCGTTTGTGCTGGCCGATTCGACCGAGGTCGGTCGCGGCGTCACGGCGACGCCGTTCACGATTCCGGCCCGCGACTCGATCGTGGTCGATCTCCCGGTGGACGTCTCGTGGCAGGGTCTCAGGGCTGCGACGCGCGATGCGACGCGCGACGGGACGGTCGACTACCGATTCTCGGGCGTCGTCACGCTCGATACACCGCTCGGCGACCCGAACGTGTCGTTCGAGTCTGTCGGCAAGTTTACACCGCCGCCCTCGCTGCTGCGCTCACTCCCCTGAGCGGGCGCTACTCGTGAGAAAGCGAACGACCGGCGCCCAGTACGCGTCGGTCGGGTCGCGGTGCCCGGCTTCGTGGCGGAAGCCGTTCAGAACGATGAGCTGCTTCGGAACCGTGGCGGCATCGTGGACCTCGCGGGCCATGCTCACGGGGAACAACTCGTCGGCGTCGCTCTGCAACACGAGGAGTGGCTGCCGGAGGTTGCGCACGTCGCGCACGTTGTTCCACAGGTCGGGCAGCAGGAATGTCAGCCACCTCGGTACGAGTCCGAACGCCACCGCGCCTTCGCGCGCCGACGAGTACGACGCGGCGAACACGACGCCGCCCGGCGCCGGCGTCCACCGGTTGATCGCCTCGAACACGACGCCGGTGCCTAACGAATACCCGAGCACGAACGGCCGGGCGCGCGGCCCGATGCGCCTCGTGAACTCGGCGTACGCCGAGTCGGCGTCCTCCTGCACGTGGGCGACGGTCGCGCGCCCGGTGCTGCGGCCGAACCCCGAGTAGTCGAACACCATCGACGTCACTCCCTGCCGGTACAGCAGGGCCTGCGTGTCGGCCCAGTGCGAGATCGTCTCCGCCGTGCCGTGGAAGATGAGCAGTGCCGGCGCGCTGTCGGATGGCGCCCGCACGAGCGTGGCGTCGAGGCGGCGGTCTCCGCTCGTGATCGTGACCGCCTCGAACGGGGCACCGTACGTCGCCGGCGTGTCCGTGCCTCGGCGTCCGCTCCGGAGGCCTTCGCGCTCGACGACAATGAACGCGATGCGCCGGATTCCCGAGAACACGACGGCGAGAACGAGGATGAAGAGGGCGAGCTGCCTGACGCGGCCGCGGAGGTTCACGCGCTGCTCCCGAGTTTGATCGTCGGCATCACCGCGCGGTATTGCTTGGCGAGCAGCCGTCGAAAGAGCTCGACCTTCCGATGGCGGGTGCTCATCTCGAACACGAGCATCGTCGACGATGCGGTGACGGCCGTGATGCGGAGCCGAATTGCGCCGCCCGGCACGGACACCGTGCACGTGCCGGGCGTGGACGTCGCTGGCGCGCAGAGGCGCGACGCACACTCTTCCACGGCGCCGGTCACGGCGGGCGCCGGCGCGCCGATCACCCACCACCGCGACTGGACGAGCCAGCCGGCGAGGAGCACGAGCACGGACGCCACCAGCTCGCCTAACGAAAACCGGCCGCCGCGGGCCGCTGTCACGACGGCGGCCGCCAGGACGTACAGCGCTGTGAGCAGAAAGACCCAGTCGCCGCGAACGATCGTTGCCTCACGCCGCGAGAGCACGACCGCGGTCGCCACGAGCGCGAGCGCAACGTACGCGACCGCCCATCCGAGCACGCGCCGGACCGGTGCGTTACTGGTCGAGAATCGCCTTCAGGTTTTCGACCGCGCGCGAGCCTTCCGCGTCGTTGAGCTTCTCGACGACCGCCGCCTGCATTTTCGACAACAGCGCCTGTGGCACGTCGTACGTGACATCAACGGTCACCTTCACGCCGTTGCCCTGGGGCTCCGCCGTATACGTGAACGTGCTCTGCACGCCGGTGGTGGTCCTGTAGCTGAACTTCCTGCCGTCGTCGTAGCTCACCGTTTCGGCGCGCCCAGAGAACTCGACGCCCGCCATCACGAACGTCCAGTCCCACGAGGTCCCCGCCTTCTTCGGGTCGCCGTTGACGTTCGCGATCGACTTGAGCGGTCCGATGAACGCCGGGTGGTTCTTCACGTCGGCGATGTAATTCATGATCTGGTCGGCCTTGTTGCTGATGACCGCAGATTTGGCAACCCGAGACATCGATCCCTCCGCAAGTTTTTCCGTGTGGCCGTTTTGCACGCGTGGAGCGCACCGCCGCGACCTGCGCCGCCTACGTCATCCGACGTATGGGGTGCGCGTCCGTCGAGCGGGTATTCTGATCATATTTCGATCGTGCGGCTACTACCTGACCCGAACCAGATGCCTCGAGCGAGACGCCTTGTACGCGGGCAGTCCCCGCGGCCCGTGGGCCAGCCTGCCGGTCGGACGCCTCCCAACATTGCCATGACCAACTGGAACGATGAGTCCGGTGGGCGGGAGCGTTCATGAGCGACGTCGGCATCGACGCCGTCACGTACTGGCTTCCCCAGGCTGCGCCGACGCTGGATGAGCTCGAGCAGCGCGGGGCGCTCCGCGGTTCCGCCGCGACGCTCGCCGCCTTCGGCTTCCGTCAGGCCCGCGTGGCCGAGTCGGAGAGTCACGTGGACATGGCCGTGCACGCCGTGCGCGACTTGTTAGGCGAGACGGGCACGGCGCCGGAAGACATCGACTTCGTGCTGTACGCCGGTGCGCTGACGTCGAGTACGACCATGGAGTGTGCCCCGGCCCCGGCTGGTTCGGTGCTGCAGATGCGCGACCTCATGGACTTCTTCAAGTACCCGGTATCGCGCCTCCAGAGCGAGCTCGATCTCACGAACGCCGCCGTCGCCGGCGTCGACCAACAAGGCTGCGCCGCCATCTTCTCGGCCGTCCGGCTCGCGCGCGCCACGCTGCTCGCCGAGCCCGACGTGCGCACGGTGCTGTGTGTGAGTGCCGACCGCCTTCCCCACGGGACCGCCCGGGAGGTCGTGTACAACCTCGTGTCGGACGGCGCGTGCGCGCTGCTCATGCGGCGAAACGCAGAGCGGAATCGCGTCATCGCGATGCATCAGGTGACGAAGGGTGCGTTCTGGGACGCCGGCTCGCTGGAGAACGAGATCATCGCGGCCTATTTCCCGACGGCGCGTACCGTCATCGAGGACACGCTGCGGAAGGCCGGCGTGACGCTCGACGACATCGACTGGATCATCCCCCACAACGTCTCGCTCCGAAGCTGGGAGATCCTGCTCGGTCTCATCGGTGCGCCGCGTGAGAAGCTGTTCAGCGAGAACATCGGCCGCGTCGGTCACACGATCGCAGCGGACAACTTCATCAACCTGCGCGACGCGACCGACGCCGGGATCATCGAGAAGGGCGACCTGTTGCTCCTGTTCACGTTCGGCTACGGCCTGAACTGGAGCTGCATGGTGCTCGAGCACTGAGCCACGACATGGGCGCGGAACGAAGGGCGGCCGCAGATCGCCGTACGATTCTCGTGACGGGCGGAACGGGTACGTTAGGCCGTGAGCTCGTGGCACGGTTTGTCGCGGGCGGCGACTCGTCCGTGGTCGTGCTATCGCGCGGAATCGCCAGCTCGAGCGCGTTCCACGCCGGCTCGGTACGATGGGTCAAAGGCGACCTCAGCGCCGGCGACTCGCTCGCTCTCGCCGCCACGGATCGGGACGAGCTGGCTCTGGCGGTGACGGACATCGTTCACTGCGCCGCCGACACGACGTTCACCCGCGCGCTGCAGGACTCGCGGTTGGCGAATGTCGAGGGCACTCGTGCGATCCTCGACTTCGCGCGCGCGTGCCCCCGACTCGAGCGCGTCGCGTGCTACAGCACCGTGTACGTTGCCGGCCGGGCGACCGGGTGCTTCGGCGAGACTGACGTCGGTGGCGGCGACGGGTTCGTCAACTCGTACGAGCAGTCGAAGGCCGAGATGGAGGATGTCGTGCGCGAGGCGATGGCGGAGCTCCCGATCGCGCTCTACCGCCTCAGTACCATCATCGGCGATTCGCGCACGGGAGCGGTTTCGGGGTTCAATGCGGTACACCACGCGCTGCGCCTGCTGTACCAGGGGCTCGCGCCAATG
>Ga0075420_100002251_pt1 | contig 16677 bp, 18 predicted proteins | sample SoiMetdeltSBSDD4_FD_75296 | JGI IMG/M metagenome (GOLD analysis project Ga0075420, IMG submission 75296) | Bulk soil microbial communities from a Populus tree surrounding site in Tennessee, USA - Soil MetaG P. deltoides SBSDD4 | ecosystem: Environmental > Terrestrial > Soil > Tree plantation... | reverse complement strand
CGTGCCGCGGCGGCGATCGCGATGCCGCTGATCAATCCGCCCCCTCCGATCGGCACGACGATCGTGGCGTCCGGTTGCTCATCCAGGATCTCGAGCGCGACGGTCCCGGCACCCGCGATGACGTCGGGATGCGAATACGGTGAAACGTAGATTGCGTCCCGGCTCTTCGCATCCTCCTTCGCGCGCCGTTCGGCATCGTCGTAGTCGACACACGGGCGAAGGTCTGCGCCGGTGGCGCGAATGGCGTCCAGTTTGGTACGTGGGGCCCGTTCGGGCACGTAGACCGTGAGCTTCATGCCCGCCCGCATGGCGGCTTCCGCGAGGGCGCGTCCGTGATTACCGGCAGATGCGGTCACCAGCTCTGGCACGAGTGCTCCGTGTCGTTCCGACAGCCGGATGACCGCGTTTGTCGCGCCACGGATCTTGTAGGAGAACGTCGGCTGCAGGGATTCGAGCTTGAGATAGACGTCAACACCGCAGACGCGAGACAGCCATTCGGAGCGGCGGAGCGGGGTCCGAAGGACGCGGCCGCTGATGCGCTGAGCCGCCTGACCGATGTCGTCGATGGTGGTCAGGATCGCTTCGCCCCGTCAACCTGAAGGATCTCGGCAAGGTTGCCGGCGAAAGCGGATCTCGCCATCACGTCATCGGCACCTGCCTGCCTGGCGGCCGCGATGAGCTCGGTGTGCACGTGCGAAACGAACCCGATCGTTCGGATGGACGACGTCGCAGGGTCGCGCTTCAGCGCCGCGATCGTTTCAATCGGTTCGGCTTTCGCGCTGTTGAGATCGATGATGAGCATCGACGGCTTGCCAGTCCGTGCTTGCTCCAGGATCTCCGGTGGTGTTCGGGCAAACGTCAAATCGGCGCCCACCTGTTTGCCCGTTGCGCGGATCTTCGAGCTGAAGAGCAAGTCGTCGACTGCAACCAGAATCATCGGACAAGTTTAGTTCACTTGCCGTGGTTCGTGGTTCGCCCGCCGTCGCCTGTCGTGGAACTCTCCGGCGACAGGCTTTGGCGAGGCCTCGCCGAAGCGCGCCCAGAGATAGCGGGCGCGAAGGCGGGTGGTCCGTGTCTCGCCGGGCGTTCGTTGTGATGTGTTCTTTCGTTACGGCGCCGGAAGGATCGCAACCTGACGATTTGTGTTGTTGGCCTTGCGCCGGGCGGCAGCGGGGAGCGGTTCCGCGCGATAGAGCGTCCGTGTGTTGCCGATTGCCGCAACGGTCGCCGTCATCAACAGCCCCGCAATGGCGATCGCGCCACCGACGTCGAAGAGGAGGAAGCGGGATCCAAACAGCGTCACCTCCGGCGACCGCAGCAGCTGCAGCGTTCCGGCGGCGAGCAGGATTCTCAGCTCTGTCGGGCCGAACTTCCAATACGAAATCCGGAACGTGCCGACAGTGTGCGTGGCCAGCGCGATCTCGATGGTCAGCAGGTAATAGGCAATGAGGAAGCCGGCGCCGATGGCCAGGCTCATGAAACCGGCGAGCACGAGCCCCCCGATCACGAAGAGGATGCCGACCGCGTCCAGGACATGATCGAGATAGAAACCGTAGCGCGGGCGTTCGTGGCCCCGTACGCGCGCCAGGGTGCCGTCGAGGCTGTCCCCGAACCAGTTGACCGCGAGCAACAGCACGCCCAACACAAGGGCCCACGGGCGCTGCGGGGCGGCCCCGTAACACAGGCACAGGAGCGGCATGGCGAGCGCACCAAGAGCGGTCAGGTGATCCGAGTTGACGGCCGGTGGAATTCGACGGGCCATCCAAATCAGGCAGCGCTTCTCGATTGCCGCCAGCAGGCTGGTATGGACGCGTTTTTCGCGCTGGTTCTCCATGCGGTATCTCCTGCTGGGTAATGCGAAAATGGGGGGATGAAGGGCTCAAAGCACTGATGATTCTCGAAATCAGGGCAGTTCCCCCGTTCATGAAGAACGGCTTCGTCGTCGGGTGCGAGGAAACCCGGGAGGGTATCGTCATCGACCCTGGCGACGACGTTGATCTCCTGCTCGAGGCTGTCGACGAACATTCGCTGTCAATCAAGTACATCCTGCTGACCCACGCGCACCTCGATCACATCACCGGCGTGGGTACGGCGAAGAAGGCCCTGAAAGTGCCGGTCGTGCTGCACAAAGACGACGATTTCCTCTACAGCAGCGTTGTGCAGCAGGGTCGAATGTTCGGATTCGACGTCGAGCCGCAGCCACCAGTCGATTTCTTCTATGACGGTGAGGGTCCGTGGCGATTCGGGCGTTACGGGGCGTGGGTCCACGACACACCTGGACATTGTCCCGGTGGCGTCTGCCTCGCTGTCGGCCGCGACGGCGAAGCCAGTCGCACGCTCTTCGTAGGCGACACGCTGTTTGCGGGATCGATCGGGCGGACGGATCTGCCAGGCGGAGACTTACCCACGTTGCTGCAATCGATCCGTAGAGTGCTGTTCAGTTTTCCGGACGAGACCGTCGTGCACTCCGGCCATGGCGAACCGACGACGATCGGCCGCGAGCGCAGGACGAATCCGTTTCTGACGTGAAAAGAGCCCGGCCGGTCGTCGCGAAAGAACGACCCGGCGCGGGCCCCTGAAGCGTGGCAGTCGTGACCGCTGCTACTTGACCTCGAGGTTGTTCACGACGTCCTTGACCCCGGGAACCTGCTTCACGCGTTCGGTGACGCGGTTCTTGACGGCTTCCGATGGTGCGTCACCCGTGATCGTTACGACACCAGCCTTGGAGTCGAACGTGAGGTCCAGCTTGTCGCGGTCCCATTGATCGTCTTCCTTGAAGGCTCGATCGAGCAGTTCTTCGATTCGATCGTCGACGGCCTCGGCGTTGGTGCCCTCCACCTTCACTTCGTTGACCACGCGGCCGCTGGTTCCGACGACCTGTTTCGCCAACTCTTCTGCTCGCGCCTTGTCAGCTGCGGACTCGGCGTCACCGGTCAGGTGCAGCGCCTGCTCGTCCTTTTTCCAGTCAGCCTTGATGTTCTCGATCTGCGCATTCTTCAGGCTGTCGTTGACTTTCGCCTGGTAATCGGGCGTTGCTGTGCGGTTTTCGCACGCAGTCACCATCGATCCCGCGGCAATGAGCCCAACGATTGCCCACGAACTGAACACCTTCTTCACACTCGCCTCCTTTTGAAGCTCCCCGGTGGTTGCTTCGCAAGGAGCTCGCCAACTTAAGCCTGAGCGGAAGCTGAACTGCGACTGACGAGGAAGAGCACTTTGCCTACGCCGAGCTTATCGCCGACCTTGAGCGCGGCTCGCTCGACGCGCTGCCCGTTCACGTACGTGCCGTTGGTGCTGTCGAGGTCGACAACTTCCAGCTCAGTCGCGCCCGCGCTGAGACGGCAGTGCAGCCGCGAGACCAGGGTCGCCTCGACGATGAAATCGGCTTGCGTTGCACGCCCGACGGTCTTGATGCTGCCAGGGAGGATTCGGAAGGTGAACGGTGAAGCGTCGCCTTCTTCAGTACTGATGACCCACATCGGCTCTCTATTATCAGCGATCAGATGGACACGTGATTCAGCCGAGCAGCTCCCGGACGCGCGGATGCACGACCGCACCGTCGTGCGTGAGGAGCGTCTCTTTCGTGATTTCGTCGGCCGGATCGATCGGCAGCTTTGGTTGTTTGGCGCCTTCCTTGCCGAGCAGGTGGAGCAGGAAGGTGATGATGTTCTTCGAGTACATCTGGCTCGCGTGGTAGGGGACGAGCGCGGCCGGGTTCGTCGGGCCGAGGACGATTACGCCGTGGTGGACCACGCGTTCGTCGGGCCGGGTGACCTCGCAATTGCCCCCACGCTCCGCGGCCAGATCGACGATCACCGATCCTGGCTGCATTGCTTCCACCATCTCGGTCGTAATCAGGATCGGCGCGCGCTTGCCAGGAATCAGCGCCGTGGTGATGACGACGTCGCAGCCGGCGACGACCTTGAGCATCATCTCCCGCTGACGGCGGTAGAACGACTCATCCTGAGCCTTCGCGTATCCTCCCTTGTCTTCGGCGTCAGCTGACTCGAGCGGAAGCTCGACGAACTTCGCTCCAAGGCTCTGAACCTGTTCCTTCACGGCCGGTCTGACGTCGTAGGCTTCCACCTTTGCGCCCAGACGGCGGGCGGAGGAGATGGCTTGCAGTCCGGCAACGCCGGCGCCGACGACGAACACGCGCGCCGGCGAAATCGTTCCTGCGGCGGTCATGAGCATGGGGAACATGCGCGGCAGCGCGTCCGCAGCAAGCAGCACGCCCTTGTACCCGGCGACCGTCGCCATGGACGACAGTGCGTCCATGCTCTGGGCGCGCGTGATTCTCGGCATCAGCTCCATCGACAGCATCGTCAGACCACGTGACGCGACGTCACGGAGCGGCTGCGGATCGCCGAGCGGATCGGCGAAGCCTATGACGGTCTGGCCTGGGCGAACGCCATTGGTCGTCGGCATTGCGCGGACCTTGAGCAGGATGTCAGATTGGCCGTACAGCTCGCTTGCAGAGACGATCTGCGCGCCTTGGGCCGAGTACGTCGAGTCAGGGAACCCGGCGGCATCGCCCGCTCCTGTCTCGACCGAGACGTCCAGTCCGGCCTTGCGCAGCGTCGCCACACCCGCAGGTATCACCGATACCCGCGTCTCACCCGCAAACGTCTCACGCGGAATCCCGACTCTCATGGGACTGAGAGTCTAGTCGATCGGCCAAACCCGGAAAAGGTGGTCGGACGGTGCGTCAGCGTTTCAGCCAGTCCGCGATCGTCGTCGGCAGGTCGGCGACGACGCGCTTGTCGGGGAGATCGGGATACTCGTTCACCTCGCCCGTCTTCGCTTTCACGAAGAGGTGATTGACGCTCGGGATGTGAACGACCTCGACGGCGCCGGCTTTCTTCCGTTGACGGGCCAGCTCCCCGAGCTTGTCCGCGTGGTGGGGCGGGACCTGGACGTCCAGGTCCCCCTGAATCACCAGGACAGGCTGTTTGAACTTTGACATCTGGACAGCCGGATCGAACATCAGCAGACTTCGAAACCACGGAATGTCGGCCTGCTTCCGCAACTCGGCCGGTATTTCGTCCCAGCCCTTGCCGGTGACGACCGCCTGCTGAATCTTCTCTTGTAGCGCAACTTTGTCCTGCTTTTCAGCATCCGTGACGCCTGCCAGCGATAACTGATGTTGCTGCTGCTCGAGAATCAGCTGTGCACCCGATGTCCCAGGCGACGCCGCCAGCACCACCGATCCGATCTTTTTCTCGCGCGCAGCCGCCAGCATGGCAACAAGGCCGCCCTCGCTGTGTCCCACCACCGCAATCCGGCGAGTATCCACATCGTCGCGTTTTGCGAGCCACTTGACGATTGAGACCAGGTCGTCGCCGTAGTCCTGCAAGGTCGCGGTTTCGGTACGGCCGCCGCTCTGGCCGATGCCCCGTTTGTCATACCGGAGAACGAGGAACCCACGCTCGGCGAGGGCGCCCGCGAGCTGGGTGAAGACGGGAATGCCCGCGACGGTTTCATCGCGATCGATGGGACCGGAGCCGGCGACCAGGACGATCGTCGGGTGACGCAGCCGGCCCATGGCTGCCGGTGAGGTCAACGTCCCTGCGATATTGAAGCCATTGGCCGGGATCGTGACGTCCGAGTCCGTCGGGTTGCGCGCGGTCTGCGTGCGCACAGCCACGCTGGCGAGATCGCTGCGCACGACCGCCAACGCTGCGGCCGGGATATCGAGCCGCGCAAACCTCGCTTTGTCGTCGACCGAGACAATCGCTTCCATGACGCCGCTAGGGTTGTGGACCCTCACCGAGTACCGGCGTGTGACGACTGTTCCCGAAGGCGTCTGCACCTGTTCGGCTTCAGCGCCTGTGACGATCAGCTTGACCTCGGTCTGCGGTGCGACGTAGACGGGAAACTCCGCGCCAAGCTGAGCCCCCGCCAGCCTGGCCGCGAGGCCCTCGTAAGCCGCGTAGAAGTTGTTCGGCAAGACGATCGTCCGCGCAGACACCTGATCGGTCTTCGCGTTGGTGACACCATTGTTGGTGATCTCGTTGATCGCGGTGGTCACCCCGAACGACGTGGCGAGCTGCATCTTGCGATCGCCCTGGGTCGCCTCTATGCGCAGGTCGACTGGCTGCCAGTCGACGGTGTATTTCAATTCGAAACGGTTGACGATGAGATCCCCGACCCTGCCTGTGGACGTGATGATCCAGTTGGAGCCGGATCGCTGAACGCTGACCTGCTCGCGGCCCACATCTCGGCCACGGATGAAGATATTGAACGTTGCCTCTCCGGGCGCTGGCGCGGGCGCCGGTGCGGGTGGCGTCTGCGCCAGCGCCGCGCTGCGCATTGAGAGCGCCAGGAATGCGGCAGTACAATAGCCAAAGGGCCGCATTGGTCGAGCTATCTGCATCTTCTGAGAATATCAGCAGGACCCACGTGTTTTCACGGGAACAGTACGACGCGCTGAGGAAAGGGGCCGGAACCTTCGCTCGTGAGGACCGCCGGGTCATCGGTCTTTCCGGCAGCGATCGGTTGACCTATCTCCAGGGGTTGCTGACCAACGATATCGCGGCTCTCACGCCAGGCACCGGCTGCTACGCGGCACTTCTGACCGCGCAAGGCCGCATGATCGCGGACATGAGGGTTCTGGAAACCGGCGAGCGCGTCCTGATCGATCTGCACAAGGACGCCGCCCCTCCCGTCAAGGACAAGCTCGAACAGTTCATCTTCAGCGAGGACGTGCAAGTCGAGGATTTGACCGGCCGACTGGCCGTCATCGGGGTATACGGTCCGCAAGCCGCGACGATTGCCGTGCGCGCCCTCGATAGTCATGAGTCGTTCGACTCCCTGGTACTCTTCGAGAACCGCGGGCTGGCGACCAGTGCCGGCCCCATCACCATCGTTCGCAGCGATGATCTTGGCGTCGACGGCTTCGACATCCTCGTAGACAAGGGCACGGCCGCCGCGGTGATGGGAGCCTTGGAGCGGGCAGGCGCAATTCCCGTCGATCACGACACCGCCGAGATCACGCGTGTCGAAGCGGGCCGTCCGGCATGGCACCAGGACATGGATGAAACCACTATTCCGCTCGAAGCGGGGATCGAGGACCGTGCGATCAGTCTGACTAAAGGGTGCTACGTCGGTCAGGAAATCATCATCCGCGTGCTTCATCGGGGCCACGGGCGTGTCGCGAAGCGCCTCGTGGGCCTGCGCATGACGGCTAAGGATGTGGTTCCAGGACCGGGCGACGCCATTCGCGCAGGGGACCGCGAAGTCGGTGCGGTCACGAGCGCTGTGTTCTCACCAGCCGCGCAAGGTCCGCTCGCGCTGGGTTACGTGCATCGCGATTTCGTCGAGCCGTCGACGGCCCTCGCCATCCTTCATGACGGCCAGATGCTCGACGCCACCGTCATCGACAGACCGCTAGGCGAGATTCTGCAGCAGCCTGATTAGTTCCGCGTCCGCCGGCGGCAGATCGAGTGACGCCAGTTCCGCGCGGTCAACCCACCGAATCTCTTGATTCAACACCGGGCGTGGGTCTTCGTCGAGGACGCAGGTAAAGAAATGCAGTTCAACGGTCCGCTCGGGATACTCGTGCGTGACCGAGAGCAGTTCCCGGTCGACACGAACGGCCGTGCCCAGCTCCTCGAGAATCTCGCGTTGCAGACAATCCGCGAGCGTTTCGTCCGCTTCGCACTTGCCGCCCGGAAACTCCCAGCATCCCTCGAGGTGGACGCCGCGAGGCCGCCGCGTGACGAGAAACCGATCGCCACGGCGTACGACAGCCGCGGTGACGACGATGTGAGGCGGGACGGCTGGCCGGGTCACGCGTCAGCCCGCTCGTTGTCGGGATTGAAGGGATACGCCGAGCAGCCCCGCTGCATCGGACACACGAGACACTTGGGCTTGCGTGCCGTGCACATCGTGGCGCCGAAATCCATCAAGGCCTGATTGAAATCGAACACGTGCCGTTGTGGCAGCACGGTCCGCGACACGTCCCAGAGATGACGCCGCATCGCGTGCGCTCGTGGGTTGCCACGCCCGATGAAGATGCGGAAGAGCACGCGCGCGACGTTGGTGTCGAGGATCGCGGCGCGCTGTCCGAATGCGAAGCTGCGGACGGCTCCTGCGGTATACGCGCCGATCCCCTTGAAAGAGCGCAGCGTTGCCTCGTCGGAGGGTAGCGTGCCGCCGAATCGGGCGACCGATTCGCGCGCGATCGCATGCAGCCGTTGCGGCCGGATGTTGTAGCCGAGTGGCCGCCACGTGTGCGTGACGTCCGATTCCGGCGCCTGCGCAAGCGACTCCAGAGTCGGATACTTCTCGAGCCACTCGTGATACTTCGGCAGCACCCGATCCACCTGCGTCTGTTGCAGCATCACCTCGGACACGAGGATGTGATACGGATCGGTGGTGTTCCGCCAGGGCAGGTCGCGGCCGTTCCGCCGGTACCAGTCAAGCAGCCTCCGGCGGAATCGTTGTCTGTCTGAGGGTTCGGGAAGTGTACCCGTTTGTCGCGCGCGACTCATCGGCGACGGCCGGGCGAACACAGCGGACCTATAATCATTCAGTGAAAATCTATACCAAGACGGGCGACGCTGGTGAGACGAGCTTGTTCGGCGGCCGACGGGTGTCGAAAGCGGACGCCCGTGTGGCGGCGTACGGCGACGTCGACGAGCTGAACGCCTGGCTCGGGTTCGTGCGCTCGAATCTGTCGGACGGACAGCTTGGCGAGATGCTCGAGCATCTGCAACGGGATCTCTTCGCCCTCGGAGCCCGGCTTGCCGATCCCGGTCACAAGATCGCGGAACGCGTCGTCAAGGCGGCGGTGACCGATGCCGACATCACGCGGCTCGAAGGCTGGATCGATCAGCTCGAGTCTGAACTCCAGCCCCTGCGCCGCTTCATACTGGCCGGCGGCTGTCCAGCGGGCGCTGCGCTGCATGTGGCGCGAACGGTCTGCCGGCGCGCGGAGCGCAGCGTCGTATCCCTTGGTCCCGACGCCGTCGAGACCGAACTGCTCGTCTACATCAATCGACTGTCCGACCTGCTGTTCGTCATGGCGCGCGTCACGAACCATCGCGCGAATCAACCCGAGACCGAGTGGTGACGGAAGGCCTGGCGCTCGAGCGGGCCTACGCGCATTGCGAGCGCGTCGCCCGGGACCACTACGAGAACTTCCCGGTGGCCTCCCGGCTTCTGCCTCGGTCTGCGCGGCCGCACATTGCGGCGATCTACGCCTTCGCGCGCCGTGCTGACGACTACGCCGACGAACCGGGATTCGAGGCCGCCGAGCGCCTGCGATTGCTGGATGAGTGGGAGTCGCGCCTTCAGCGGACCGTGGAAAGTCGCGGCTCGGCCCCGATGGTCGCGGACGACCCGCAGCCGGACGAGATGGTGTTCATGGCGCTCGGCGAGACCATTCGACGCCATGCGCTGCCGCCGTCGCTGTTTATGGATCTCTTGAGCGCCTTTCGGCAGGATGTGACGACGACTCGATACGCTACATGGGCGGAGGTGCTGGACTATTGCCGCCGGTCTGCCAATCCCGTCGGCAGGCTCGTGTTGCGTGTCGCGGGCTACAACGATTCCGCGCTGGATCGATCCTCGGACGCCGTCTGCACGGCGCTCCAGCTCACGAATTTCTGGCAGGACCTCGGCAGGGATTGGGAACAGGGACGCCTCTACGTTCCTACGGACGATCTCGCGCGAGCGGCTGCCAGGGAATCAGACCTGACATCCGGCACTATCACCCTGGAGTGGAAGAGCGTCATGGTGACGGTGATTCAGCGCACGCGGCAACTGTTCGAGCGGGGACGCGAGGTCTGCGACGGCGTGCACGGCCGTCTCAAGTGGGAACTTCGGCTGACGTGGCTCGGAGGATCGCGAGTGCTCGCGAAGGTTGCACACGCACGTCAGCACAGTCTTCTCGATCGCCCGACGCTCGGCCCCGCCGACGTTCCGGTACTAGTTCGCGACGCTCTGTTGTGGAAAGTGGGCCGCGGCGGCACCACGACCGCGCCTATCGCCGGATGAGCCGAGACACCAACTTTTACTATTCGTTCCTCGTGCTGCCGCGCGAGAAGCGTGATGCCATCGTGGCGGTCTGGGACTTCTGCCGGGCTGTCGACGACGCCGCAGACGACGCCGCATCGTCCGATTCTGCCCGCGCGGCCGACGAAGTGAGGAGCTGGAGACGTGAGCTGGCGGCCTGCTTCGAGGGCGGCCAGCCAACCACCCGTCAGGCGCTTGCGCTCGTGCCGCTGACCAAACGGTTCAACCTGCCACGTGACGCTTTCGAGGCGCTGATCGACGGCGTCGAGATGGACGTGCAGCCGCGACGCTACGAGACGTTCGACGACCTGTACGAGTACTGCATCAGGGTTGCTTCTGCCGTCGGCCTGATCTGCCTCGAGATCTTCGGGTATCGCGAGCCGATGGCGAAGCAGTACGCCACCGATCTCGGTGTGGCCCTCCAGCTCACCAACATCCTCCGCGACGTTCCTGAAGATCTCGCGCGCGGGCGTATCTACATCCCGCAGGAAGACCTGCGCGCGTTCGGTTGCAGTGAGCAGGATCTTCGGCGCGAAACTGAATCGTCGGGTGGCATCCACTCGGCCGCCGTGAAAGCGCTGCTGAGGCATCAGGCTCAGCGCGCGCGCGACTACTACGGACGCGCGGCACGGGCCCTGCCAGCCGAGGATGCGCGCAGCCTCGTCGCCGCCGAGATCATGGGCGCGATCTATCAGGCAATTCTCGACAGGATCGAGATGCTCGACTACGACGTCTTCTCCGCCGTCGTGCGCATCCCCAGGCCCCGCCGTGCGCTGGTCGCAGCGTCGACGTGGGCACGAACGTTCTTCTTACGATGAGCCAGCCGAGTTCCACCGATGTCGTGGTCGTGGGCGCGGGGTTCGCCGGCCTCAGCGCGGCGAGCGCGCTCGCCGCTGCGGGCCTGCGGGTGACGGTCCTCGAGGCGCGCCCCCAGCTCGGCGGCCGGGCCACCGCATTCAACGATCGCGAGAGCGGCGAGCTGGTCGACAACGGCCAGCATGTGTTGTTCGGCTGTTATCGCGAGACGTTTGCGTTCCTCCGGCGGATCGGTGCCGACGCGAACGTCCTTCTTCAGTCGTCGCTGATCGTTCCCTTCGTCGATGCGGTCGGCCGTCGGTCCGAACTGCGCTGTCCGCCGTTGCCGTCGCCTCTTCACCTGCTTGCGGCCGTGCTCGACTGGGATGCGATGCCCTGGTCGGAACGCCTCTCCGCGCTGCGCCTCGCGCGCCCCTTGCTGGCGGCCCGTCGCGAGCTGGCCGCAACAGGACGAGTGACGACGACACCTGGGACGCTGACAGTCTCCGAGTGGCTGCGGCTGCATCGGCAGGGTTCGCGGCTGCGAAGCTGGCTGTGGGAGCCCCTGGCTGTCGCGGCATTGAATCAGCAACCCGAGGATGCCTCGGCGGCACCGTTCCTGCGCGTGCTGGCGGAGATGTTCGGAACCGACCCGAGTGCGGCCTCGATTGGACTACCGCTGAAACCGCTGCATCAGATGTACGCCGAGCCGGCGCGCGCGTTCATCGAGGCACATGGAGGAACCGTCCGCACGAACGCACTCGCGCGGCTCGTGGTCAGCGGCGAATCGGTAACCGGCGTGGACGTTCGCGGAGAATCGATCGCCAGCGAGCGCGTCGTCTCGGCGGTGCCCTGGTTCGCACTGCGCACTCTCTTTGGCGCGGAGCCGCCGCGAGCGATGCACGAGATCATCAGCCTGGCCAGCAGCCTCGATTCGATGCCGATCGTCACCGTCAATCTCTGGTACGACCGCCCCGTGATGGAGGAGCCATTCGTGGGCCTGCCCGGCCGCGCAATGCACTGGGTCTTCGACAAGCGATTCGCTTTCGGCGAGAGCGCGTCGCATCTATCGCTTGTCGCGAGCGGCGCCGAAACGCTGGTCCGCGAGGAGACGACTGCGCTGGTGTCGAGAGCATCCGAGGAAGTGGCGCAGGCCCTGGCACCCGCGCGAAGCGCGCGGCTCTTGCGCGGGACTGTGATTCGGGAGAAGCACGCAACCTTCTCGCTCGCACCGGGCCAACCCCAGAGGCCAGGCTCCTGGACGCCCATCAAGGGGCTGGTCCTGGCGGGCGACTGGATCGACACCGGCCTTCCGGGAACAATCGAGAGTGCCGTGGTGAGCGGACACCGGGCGGCTCTAGCCGTCTTGACCTTCAGGACTTGACGAATGAGCCAAGTTTCTGGTCCAGACCGTCCGCGCGTCAGCGCGGCGTTATAAGACAATGCGGGCTAGCGAGGCGCCGCCTCGCTAGAACTTCGTGATGAAATCAGCCATCGTTCACTATCAGGAGATCGCACTCAAAGGGAAGAACCGACCCTGGTTCGTCTCGAAGCTCGTCCACAACATACGCGAGGCCGTATCCGATCTCGGCATTCGTGAGGTCAGGGCCCTGATGGGCAGAATCGAGGTCGTCCTCGGCCCCGCCGCAGACTGGCCCGCCGTTCGGGACAGGTTGTCCCGTGTGTTCGGAGCTGCCAATTTTGCCCGCGCGGGACGGGTGCGCCTGGACGTCGACGAGATCGCGCAGCAGATTCTCGGCGATCTGGATCCGTCGGATCCGCCGTCGTTCCGTGTGTCCGTGCGTCGAGCCGACAAACGGTTTCCGATGACCTCTCCGCAGCTCGAGCGCGAAATCGGCGGACGCATCAAAGAGGCGCGCGGCTGGCACGTCGATCTGGGGAATCCTGCTCTGACGATCCACGTCGAGATGCTGACCGACGAGGCGTTCTACTCGTTCGGCAAGGAGCGAGGTGCAGGCGGGCTGCCGGTCGGCTCGAGCGGCCGCGTCGCCTGTCTGCTCTCGGGCGGGATTGATTCCCCCGTCGCCGCATGGCGGATGATGCGGAGAGGCTGTCGAGTCATCTTCGTTCACTTTCACAGCTATCCGATCCTGTCGAGAGCATCGCAGGAGAAGGCTCGCGAGCTCGTGCAGATCCTGACCCAGTATCAGTACCGATCGCGGTTGTTCCTCGTCCCGTTCGGGGAGATCCAACAGCGTGTCGTGCTCGCCGTGGCGCCGCCGCTGCGCGTCGTCATCTACCGGCGCCTCATGATGCGGATCGCCGAGGCGATCGGGAGGCGTGCCGGGGCTCGGATGCTGATTACTGGAGAGGTCGTCGGCCAGGTCGCGTCGCAGACGCTCGAAAACATGACGTCGATCAATGAGGTGGCGACCCAGCCCGTTCTGCGCCCGCTGATCGGCATGGACAAGGAAGAGATCACCGCGCAGGCGCAGGTTCTCGGGACGTATCCCATCTCGATCATCCCCGACCAGGACTGCTGCACGCTGTTCACGCCACGCCACCCGGCCACGAAGGCGCGCCGCGGCGATGTCCTGCACGCCGAGGAAGCCCTGCCGATTGGCGAGATCGTCGACCAGGCCGTCGCCGCCGCGGTCGTGGAGCACTTCCAGTTCCCTGTAATAAAATGACCCGCGGTTGGAGGGATTTGTGAAAATCACACCAGGCAAGCTCGCCGGCATGAAGGCTGTTTCCAACGATCGCGGCGTGATCGCTGCGGCGGCGATGGACCAGCGCGGATCACTGAAGAAGGCGCTCGCCAAAGAAAGGGGCGGCGAGGTCGGCGATCGGGAGATGGAGGAGTTCAAGACTCTCGTCACGGAAGTGCTGACGCCGCACGCCAGCGCGATCCTCCTCGATCCCGAATGGGGCTTGCCTGCGAGCAAGCGCCGCGCGAAGAACGCCGGCCTGCTGCTGGCGTACGAGAAGACCGGCTACGACAAGACAGGCCCAGGTCGTCTTCCGGATCTGCTGGACGAGTGGTCGGTTCGACGGCTGAAGGAAGCCGGAGCGGACTGCATCAAGATCCTGCTTTACTACACGCCGTTCGATCCGAAGGACGTCAACGACAAGAAGCACGCGTGGGTCGAGCGCATCGGTGACGAGTGCCGCGCGAACGATATTCCCTTCTTCCTCGAGTTCGTGGGATACGAAGAGGATATCGACGAAAAGGGCTTCGAGTTCGCCAGGAAGAAGCCGGACATTGTCACCGGCAGCATGGCGGAGTTCACGAAGGATCGTTACGGCGTCGACGTCATGAAGGTCGAGGTCCCAGTCAACATGAAGTTCGTGGAAGGGGCCAAAGCGTATGGCGGGCAGAAAGCCTACTCGAAGCAGGAAGCAATGGACCACTTCCGGCGGGCGGCTGAGGTGGCGACGAGGCCGTTCATCTATCTCTCGGCCGGCGTGAGCAACGCCGAGTTCACCGAGTCGCTGGAGCTCGCAGCCGAGGCGGCCACGCGATTCTCAGGCGTTCTGTGCGGACGCGCGACCTGGAAAGAAGGAATTCCGGTATTCGGAAAAAGCGGCGGCGCGACGTTCCGGAGCTGGCTCGACGGCGAAGGCGTCAAGAACATCAAGAACGTCAACGACCATCTGAAGCCGGCGCGTCCATGGTTCGAGTTCTACGGCGCGAAGTCAGCCGACGAGTTGAAATAGGGAAGGGCGCGGCTTCGGCCGCGCGACCCCACTGTTCTTACTTCAGCGTGGGCAGGCCATCAGCGCCGGCGCAGCGTCTCGACGCCGCTGACCGGTCCGAGGCAGGTGTTCCCCGAGTAGGGGATTCTCACCGAGTCCGACTGCAGTTCGGCCGAGCCGCTGAGAGTGATCGAGCAGTTCGCCAGCCCGGCGACGTTCGCCGTTGCCTGCGCACTCCAAGTCACCAGCGATCCAGCGAGCGTGGCTTCAGCAGATCCGTTCAGCCGCAAGTCTCCAGCACAGGTCGCGCTGAACGTTCCCCGCGCGGAGTTGCCGGTCTGTTCGGTGACGTCCCATTTGAAGTCGGTGCACTGACCAGGCTGTGGCACCAGGTTTCCAGACGTCCAGCTGCCCAGCAGCGCGGCGACACCGGTCGATGTCGGGCCAAGCGTGCTTTCCCGCTCGTACCCGATACAGCCCGTCGTCATCAGCGCAGCAATGCCAACAGCGGTCAATGTGTATGTGATCTTCATAGGTGTCTGTACGGTTCTCGGCCGGACGTGACCGAAGGTGAAGGAGGCGAGGAGTATACCATTGAGAAAGCCCTGTTTCTGGCCGTTTTTGGAAAGATTCCAGATGAGGTCGGTTGCAGTTCTGAGCGAATCCACGCAAAGGCGTAACTCACCGGGGTCGAGCAATCGACGATGATCAGCCGGTACCCAGGCCCCCGCCTTCGCCAAGGCTGCGGGCGGGCAAGCCGCCTTCGCCAGGGCTACGGCGGGCAAGGTCCCGAGAGATAATCTTCCCATGGCCATCCTCAAGGTCGCGCGCATGGGACACCCCGTGTTGCGGGCGCGTGCGCGAGCCATCAATCCGTCCGATATCCGATCTCCCGGCATTCAACGGCTCATCGACGACATGTTCGACACCATGCGCGAGTACCAGGGGATCGGGCTGGCAGCGCCGCAGGTCCACGAGAGCGTTCGCCTGTTCGTTGCCGGCCTGGCCGCAACACCTGAGGATGATGACGAGCCCGAGGATCGGGTGCCGCTGATGGCGCTCATCAACCCCGAGATCACGCCCATCGGCGACAACGCGGCCGAAGACTGGGAAGGCTGTCTCAGCATCCCGGATATCCGCGGCCGGGTTCCCCGCGCAACCGCGATTCAGGTGCGTGCCTACGATCGACAGGGGAAGCGAGTCGAGTTGCGCGCGTCAGGGTTCACCGCGCGAGTGATTCAGCACGAAACCGATCACCTCGACGGCGTGCTGTTCTTCGACCGGATGCGTTCGTTCCAGACGCTGACGTTCCTGGATGAGTTCGGGCGCTATTGGAGCAGGGAAGTGGTCAAGGCCGAGTAAGCCGCTTCGCTTCGAGGGCCCGCTCGGAGTTCAATCGCTCCAGTTCGACTTCTGAATGATCGACGAACTGCATCGCGGCGGCGACCGCGCGATGCCCGGCCTGTTGTTCGATCAGTTCGTGCATGCGCTGGCACACGCGGCGGTAAGCCGGGTGTCCCTGAGGTGCCGACCGCAATTCGATGACGTGCATGGCCTCGCGCGCGTTCATCTCCATGTAGAACCGCACGCGGTAGGCCATCGAGATTGCATAAGGCGCGACCTCGGTCAGCCCGGCACCGGCGAGAGCATCGTAAAGTGCCGCGGAATCCTCGAGGACACGATGCCAGTCCCCCTCGGCCCCCGCCTCGACGATCGCTTCGGGCTGTGTGAAGCCGTGCCGGGGCGACAGGGCCTGCCACTCCAGCGTCAGCAGGCGGTGGCGCTGAAGATCGCGAAATGCGCCGTAGTCTGTCAGCACGTCGAACCGGTATGCGGTGCGCTCGAACGCGCGCCCGGGACGATGCCGCCGGTTCGAGCGCGTTCCCACGTATGCGCGTAGCACCTGTGCGCGCTCGTCAGCTGACATCCGCCGGGCGATCGCGATCAGCTGATCATCAGGCAGATCGGACACCCCATACAACGCCGCGGCGATGATCTTCACTTCCCCGTCGGGATCGAAATCCGTCAGCGTGACCTCGGGACGTGACTCGAAACGGTCGCCGGCGAGAAGGACTCCGGCAACCTGGGCGGTGTGTGTGCGCGAGTCTTTCAAGTATTCGGACCATCGGCCGCCGCGATCCGGTTGATCGACGCGGACGAGAAACGCAGGAATGACCTTGCGGAGCTCGGCGAGCATCTGGTCCG
>Ga0075420_100002249_pt1 | contig 16681 bp, 14 predicted proteins | sample SoiMetdeltSBSDD4_FD_75296 | JGI IMG/M metagenome (GOLD analysis project Ga0075420, IMG submission 75296) | Bulk soil microbial communities from a Populus tree surrounding site in Tennessee, USA - Soil MetaG P. deltoides SBSDD4 | ecosystem: Environmental > Terrestrial > Soil > Tree plantation... | reverse complement strand
CGCAGATGAGGTCGCCCTCGTTCTCACGGTCCTCATCGTCGGCGACGACGATGAGCTTGCCGGCTTTGATGTCGGCGATTGCCTGGGGGATGGAGCCGAACGTCATCGGGAATCGGGCGGGTGCCCGCCGAAGGCGGGCGGGTGGAATTGGGAATCGCCGGCCCGCAGGGCCGGACGCTCCGCGAGCCAGGGTCGCATCAACTGCCTAACGTACTTGCCGATCACGTCGGCCTCCAGATGCACGCGATCGCCGGGGCGCAGCGTCCCCAGCGTCGTGTGCCGCAGCGTGTACTCGATCAACGACAGCTGGACGACCCCGGGCTCCGGTAGCGCGTTCACCGTTAGGCTCACGCCGTCCACCGTGATCGAGCCGTGCGGCACGAGCAGCTCCGCCACCTCCGACGGCACCGACACATCGATCAGCACTGCATCTTCGAATCGCTGAACGCTGCGCACGGTTCCCACGCCGTCCACGTGTCCCTGCACGATGTGGCCGCCGAGGCGGTCCGACGCGCGCAGCGAGCGCTCGAGATTGACGCGGGTGCCGACGCCCCACGCGTCGATCACGGTGCGCCCGAGCGTCGTCACCACCGCAGCGACCGTGAATGTGCCGGGCTCCCATTCACGAACGGTCAGACACGCGCCGTTCACGGCGATGCTCTCGCCATCGTCCAGGTCGTCGTAGCGCGCACGGATGCGGAAGAGGCGACCCGCCGGCGTGTCGGCGACATGGTCGATGGTACCGACATCATCGACGAGGCCGGTGAACATCAGATCGGATGCAGAGCGTATATAGTCATGAGGTCGTCGTCCAGCTCGACGCGCCGGACGATCGGGAACCGACGCGCGCCGGCGGCGGCCGTCGGCGGGGCACTCTCGAACCCCGGAAGCGACCCCGCACCGAGCACGACGGGTGCCTGAAAGATAATCAGCCGGTCTACCAGGTTGGCGCCGAGCAGCGCCCCACTCAACCCTGCCCCGCCCTCCACGAGCATCGACCGAATGCCACGTTGCCGCAACGCGCGCAGGGCCTCCGCGAGCGACGTCGCGGCCACGACCTCGACCCCCATCCCCTTCAACCGACGCGCATGGGCCAGATCCACCGACTCGGCAACAATGATCGTGGGGACCTCGGTCGCCGTCATCGCGAGGCCGCTCGTGAGCGGCAGCTGGCCGCGGCGGGTGAACACCACGCGCGCGGGCGGGACGCGGGGAGGCGGCGCGTCGCGCACGGTGAGGTCGGGGTTGTCCGCGCGGACGGTACCAAGGCCGACGGCGACCGCGTCGCTTCCGGCGCGCAGCTTGTGCACTTCGCGCCGCGCCCGCTTGCCCGTGAGCCACGCCGGACCGCGGCTCGCGTCGGCAATCGCGCCGTCGATCGACAGCGCGAGCTTGAGCGAGATCCACGGACGATCCGACACGAGCGCGTGGAAGAACGGCGCGTTCAGCTCGCGCGCGGCGACACCCTCGACGTCGAACGTGACGTCGATGCCCGCGGCACGGAGGCGATCGGCGCCGCCGGCGGCCGTCGGTGACGTGTCGCGCGTGGCAGCTACCACGCGCGCGACTCCCGCGGCGATCAACGCGTCGACACAGGGAGGCGTCTTCCCGACGTGCGCACACGGCTCGAGCGTGACGTAGACGGTCGCTCCTCGTGCACGTTCGCCCGCGGCGTGTAACGCCTCCACCTCGGCGTGCGCCGCGCCGTAGCTCGTGTGATGACCGTCGCCGACGACGACACCGTCTTTCACGACGACGGCGCCGACCATCGGGTTCGGCGCCGTCTGTCCCCATCCCTTCTTCGCGAGCGTGAGCGCGCGCCGCATGAAAGCGGCGTCGCGCTCGTCGGCACGCCGCGAGGCAATGCTCGTGGCGTCGCTCGACCGTGCGCTCATCCGAAGCGAGTCATGCTAGTTCCCGATTCGCAATCCGACCGAGGCGTAAGTGAGCGGGTCGTCGGCACGCTTGCCCGAGAACGAGTTGTACGTGTCGATCGTACCGCCCGACACACGGCCAATCTCCGCGGCGAGCTTGACGAACGGGAAGTTGAGCGAGAAGTCCGCGAACATGTTCGTGCGCGTCACCTTCTGCGCCATCGCGTACGGTCCGCCGTCGACGGTGAATCCGGCTTCGTTCACCTGCACGAGTCCCTTCGCGCGCGAGTCGTACGTGTCCTGACCCGCACCGAGGGCGAGACCGAAGACGCCGAACGACTTGCCGACGACGCCACGCCACGCGCTCGTTTTCACGCGGATGTCGGTGACCGAGATGTCGTCGTCACCCGACATCGCGTTCAGGCTCGTCGTCGGCAGGTCGCGACGCAGGTACGTGAGCGACACCGACGGCGTCACGAGCGACTCGTCCAGCAGGCCGAGCCGCGCGCCATACCCGAGCTTGAGCGAGCCGTCAGGGAGCGAGATCGCGACGTTGTTGCTCGTCAGCTCGGGCACGTACGTCGCGCTGAGGAGCGCGTCGAGCGACAGCGCGCTCGTGACGCCTAACGGGATGCCGCCGAACAGACCGAGTGCCCCCTCGACGGCCGGAAGCCCGACGAGCTGATCGTCGATGCCGTAGTCGCTCTGGCGCGCACCGGTGATCGCGGCGCCCTGGCTCTCGACCTGTGGCAGCCGGCCGCGAAGGCCATTGCCACGAAGTCCGATCGAGAAGCGCCCGGGACCGCCGAGCGTTCCGCCGGTGCCAAGGATGGCGTTGCCGCCCACGAGGCCGACGCCGAGCTGCGGCGCCATGAAGGCGAAGATGTCGATCGCCTTCTGGCAGGCGTCCTGCGCGGCGAGGTTCTGGAGCGAACCGCCGGGGCAGCGGGGGTCGATGGTCTGGGCGGCGAGCGCCGTCGGCGCGCCAGCGGACGCAACGAGCGAAAGCGCGACGAGCGCGCCAGACGCGCTCGAACGGGAGAGTGAACGAACCGAGACGCCGAACATCATGCCGGTATTCCTCAGCTGAGAGTGACGCGTCCGCTGCCGGGCTTCACGTGCCCGAGCCGCCAAGCGTCGACTCCCGCCGCGGCAGCGCTCGCAACCACGGCATCGGCACCCGCCGCCGAGGTGACGACGATCATGCCGACGCCCATGTTGAACGCGCGGAACATCTCATCGCGCGGGACATGCCCCGCGTGCTCGAGGACCCGGAAGGCATTTGGCACCTCCCACGTCGCCGTCTCGACGAGTGCGTCGAGTGTATCCGGCAGCGCGCGGTTGAGGTTCCCGGGGATGCCCCCGCCGGTGATGTGCGCCATGGCGTGGATGTGATCATCCGCACCAACGGACGGCCCGAGCACCGGCACGAGCGACGCGAGGTACGACCGGTGGACACGTAGCAACACGTCGGCCACCGAGCCATCCTCACCGGGAAAACGGTCGTGCGGACCGAGGCGTAAGCGTTCCGCCACGATCCGTCGGGCCAGCGAATACCCGTTCGTGTGCAACCCCGAGCTCGCCAGCCCGACCAACACGTCTCCGTTGCGCACGCGCTCGGCTCCGAGCACGCGCGCCTCCTCCACGCATCCGACGATGAAGCCGGCCAGATCGTAATCCGGCGGTGTGTAGAGCCCTGGCATTTCGGCAGTCTCACCGCCAATGAGGGCGCACCCGTTTTCGCGGCAGCCCGCCGCTACCCCGGCCACGACGCCCTCGACCACGGCCGGCTCGAGCTTGCCGAACGCCACGTAGTCGAGAAAGAACAGAGGCCGCGCGCCCTGCACCAGGATGTCGTTCGTACAGTGATTCACGAGGTCATGCCCGACCGTGTCGTGTCGATCGGCTTCGATCGCGACCTTGATCTTGGTGCCGACGCCGTCAGCGCTGGCGACCAGCAAGGGACTCGTTAGGCCCTCGGGCATGCGGAACATGCCACCGAAGCCGCCGAACGCCCCGCGCATGCCGGCGGTCCGTGTGGACTCGACCAGCCGCTGGAGGCGACCCTTTGCATCATCGGCCGCGTCGATGTCGACGCCAGCGCTGCGGTAGTCGAGCGCTCCGGTATCAGCCGTCACTCCGGCAACTCCTCCTCGAACGCAACGAGCCGGCGGAACTCGACGAGTCGCTCCCGGATGTCCGAGGTCTCGATCTCGAGCAGCCGCTGAATCGAGAACCGCTCGACGGCGAACGAGCCCATCGTGGACCCGTACACGACCGCGCGGCGAAGGTTCTCCTCGTCGACGCGTCCCGATCGAGCGAGGTAGCCCATGAAGCCTCCGGCGAACGAATCACCGGCGCCGGTCGGATCGAACACGTCCTCGAGCGGATAGGCGGGGGCGAAGAATACGGACTTCTCGGTGAACATGAACGCGCCGTGCTCACCCTTCTTGATCACGACGTGGCGCGGCCCGCGGTTCAGGATCCACCGCGCGGCTTTCACGAGGTTCGATTGCTCGGTGAGCTGGCGCGCTTCCCCATCGTTGAGCGTGATGAGGTCGACGCGACCGAGCAGGTTGAGCAGGTCGGTGCGACGGCTCTCGATCCAGAAGTTCATCGTGTCGCACGCGACCAGCGTCGGCTTCTCGACCTGGTTCAACACGTCGAGCTGCAGGCGCGGATCGATGTTCGCGAGGAACACGAACGGCGCACGCCGGAACTGCTCCGGAATCTTCGGGCGGAAGTGGGAGAACACGCCGAGGCGTGTCTCGAGCGTTTCGGCCGAGTTGAGGTCGTGGCGGTATCGCCCGCGCCAGCGGAACGACTCGCCGTCCGCGCGCTCGAGCCCCGCGAGGTCGACGCCTCGCGCGGAGAGCGACTCGAGCTTGTCGACGGGATAGTCGCTCCCGACGACGCCGACCAGTTGCACGGGCGCGAAGTGGCTCGCCGACGCCGAGAAGAACGTTCCCGATCCGCCGAGGACGTCGTCGGCCTTGCCGAACGGAGTTTCGACCGAGTCGAGAGCGACGGAGCCGACTACCAGGACGGTCATCGGGAATCGGGAATCAGGAATCGGGAATCACCGCGCGAACCCGGAACCGGGAACGGGGAACCGAGGCTGCTCGCTGAATGCTGCTGCTGGCAGCCGCGTTTCCACGTGCGCCGCCGCGCGCTTCCAGTCGACAGGTCGTGAACCGTCACATCCTCTCCGGAGCGGTGATCCCCAGAATCGTCAGGCCGTTGCGCAGCACGATCTGCGTCGCGCGAGCCAGCACCAATCTCGCCGTGAGCAGCGGTTCCGGCTCACCGAGCACGTGGTGCTCGTGATACCACTTGTGCGCGAGCCCCGCCATTTCCAGCAGGTACGCCGCAATGCGGTGAGGCTCGAGCGCCTCGGCCGCACCAGCCACGAGCGACGGGAAGTCGACGAGCTTCTTCGTCAGCTCGCGCTCTTCGGTCGTGTCGAGCGCCGCGAGGTCTGCCGACGACGCCTCGATGCTCGCCGGATCGATGCCGCCCTGACGGAAGATCCCGCACATGCGCGCGTGCGCCATCTGAATCCGGTAGATCGGATTCTCATCGGACTGCGTTCGCGCCAGATCCACGTCGAACCGCAGCTGCGACTCCGGCTTGAGCATGAGGTAGAAGTAGCGCACCGCGTCGCGCCCGACCCACTCGACGAGGTCACGCACGGTGACGATGTCGCCGGCACGCTTCGAGAACTTGACCTCCTGCCCCTCGCGCATGACGGTGACCATCTGGTGCAGCGCGTACTCGGGGTACCCCTGGGGGATGCCCATGCCTAACGCCTGAAGCCCCGCCCGCACGCGCGTGACCGTGCTGTGGTGGTCGGAGCCCTGCACGTTGATGGCGCGGTGGAACCCGCGGCCCCACTTGTCCACGTGGTAGGCGACGTCGGGGAGGAAGTACGTGTAGTCACCGCCGCGGGCCGCGCTGCGCCGCATGACGCGGTCCTTGTCGTCGCCGAACTCCGTCGTGCGCAGGAAGAGCGCCCCGTCCTGCTCGAACGTGTGCCCCGACGCGACGAGGGCGTCCACCGTTCGGTCGACCTTGCCGTCGGTGTAGAGCGAGCTCTCGAGGAAGTAGTGGTCGAACCTGACGCCGAACGCCTGGAGGTCGATGTCCTGTTCCTTGCGGAGCTCGGCGACCGCGAACTTGCGCACGGCGTCATCATCGCGGCCATCGGGGTCGCCGGGATTCGCCTCGACGTACTTCATGGCGATCTCGCGAATGTACTCGCCGTGGTACCCGCCCTCGGGAATCGCGACGGTCCCTGTCCGATGCTCGGCGATGCGCGCCTGGACGCTTTTCGTCAGGTTCGCGATCTGCGCCCCAGTGTCGTTGTAGTAGAACTCGCGTGACACGTCCCAGCCGGTCCACTCGAGCAGGCTGGCGATCGCGTCGCCTAACGCTGCCTGGCGCCCGTGTCCGACGTGCAGCGGTCCGGTGGGGTTGGCCGAGACGAACTCGACGTTCACGCGGCGCCCGGCACCGGTGCTCGCGCGGCCGTATTGCGCGTCCGCGGCAACGATGTCTCTCAGAGCACCGGCCACGGTGCTCGTGTCCAGGCGGAAGTTGATGAAGCCCGGCCCTGCGACGTACGCCTCGCTCACGCTCGCGCGCTGCAGGTTCATCGCACCGATCAATGCCTGTGCGATCTCCTGCGGCTTCTTGCGCAGCGGCCTGGCCAGCGTCATCGCGAGGTTCGTCGTCCATTCCCCGAACGCCGGATCGCGCGGTCGCTCGAGCACCGGCGCGACCCCATCGGGCGCACCCAGCTCCCGAGCCGCGCGCGTCAGCTCGTCTCGTATGACGTCGGGAGCGCTCATTGACCGTCGCTGCTCTTGCTCTTCGTTGAAGGCGCTTTTGTCTCGCTCGGCTTGGCTGGCTCGGCTTTCGACGCAGTGGACGACCCGCCGTCGGAGGAACTGCCGCTCCCTGCGCCTTCCGATTTCGCAGACTCCGTCCTGGTGTCCGCCTTCGAGTCGGCCTTCGACTCCGTCTTGCCGCCGTCGGCGGCAGGCTTCCGATGCGCGTTCTTACCGTAATCGGTCAGGTAGAAGCCGCTGCCCTTGAACACCAGGCCGGCGCCGCCGGAGACGCGACGCACCGCCTCCGCGCCGCACATGGGGCAGCGGACTTCGGCTGGCGCATCGCTGAACTTGCGAAAAAAGAGTTCGGAATCGTGGCCGCTCGGGCAACGATAGTCGTAAGTTGGCATTGATTCGGAACTTAGGAACCGCGGGCGGAACCGTAACATAGCCGCCACCCGAGGGCGACTCAAGGACACGCGACTTACGTCGGGCGATGCTCCCCCCACACCCGGCGGAGCGCGTCGGAGATCTCGCCAACGGTGCACCTCGCTCTCACGGCATCGATGATCAGCGGCATGAGTGGGACGCGCCCCTCGGCAAACTCCGCCGCGTACGGCGGCGCCGCATTCTCGAGCGCCGTGAGAGCCGCCCCGGCGGCGAGGGCGTCGCGGCTCGACCGCACCGCAGCGACGCGCGCGACCTGATCGCGCTCGAGCGCCGAGAAGTCCGGAGTCGGGATCGTGGGTGGATCGTCGCCGTCGGAAAATCGGTTCACCCCGACGACGACGGTATCGCCCGCTTCGACGCGCAGCTGATGCGCGTACGCGCTCCGCCCGATCTCTTCCTGGAAAAACCCCGCAGCGATGGCCCGCTCCGCACCCCCGAGCTCGTCAATGCGGGCGATGAGCTCGCCGGCCTGACGTTCGATCTCGCTCGTGAGCGACTCGACGTAATAGCTGCCCGCGAGCGGGTCGACCGTATTCGCGACGCCACTCTCGTACGCGACGATCTGCTGAGTCCGCAATGCCAGCGTGGCGGCTTCCGCGGTCGGGAGCGAGAGGGCTTCGTCGTACCCGTTCGTGTGGAGCGACTGCGTCCCGCCTAACGTGGCCGCGAGTGCCTGAACGGCCACGCGCACGACGTTATTGAGCGGCTGCTGCGCCGTGAGCGTCACCCCACCCGTCTGCGTGTGGAAGCGCATCCGGCAGCTCGCGTCGTTCGCCCCGAATCGCTCGCGCATGAGTCGCGCGTAGATGCGGCGAGCCGCCCGGAACTTCGCCACTTCCTCGAACAGGTCGCTGTGTGCGGCGAAAAAGAACGAGAGACGCGGCGCGATCGCGTCGACGGCGAGACCGGCGGCCTGCGCGCGCTGTACGTATTCGATCGTGTTCGCGAACGTGAACGCGAGCTCCTGCACCGCAGTCGAACCGGCTTCGCGAATGTGATAGCCGGAGATCGAGATCGGGTTCCAGTTCGGTACTTCCACCGCGCAGAACCGGAAGATTTCCGCAATCAGCGCGAGGCTCGGCCCGGGCGGATAGATGTACGTGCCGCGCGCGATGTACTCCTTGAGCACGTCGTTCTGGATCGTTCCGCTGACCTTGTCGCGCGTGATGCCTCGCTCCTCGGCGGCGACGATGTACATCGCGAGCAGGATGCCGGCGGTCGCGTTGATGGTCATCGACGTCGACACGGTCTCGAGCGGCAGCCCGTCGAGCAGCACGTGCATGTCCTCGACGGAGTCGATGGCAACCCCAACGCGTCCCACTTCGCCGAGGGCGCGCGTGGAGTCCGAGTCGATACCCATCTGCGTGGGCAGGTCGAACGCGACGGACAATCCCGTCTGCCCCGCCGCGAGCAGGTGGTGGAACCGCGCGTTCGTCTCGGCCGCGGTCCCGAACCCGGCGTACTGGCGCATGGTCCACAACCGCCCGCGGTACATCGTGGGCTGAACACCGCGAGTGAACGGGAACCGTCCCGGATCGCCGAGGTCGCGCTCGTAGTCCGCCGTGGCGTCAGCCGGCCGATACACGGGCGCGATAGGAATACCGGATGGGGTCGTCCTGTCCGGCGGCGAGGGCTTCGAGGACGACGGTGGACGTGAGGTGGCGGTCAGCGGAGAGCTCCGGTGCGGGCGCTCCTAATGATATGCTGGCGACGCGAAGGGGGTCACCACGCTTGCGGAGCGCCGATCGACCGAGCTGGCGGTGCGCCGAACCAGCGGGACGCGGAGGACTCGGAGCCGCGCCTGACGGCGCGGCCGCGGAGGACGCGGTACAACCGGACGGTTCGTCCCGCCACGGCTGGCTTCGCGACGGCCGACGCATCGTTTGTGAGGGGAACGGCTCACGGGACGCCACCCTCCGGAAAGGCCGCTACCCTCGACATCCAAACCTTCGGCCGGCTGGGAGCCCGCCGACGCGTGCCCGGATCCATCAAGTTGTGCGGCGTGCCGTTCCCGCGTCGCGCCGTCAGGCGCGGCTGCGTATTCCTCGTCCCGTTCGGTCAGTCGCACGCCAGCGTGCGACTTGCCCGCCCGATCGACTACGCCGTGGTGGCTGTCAGCGCTCGGTCGCTCGCGAGCAGCGCCGATGCCGCCTCGACCTCATCCTTGCTGCCGATGAAGAGCGGCGTGCGCTGGTGCAGCTCCGTCGGGTTCAGGTCGAGGATACGCTGCTGGCCGTCGGACGCGAGGCCGCCCGCTTGCTCCACCACGAACGCGAGCGGGTTCGCCTCGTACATGAGTCGCAGCTTCCCGTTAGGCGCGCGGCGGTTGCCCGGGTAGCAGAACACGCCGCCGCCGAGGAGGTTGCGGTGGAAGTCGGCGACGAGGGAGCCGACGTAGCGGACGCTGAGCGGCTTTCGCGTGCCGCCGATTCCGCGATACTGGCGCATCAACTGCTTCACCGGCTCGGCCCAGTCGTTCTCGTACGAGTCGTTCACCGAGAGGTATCGGCCGCGTTCCGGGATCTTGATGTCCGGGTGCGAAAGCAGGAACTCGCCGATGGAAGGGTCGAGCGTGAAGCCGTGGGCGCCCTGCCCCGTCGTGTACACCAGCATCGTGCTCGAGCCGTAGATCACGTACCCCGCCGCGACCTGACGGCGTCCCGGCTGGAGGATATCCTCCATCTCGCCGCGCGTGCCACGCGTGATCTTGCGCACGACCGAGAAGATCGTCCCGACCGGCACGTTCACGTCGATGTTCGAGGATCCGTCGAGCGGGTCGAAGAGCAGCACGTACTTGCCGCACTTGAACCCTTCGGGGATCTGGATGATGTCCGGCTCTTCCTCGGAGGCCATGGCGCACAGGCGACCGCCGTGGTCCATCGCCTTGATGATCGTCTCGTTCGCGAAGACGTCGAGCTTCTGTTGGATCTCGCCCTGGACGTTCTCCTGTTCCGCGGACCCGAGGATGTCCGCGAGCCCGGCGCTGCGAACCTTGTTCGCGATCATCTTCGCCGCGAGCGCGAGGTCGTACAGGATGCCCGAGAGCTCACCCGTCGCCTCGGGGTGCAGGCGCTCCTGCTCGATGATGAAGCGTTCGATCGTGACGACCGATGTGGCGGTGTGCTTGACCACGCTACACATCCTGCGTTGAGGAGGAATCGGTGCGGCGGACGACACGCGTCGATGCGTACTCGCGCGCATCGAGCTCGAAGGTGTTCTGGTAGTACCCGCGCCGCAGCGACTCCCAGATATAGCGCACCGGGAACGATGCGCTGGCCTGAAACTGTTGAACGTGGCGGATTTCGTGCAAGAGCAGTTCCGCTTCGTACTCTCCCCCGGGTGCCAGCCAGATGGTGCGCCACAACGTTATGCCCGACACGGTTCTGGCTCCGAGGGTCCATCCCCCGACACGCAGCGGCAACCCGCCCGTCCGGTAGCGCGCATCACGAAGCTCGGGGTATCGCTCCGTCAGCTGTGGCGGTAGCTCGACAGCACGGCCCACGACCGCCTCGAGCAAACGCTTCAGCGCTTCCATTGCTCGCCGCCCGCGGTCACTCGCAGCGCGCGCCCATCAGTCCGCACGACGATGCTTCCGAGGTGATCCGTGCGGAGCACTTGAGCCCCTCTCGACATCAGTGATCTGATGACAGCAGGACTCGGGTGCCCGTACGAGTTCGCGGCGCCAACCGAGACAACGGCTACGCGCGGACGAACCGCGTCGAGAAACTCGGGCGTGCTGCTCGTCGGACTTCCGTGATGACCCACCTTGAGCACATCGGCCCGCAGGTCTGTCGCGTATCGCCCCACCATCCACTCCTCTTCTCTGGTCTCGGCGTCTCCGGTCAACAGGAATCGTACGGCGCCGTACTGGACGAGCGCTACGGCGCTCGCGTCGTTCGCGTCGTCCAGTGTCGCCGCCCACGCGGAGTCGGGCGCGAGAAAGCGAACGTGGACGCCATCGATGCGAAACACGTCGCCGGGATCCACACGCCGCCAGGCCGCGCCGACGCGCGTGGCCGCGGTGAGCGATGCGCGGTACGGGACGCTTCCCGCGACGTACGCCGCGTCCCAGTACTCGGCCGGACGCATCGAGCCGATCACGGACGCACCGCCGCCGACGTGATCGCTATGCGGGTGCGAGAGCACGAACGCGCGGAGCTCGCCGCCGTGCCGGCGGAGATACGGGACGATGGTGTTCCGCCCCGCGTCGCCCCCCGACCAGCTGCGCCCCGCGTCGAAAAGCACCCACCGGCCGCGCGGTGTGCGGAGCGCCACCGCGTCGCCCTGCCCGACGTCGATCACGTGCAGCTCGACCACCCCGCCGCCTGACGAGAGCTGAACCCCGAGCGCGAGGAACGCAACCGACGCAGCGCCGGCGATGAGCCCGCGAGACTCCCACGCACTGCCAGGCCGACTGCAACACGCCACCACGAGGCACACCGACAGCGCGGCAAGCAGCACCGCGGATCCGAATGACGGGGCAACGGGGACGGCGGCGTACGGAATCGCGAGCGCGATGCCGGCAATGGCATCGACGGCGAGCAGCATCACGTGCGCGGCATCCGCGAGCACCGCAGCAACGCCAGGCAGCGGAGACAGCAGCAACGCGAGAAACAGCGTCGGCTGCATCACGGTGAAGACCGGGCCCGCCGCGAGGTTCGCGAGCGGCGCCACGAGGCTCACGCGCCCGAAGGTGTACGCGAGCAGCGGGAGCGTCACGATCGACGCGATCGACGACGCGATGAGGTCGCGCGCGACGACACGGCGCCAGCCAGAGAGTCGGTCCGCGAGCAGCCGTCGCGAGAGCGCTCCCGCGGCGATGAGCGCGGCGATCCCGACAACGCTCAACTGATAGCCGAGGTCGACGATGATGCGCGGCTCGTAGAGCGGTCCCCACGCGCCGAGTGCGAGCGCGGCCCAGGGCGACGTCGGCCGTTGCGTTAGGCGGGACAACGCCGCCGCGCCGAGCATGACCGCCGCGCGCACGGCCGGCGCCGGCGCACCGATGACGAGGACGTACGCGGCTGTCAGCGCGAGCGAAAGCCACGCCGCCATGTTCCGCGACGCTCTCGCCGCGGACAACAACAGCTCCGCCGCTCCCGCGATGATCGCGACGTGAAGCCCCGAGACCGAGAGCAGGTGCACGATGCCGGCATCGGCATATCGTGAGCGAATGCCCGCGTCGAGCGTTCGAGTATCGGCAATGAGCAGTGCGCGCGCGAGCGGAGCGTCGCCCCGAAACGTCGTGTCGATCGCGCGGCCGGCGCGCTCGCGCCACCGTCGTGCCAGGCCGGGCGGCTCCAGTTGGACAACCGTCGCGGGCTGCAGCACGGTCAGCCCCCCGGCTCGTGTCGCCTCGCCCCGCATGGCCACCGACGCGCCGGCAATGGCTTCGCCGCGCGCCACGACGAGGCTCGCGCGGAGCTGGCACCCACCGTCGCGAATGAACGCTCGCGCCCTCTTGCCCGGACGTACGTCCTCCTCGACGACCCCGCGGTAGACGACGGCCGCGTTCGAGTCCGGAGCCGCTGACACCCCGCGTCGTTGGCAGCCGGCATCGGCGCGCGCCGCCGCGGTCGCACGGGCGACGCCCGCTCCGAGAAGGACCGCGAGTGCGAAGAATCGCGCGTCGCGCCGCATGGCGCTGGCGACCGCCGCGATGAGAGCCACCAGCCCGCCGAGGAACGAAACGCCGCCGAACCCGAGAAGGAGTCCGGCGGCGTGAGCGATGAACGCGACGGCGATGAGCGGCAAGGCGACTCCCTATCCGCCACCTCCGATCGGGATGTAGTCCCCTTCCGGACCGTGGCGCGGATTCTGTTGAACGCGGCGCATGGCGTCGAACACGAGCACGGCGATTTCGGCTTTCGCCTGGTCGCTGGCGAGCGAGACGCGCGTGACGGCTGCCCCAATCGGAGAGCCGCCGATGTAACGCGGTCTAGCTTTGTTCAATGCCTGCGCAATCACGTCATCGTGACAACGCTCACAGGCGCAAAACTCCGGGTGCCGCGTCTTCAGTTGCCGGTAGACTTCGAGCACCAGCTCCTCGAGGGCGTTCTTCATCCGGCCATCGGCAACGGTGCGCGCTCGCGATTGTGACATACCGCACCGGTAAAGGTCGAGCCCGTGGTCCCCGTGAGCTCGACGGTGAAGTAGCGACCGATCATCGACTCGTCGCCCGGCAGGAGCACTGTCTTGAAGTCGCGCGTGCGGGCCTGGAGTAGATCTCCGCGCCGCGCTTCCTTCTCGACGAGCACTTCACGCTTGGCACCGAGGAGCGTCAGGTTCCGCTCCCTGGCACCGCTCCGGACTGCATCGATGAGACGCGCGAGACGCTCAGTCGCCACCTGATCGGGCACGGTCATTTCGACCGGGAGCCTCGTCGCCGGAGTTCCGTCCCGCGGTGAGAACTTGAAGGTGAACGCGTCGTCGAACCCGACCTGCCGCACGACCTCCAGGGTCTCCTCGAAGTCGGCATCCGTCTCGCCCGGGAACCCGACGATCACATCGGTGGTCAGCGCGAGCCCTGGAATGGCGTCCCGTAGACGGCCGACGCACTCCAGGTAGCCCTCACGCGTGTACCGCCGGAGCATGCGCTTGAGCACCGCGGTCGACCCGGACTGCATCGGCAAATGCACGTGCTCGCAGACGGCGTCCACTTCCGCCATCGCGTCGACGACTGCCGCCGAGAAGTCGTTAGGGTGCGGGCTCGTGAAGCGCACGCGCTTGATGCCATCAACAGCACCAACGGCACGCAGCAGGTCCGCGAACCCCTGCTCCCCGTCGTGATATGAGTTGACGGTCTGGCCGAGCAGCACCACCTCCGTCATCCCCTCGGCCGCCACTTGCGCGACCTCGCGAACGACGTCGTCGAGTCGGCGGCTTCGCTCGGAGCCGCGCGTGGTCGGCACGATGCAGTACGTGCATCGGTAGTCGCAGCCGCGCTGCACCGGTATCCAGGCCTTTACCTTGTCGAACCGGCGAGGCGCGAAGTCCTCGTAATGCTCCTCGAGGTCGAAGGTCGTGGAGATGGCGCGCTCACCGCGACGTGCCCCGTCCACGAGCGCGGGCAGCGCCCGATAGCCGTCGGGGCCGACGACGAGACTCACGTGCTTCGCCTTCTCCAGCAGCTGCGGCCCGAGGCGCTGCGCCATGCACCCGGTCACGCCCATGATCGAATCTGGTTTCATGTTCCGGCGGAGCTCGCCGAGGCGCCCGATGACGCGCTGCTCGGCGTGATCGCGAATCGCGCACGTGTTGAGCAGGATGACGTCCGCGCCGTCGGGCGAGTCCACCGGCTGGTAGCCGCTGTCGGCGAGGCGTCCGAGCATGAGCTCGGAGTCGCTCACGTTCATCTGGCAGCCGTACGTCTCGATGTAGACGGTGGGACGCGTGTCGGTCATGCCCGAATGATGGGCTCGCGCGGAACGCCGAGCAATCGCGACGGCTCTCCTTCGAGGACGGCCCTGCAGCGGGTCCCGCGGGGGATGGACGGGTCGACGCTCACGGTGAGATAGTCCTCGGTGAGCCCTTCACGGCGGCTCCCGCTCCCCATCACGACGAGATCGCACTGCTGCCCGAGGCGACGCGCCCGGTGACTCGCCGCGGCGGCCTCGCCGAGCGCCCTGAGCTCGCGCGATCGCTCGTCAGCCACCCGACCCGATACCTCGCCAGGCAATCGCTCCGCCGCCGTGCCGGGCCTCCGTGAGTACGGGAACACGTGGAGGTACGTGAACGGCAGGGCCGAGATCAGCGCCACGGTCGAGCGGTGGTCATCGTTCGTCTCGCCCGGGAAACCGGCAATGACGTCGGCACCGAGGGCGAAGTTGTCCACTGTCGACGCGAGACGCTCGACGGCGTTCGCGTACGACGACGCCGTGTACCAGTGCCGCCCCATTCGCTTGAGGATGCGATCCGATCCCGACTGCAACGGCGCGTGCAGATGAGGCGCGAGCCGCGACGGCTCGCCGAACAGCTCGGCCAACCGATCATCGACCTCCGTTGCCTCGAGTGAGCTCAGTCTGAACCGAGCTCGGGGCACGTCGCGCACGAGTCTCGCGACCAGGCTCCCGAGCGTGTCGCCGGTGTCGACGCCGTAGTGCCCGATGTGAATGCCCGTGAGCACGATCTCCGGATGCCGCTCGGCGAGTCGTGCCGCCTCATCGATGAGGGCATTCGGATCGCGGGAGCGCGCCGCGCCGCGCGCGAGCGTCGTCGCGCAGAACGTGCAATGCTCATCGCATCCGTCCTGGATTCGGAGCAGCGCGCGCGTTCCGGTCTGCACGTTAGGCAGCGACGTCACCGGCGGCAGGCCGAGCGCCGCCGCGACGCGAAGCGGGTCCGCGCCCGCAACGATCGCGGTCACCGACGGAAGCTCGGCGATCGCACCGGTGTCCCGGGCCGCGGCACAGCCCATGACGACGGTGCGCAGTGCCGGGCGATTTCTGGCCGCCCGACGCACGCTCTGCCGCAGCTCCGCCTCGGCCGCCGCGGTCACCGCGCAGCTGTTGAAGACGGCTGCGTCAGCCTCGTCGGGAGTTCGCACGATCTCGCCACCGCCGGCCTCGATCATCGCCCGAACCACTTCGGTGTCGTACTGGTTCGCGCGACAGCCGAAGGTGCGGAGGTAGACCCTGCGGCGCTCGGCGCCAGCGTCCGGCGGGCGGCTCTCCTCAGGGCGCGCCGTCACGACGCGGCGCCGGCTCCCGCGCTGGCTCGGGCCACCGTCGCGCCCGGCGGCCGCAGGGGAAGCAGAATGTGGAAGGCGCTCCCTGCCCCCTCGCTGCTCTGCACCCAGATCCGACCGCCGTGCGCTTCCACGACCAGGCGGCAGAACGTCAGGCCGAGCCCGGAGCTTCGCACGCGCGGCACGTTAGGCGTCTTCACGCTCTCGAATTTGTGGAAGATCACCTCGTGGTACTGCGGCGGAATGCCCGGTCCGTTGTCGGCAACCGTGAACAGCACGCCACGCGGGTCGGTCCGCGCATACACGCGGAGCTCGACGGCCTGCGACGAGTGCACGAGCGAATTCTGAATCAGGTTCCCGAACACGCGCTTGAGCAGTGACCGGTCGGCGAGGAACGGTGGCACGTCGGCCGCGACTTCGGTCTTGGTCACGGCCCGCTCCTGCTGGAGCCGCAGCGCCCAGTCGTTCATGATCTCGCTCACCAGCGCCGCCGGCGACAGCTGCTCGAGATCGAGCGCGATGGACGTCTCCTCGATGCGCGCGACTTCGAGCAGGTCCTCGATGAGTCGAAGCAGCTCCTGCGCCTTGTTCTCGGTGTCGCGCAGCGCGCCCTGTTGCGGCACGTTGACCGAGCCGAGATCGCCGTCGGCGAGCATCTCGAGCGTCGCGATGATCGACGTGAGCGGCGTCTTGAGGTCGTGCACGATCATCTTCATGAGGTCGTCGCGCACCTTCTCCAACTCGCGCAGCTTGCGGTAGCTGTCCTCGAGCGCGTCGGTCGCCGCTTTCAGCTTGAGCAGACTCCGTACGCGCGCACCGAGCACCATGCGGTTGTGCGG
>Ga0075420_100002245_pt1 | contig 16693 bp, 16 predicted proteins | sample SoiMetdeltSBSDD4_FD_75296 | JGI IMG/M metagenome (GOLD analysis project Ga0075420, IMG submission 75296) | Bulk soil microbial communities from a Populus tree surrounding site in Tennessee, USA - Soil MetaG P. deltoides SBSDD4 | ecosystem: Environmental > Terrestrial > Soil > Tree plantation... | reverse complement strand
GGTTACGGGCGGGCCAAGCTCGACCTGCTCGCCCGCCGCGTCCGCGCCGCGTGATGAAGCCGCCACCTGGCGGCACCACCAACGAGGTCCACGGCTGATCCCGTTTCCTGCGGGAGAGCCGATGATGGCCCGGTCGTCGTCGGGCGCCCGCCAGGCTACGCCGCGCCGCGGGCCGGAACGGACGTCCGTCTCGCCGTGCGCGGGGACGGAAGTCCATCTCGCCGTGCGCGGCTCGGTCCACGCCTTCAGGGGGTAGCGGGGGTCGGACGCGGCGCCGGGTCGGGACCGGCCTCGGCGCGTCGGTCGGCGCCCTCCTCGACGGCGGCCGGCTCGAACGTCAGCAGGTAGGTGTTGTGATGGGCGCTGACCAGATCGATCAGCGCCCACCCCTCCGTGCCGAAGCCGTTGGCGACAGCGGCGACGGTCGCCATCGGGCCTTTGCTGGCCTGGACCTCGGGGACCTGGCCGGTCCGGCCCAGGCTGTCCTTCCACCACCCGCCGTGCGAGTAGACCTCGACCTGGAGCCGCCGCTGCTCCATCATCCTCGTCCAGTGCGCATGCTCGTGCGGGTTAGCGACCGACGACGTGGACGTCGCGGGCACGCTCGCCGCGTCCACGCGGATCGACCTCGATCTCGAACTCCAGCTCCTGACCCTCGGCCAGTGTGTCGAAGACGCCGGGCGGCAGCGCCGAGTGATGAAAGAAGATCTCGCTGCCGGTCTCGGTCCGAACGAAGCCGAACCCCCGGTCGCGAACCATCCGGGTAATCGGGCCGCTAGGCATAGAACCCCACCTTTCTCGAACGGAGCACTCAATTCTCGATTGGAGCACTCGATCCACGCGCCAGTCCACGCTTGCGCTGGCGCTCCCCTCCCGCGGGACATCGCGCCGGAACGGTGCCGGACGCGCCCCACCAAGGATGGTAACCCCGGCGCTGCCGAAAGAGGCAACTCGCGGTCATGAAATTTGAGACAGACCTGGGGTGAGGTGGCCGTCGATTGGCCGTCGCTGGCCCGGACGCGCTAGGATCGGATCATTGCCACCGAAGGGACGTCTCCGTGAAGGCTGAGATCATCGCCGTCGGAACCGAGCTGCTGCTCGGCGAGATCCTCGACACGAACTCGCAGTACCTGGCCCAGCAGCTCACGGGCCTCGGCATCGACCTCTTCTTCGTCACCCACGTCGGCGATAACATGGGCCGCCTCTCAGACACCGTCAAGCGCGCGCTCGATCGCTCGGATGTCGTCATCATGACCGGTGGCCTCGGCCCGACCGAGGACGACCTGACCCGCGAGGCGATCGCGGCGACGCTCGGCGAGGAGATGACTGTCCGGCCGGAGCTGGAGGACGTGCTGCGCGGCTGGTACGCCAGGCGCAACCGTCCGATGCCCCAGATGAACATCAAGCAGGCGACGCTGATCCCCTCGGCCAGCGCCATCGACAACCCGATCGGCACGGCGCCCGGCTGGTGGGTCGAGCACAACGGCAAGAAGATCGCCTGCATGCCGGGCGTCCCCCACGAGATGAAGAAGATGTGGGAGGAGCAGGTCGCGCCGCGCCTCGGGATGGGCGGCGGCGGCGTGCTCGTCACCCGGACGCTCAAGACGATCGGCATCGGCGAGTCCAACGTGGCCGAGGTCGTCCAGGACCTGATCCACAACCCGAACCCGACCCTGGCAACGTACGCCAAGCAGGACGGCGTCCACCTGCGGATCGCCGCGAAGGCCGAAAGCCGGGACGCCGCCAACTCGATGATCGCCGGCTTCGAGGAGAAGGTCCGAGCGCTCACCAACCAGTGGGTCTACGGCATCGACGACGAGACGCTGGCGGCGGCGATCGGCAAGCTCCTGGTGAAGCAGCGGCGGAAGGTCGCCACGATGGAGTCGGCGTCGGGCGGGCTGCTGGCCAGCTACTTCACCGACACGCCGGGCGCCTCGGACTGGTTTGCCGGCGGGATCGTGGCGTACACCGCCGAGCTGAAGGTTGCCTCGGGCGTCCCCCAGGAGACCGTCGACACGCACGGCACGATCGCCGGCGAGACGGCGCTGGCGATGGCGAAAGCCGTGCGCGAGCGGACCGGCGCCGACGCTGGCATCGGCATCGTCGGCGTGGCCGGCCCGAGCGAGGTCGAGGGGAAGTCGGTCGGGACGTTCTACATCGCGCTCGACTTCCTGGGCACCCAACGGGTGGTCGACTCCCACTGGTCGACGACCCGGCTGGAGCTGAAGCGCCGGGCGGTGATGGACGCGATGTACATCCTCTGGCGGGCGCTGGAGGAACGTGAGGCGTCGGCGGAGGCGGCTGGAGCGGGGGGTGTCGGACGGGCGTGAGCGCCTCACACCTCGGGTCCGCCGGGTCCTCGCGAGCGCCGAGGACGAGGCGGTCGGCCTGCGCCAGGCGGAGGTCGGGACCGAGCACGTCCTGCTCGCCCTGCTGCGTGACGAGCGCGGCTTAGCGGCTCGCGCCCTCCGCGAGCTGGGGGCGGACCCGGCCGACCTGGCGCAGCGGCTCCGGCTGCGGCTGGTGCCGGCTCAGGTCGGCCCGGATGGGCCGATCGGGCTGGGGCCGGGGGCGCGGGCGGCGTTGCAGATGGCGCGCGCGGAGGCGGCCCGGCTGCACCACAACTACCTGGGGACCGAGCACCTGCTGCTCGGCCTGCTCCGGGACGGCGAGGGGCCGGCGTTCGTGGTGCTGAACGGGGCCGGCGTGACCCTCGGCCGGGCGCGGCAGCAAGTCTCGAAGATCCTCAACGAGGCGCCCCCGGAGGCGCCCCCGCCCGGCTTCTCGGTCCTGCGAGGACGCGAGCGCCCGATCGACCGCCTCGCCGATCCGGACCTGCACGACCCGCGCGATGCCGTCGAGCGGTGCGGGCGCTGTGGGCGGATCCGACGGCCGGAGTGGCGGTTCTGCGCTTACTGCGGCGAAAAATGGCCGGCCTGCGATCGGTGCGAGGCGCCGATCCCGGAGCTGACGGGTGTACGATTCTGTCCCGGGTGCGGCGCCATGCTCGACATCGACGACCGCGCCTGAGTCCAGAGAACCGGGACGCCAGCATGAGTGACGGTCGGTCGTCGGACAGGGCGGAGTGGGAAGCGCGCGTCCTGGGGCCGGCCCGGGAGCGCTCGCCCGAGCGGCGGGAGCGCTTCGAAACCTCCTCGCGGATCCCGATCCAGCCGCTCTACACGCCGGACGACCTGGCCGCGTGGGACGCGAACGCGCGCCTCGGGTTCCCGGGCCAGCCGCCGTTCACCCGGGGCGTCCAGCCGACCATGTATCGCGGGCGGCTCTGGACGATGCGCCAGTACGCCGGCTACGCCAGCGCCGAGGAGTCGAACGCGCGGTATCGGTACCTGCTGGAGCGGGGCCAGACCGGGCTCTCGGTCGCGTTCGACCTGCCGACGCAGATGGGGTACGACTCGGATCACCTGATGGCCGAGGGCGAGGTCGGCAAGGTCGGCGTCGCGATCGACACCCTCGACGACATGGAGACGCTGCTGGCCGGCATCCCGCTCGACCGGGTCAGCACCTCGATGACGATCAACGCGACCGCGCCGATCCTGCTGGCGCTCTACGTGGCGGTCGGGAAGAAGCAGGGGGTGCCGCTCGCGAAGCTGAGCGGCACGGTCCAGAACGACGTCCTCAAGGAGTACATCGCCAGAGGGACGTACATCTACCCGCCGGCGCCCTCGATGCGGCTGGTCACCGACGTCTTCGCCTACTGCACGTCGGAGCTGCCGGCCTGGAACTTCATCAACGTCAGCGGCTACCACATGCGCGAGGCCGGCGCGACGGCGGTCCAGGAGCTGGCGTTCACCCTGGCGAACGCCAGCGCCTATTGCGACCACGCCGTGGCGGCCGGCCTGGAGATCGACCGGTTCGCGCCGCGCCTGGCGTTCTTCTTCGACAGCCACAACGAGCTGTTCGAGGAGGTCGCGAAGTTCCGGGCGGCGCGGCGGATGTGGGCGAAGATCATGCGGGAGCGGTACGGCGCGACCAACCCGCGCTCGTGGATGCTCAGGTTCCACACCCAGACGGCCGGCGTCTCGCTTCAGGCCCAGCAGATCGAGAACAACGTGGTGCGGGTGGCGATCCAGGCGCTGGCGGCGGTCCTGGGCGGCACGCAGTCGCTCCACACGAACGCCCGCGACGAGGCGCTGGCGCTGCCGACCGAGGAGTCGGCGAAGCTGGCGCTCCGTACCCAGCAGGTGATCGCCTACGAGAGCGGCGTCGCGGACGTCGTCGACCCGCTGGCGGGCTCGTACTTCGTGGAGTCGCTGACGGAGCAGACCGAGTCGGCGGCCTGGCGTTACATCCAGCAGATTGACGACCTGGGCGGGGCGCTGCGGGCGATCGAGCAGGGGTTCATCCAGGCCGAGATCCAGGAGAGCGCGTACCGCTTCCAGCAGGAAGTCGAGCGTGGCGACCGGGTGATCGTCGGGGTGAACCGCTTCGCCGACGACGCCGGCGGCAAGACGGCCGAGATCCTGCGGGTCGACCCGGCGGTGCGGGACCGCCAGATCAGCAAGATCAAGGCGGTGAAGGCGCGCCGCGACGAGCGCGCGGCCCACGACGCGCTGGCGGCGCTCGAAGCGGCGGCGCGCGGCACCGACAACACGATGCCGCGGATCCTGGCCTGCGTCGAGGCGCTGTGCACGCTCGGGGAGATCTCGGACACCCTGCGGGCGGTCTTCGGCGAGGCCGGCGAGCTGAGCGCCCTCTAACGCCGCCTGCCCGGTCGCCACCGCGAACGCAGCCTGCCTGGTCGCCACCGCGCGACCTCGCCGCCCCCGCGCCCTGCCTCAGCACGAGCGTGAACCAGTGCGCCGTGACGGCTGCTGCCCGGCCGTCACCCCACCGTACCGCGAGCGTCAGCGAGCCGGACCCGGGCATCCCGACCGGCTCGGCAGACAGACACCTTCATTACCGCGAGCGTGAGCGAGTCGGACCCCGGCGTTCCAGGCGGCTGGCCAGATCTTCGATTCGACTCGATCCGCCGTATAATCCGTGGCGATACCCTGCCCCCGTAGCTCAATGGACAGAGCAGCGGCCTTCTAAGCCGACGGTTGTGGGTTCGAGTCCCGCCGGGGGTACCAGCCTGCCGTGCACCCGGGCGTCACGGCGCGTGCCAGATGACCCGGCCGTTCACGTCGCGCATCACGATCTTCGGTGCGCTGTCGTTCGCGTCGATCGACAGCTCGATCTGCGGCGGGCGGTCCGGGTCGGCGCTCCGACCGCCGGCGTAGAGCCCGAGAAACGGCCCGTCGCCGAGCCGCGCCACGATCCGCCCGTGCTCGTCGTGCTGCAGGGTCACCGACGGGTGCTGCGGGTCCGCCGTGCTCAAGCGGATCGAGGACGGGTCGAAGCTGCTCAGGAGCAGCAGCTCATCCGGGCCCAGCGCCGCGTACGGGGTGACGATGCTCTCCGCGCTGATCTCCCGTGCCGTGAGGAGCTTCGACGTCAGCGTCTTGCCCGGCCAGGCCAGCCAACAGGCCAGGCCGATCAGCAGCAATCCGTTCAGCCCCGCCGCCACCAGCGTCCGACGCTTCAACTGGTCGTTCGCTGCTTCGAGGCGGTTCACGCGATCGTTCACGTCCCGCCAGCGCCGCGCGTCAACTGCGATCTCGTCCACGGTTCACCTCTCGGGCGTTACGGCGCCTGCCAGACGGTCTCGCCGAACGCGTCACGCAACACGATCTGCGGCGACAGGTCTGAGGCGAATCTCATCTCGATCGTCGGCCCGCGACGATTAGTACCCAGGCCCCCGCTGCGCCCGGACAGGCGCACGAACGGTGAGCCGAGGATCATCGCGTCGATCTGGCTGTACGGATAGCGCGTCAGTCGAAGCTCGGGTACGTGCGGGTCCGAGGCGTAGCCCACGACGATCCAGGACTCGTCACGGCGGGCGGAGACCCGGAGGCGCTCGTCGTCGAGGCTGCTGCGCGCGCTCCAGTAGGTGCTCGCGCCGACGCGGCCGGCTGAGACGCTCTCCGCCGTCAGCGATTTTCCCGTCCAGGCCAGCCAGCAAGCAATGGCGACGACGATCGGGACGTTCACCCTGAGCGCGAGCAGCCCGCGGCTCCTCAGCCGGCCATGCGCCTCTTCGAGTCGCGCGACCCGTGCCCTCACCTGCTGCCAGTCGATCGTCTCTTCCTGCAGAGCGTCCATGGCGTCCCCCCGGTCAGCCGTCACGCGCGTTGCCGAAACTCGAGGCCGCAATGCTCGCAGCGCGCGCTCGAAGCCGGGCTCAATCGTCGGCAGCGCGGACAGCTCGCCTGGCCCGAGAACGGCCGGCCGGCGGTACGTTGCCGCGGAATGGGCGGTAGCCGCTGCTGCCAGAGCAGCCGCAACCCCATCGCGGCCAGGATGATGGTCAGGCAGATGGTCAGCTTCCCGAGCCAGCCCTCGACCTCGAAAAGGATCCGGTCGCCGGAGCCCGATATCGAGATCGCCTTCCAGAGCAGGAGTGCGTAGAGCGCCGCCAGCCCGATCGAGAACGCGTCGGGCTTGATCTGGACCGGGCTCCCTCGCTCCGCCGATCGGACGAACAGGAGGAACAGGACGTACCCGATCAATGGGATCGCGACGGTCACGACCGGATGGACGATCGTCTCGAACCTGAGGTCGTCGACCGGAAACTCGACGAACCTCGTCCGACTTCGTACCTTGGCGTCGAACTTCTTGAGCGAGATCCGCGCCAGCTCGAGGGCTCGCTCTTCCGACAGCGCATCCTGATTCCCCGCGAGGACCACGTCGATCGCAATGTTGTTCAGCAGATAGTCGATCTCGTACGCCACCGTGTTGTTGCCGCCGATCGCCCGCGTCACCCGGCTCTCACGCCCGCCAGGGCGGATGCTGAGGTCGTATCGTTGCGGCGACCCGCCGAGCATCCGGTCGACGATGCGCTTGTTCCACGACCGGTCATGTTCGAGCGCTTCCCTGGCGTCGCTCGCGTCATTCGTGTAGTGAATCCGCTGCGAGATCAGGTGCGGGTACAGCTCGGCCCCGGGTGCGCCCTCGTCGGAGGTGAAGGAGGTGGAGACGTAGGCCCAGGTGCGATCTTGCCGCACCTCGGACGACGAGGTCTGCACCGGGAAGCTCGGCAGATCCCACACCGTCACCGCGAGATCGTCGGTGTCCGAGACGGGCAGCACCACCCCGCTCGCCGTGCGATTCCAGTCGACCGCCGTCAGCGCGAGCAGCAGCAGGCCGATGACGCCGATCGCGATGCCGACCCGGTGCCCGCCGGGCTCGGTGTCGAGCCGGTCGGCAGGGGCCACCTGCACGGCCGTGCCCTGCCCTGTCGATTCGTGCCCTTCCCGCGTCATGTTCGCCGTGACCATCGTGCGTCCCCATCCACCGCGCGACTCCGGCGCGGAGCCCCCTGCTCGTCCCCTCGCCTTCAACCACGTGGTCGCCGGAGGCGTGCCCTACCCTCATTGTGCGGCGGGGCCGGGACCCGGGCATCCCGTGAAAGAGGGATGTCGATAGGGATTCGCGGTGCGACGTGGATCGTCCAGGCTGCCGCTTCGGGCAAGCGCCGCCTGCCTGGCGTCTCGCATGAGGACCGGGACGAGCGACGCCCCACGGATCGACGGCTGACGCTGCCTCGGAGGGCGCGTCGGCCGCTGCCCGGTGGTCGGCAAACTGTGACGAAACTTCAACGTCGCCTTCCTGGAAAAAGCATGAATCGCGGGCTATCCCTGAGTCACAGTTGAAGGGCGATCGGTCCCGCCGATCTGGCAGTTGACCCGACCCGGGAGGATCCCGATGCACAGCCTTTCCATCAGCCATCCGCTGCGCGGGCACGACGGCGGCGCGGCAGCGCTCCCAGGCACCATCGGCGTCGAGCACGACGACTGGCATGCCGAGGCGCGACGGCGTGGGACGACCGTGATCGTCTCCGTGACGGCGGCGGACCCCCGGCGCGCGCTCGAGGTGCTCGCCGCGTCCGAGGCGCCGATGGACTGCTGGTTCAAGGACGGCGTGCGCACGCTGACCGGCGAGGAGCTGCGCGCCCTCTTCTCCAGGTAGGCCCCCGGGCGAGCTCGCACGGACCGCCAGTCACCAGCCGAGGCCGGCCGTCAACCGACGGCCGGCCTCGTCGTTTGCCAGGATCCGGGCGCATCTTCTCGTCTTCTGCGACGACCCGTCGCGCGCCGTGCCACTGCCGTCCGCCCTTACCGGCGGCCTCGGGCACTGTCTGACAGCAGGCCAGCCTCTGTGATGGGTTCGAGATGGCCCTCGCCCAGACCCAGCCGTCCTACCGTCGAGCGCTCAGCACGCTGCATGGGATGGACGGATGGTGCGACTGGTGGCTCGTCGGACGTGGTTCGCTGCGATCGTGGTGCTGGCTGCCGTGCTGCTCCCCGCGCCGAGCGCGGCCGTTGCTGCCGAGACCCGCCAGACGGAGCGGCCGGGCAGCCTCACGCCGAACCAGTTGTTCGGCGGGCTCACGCTGACGACTCAGGAATCCCTCGCGGCGTGTGGGCCGGCCGCTGCCGTGGCGTTCGCGCACGCTGTCGGACGCTCGGTGTCGCTCGATCGAGCGGTCGCGGTTGCCCGGACGGTCGGGTGGACGCCGGCGAATGGGATGACCGGGCCGTACGGCGAGGTCGCGCTCCTCCAGAAGCTCGGCATCCAGGTCTCGATCGAGGCCGGGGTGAACCCGGCTCGGGTCAGGCGCGAGCTGCTGGCCGGCCGGCCCGTCATCATCCGGACGGGCGGTCGCGGTCCGGACCTGCCGGGGCACTACTTCGTCGCCGAGCGCATCGACATCGCGACCGGGCGCTTCGACCTGGCGCAGAGCGCCCTGGTGCTGCGGTCGTCGGGCGGGTCGCGCTGGTACGCGCTGGGCGAGATCGCGTCGCTCGGGACCGGCGTGCCGACCCATGCCATCTACCTGGCCCAGGAGACCGTCACCAGCACGGTGGTGGCGGCGTCCGCCAGGCCGTTCACGGCGGTCGGGAACCGGGTGGAAAGCGGCAATCTCGTGGTCGACACGGGCGGCGCCGGCGCGCGGCTGCGGGCCGAACCCGGCACGTCGGCCGAGATCCTCGGCGCGGTGCTGGACGGCACCCGGCTGACGGCGACCGGCGCCACGAGCGTGGTCGCGGGGCGGACCTGGAAGAAGGTCGTCGTGGCCGGCGGCACGCCGGTCTGGATCGACGCCAGCCTGCTCCGTGCCCTCTGAACGCCGCCCGGGACGGCCCACTCGTAACGCTGGGCCTGTCCCCCGCCCGCTCGCGGGAACCGTATGCTACAGACGGCGGAAGCGGCGCCGCCGCCACCAGGTACGGAGGCTGTCCCAGAGCGTCGGGTGGGCCTGGCCGTCGTTCGAGCCGTAGCCGACGTCGCGGTCGCGCCAGCGCTTCGCGCCGGGCGGTCCGCCGCCGCGCCGGCCGGCCACCGCCAGCGCGATGGCGAGGACGAAGAAGAGGATGCTCAGCAGGCTCGCCCACTGGGCGATCCCCGCCATCCCCGGCATCACGCTGAGCATGAACGAGATCGCCACCAGGAAGATCGAGGCGAACATGAACTGCTCGACGGGCGTCCAGCGCAAGAACGTCCGGAACGCCCCCGACAGCCTGGACATCATCGGTGCGCTGCGCCGCACCACGCGGCGGCTGACCGGCTCGCGGCGCAGCTTCGCCTCCCGGCGACGCAAGAGCTCGTCGATCTCTCGCTCCCATCGCTCGGGCATCGTGGCGTGTATCCCCTCAGGTGATCTCGGTCGCGGCCGTTCGTCCCTTCCCATTATAGGAATGGCCGGCCGGCTGGACAACTGCTTAACGCTCCGGCTTCCCGGCACGGGACCGGCGGCCCACGCCGACACCGGCATCATCCTGGAGTCGGGGTCGGCGTCACCTCGACGGGTTGCAGGTACTGGGCCAGGACCCAGCCCTGGACGCCGCGGCCTTCGTGCTCGCAGAGACGCCAGATCTGGGCCTGGACCGTCTGCTCCGGTCCGACCAGCCGGAGGATCGCGCCCTCGGCGACCGCCGGCTGGAGCCGCTGGCTCTGCTGGCCCGGCTCCTCGCGCAGGAAGACGCCGATCCCGGTGGTGTTCGCGATCCGGACGTAGCGGGCCGGCGGCTCAGCCTCCCCCGACGTCGCGGCGGGGGAGGCCTGCGGGATCGGCGTCGGTGTCGCCGCCGGCGAGCCGGCCGGCTTCGGCGTGGCCAGCGTCAGGCCGGGCGTCGCGGCGCGCGTCGGCAGCATCGTCGGCTCCACCAGGGCGGCCGGCGAGGCGGTCGGCTTCCCTCGGACGTCGGCGAGCGACGGGAACGCGGGAAGCCGCGAGGCGTTCAGGTAGACCAGCGCGCCCGTCGCGACGACCACGAATCCGAACAGCAGCACGGTCGCCAAATGCCACCAGCGAAGCCAGGAGCCGCGAGCCCGACCGTCGAAGGGGCGACCGCACCACTCACACGTTGCTGCCTGCGGCGCGTTGCGGCCCTGACACCCTGGGCAGACCTGTACACTCATAAGATGGTTGTGCTCGCCACCCGTGCCGGCACGCTGAAATGACGCCCGGAAGCCACCGGGGGACCGCCGTAGCATAGGGGCGCCTCACAGCCCTGTCAAGATCGGCCTTCCGAGTCAGCCACGCCGCGCTCGTATCGTTGATACTGTGCGCGCCGCAGTGCTACGCTTTTTTCGCGTCAGAGTGGGAACGGCTGACGCGCCGGAGTCCCCCAATCCATGCCCACCGTTATCGCCGTGGCGAACCAGAAAGGTGGTGTCGGTAAGACGACTACCACCGCCAACCTGGGAGCCGCGCTGGCACGTCAAGGCCGACGTGTCCTGCTGATCGACATGGACCCGCAGGGGAACCTGACCAGCGCCGTCGGCATCTCCAAAGCGATCGAGCAGACCGTCGCCGACGCGCTGCTCGACTACCGCGCGCCGCTGCCGACGATCAAGGTGGAGAACGGCAACGGTCAGCTCGACCTGGCGCCGGCCACGTTGGCGCTCGCGAGCGCCGAGGCCGCCCTGATGAATAAGCTCGGGCGCGAGCAGCGGCTGCGCGACCAGCTCAACCGGCAGGGCACGGCGTACGACGTCGTGGTGATCGACACGCCGCCGTCGCTCGGCCTGCTCACCATCAACGCGCTCGTCGCGGCCGACCGCGTGCTGATTCCGACCGAGGCGCGGTTCTTCTCGCTCCAGGGCCTCCAGATGATCGAGGAGAGCATCGAGGAAGTGCTCTACCTCAACCCCCGGTTGAAAGTGATGGGCATCCTGCTCAGCAAGCTGGATCGCCGACTGCGGGAGGAGAAGCAGGTGGCCGAATACCTGCGCGAGCGCTGGGGTGCGCTCGTCTTCGAGACCGAGATCGGGACCAGCAGCAAGGTGCTCGAAGCCAGCTCGGCTGGCAAGACCGTGTTCAGCTACCTCGGGGCCGAGCGGGCCGCCGAGACCTACGCGACGCTCGCCGAGGAGGTGCTCCGCCGTGGGCAGGACTGACCGTCCGCGTGGTGGCTTCGATCCGGCCCGGCTCGAGGAGCCCAGCCGGCCAGCCGCGATCGTGCCGAAGATCGTCGAGGCGCCGTTCGCGACGGCCGCCAAGGGGTTCACCGAGGTCAAGATCGTCGGGGTCGGCGGCGGGGGCGGCAACGCCGTCAACCGCATGGTCGATGAGGGCGTGCCCGGCGTCGAGTTCATCGCCGTGAATACGGACGCCCAGGCGCTGGCCGCCTCGAACGCCCTGCACAAGATCCTGCTCGGCGGGCGCCAGGGTCGCGGGCTCGGGGCCGGCGGCAAGCCGGAGGAGGGCCTCAAGGCGGCGCAGCTCACCCAGCACGAGATCGTCGACGCGCTGGAAGGGGCCGACATGGTGTTCGTGACGGCCGGGATGGGCGGCGGCACCGGCACCGGCGCCTCGCCGGTCGTCGCCGAGGTCGCGCGGTCGATCGGCGCGCTGACCGTCGGCGTGGTGACCCTCCCCTTCGGCTTCGAGGGCAACCGGCGGATGCAGAACGCGCTCAAGGGCGTCGAGGAGCTGCGGACGAACGTCGACGCGCTGGTGGTGATCCCGAACGACCGCCTGCTCAAGATGGCGGACAGCCAGATGACGGTCGTGGACGCCTTCCGCATGGCCGACGACGTGCTCCGTCAGGGGGTCCAGGGCATCTCGGACCTGGTCACCCAGACCGGCCTCATCAACCTCGACTTTGCCGACGTCAAGTCGATCATGGGCAACGCCGGCACGGCGCTGATGGCGACCGGCGAGGCGACGGGCGAGACTCGGGGAGAGGACGCGGCGAAGGCGGCCATCTCCAGCGCCCTGCTGGAAACCTCGATCGAGGGGGCGACCGGCGTCCTGATCAACGTCACTGGCGGCGCCGACCTGACGCTGCACGAGGTGACCGAGGCCGCCAATGTGATCTCCGAGGCGGTCGATCCCGGTGCCAACATCATCTTCGGCGCCGTGATCCACCCGCGCTTGCAGAAGGAGGTCCGCGTCACCGTCATCGCGACCGGCCTGCGGGGCGGGGCGGCCGACCGTGGTTTCCGTGGCACGGGGCGCATCGGACTCAACACCACCCAGCGGCTGCCGGACCAGTCGTCGCGGCGCTACGACGCCGGCTACGACGACCGCCCACGCCGCGAGCGGGGCTCCGGCGAGGACGATCGCGGCGGCTGGCGCCGGCGGCCTGCCGGCTCGCCGCTCGGGGACGGCGACGACGACATCGACCTGCCGTCGTTCATGCGCCGCCCCCGATAAGGGACCTCATCACTCCCCCTTTCCTACCAGGACAGGTGGAGAAATCCCACGACTCGCTGGTGGTCTCCCCCTCTCCATCGCAATGGGGCCGTGGGGACGTCGGCGGAGCCGATGTTCGCGCCGCGCAGCGGAGGGGGGCCCATGGGCGCGCAGCGCCGGAGTCCAGCGAGCTCCGAGGAAGGCATGATGGGGGCGGGGGGTGGGGCCTCCTCGCTCAGTCGGCCGGCACGCGAGTCAGCGCGCGGGGGTCGTCAACTGGATGTGGTCGAACGTCACGGCCACCGGATCGGACCAGGTGACCGCCCCGACGGCGACCAGCCCCCGCCCGAACCGGCTGTCCGACGTCTCGACGATCGTCTCGCCGTCGAGGGTCGCCCGGATCGCCGCGCCGTTCGCCGTCAGCACCAGGCGATTGGCGCCCTCCGACGTCGGCATCGCCCCGAGCGGGGCGTCCTTGACGAGCGTGTGGCGCTGGCCTTCCTCGAACGTATCGAGCGTCGCCGTCCCGCCGAACGGGTCCACCGAGAGGAGGTAGCCGGTCCCGCCGCCGGCCTCCGGCTCGTAGCGGAACCGCACGGTGAGCGCGGACGGCCCCACGATCTTCTCGAACTGCACGTCCGCGACCAGCGCAAAGTCGGAGAAGACGCCCTCGGGCGGGGTGCCCAGGATCCGGCTGGCCGCCACGCCGGTGGCCGGCGTGGCGCCTCGCGGGACGCGGATCAGCTGGCGCTCCCCGACGATCGGCCCATCTCCGCTCGCCAGCCCGAGCGGCCAGGCCGGCTGCATGGCCGGCCGCGCGTCGGGGTGCGGATACGAGACCGTGGTGCCGACCATGTACGCCGACCCGCCGGCCGGCACGTCGCCCTGGACTCGGAGTCCGTAGACGCCCGGCAGCGGCACGACGATCGGCCTGGCCGGGCCCTGGGCGCCGGAGCCGAGGCTCGTCTGCCCGATCGCGCTGCCGCGCCAGTCCAGCAGCGTCGCCGTGAGCGACTCGTTCTCGGACACCAGCAGAACGCCGACGGTGGCGCCGGGCTCCAGCACGTCCACCCGGTACGTCGCGCTGCCGCCCGGCCCCTCCAGCCTTCCCTCGCCGCCGCCCCGGCAGGTGGTGCCGCGCACCTCGGCGGTCAGCATGCAGCCGTCGGCCGCGTTCGCCGGACGGTCGACTCCGTCCAGCGGGATCGTCGCCAGGAGGGCGGCCAGCACCAGGCCCAGCGCCAGGCGCCGGCCCCGTCGAAGGTGAACGAGCATCGGGATCTCACTCCGGAGCGCGCCGGCCGGTGGCGGGCACGAGGGCTGCCGAGATGGTATCCGAGAACCGGATCGTGTCGCCGACTGTGAGATCCAGATGAAACGCACCCAATCTGGTGCGCCCAGACGTTACGATCTATAGCGGAACCCGCCACGGTTCGAGGAGTGGCACGCCCGGTGCAACGCGGGCGTACAGTTCGCATTCGCGTCGTGAGAGCATGGTAGCCAGCACAACGCCTGGCTAGAAGGCACACAAGCGTGGCAGAGAGACAGACGCCTGGCGGCGACCCGGCCGCACCCGCCAGCACCCTGAACAGCAGTCCGCCGAGGTCGAACAACGGGCGCGCGGGCGACCGCGCCCGGCCCCCCGGCCCCGAGCAGGCCCGGCGCGGCGGATCCGGCCCGCAGCGCAGCTTCCCCCCGAGGCTGAGCTGGCCCTGGGTCCTGCTGCTCATCTTCCTGGCCGTCAATTACTTCGTCGCGCCGATCGTGATCCCGGACGGGAGCGACCGGGTGACGATCCCGTACACGACGTTCAAGGAGCAAGTCCAGCGCGGCAACGTCCAGGAGATCACCACCCGGGGCGAGGCGATCCAGGGTGTGCTCAGGAGCCCGATCACCTGGCCGGCCACCGGTGAGAATCAGAAGACCTCGGCGAAGTTCGATACGCGCATCCCCTCATTCCCGGATCCCGGCCTGGAGGCGATGCTCGAGCAGAACGGCGTCGTCATCAACGCCCGCCCGCCGGACGAGGGCCGCGGCTGGCTCCTGACGCTGCTGTTGAGCTTCGGTCCGGGGCTGCTGTTCTTCGGGCTCCTGATGTGGATGTTCAGCCGCGCCCAGCGGAACCAGGGCGGCGTGTTCAGCATCGGGCGGAGCAAGGCCCGGCGCTACGCCGCCGCCGAGGGCGTGCCGAAGATCACGTTCGCGGACGTGGCCGGCATCGACGAGGCCGAGAACGAATTGGTCGAGATCGTCGACTTCTTGAAGAACCCGGACAAGTACCAGCGGCTCGGCGGCAGCATCCCGAAGGGCGTCCTGCTGGTCGGCTCCCCGGGGACGGGCAAGACGCTGCTGGCGAAGGCCGTGGCCGGTGAGGCGAACGTGCCGTTCTTCTCGATGAGCGGCTCTGAGTTCATCGAGATGATCGTCGGCGTCGGCGCCTCGAGAGTCCGCGACCTCTTCGAGAACGCCAAGAAGGAAGCCCCCGCGATCATCTTCGTCGACGAGCTGGACGCGATCGGGCGGCGGCGTGGTGGCATGGGCTCGGTCGGCAGCCACGAGGAGCGCGAGCAGACGCTGAACCAGCTCCTGGTCGAGATGGACGGCTTCGACGCCCGCCAGGCCGTGATCGTGCTGGCGGCGACGAACCGCCCGGACGTGCTCGATCCGGCCCTGCTCCGGCCCGGCCGCTTCGACCGCCGGGTGGTCGTCCAGCGGCCGGACAAGATCGGCCGCGAGAAGATCCTGCGCGTCCACACACGCGGCGTGCCGATCGCCCCGGACGTCGACCTCGTCGAGATCGCCCAGGCGACGCCGGGACTGGTCGGCGCGGACCTGCGCAACCTGGTCAACGAGGCGGCGCTGCTGGCCGCCCGCCGCGAGCGGAATCAGGTCATGCGCCAGGACTTCTTCGACGCGATGGAGAAGATCGTCCTCGGGCCGGAGCGGGCGCTGGTGATGAACCCGGAGGACCGCCGCCGCGTCGCCTACCACGAGTCGGGGCACGCCCTGGTCGGCCTGCTGGTGCCGGAGGCGGACCCGGTCCAGCGGGTGACGATCGTGCCGCGAGGCCAGGCGCTCGGCGTGACCTACTCGCGTCCCAACGACGACATCGTCAACTACACCGAGCCGTACCTGCGGGCGCGGATCCAGGTCGCGCTCGGCGGTCGGATCGCCGAGGAGCTGGTCTTCAACGTCTCCTCGACGGGCGCCGAGAACGACATCAAGCAGGCGACCGGCCTGGCCCGCCAGATGGTGGTCCGCTGGGGCATGAGCCCGAAGGTCGGCCTGATCTCCCTGGTCGCCGACGAGGGCAACGACTTCCTGGGCGGCGGCATGGGGTTCGGCCGCGAGCACGGCGAGGCGATGGCCAGCATCGTGGACCAGGAGACGCGGCGGATCATCGACGAGAGCTACGCCTCGGCGCGGTCGCTGGTGGAGCGCGAACGCGACCGGCTGGCGGCGCTGGCCGAGGCGCTGCTCCAGAACGAGTCGCTCGACCACGACGAGATCCTGAAGGTGACGAACCTGCCGCCGAAGGACCACAGCGGACGGCTCGACCCGGCCGCGATCGTGGCCGAGCCGGTCCTGCACGCGGACCCCGCCCCCGAGGTGTAACTATCTGTACGTCGGCAACGTGGCAGGATAGGAGCGAAGGAAGCCCCTCCGGACCGTCCCCATCGACGGTTCGGGGTAGTTTCTTGAGGAGCTTCAAGGCCCACATCGCGTTGAAGGCGCCCGAGGAACGTTGTCATCCTGAGCGGCTCCACGCTGCCCATCCCGGCGCACGCCGCCGCGAAGGATCTCGGGACTCCGGCCTCGGCACTCGTCCATAGGGGGAGAGAGTCCCGGCCCCTATCCAGACGCCGACAGGCGGGCAGTCCGCCAGATCCTTGTATGGTCGTGGCGGGATGGGATGATAGCGCCACGGCCACGAGATCGTGACCGCCGGGGAACCGGACGGGCGGCTGAAGAGGGCCGGGGCTCTCG
>Ga0075420_100002244_pt1 | contig 16693 bp, 15 predicted proteins | sample SoiMetdeltSBSDD4_FD_75296 | JGI IMG/M metagenome (GOLD analysis project Ga0075420, IMG submission 75296) | Bulk soil microbial communities from a Populus tree surrounding site in Tennessee, USA - Soil MetaG P. deltoides SBSDD4 | ecosystem: Environmental > Terrestrial > Soil > Tree plantation... | reverse complement strand
GCTTGCGCAGGATCTCCCTGGCCTGCTCCTGCCGCAGGTCCATCGCGAGGCTCTTCTTGCCGCTGTTGTACTGGACAAAGTAGGCGCTCTGGCCGCGGGCCCACGGTCCGTGGGCCCGCGTCTCCTCGCCCTCGAGGCGCTCGATCTTGATGACTTCGGCGCCGAGGCGGGCCAGCACCTGGGCGCAGCGGGGCCCTGCCTGGTGACGTCCGAGGTCCAGCACGCGGATACCGTCGAGCGGTGGGGTCGAGCCGGCCATTTCAGTCCCTCCTTGTTCCATCCCTCCGTTGTTCCGCTCGTGCCCCATTGAAGCCCGGTTGATGGAGCGCTGCTCGCGAGCTCCCGGCTGGGGTGCATACCCCGGCCGGTCCGCCGGGATCTACGGCTCGTCCGCGTACTGGCGGATGCGCCGCTGGGGGAAGTGCTGGTAGGCGTGGGCGCGCAGGGCGTCCTCGTCCAGGTCGATGCCGAGGCCGGGCGTCGTCGGAAGCTGGACGTAGCCGTCCTTCTGGAGCAGCGGCGGCCGGGCGATCGCCTTGCCCAACCCTTCGAAGTTGACGAAATACTCCGTGATCAGGAAGTTCGGCATGGTCGCGGCGGCGTGGACCGTCGCAGCGAGCCCGATCATGGTGCTGTTGTAGTTGTGCGGCGACATGGCCACGAGGTGGGCCTCCGCCATCGCGGCGATCTCCTTCAACTCGAGGATGCCGCCGACGTTGCAGACGTCCGGATTGAGGATGTCGGCTGCGCGGCGCTCGAACACCTCGCGGAACTCGGTCTTGGTGTACAGCTCCTCGCCGGTCATGATTGGCAGGTTGATCTTGCTCCGGACCTCGGCCATCGCGTCGAGGTTGCGCGCTGAGACCGGCTCCTCGAACCAGTAGGGGCGGTACTCCTCGATCGCGTGGGCGACGCGGATCGCGTTGATCGGCGCCAATCGACGGTGGACCTCGACCATCAGATCGACGTCCGGGCCGACGGTCTCGCGCATGATCCTGACCCCCTCGATGGCGGCCTTCTCCTGGTCCTTGTCGATGTGGGCGCGCCACGGGTTCGGGAACGGGTCCCACTTCAGCGCCGTGAAGCCCTGCTCCAGGATCTCCAGCGCCCGCGCGGCGGTGGCGTGGGGGTCTCGGCCGCCGTCGCCCCAGCCGTTGGCGTAGACGCGGACCTTGTCGCGGCACGGCCCGCCGAGCAGGTTGTAGACGGGCTGGCCTGCCACCTTGCCGGCGATGTCCCAGAGCGCGTGCTCCAGGGCGCTGATCGCCGAGTAGCACTCCATCGAGCCGCGCTTGCCGAGGAAGTCGTTGTAGGCGACGTACGTGAAGTGCTTGATCGCCCAGGGATCTCGGCCGATCAGGTAGGTGCCAAGCTCGTGGACGGAGGTCTCGATCGAGCGGTCGCGGTCCTGCTGGGTGTACGCCTCGCCCCAGCCGTGGATGCCTTCGTCCGTGCTGACTTTGACAAAGAGCAGGTTCTTGCCGCGTCCCTGGGGATGGACCAGGAACGTCTCGACGCCGGTCACCTTCACCGTGAGCTACCTCCCCATCTCGTGCCGGCAGGGTACCACGCGAGGGGACAGGGGACAGGGGATGGGAGGCGGAGGTACGCGACTTGCGGGGCTTGGGTCCGGACGCGGCCCCTTCAGGCCGTAGCCGGACACCATCTGGGGAGCACGACGATGGAAGAGCAGTTCGAGGCGGGGATCTCGAGCGGAACCAGCACCGCGACGCGGGGCGCCTGCGACGAGTGCGGAACGGTCGACGTGCTCACGGCACGGGTCGACCCGGAGAGCCCGCTGAGCGACACGGTGCGGCTCTGCCCGACGTGCGCGCGTGGACCGGAGCCGTTCTGGCACGACGAGCGTTGACGTCCCGCCCGGGCGGGCTAGATCGCCAGGAGTGCAGAGGTCTGCGCGTGGGCCACTATGAGGGGTCGGCCACGGCTCGGGCGAGCGCATCGCCAGTGACGATCGGCGGGAGGTCACCGACCTCCAGGCGCTCGTTCTCGGCCGCCAGCACCAGGTCGTCGGGGGACCAGCCAGCCGCCAGGAGCTGACGGACGAGGGCGATCGCCTCGGCCTCACTCGGGTAGGTAGCGACGAGGCTACGGCTCGCAAGCTCCCAGACCTCGTACATGAAGCTCGATTCGGGCATGTCGGCGGCGCCCTTGCCCGCCAGCGAGGTGCCGGCGCCGGGATCGCCGCCGAGGGAGTAGTGGCCTGGGCCGGAGGTCGGCTCGGCGCGGGCGCCGGCCTCTGGCGGGATGTCGAGGGCGGCGATGTACGAGCCGAGCATCGGGAGCCGCTTCACGACCCGGCGCGCCTGCTCCTCGGAGCCGAACAGCGAGAGGCCCGTCCAGCGCTGGCGCACATCCGGATCGGAGACCGGGCAGGGGATCCCGAGATGGGCCTTCGACATGAAGTCATCTTGCGTCGGCCGTTCATCGCGGACGATGCGGTGGAGGCGGAGCGGCTGCCCATCGCTCATTGTCGCTTGTCTCCCTGGTCCCACCAGAGCCCCATGCGGGCGTTCGTGCCGCCGTCCACATACAGTACCTGGCCGGTGACGAAGTCGGCGGCGTCCGAGGCGAGAAACGCGGCAGCATGGCCGACGTCGGCAGGCGTGCCGACGCGGCCCCACGGCACCATGCTGTCGCCGAACTCGCGTGTGTACTCCGGGATGTCGTAGTAGCGAGGCACCTCGATGATGCCAGGGCCGATCGCGTTGACCCGGATGCGCTTCGGCGCAAGCTCGATGGCGAGCTCGCGGGTGAAGGCGATGATGGCGCCCTTGGTGCCGGCGTAAGCGGCGTGACGCGGGAACCCTCCGCCGCCGTGCACCGAGGTGATGTTGACGATCGAGCCGCCGCCCCGCGTCAGCATGCTCTTCGCGGCGTCCTGCGCGCAGAAGAAGTAGCCGCGCATGTTAAGGTCGAAGACCTCGTCGTAGACTTCCTGGGGCGTCTCCAGGAAGTCGAGGGCGCGGGTGACGCCGGCGTTGTTGACGAGGACGTCGAGCGCGCCGAGCGCCTCGATCGCCTCGCGGACGACCCGGCGGCACTGCTCGACCTCGCCGAGGCGGCCCTGGATCGCGACCGAGCGGCGGCCCATCGCCTCGATCTGGGCGACGGTCTCGCGGGCGCCCTGCTCGCTGCCCGCGTAGTGGACGGCGACGTCAGCGCCCTGGCGCGCCAGCTCCAGCGCGATCCCCTGCCCGATACCCATGCCGGCGCCGGTGACCAGCGCCAGCTTCCCCGCCAGCGCTTCTCTCGCCTCCACCATCATCCCCTCCCAGGTCGGCGCCGCTTCTGGTCCGTCATTTGGACACCGGATGGTGGGATGATAGCGTTGACGTATTCGAGCAGCTCCATGAGGCGATCTCGGGCGCGCTTCTGAAGCTCACGATCGCCGAGTGGCCCCTCGGCCAACCCGTAGTGAATCGAGATCAGCCGCTGGCGAATCTCGCGGAGCGCCTCATCAGGTCGAATTGTCTGCGCGTGCTCTGCTGCCATCACCCTGCTCCCGTCATCCCCTCCTGACTTGCTCGTGGCCCCGCCGACGCAGCGCTCAGGCGCCGGCGCGCCGATCCAGGATAGCCTGCCAATCTGGCCGGCGCGGCTGCACGCCGAGATCCTCGATCAAAAACCGCACGATGGAGCCCATGGTGACTGGACCCGTGGGCGGGTGAAGCTTGTGCAACTCCACGGACTCATGGACCCCGTGCGCATGCAGGTGAGGCCAGGTCACGCGTCCGCTTGCGTGCGGATGCCAGTGGAAGGCCACAATAGTTTGGCCAGCATGATCGACGATATTGTAGATCCAGCCAACCGTGGCAGCTTCCCACCACCCTCGCCGCTGAGCTGCTTCGAGGATCGCAAACTCGTGCGACAACATGAGACGGATCGGGTTCAGTCGGTCACGGCGACGCAGAACGACGGTGCCACGTTGAAAGGTGGCGCGGTTCAATCCTCCTGGTCCACTCGTGCGCGCGACAACGCCATCGTCCGTTATGAGCCGCAAAACCCCACGCATCGGCTCCAGCAGCTCGAGCGTCGCTTCGCGCGGCGTTCTACTCGGCAAGTGGACGCAGGCTTACGAGGAAGCTCAACTCGGGACGCCGCGGGTCGTCGATCACATCGCGCCATTCCCCAGCGTCCAGACGGCGCAGGAACTCTTCGCCGCTCATGCCCACAAGCTCGTGAGCCTGCGCATCGAAGAGAGCGTGCGCCTCATCGTCGTCAAGGAAGCGAATCCCGTCTTCACTTGATGGCTGTGGAACCGCCATGTCGCCTCCATCCGTGCTCGTGCGCGACGCCTCCCTTGGTGTACCACGCCGGACGGACGGAGCGCAGCCGAATGGGCTACGGCGCTACGAATGGACGCGGGCCCGTCACGCTCGCTGGGAACGTGCTCGCCCGGCGCGGCTGCCTGCCGTCAAACCCAGCCGATCGCGTTGAAGACTGGACGCGCGTACACCGCGTCTGGATGGTCGCCCCAGGCGACGAGCTCATCGGCGATCTGTTCGAGCTGCACGGAAGTCACCCAGCCCCGCCCGACGGCCTGTTGGCCGGTGGCGCCACGCACGCGGATCATGTGGTTCTGGGCGACACGCCTGGTGTCCTCAGCAGTGCCGGCCGGCGGTCCGTCCTCCTGGGCCATCTGGGCTGACGCGGCCGTCCGCTCGAAGCCGGCCTCACGGAGCAGGGTCCGCAGCTCGAGCGCGATCGGCGGACGGCCCGTGGTCGGGTCGGCCTCGCGAACACGCAATCCGTCCCACAGCTCCAGAAGCGGGTTGGTCGGGTAGCGGAAGGTGACCGGCGACGAGCCGTCGGCGACGCCGATCACGCCGCCGGGCTTGAGGACGCGCCGGATCTCTTTGAGGGCGTCGACCGGCCTATTCAGGTGCTGGAGCAGCGCGCAGGCCCACGCGGCGTCGAACGAGCCGTCTGGGAAGGGCAGACGGAAGATGTCGGCGACCTGGAATTCGACGTTGTTGAGGCTCCGCTCCCGAGCGAGCTGCTGGCCCTGGGCGAGCGCATCCGCTCGGATGTCGATGCCGACGACCTCGCCCGGCGCAACAGCCGCGGCCAGATCGACCGTGATCGAGCCCGGCCCGCAGCCGCAGTCGATCAGGCGCATCCCCGCCCGCAGGTGCGGCAGGAAGAACGTGGCCGCCTGCCCTGTCCGACGGCCGAAGACGGTACGGCTCCACTCTTCATCGACACGGTACGGCGTGGCCATTGCACCCTCCCCGGCGTATCGTAGTCGTCTGGTGCTGATGCGTGCATGAGAGGCACTGGGGCTCGCCGCGTTCGCGGGCAGCCCAGTACGCGCGCCAGCCGCCGTACGCCGAGATGTCCCGATGATGGCCCTCGGCGAGCTCGCGCGGGTAGAGGATGCCGTCCACGACCCGGCCATCGGAGAGCTTGACCGACCCTTTGTACAGGTTCGGCGGCTCGCCGGCTTCGACGCGGGCCCAGATCTCATCCGACATGCGGTACATCTCGCCGGGGACCGAGACGCCACCCTCCTCACCCTCGGCCAGCTCGAACATGCCCGGATGGCGGTCGCCAATCGAGTAGACGCGATAGCAGGGGGCCGTCTGAAACTCGCCGAGCAGCTCGGCGCCGGCCAGGTTGTGATGGAGCGCGAGGCCGCGCATCAGGGTGCCGTTCACGAACAGCTCGACGGTCACTGAGAGCTCTCCATTCGTAGGGGCAGAGATCAGGTGGCTTCGGCGGGGACGGCCCCCGCTTCGGGGGTCGGGGCATCAGCCTCGCCACGTGTGAGCACCCAGATGACCGCCCCGAGCACGAGGTAGCCAAGGGCCATCATCAGTGTCGAGCGGGTGATCTCCAGCTGGGTGCCGTGGATGAAGCCGATCGCCGAAAGGACGGCGCCGGCCACGCAGTAGATGACCGCCGAGCGGAAGTCGCGATCGATGACGAACGCGGCGATGGCGCCAAGCACCATGCCGGCCAGGATCGCGCCGCCGCCAAGCATCGCCATGCCGTCGTAGACGAGGCCGGCTTTGCCGAGCGCCTCGGCGCCGACCTTCGCGGCGGAGGTGCCGGCCGCGTTCAGGGCGCTGTCGACCAGGTTCTGGCCCCAGGCCGCCAGGTTCGGGACCAGCGCCAGGACGATCGCCGGAGCGTGGCGGATCGGGGTCGCCTCGAACGCCTGCGCCGTGATGACGACGCCGATGTAGAGCAGGATTGGCAGGACGGCGACGAGTGGGATCACTGCCAGCAGCAGCGCGACCAGCCCGAGGAAGCAGACCAGTCCGACGCCGATCCCCGTCGCCAATGAGTAGCCGATCCGGCCGCCGATCGCCTTCCAGCCCGGGTGACCGATGTAGACGGCCGGCGGGAACGGGCTGCCGAGGAATGCGCCGACGACTGCGCCGATACCGTCCGCCAGCAGGATGTTGCGCAGGTTGTAGCTGTCGCCGGCGGCCTCGGCGCTCTCGACGTTGTTCATCCCCTCGGTGAAGTTGTAGATGCCGAGCGGGATCGCCGTGACCAGCAGCGGCCCGATCCCGGACAGGCCGACGAGCACGTCAGCAGACGGGATCGGCAGGTGGAGCCCCAGGCTGCCGAACGCCTGACCGACGGCCGTCGGCTGCATCAGGCCGCTCAGGTTCAACATCGCCGCGATCCAGGCGATGGCGGTCCCGATGGCGACGGCAAGCAGGCCGCCAGGCAGGTTCCACGGCAGGCGGGCGCCGGCCATCCAGCTCACCATGATGATGCCGAGCGTGATGAACCCGATCCACGGCAGTTCCCAGGTCTGGAAGGCCGGCCGCATCGAGATGAAGGTGAGCGAGATGCCGGCGAGCGTGCCGAGCATGGCAGCCCGCGGGGTGTACTTACGAATGGTCGGGCCGATGAACGCCCCGAGCAGCACGATGACGCCAATCACGAACGACCAGGCCAGGCCGGCCTGCCAGGCGAGGCGCCAGCCGTCCGGGCCGGGGTTCGCCAGCTTGATCGGCAGCATGATCAGAAAGACGACGATGAACATGTGCGGGACGCTGGGGCCGTACGGCATCGCCGTGACGTCGCCGCGGCCCTCCTTCTTCGCAAGCTGCATCGCCAGGAAGGCGTAGTACAGGTTGCCGAGCGGCAGTGCGATGCCGAGGGCCGGCAGGATCCGGCCGTAGACGATGTCGCCCGGCATTTCGATGACGCCGAGCACCAGCCCGCTCAAGACGAGCACGTTCAGGACGACGTTCGTGAACAGGCCGAAGAACGCGTTCCAGTCTCCGCCGACCCACCAGCGGACTGGGGCGGCCTGTGGGGTAGCCGTGGCCATCTTTCCTCCGTGTGGTGTCAGGCGGGCGTCGCGATCGGTTCGGCCTCCAACGCCGCGAGTAGCGCGGACGATGGGGCCACCCAGCCGAAGATGCCGCCTTGTGCCTTGATCATCTCCAGCGCCACCCGCTGGAACTCTGGGAAGTACGAGGCCACGCAATCCGAGAGGACGAGGCACTCGTAGCCGCGATCGTTCGCCTCGCGGACGGTCGTGTGGACGCAGACCTCGGTGGTCACGCCGCAGACGACCAGGTGGGTGATCCCGCGCATCTTGAGGATCGCGTCCAGGTCCGTGGCGTAGAACGAGCCTTTGCCAGGTTTGTCCACGACCGGCTCGCCGGGGCGCGGCTGAAGGCTGTCCACGATATCGTGACCGTACTCGCCGCGCACCAGAATGCGGCCCATCGGCCCCGGGTCCCCGATGCCGTTGTCCAGGCGGCCACGCGCCTTCTTGGCCGGCGGGAGGTCAGTCAAGTCGGGGCGGTGACCCTCGCGGGTGTGGATCACAAGCATCCCGAGCTTACGCGCCGTCTCCAGGACGCGCTCGGTGGGAGGGATGGCGGCGCGTAGCAGCGAGACATCGTTTCCCAACGCCTCGCCGAAGCCACCAGGATCGACGAAATCGCGCTGCATGTCGATCACCAGCAGCGCGGTCGCCTTCAGATCGAACTCGAGCTCGTACGGCTCGGCCTGTACGGTCGGCATGGGCTCCCCCAGACAGGCAGGTTGACCGGACGCCCTCTCCCTCGCCCAGCCTCAGTATTCAGTGGTTCTGTCACACCGGCCGCCTCAGTCCGCGACCAGGCGGGTGCCGGTCCGGCCGGCCATCGCCTCCTCGAGGTGAGGTGGCGACGTGATGATGACCTCCTTTCCACCCCCTGCGAGCATCTGGAGTGCCGCCCGGATCTTCGGCCCCATGCTGCCCTCAGGAAACTCCCCGGCTTCCAGGTACTGCTGAGCTTCGGATACGGTCATCCGGTCGAGGAAGCGCTGGTCCGGCTGCCGATACCGGACCGCCACCTTCTCGACGCCGGTCGAGATGACGAAGGTCTGCACGCCGAGGCTGGCCGCCAGCAGCGACGAAGCGAAATCTTTGTCCACGACCGCCTCAACACCACGATAGACGCCCGGCTTGGTCTCGACGACGGGGATGCCGCCGCCGCCGCAGGCGACGACGACGTAGCCGGCCGCCAGTAACGCCTGGATCGCGCCAGCTTCGACGATTCGCTGTGGCCGGGGCGAGGCGACGACGCGCCGGTACCCTCGCCCGGCGTCCTCGACCATCGTCCAGCCTTCCTCGCGCTGAAGCCGCTCGGCTTCGGCCGCCGAGTAGGCCGGGCCGATCGGCTTGGTCGGACGCTGGAAGGCCGGATCATCTGGATCGACGACGGTCTGGGTCATGACGCAGACCACGCGATCGGCCAGCCCGACGCGGCCCAGCTCGTTCACCAGCGAGTTGGTGATGATGTAGCCGACGCCGCCAACCGAATCGGCGACCGCCATGTCCAGGGTCAGGCGCGGAACGGGCGCCTCCTCTGCGACCAGCTCCGAGCGCAGCAGGATAAACCCCACCTGGGGGCCGTTGCCGTGGGTCAGCACGACCCGCCAGCCGTCCGCGACCAGCGCCGCGATGTGGCGGGCCGTGTCGCGGGCATTCTCGAACTGCTCGGCGATCGTGCCGCGCTGGCCGTCCAGGATCAGGGCGTTGCCGCCGACGGCGATGACAGCGGTCCGGGCGAGGGGGACCTCACCCCCCGACCCCCTCTCCGGCGCGGAGAGGGGGAGCACGTTCATGCTCATGGCGACCTCCCATCGGCGTTCAGGCGGCGGCCGAGCTCGCGGAGGGCGTCGGCGAAGCAGGCGAGCGGTGCCCGGGCGATGCCGGCGCCGATCTGTCCGACCCCCGGCTCCTTGTGCGCGATGCCGGTGTTGATGACGGGGGCCGTACCGCTCTCGACGACGCGGCGAAGGTCGATCGCCGTCGGGGTGCCGACGAACCCGAGCGGCGGAAGCGCGAAGTCGGCGTCCTGCGCAAGCGTGATCCGCTGCATCTCGCGGGTGTAGCCGAGCGCGTCTTCACTGCTGCCGCCGACGAATCGGACGATCGCCGGCGCCGCCGCCATTGCGAAGCCGCCAATGCCGCGCGTCTCGGTGATGGCGCTGTCGCCGAGGTCAGGGTTGGCGTCGTCGGGGCCGTAGCCGGGGAAGTACAGCCCGTCCGGGACGGTCGCCGGGGCCGTGAACCAGGCATCGCCGGTGCCGCTGACGCGGATGCCGAACTCAACGCCGTTGCGGGCCATCGCCGTGACGACGGTACTGCCCTCGATGCCGTGCGCCGCGTCCATCGTCGATTTGCAGGCCGCCATCGAGAGGTTGAGGAAGAAGTGGTCGTTCTGGCTCAGGAAGTCGAGCGCCTGGATGGCGAGGTCGGCGGGGGCGGTGCGGACGATCGAGGAGGCCAGTCGGCGGGCGAACAGCGAGGTCGCGGCAGCGTTGCGGTTGTGGCACTCGTCGCCCATCTGGAGCGCCTGGGCGATCAGCGTGCGGAGATCGACCGGGCCGTGCAGCTCGAGGGCTGCGTTCAGCGTCGGCCCGAGGGTGCCCGCAAGCCAGCGCAGGCGCGTCAGCACCTCGTCGTCGTACGCCCCGAAGCGAAGCACCTTACCGAGCCCCTCGTTCATCGTGGCGAAGGCGCGGGTGCCGCCGGGCGCGTTGTCGGCGACGAGGACCGGCATGCTCGGCGAGAGGATGCCGGCCATCGGTCCGACCGCGCCGTGGTCGTGGCACGGCTCGAAGGACACAGCGCCCGATTCGGCGAGCGACGCGGCGGCCTCCGGCGTGCTGGCCCAGCCTTCGAACAGGATCGCGCCGACGATGGCGCCACGGACCGGACCGCACATCCGCTCCCAGTCGATCGGCGGGCCGGCGTGGAGGATGGTGCGCGGGCCGAGTCCGGGCACCACCTCCGACGCCGGCCGCACGCCGACGAGCATCGGCCGGGCGGACATGATCCGCTCGACGGCCAATGCGTTCGCGGAACGGACCCGTGCCCCAACGGGATCGTCCGCGTCGTCTTCGAGGCGCGCGAGCAGCAGGCCGAGCTCGCGGTCGCCGTCGGCCGGCGGGCGCCAGTCGAGCTGGACCACCCGGGTGCCGTGGGCGCTGGGCGCGGCGCCGAACTCGGCGACGCCCACGTTGACGATGCTGGCCTCGGGATCGAGGATCGCCATCAGGCCGGCCCCCCGGGCGCGGTCGCGACGCCGGCGGGCACCGCCTGCGCTGTCGGGCGATCGAACGTCGCGCCGACGATCCGGGCCGCCAGCCGGGCCGCCTGGGCGTTGCTCGGCGTGAGCAGCGCGCCGGCCGCCCGCAGCGTCGCCTCCTGGCCGTCAAGGCCCTGCGGGTCGCCCTCGGCGCCGCAGACCGAGGCGACGATCGCGAGCGTCCGTCCAGCCTGGGCGGCGGCCTGGACGGCCCGCTCGATGGCCGGCGCGATCGCCCCGGCCGGGTCGGGATGGCTGCCGTAGCCGAGCACGACGTCCAGCAGGATCACGGCGGTGCTCGGGTCCTCGGCAGCGGCGACGACATGCTCGTTCCTGAGCCGGAAGTCGATCATCGGGTGCGGCCGGCCGACCGTGTACTCGTCGTCGCCGAGATCGACGACGGAGAAGCCGTCGTCCCCGAGCAGGGCGCCGAGGATCAGCCCGGCCTCGGAGCAGAGCGTCCCGCCGCTGTAGAGGCCGCGCACCGTGCGCTGGCCGGCCGCGAGCCGGGCGCGGGCGGCATCGGCGGCGGCCAGCAGCCCATCGTCGAGGGCCTCGGTCTCGGCGGGCACCGGCACCCGGCGCCGGGCGACGGCCACGGCCAGCCGAGCGGCGTCTTCGAGGGTGGCGGCCGGGATGGCGCCGGACTCGCGGACGACGGCCGGATCGCCGCCCAGGAAGTTGACGATGACCGGCTTGCGTGCCGCGCGGGCGGCCTCCAGGACGCCCCTGGTCACGCTCTCGGCCGGCGGCTTCGAGATCAGGACGATCGCCTCGGTGTCCGGGTCCGCCGCCAGCCGCTCGATCCCGAGCAGCATCATCGCGCCGCCGACGGCTTCCGAGAGGTCGTGCCCGCCGACGCCGATCGCCTGCGAGACGCCCTCGCCGAGCCGGTCGATCAGGCAGGTGACCTGCTGGAGCCCGGTCCCGGACGCGCCCACCAGCCCGATCCGCCCGCGCCGCACGGCATTCGCGAACCCGAGCGGCACGCCGTCCAGGATCGCGGTGCCGCAGTCCGGCCCCATCACCAGCAGCCCCTTCCGGCGTCCGAGGCGCTTCAGCTCGATCTCCTCCTCGACGGGGACGTTGTCGCTGAAGAGGAAGACGTGGAGCCTCCGCTTCAGCGCCTTCAGCGCCTCGGCGGTGGCGTAGGCGCCGGGGGTCGAGATCAGCGCCAGGCCGGCCGACGGCAGCTCGGCGACGGCCTCGGCGATGGTGCGGGGCGGCGGTCGGTCCGCCGCGCCACTACTGGATGCAGCGGCCGGCTGGCTGGCCAGCAGGCGCTCGGCGGCCTCGACGGCGGCCTGCGCGGCCTCGTCGTCGGCGGCCGAGACGGCGACCACCAGGTCGTTCGGGCCGGCGCCCTCGGCCTCGCCCTGGAGCAGGCCGGCGGCGGCCATGATCGCGCGGTTGGCGGGGGTGCCCATCAGGAGGGCGGCACGCTCGACGCCGTCCATCTGTTCGAGCTGCGCGGCGACCCGCATCAACTCGACGGAGTCCCGGTACGTATCGCGGCGCACGCGTGCGCGATAGCTGCCCATGGAGCCGCCCCACTGCCGAATTGCCGAGCCGTGATGCCCAGGGTACAGCGCCAGGGGGCGTTTGTCTTTGTCAGATCATGCCAGCATTCACCGCGCGGCGCTGGCGAACCATAACAACGGGCTCACGGGCTGTTGTGGGACTGGTTGCTGACGTTGGGGGCGTTGATCTCGAGGGTGTAGCTGTTGTGGGGGATGAGCTGAGTCCGCTGTGGCGGCGCGGGCTGGGCCTCCGGCGCCGGGGCCGGCGCCTCCGCGGGGCCCGACTGCACCGGGGCCGCCCGGTTGACGGCGCGGGCCGGCGCGATGGCCCGGGCCGGCGGCGCCGCGCGCTGCGGGAACCAGGCCGCCCGGAGGTCGCGGGTGCGCGGGTAGAGCGGATCGACCTTCGCCGCTTCGTCGAGCGACGCCCGCGCCAGGTCGGTCTGCCGCGCCGCCCAGGCCTCCTCCGCCTTCGCGATCCAGGCGGCGAACAGCTTCTCCTTCGCCGCGCCCTCGGGGGTCCGGAACTCCGGGCTCTTCTCCATGATCCTGGTGAGCGCCGCAATCTGCGCGTCGTTCTGGCGGGCGTAGTAGGCCGCGTCGAAGTCGACCCAGAGGCTCGTGAGGTCGAGCTGCTCGCGGCTCCGGTTCACGCGCTCCTGGAGAGTGGCGTCGTGCGGCCGGAGCTCGGCGGCCCGGTCGAAGCGTCGCCGGGTCGTGGCGATGATCTGCTGCGACTCGCGGCCTTCGTTCGCGTTCTTGAGGGTGAACGCCGCCTTGATGCGCTCCTGGCTGTCGTCGAGGAGCATCCGGATCATCACCTCCTCGACGATCGGCCGCCTGGCGCTGACCGGGTCCAACTCGCGGTGCAGCCGGTCGAGCGTCTCCAGCGCCAGGTCGGCGTTCGGATCCTTCTGGTCCTGGAGCAGGGCGATCGCCTGCGCCAGCGCCTCGTCGACCTGCTGCTCCACGGACGGGCCGCTCGGGGTGGGGGCGGCCGCGATCTCGGGGGTGGCGACGGTCGGGACGGCGGTCGGCGCGACGGTGGGCAGCACGCTGGTGGCCGTCGGCAGGGGTGGGCTGGTCGGGGCCGTCGTCGGGGCGTTGGTCGGCGCGGCGGCCGACAACGTATTGCTCGCCCGGCGCGCCTCGCCGATGCCCGACATGTCGGCGACGAGGCTCAAGATGGCCGTCTCGCGCGGTGGCGTACCCGATCAGCCCGACCGCCAGCAGCGAGAGCGCGACGACCAGCGCGGTCCAGCCCCGGCCGGAGCGGACCGGCCGGGCGGTCGCGCCGGCCGGGAGGGTGACGGGGTCGACGACGCGGCCGGCGGGCCGGCGCGGCGGGCCGGGCTTCGCGGTAGAACAGCTCGACGAAGCTGTCGTTCGCGGCCAGGCTGGACGACATCACCTTGATGGCGCGCTGCACACCGAGCGATCGGTGCACCCCGCGATACACCGTCGCCATGCCGCCGCCACCGAGCAGCTCCTCGATGTCGTACGGACCGAGCGTCCGCCCGATCCGGATGTCGCCTGCCACGCGCTTGCCCCAAAGCTACGCAGTCCCGGTCGCCGCTAGCGTACACGGAAATCGCCCGTCGCGCTAGTGCCCGGTGGAAACTACATGAATGCGCTCCGGCGGGGCTTGACGGATGACCTGGCGACTTCCCGCGACGGTGGCAGGCCCCTAGCGGCGAAGAAGATCCGGCGGGTCGGTCAGCGGCGTCGGACGGGCCAAGCCGGCGAGCGCCGGTGCGCGCTCGCGGAGCGCCTCGTACATCTCCCAGGCGATTCGGCGGTACGAGAAGTGGCCGCCCTCGCCGGTCCGCAGCTCGCCGATGTAGACGGCCTGCGCGGCGTCCATCTTGAAGAGGGCGCGGACGCGGGCGGCCAGCGGCAGGAGGTACGCGGCGGCCTCGGGCGCCGCGCCGGCGATCTCGCGGGCGGCCTGAAGTCCCGCCTCGGCGGCGGCATCGTAGGCGTCGCCGAGGCCGGCGTCGAGCGCGGCCCGGCCGATCGCCGACCCGAAGGCGCGCGGGAAGACCTCGCAGGCCGGCTCGGCGCCGTGGCCGGGCGTCGGCTCCTGGACGATCTGGACGCAGCGGCGATGGCGGTGGAGATCGCGGAAAGACCCGACGTCCATCAGCAGGTCGAAGGCGAAGGCATATCCCGACTGGAATTCGCGCGGGAGGTCGTCGTGGGGGCCGCGAGCGGCGATGGCGGCGTCGAGGACGGCCTGCTTGCGCTCAGGTGGCAGCGCGGCGACCGCCGACTGGACCTGGCGGTAGCCGTGGCCGGCCCGGTCGTAGCGGTAGAGCAGCGTGGCGACCGTCTCATCCTCGGGCAGGCACGGCTCGCCAAGCTCGACGGCCTGCGCCCGGTCCGGCTCGCCGAGGGGGGCCAGGATCTCCGACGCGAGCGCTTCGAGGGCGCGCCGGGTCTCGATCTGGTACGGGCTCGGCGCGGTGTACTTCACCAGGGTCGGCGCGGCGCGGACCTCGTCCTCGGCGAGATCGTCGTGACCGTGCGTGCCGTTCGATCCGACCGCGACGGTTGCCTTCGCGCGGGCCGCCAGCGGCTGCTCGGCCGGCCGGCGGCAGGCGTCCTTGAGCGCCTCGCCGATCCGCTGGACCTCCGGCAACGGGTCGGAGAGCAGCCGGCTGATCTGGCGCTCAAGCACCCGCGCGCTGACCACCTGCCCGAGGCTGGTGATGGTGGCCAGCGGCAGGAGTCCGCGCGAGACGTCGAACGCACGGGCGCGGAGGGTGCGTTCGAACGCCTTCGGGTCCAGGTCGTCGGGGCGCGGCACCCGCTCGACGAGGAGTGCCAGCAGCCGCTTCGTCAGGTCGTCGTACGACGCGAACATGGCGTCGGCGGCCGAGGTGTAGCGGTCGAGGACGTCGCCTTGAAGCTCGGGCGGCGTGAAGTAGCCGGTCTTCTTGAACGGCTGGTACCGGGTCGAGCGCTCCTGCCCGTCCCACAACTGCTCGTCGACGACGCGGATGGCGGCCAGGATCGAGACGTCCTCGACGCCCATCACGAGGTGGGCGAGGTCGGCGATCGAGCGGTGGCCGTACTGAAAGTAGAAGGTGTTGAGGAACTGCTCGGCGCGCTGGACGGACAGCTCGCCGATGCTCTCGAGCATCGACTGCGCCGAGCGGCTGTACTTCGCCATGGCGTACGCCTGGACCTCCGGCGGCACGCCGACCACCGTGTAGACCTTCACCCGACCTCCCGACCGCACATCGCTCGCTTCGTGGATGATCGTACTGGACTACTACCGGGACTCCGCCTTGATTCACACTACATCGGGCTCACAGTCACGCAACTGGTGCACCGTGGCGGGCGCAGGCTCTGGCCTCAACCCAGTCGTCCGAGCGGGCGATATTTGGACTAACGCTTCCCGGGCGCGGCGTTCCTGCTCCACGTCCTGAATCCACGAGATTTCACGGCTGATCCCCGGGTATCCTTGCCCGCTCACGCTGAGCGGATTCTTCTGCGCCCTGCCTGAGTGCGGCGCGAGCCGGCGACGGCGGCCACGGGGTAGCAGCAGCCACCTCCATGCCGGCCATCCACGACCCTACCTTCCTGCGCCGGATCGCGCCGTTCCGCGACCTGGAGCTCGGCGACCTGGCGGTCTTGAACGGGCTCATGCGCCGCCAGGAGCTGCCGGCCGGCGTCGCGCTGATCGCGAGTGAGACGCCGGGTGACTCGGCCTACGCGATCCGCCACGGCGCGGTGAATCAGCACCACCACATCACGGTCCACGACGAGGACGTGCTGGCCCGGACGTACTGAGAAGGCCCACCCCGACCCCCTCTCCACGACGTGGGGAGGGGGAGTCCACTCGCAAGTCCCGGGTTCTCTCCCCCTCTCCATCGCAATGGGGAGGGGGTTGGGGGGTGGGGCTCAGGCGACGTCCACGAGGGCTTCCGGGAGCCAGCCGAAGCGCCGCTCGCCCAGGATGACATCGGCGCAGAGGACGTGGCGGCCGGTGGCGTCGGCGGGGACGCCGACGGCGAAGGCCAGGGCGGCCGTCTGGCCGGGCGCGACGACGGTCTCGCCCTCGGCGGGCGTGGCGCTCCACCCGTCCGGGAGGGCCATGCTGGCGCGCAAGAACTCGTCGCGGGGGGCGTGGTTGGTGGCGCGCAGCTCCAGGATGAGGCGGGATCCGGCGGCGACCTTCGACTGGTACGGGTAGAGCGTGCACCAGTTGGGATCGAGGGCGAAGTTCACCTCGTCAGGGACGGCGACGACCTTGACGAAGGCGTCCGAGAGGTCTCTCGCCCAGGCGATGAAGTCGTCGAGGATCTGGCGGTTGACCTGGATGGCGCCGGTGTGGCCCGTCAGCAGCAGCTCGGGCTCGAATTCGCGGAGGCGTTCGGCCCCCAGCGCGATGCTGTCGACCAGCATCTTGTTGCGGTAGACCGGGGCGGCGGCGCGGAGCGGGCTGATCGTGCCGGCCATCAGGTTGTCGCCGGTGAAGGCGATCTTCGTGCCGTCGACCTCGCCGAACATGCCGAGCGCCCACCAGGTGTGGCCGGGCATGTGGAAGACGGTGAAGGTGTTGCCCTCCCAGGTGAAGCTCTCGCCCTC
>Ga0075420_100002241_pt1 | contig 16704 bp, 9 predicted proteins | sample SoiMetdeltSBSDD4_FD_75296 | JGI IMG/M metagenome (GOLD analysis project Ga0075420, IMG submission 75296) | Bulk soil microbial communities from a Populus tree surrounding site in Tennessee, USA - Soil MetaG P. deltoides SBSDD4 | ecosystem: Environmental > Terrestrial > Soil > Tree plantation... | reverse complement strand
CGTCGAAGCCGGCCGGCAGCTGGATCTGGCGCCGGAACGAGGTCGGGCCCCACTCCTGCCAGACACTCTTCGCGCCCTCGGGCGTCGCGTGAGTCGTCTGGCCGCTCACCGTCAGCATGCCGCCCACCACCGTGATGTCGACCGTCGAGAGATCCAGGGCCGGGGCCAGGATGTGCAGGTAGTAGGTGTTGCCGTCCTCCCACAGGTTCGACGGCACCGTCTGGTGCCCCTCGCCGACGAAGCCCCGCCCGAACGGTGTGAAGCTCTGCTCCAGCAGGCGGTCCATCGCGTCGCGCAGTGACAGAACCGGGGCATCGCCGTTGCGCATCATCCGATTGATCACGTCTCGCTCCCTCCCGCGCAGCCATCGCGCGTCTGGTCTCTTGGGCTCGCCGTGGTCGGCCAGCCGCATCACCTGATCGAGTCGGGGCGCATCCGAGTGCACCACCGACATCTACGTTGTACGGCCGCGATCGTTAGACGGTCGCTAGAGCGATGTAAGCACGACGTCGAAATTCCATCAGCGGCGCGTTAACGCCGGGACCGGGGAGCGGGGGCTGGTGACAGGGTGAAAGGTGCGCGGAGCGGATCCTGTAAGCTTTGCCTCCGAGCATCAGGAGTGAGTCGGGCCGCGCCGCGTGCAATCGGGCCGGGCCGAGGAAAGCGCGGGATACGGCATGCAGATCGGTCTCTATAGCTGGGCGGGCGTCCTCATCGACGACGTGGGGATGGACGGTCCCGATCCGTACGGCCGCCGCCACACCCCTGAGGAGTACGCCGAGGGGTACCTGGCGCTCGTCGACTGGGCGAAGCTGGCCGATCGGCTCGGCTACGAGAGCTTCTGGCTGACCGAGCACCACTTCCAGCGCGAGGGGTACCAGATCATCCCGAACGTCGTGCTGGTCAGCAGTATCCTGGCCCAGCACACCCGGCGGATCAAGTTCGGGGCGTTCTTCCACCAGACGCCGATCTGGCACCCGATCCGGCTGGCCGAGGATCTCGCCATCGCCGACATTATGACCGGCGGCCGGATGCTGTTCGGGACCGGGCGGGGATCCGTGCAGCGCGAGATGCCGATCTTCGGGGCGACGTTCGGGCGGGGCGGCGACGCCGCCGACACCGCCAACCGCGACCTCTTCGAGGAGCAGATGACCCTGCTCAAGCTGGCGTGGTCGTCCGACGAGTTCAGCTACCAGAGCGACCGCTACACCGTGCCGGCGCCCGGCTTCCTCAACACCGGCAACCCGGCCACCGGCCGGCCCTGGGACAAGGTCACGCTGGTCCCGCGCCCGGTCCGCAAGATCCCGATCTACCAGGCCGTCGTGAGCGAGCCGACGTTCCATTACGCCGCGAAAGAGGGCCACATCGGCGTCCTGCCGCTGGTCAACCGGATCCTGTTCGAGCCGCGCTGGCAGCGGTTCGGCGAGCTGGTGAAGCAGTACCAGGGGCGCCCCGTCAACGGGCTGGACCGGATGGTGGTGGTGCAGGTCCACATCGGCGACACCCGCGAGCAGGCGTTCGCGCGGTTCCGCCCGGCCCACGACGAGCGCAATCGGTTCCTGGGCGCCCAGCGCCCGCTCGGCGGCTACCTGGACGAAGACGGCAACCCGTTCGGCTTCGGGCGGTTTCCCACGCTGGAGGAGTCCGTCGAGCAGCACGGCTGGTTCGTCGGGACGGCCGAGCAGGTCCGCGACGGGCTGGTCGAGGCGATCACGACGTACGGGATCGAGCAGCTCGCCGTCGAGATCGCGTTCGCCGGGATGCCCAAGAGCCTGACCGAGGAGCAGATCTCGGCGTTCGCCACGGAGGTCCGGCCGGCCCTGGAGCGGGCTTCGCAGGGAGCCGTCTCGGTCAGCTAGCGGGTTGGCGGCGGCGCCATCCGGCCCCGCGGCCCGAGGACGTCGCGGTCGGGACGACGCAATCCCGACCCCATCGTCCGAATTGACATGAGGCATTAGCCTTAGCTAAGCTTGGACTTGACTACGGGCTAGCACCGGCCTATACTCGACACTGTTGCCTCGACGGAAGCGCGCCCGCCGATACGACCTCTGGCAACGGGTGGCCAAACCCCGACCCGACCTCGGCAGACATCTTCCCGATTTTCGATGTGAGGATCTCATGAAGTCGCTCCTTCGCGGCCTGGCGCCGGCTCTGGTGGCCGTCGTCGCGGCCGCTCTCGTCTTGCAGCCGCTGCCCTCCGTGACGCAGGCTGCCCCGGCCCTGCAGGGTGGCACCGTCAACGTCTACTCGGCGCGGCATTACGACACCGACGACGCCTTGTTCGACGGCTTCACGGCCCAGACCGGCATCCCGGTCAACGTGATCCGTGGCACGGAAGACGAGCTGCTCGAACGGATCAAAGCCGAGGGCGCCAACAGCCCGGCCGACGTCCTGATCACCGTGGATGCCGGGCGCCTCTGGAAGGCCCAGGAGGCCGGCATCTTCCAGCCGATCGTGTCCGAGATGCTGAACACGCGGATCCCGGCCAACCTGCGCGAGCCCGAAGGCCACTGGTTCGGCATCGCGATGCGCGCCCGGATCATCGCCTACGCGAAGGACCGCGTCGATCCGGCCCAGCTCTCGACGTACGAGGCGCTGGCCGATCCAATGTGGCAGGGCAAGATCCTGATCCGCAGCTCGAGCCACCCGTACAACCAGTCGCTCGTCGGCTCGCTGATCGAGGCGAACGGCCTCGACGCGACGCAGGAGTGGGCGAAGGGGATGGCCGCGAACCTGGCGCGCTCGCCGCAGGGCGGCGACACGGACCAGCTCATGGGCGTCGTCTCGGGGGTCGGCGACCTGGCGGTCTCGAACACCTACTACGTGGCGCGGCTCCGCAACTCCAGCAAGCCCGAGGAGCAGGCGGCCGGCCAGGCGCTCGGGGTCTTCTTCCCGAACCAGGCGCCCGGCGAGCGCGGCACCCACGTCAACGTGAGCGGCGGCGGTGTCATCAAGACGGCGCCGAACCGCGAGAACGCGGTTGCGTTCCTGGAGTACCTGACCGGTGACGAGGCGCAGCAGAAGCTCGCGAACGCCAGCTTCGAGTTCCCGGCCGTCGAGGGCGTCCAGCCGCACCCGATCCTGGCGGAGATGGGGCCGTTCAAGCGGGACACCCTGAACGCCAAGACGTTCGGCTCGAACAACCAGCTGGCGCTGCTCATCATGAACCGGGCCGGCTGGCGCTGATCGCGCGATGAACGTCGAGGAGAGCGTTCTGCGCTCCACGCCCCCCCGTTCGGCGAACGGGGGGGTGACCGCGCTTCGGGCCTGGCCCACGAGTCCGGCGCGACCGTTCGCCTGGGGTGCGTCGTCGTCGCCCGCCTGGCCCGCTGCGCCCGCCGACGAGCCACGAGCCGGACGAGGGACGGGGGCCGTCAGGGCGTGGCGCCTCCCGTCCGCGCGGCCCCTGCCCTGGATCGGCCTGCTGCTGGCGCTGGTGGTCTCGATTCCGGTCCTGACGGTCCTGCGCAGCCTGGCCCTGCCGGCCGACGGGCTCTGGCTGGAGCTGCTGGCGCTGACGCTGCCGCGCTACCTGGCGAACACCCTGGGACTGCTGGCGGGTGTCGGGATGGGCGTGCTGCTCGTCGGCGTCAGCACGGCCTGGCTGGTGACGGTCTGTCGTTTCCCCGGCAGTCGCGTCTTCGAGTGGGTGCTGATCCTCCCGATGGCGATGCCGGCCTACCTGCTGGCCTACACCTACGGCGACCTGTTGCAGTATCCGGGGCCGGTCCAGACGGCGTTGAGAGGCTGGCTCGGCCTGGGACGCGGCGCCTACTGGTTCCCGGAGATCCGCTCGCTGGGCGGCGCGATCGTCGTCATGACGGCGGTGTTGTACCCGTACGTCTACCTGCTGGCACGGGCCGCCTTCCTGGAGCAGTCGGTGTGCGCGCTGGAGGCGAGCCGGACGCTCGGGCGGGGGCCGTGGCGCTCGTTCCTGTCGGTGGCGCTGCCGCTGGCCCGCCCGTCGATCGCGGCCGGGCTGGCGCTGGTGATGATGGAGGCGCTCGCCGACTTCGGCACGGTCAAGCATTTCGAGGTCGACACGTTCACGACCGGTATCTACCTGAGCTGGTTCGGGATGGGGTCGCCGATCGGGGCCGCGAAGCTGGCGGCCGGCCTGTTGCTGTTCGTTCTGGCGGTGATCGGTCTCGAACGGCTGTCGCGCGGCCAGCGCCGCTACCACCAGACGACGGCGCGGTACCGACCGCTGAGGCCGTTCCGGCTGGACGGTTGGAAGGCCGTCATCGCCGTCGTCGTCTGTACCGTGCCGATCCTGGTGGGCTTCGCGGTGCCGGGCGGTCGGTTGCTCGGCCTGGCGGTGATGGCGGGCGATCAGCGGTTCGGCGCCGCGTTCGTCGGGCTGGCCAGGAACAGCCTGCTGCTCGCGGTGGGCGCCAGCATGATCGCGATCGTCCTGGCGCTGCTGGTGGCATACGGCCTCCGGCTCGTCCCCTCACGGCTGATGCGCCTGACCGCCTGGGTCTCGACGCTCGGCTACACCGTGCCCGGCTCGGTGATCGCGGTCGGCGTCCTGCTGCCGTTCGGCGCGCTGGACAACGGCGTGGATGCCTGGATGCGGGCGACGTTCGGCATCTCGACCGGCCTGCTGCTCAGCGGGACAATCTTCGCGCTGCTGTTCGCCTACGTGGTGCGGTTCCTGGCGCTCTCGTTCAACAGCGTCGAGGCCGGCCTGGGACGGGTCACGCCGAGCATGGATGGCGCCGCGCGGACGCTGGGGCAGGGACCACTGGGCGTCCTGCGACGCGTCCACCTGCCGCTCCTGCGCGGGAGCCTGCTGACGGGCGCGCTGCTGGTGTTCGTGGACACGCTCAAGGAGCTGCCGGCCACGCTGATCATCCGCCCGTTCAACTTCGATACGCTGGCGGTCCGCGTCTATCTGCTGGCCTCCGACGAGCGGTTGTCTGAGGCCGCGACGGCGGCGCTGACGATCGTGGCGGTCGGGATCGTCCCGGTGATCGTGCTGAGCCTGGCCATCGCGCGCTCGCGGCCGGGTCAGACGGGGATTGATGGCTGAGGAAGCCCCCACCCCAACCGCTGCGCGGCGCCGATCACGCCTTCCTCGGAGTTCGCTGGACTCCGGCGCTGCGCGCCCACGAGGCCCCGCCCTTCGGGCTTCCCCGTGGCATCGGCTGCCCCGACGTCATCCCCCGTGCGCGGGGGAGGGGCTTTCCTGCTCCCCCTCCCCCGGCGCGGGGGAGGGGGTCGGAGGGTAGGGGCTTTCGTGCCTCGTGTCCCGATGCGCGGGCTGGAGCTGCGGGGCATCTCGCACCGCTACGGATCGGTCCGGGCCGTCGGCGACGTCTCGCTGGCGGTGGCGCCGGGCGAGGTCGTCGGGCTGCTCGGGCCGTCCGGCTGCGGCAAGACGACGCTGCTGCGCGTGGCCGCCGGCCTCGAAGAGCTCCAGCAGGGCGAGGTCTCGATTGACGGGCGGGTGGTGGCTCGCCCGGGCACCTCGACGCCGCCCGAGGAGCGGGGCGTCGGGCTGGTCTTCCAGGACTACGCGCTCTTCCCGCACCTGACCGTCGCCGACAACGTCGGGTTCGGGCTGGGGCGGCGACCGCGCCAGGAGCGGCAGACTCGCGTGCAGGACGTGCTGCAGCGGGTCGGCCTGGCGGACCTGGCGATGGCGTACCCGCACATGCTCAGCGGCGGCCAGCAGCAGCGGGTGGCGCTGGCCCGCGCCGTGGCGCCTGATCCGCCCGTCATGCTGCTGGACGAGCCGTTTGCCGGGCTGGATCGGCGCCTGCGCGAGCAGGTGCGCGGCGACGTCCTGCGCCTGCTCCAGGAGACCGGGGCCGCCGTGCTGCTGGTGACCCACGATCCGGAGGAGGCGATGGCGCTGAGCGATCGAATCGCCCTGATGCGCCAGGGCACGATCGAGCAGCAGGGCACGCCGGCGGCGCTGTACGACCGGCCGGCCACGGCGTTCGCGGCGCGCTTCCTTGGCGAGACGACGAGGTTCGACGGGATCGTCCGTGCGGGCCAGGTCGAGACGCCGCTCGGCGCGGTTCCGGCCACCGAGCTGGCGGAGGGCCAGGCGGTCGAGGTCCACGTCAGGCCGGAGCACGTCCGGGTGACGTCGGTGGCGGACGCGCCGACGGACGCCGTGCGCGGGCGGCTCCGCGACGTCCGGCTGCTCGGCGCGGTGACGGCGCTCCGGGTGGACGTCGCGGACCGGCTCGGCGGTACGGCAACGGTGCAGGCGTTGCGGATGGGGTCGGTCTCGCTACGGCCGGGCACCGAGGTCGCGGTCCGGCTCGAACCGGCGCAGGCGCTGGTCTTCCCGACATCGCGCTAACGAGCGCCAGGGGCCTGCCGCGCGTCCGGTCTTCTCCGACGGGCCGGGCTCAGCGCTCGACGGCCACCGCCGTGAACCGCACGGCCGGGCCGTCGCAGCCCGGCAGGCCCGGGAAGACCGGCTGGATCGTGCCCTCCAGGCGGTCCGCCCGGAATTCGCCGCGCACCGCCACCTGCACGAGCTGCATCGTCACGGACGAGCCCGCCGGCGACGAGCTCGAGCCGATCCGGAACGCGAGCGAGCCGCCCAACAGCACGGCCGGGACCGTCCGGGGCCGCTCCGGGATGTAGGCAATGCGGCTATCGCGGATCGGCAGGGGCAGATCCTCGGCGGCGATGGCGACGTCCGGAGCGTCGCCGAACGCCATGCCGAATCGCGGATCGTCCTGCCAGACGATCAGCCGGCAGTCCGGGCGCTCCGGCGGCTCGACGCCGCGCAGCGAGATCCGTGCGCCGGTGATCGCCGAGCCGGGTCCGACCAGCAGCCGGATCGCGCCGGCGTGCTCGGTCTGGCCGGCATACGCCATGTTCGGCAGCGGTGCCGGCAGCGCCGCGATCCTGGCGCGCGCCTCGGCGGCGTGCAGGCCCCGCTCCGCCGTCCGCAGGTACTCTCGGTACGCCCGGAGCGTGCCCCTGGAGACCGCCACCCGCCACTGGAGATCGTCGAGCAGGGTCCGGGCCTCCTCGGCGTGGCGGCCGGCCGGCCAGCGCGCCAGTACGGCCTCCACGGCATCCCTGGTCCCCGCGCGGACCGCTGCCTCCCAGGCCAGGTCCTCGATGCGGGTCTCGGCCTGCGCACGGAACGCGCCCGCCGGCTCCTCCTGGAGGTAGCGCCCGAACGCGTCGGGGGTGTCGGCGGCGGCGGCCAGCATCCAGCGCAGCCCATCGATCTGGGCAACGGCGCGGTCGCGGAATCGACCCTCGGCCTGCTCGCCCAGGTACTGCTGATACCCTTCCACGGTGTTCAGGCGCTCGGCGTGCGCCCAGCGCAGCTCGTCGACGCGCTGCACGGCGGCGACGGCGAAACGGCCGTCCCGGTACGTTGCGATATAGGCCAGGGCCGGCTCGACGGCGTTGGCGTGGACGGCGTCGTGCCAGCGGACCTCCTCCAGGGTCGCCTGGGCCGCATCGAGGTGGCGGCCATGTGGGAACGCCGCCAGGTACCGTTCGAGCGCGGCGGCCGACCGCTCGTCCCGGGCGCCCGCCCAGGTGAGGTCGTCGACGCGAGCGCTGGCCGTGGGCGCGTAGGCCCCGCCGGCGCGTCCCTGGAGATACCCCTCGTAGGCGGCGATGGTGCCCGCCCCCTCGGCGAGCTGCCAGGCGCGATCGTCCTCGCGCGTCAGGGCTTCGGCGGTGTGGGGGCCGTCCGGCCTGGCGCCGGCGTAGGCCGCGTACGCCTCGCGGGTGTCGCGCAGCGTGGCGAGTGCCCAGTCGGCCTCGGCGCGCAGCGGGGGCACGATGAGGAGGGTGAGGACGAGAAGCCCGAGCGTCGCGAAGGACGCGGTTTCGCGCCGTTTCATGGGAGTGACCTCCGCATGGCTGGGGCAGATCCGGATCCGCGATGTGCGCTCAATAGCACCCCTATTGTGAATACCACATCGTCGCGCATCGTGCACCCAGACAGAAGAGTGTAGCCGCGCCGACGACCGTCGCCCAGCGCCTCGCCGGCCCATCGTCCGACGCCGATCCGCGCCAGGGCGTGACGGAGGTCACAGAACCGGAGATCGGGCGCGTGCTATCCTGGCGCCGCCATGGCTGACGAGCTTGCCACCGTTGACCAGCTTCTGGCGGAGCTGCGAGAGCTGCGGGCGCTGTACGCGGCGTCCCGCGACGAGAACGCCGCCCTCCGCGAGCGCGAGGCGGCGCTGACGGACGATCTGGAGCGCTCCCACACGGAGCAGACCACTCTCGGCGAGGAGCAGGCCGCCACTCGCGAGATCCTGCGCACCATCGCCTCCGAGCCGGCCGACCTCGACCGGGTCCTGCACGCGGTGGCCGAACGCGCGGCCCGCCTCTCCCATACCTACTACGCCAGCGTCGTCCGCATCGAGGGCGACGGGTTTCGCGTCGTGGCACGCTTCGAGCTGCCAGCCGACGAGGTCCGGCAACCATTGCCAGCCTCATTCATGGCCACTGAGCCGGCCGGCGTCCCACTCGCGGGCTCGTTTGCCGGCCGTGCCATGATCGAGGGTCGTCCGGTCCACGTCTACGACCTCGCCGCCGGCCCTCAACCGGACCATCCGAGATTCTCCGGGTCCGGTTTGGCACTCTCCGGCACGCGCACATTCCTGGCGGTGCCGCTCATGCAGGAGGGTGCCGCCATCGGGGCGATCATCCTGCGACGCCTGGAGGTCCAGCCGTTCACCGAGCAGCAGATCGCGCTACTGGAGAGCTTCGCGGATCAGGCCGTGATCGCCATCGAGAACGCCCGCCTGTTCTCCGAATTGGAGCATCGCAACCACGAGCTAAGCGAAGCGCTGGAGCGTCAGACGGCGACCGCCGAGATCCAGCGGGTGATGGCGACCTCGCCGGCCGATCTCCAGCGCGTGCTCGACACGGTGGCCGAGAGCGCCATGCGCCTCTGCGAGGCTGACAACGCGCAGATCTCGGGAGTAGATGGCGACGTCATGCCCGCCATCGCCGTGATCGGTACGTATCCCGGACCGCCGCCCGCCATCGGCAGAGGTCTCCCGCGGCGCGGTAGCGTCGCGGGACAGTCGATAACGGAGCGCCGAACGATCCACATCGCAGACATCCTGGAGGCGGATCCGGCTACCTACGGGCCGGTGATCGAGGCGCAGCCGCGCTTCGGCTATCGCTCGATGCTGGCAACCCCGTTGCTCAGCAAGGGCGAGGCGGTCGGGGCGATCCTTCTGCGCCGGAACGAGGCCCGGCCGTTCTCCGACGACCAGATCCGCCTGCTGGAGACGTTCGCGGATCAGGCCGTCATCGCGATGGAGAACGCCCGCCTGTTCGAGTCGCTCCAGCAGCGCACGACCGAGCTGTCGCGGGCGCTGGAGGAGCAGACCGCGACAGCCGACGTCCTGCGCATCATCGCGGGCTCGCCGGCCGACGAGCAGCCCGTCCTGGAGGCGATCGCGGAGGGCGCGGCCCGGCTCTGCGAGGCGGAGAACGTCGCGGTCTTCCGCGTCACCGACGACCGCCTGCGGGTCGTCGCGGTCTTTGGGGAGCGCCTGGCCCCGAACGTCGGTATCGAGCTACCCCTTGCTCGTGGCTCGCTCGCGGGACGGTCCATCGTCGACCGGCACACGTATCAGGTGCCCGACATGGCCGCCGTGTGGCACGAGTTCCCGGATGCTCGGGGGATTGTTACGCAGGAACCTGGCACGATGCTCGCGACGCCGCTGTTGCGCGAGGGCGTCGCCGTCGGCGTCGTGGTGGTCCGGCGCTATGAGGTGCGCGAGTTCACGGAGCAGCAGATCGGGCTGCTGGAGACGTTCGCGGACCAGGCGGTGATCGCCATCGAGAACGCCAGGCTGTTCTCGGAGCTGGAGCAGCGCACGACCGAGCTGTCACGCGCACTCGATCAGCAGACGGCGCTCGGCGAGGTGCTGCGGGTGCTGGCCGTCTCGCCGACGAGCCTCCAACCGGTGCTGGACGCGGTCGTCCGGAGCACCTCCCGCCTCTGTTCGGTCGGAGTCACCAGCATCTGGCAGGTGGATGGCGACGAGATCGAGCGCGTGGCGAGCTTCCGCGCCGACGGCACCCCGCGCTTCCTCGGCAGGCGAACTCCGCTCAATCGTGGATCGGTGCCCGGACGCGCGATCCTCGACCGCGAGACGATCCACATCCACGACATCCAGACGGCGCTGGACGAGTTCTCAGACGCTCTCCTCGCTCGTGAATGGCAGGAGAGCCATGGTTCGCCTCGGCCCTTCGTGGCAGGCACGATCCTCCAGATCCCGCTGCGCCATGAAGGCATGGCGGTTGGTGCGCTGGAGGCATTGCGGCCCGAGGTCCAGCCGTTCAGCGCCGACGAGATCCGCCTGCTCGAAGCGTTCGCGGACCAGGTTGCCATCGCCATCGCCAACACCCGGCTGTTCCAGGAGCTTGGGGAGCGCAACCGCGCGCTGAACGAGGCGCTCGAGCAGCAGCGTGCCACCGCCGAAGTCCTCCGGGTCATCGCGGCCTCGCCCAACGATCTCGATCGGGTCCTGATGGCGGTGGCCGAGAGCGCCGCGCGCCTCTGCGAGCTCGACGACATCGTGATCCACGGTGTCGAGGGCGGGGGCCTCGTCCACGTCGCGAAGGTAGGGACGATGGAGAGCGCGGGACGCGGGGCTCAGGTCGCGCTCACCCGCCAGTCGATTCCAGGGAGGGCGGTTCTGGACCGCCGGCCCGTTCACGTGCCGGATGTCCAGGCCGTTCTGGATGCCGAGTATCCGGTGGGCGCGCCGCTCGCTCGACGACATGGCACGCGCTCGGCACTGGCCGTCCCGCTGCTCCGCGAAGGAGTCGCCGTCGGAGCGATCCATGCTCGCCGGAACCAGCTTCGGCCGTTCACCGATCAGCAGATCGCCCTTCTCGAAACCTTTGCCGACCAGGCGGCCATCGCCATCGAGAACGCCCGCCTGTTCTCCGAGCTGGAGCAGCGCAACCTGGCGCTCACCGAAGCGCTGGAACAGCAGACGGCGACGGCCGAGGTGCTCCAAGTCATCGCGTCCTCGCCGACGGACCGGACGACCGTGCTGGAGGCGATTTCGTCGGCGGCGACGCGCCTCACGGGATCTGATGGCGCGGCCGTGCTTCAGCTTGTCGGCGACCGTCTGACCGCCGTGGCCGCGTACGGCGGCTCCGTGGCGGCGGCGGAAGCTGCGCGGGTTCAGGGTGACACACCACTCACGTCACGCATGGTCGTGTCCCGCGCCTTCCTCGAACGCTGCACCGTCAACGTGCCTGACATGGAAGTCGCCGTCCAGGAAGAGTACCCGGATTCGGCGCCACTCTACCGCGCGATGGGCAACCGCTCGCAGGTCGTGACGCCGTTGCTGCGCGAGGGTGAGCCGATCGGCATCCTGACGGTGCACCGCTTCGAGCTTCGGCCGTTCACCGACCAGCAGGTCGCGCTGATCGAGTCGTTCGCCAACCAGGCCGTGATCGCGATCGAGAATGCGCGCCTGTTCCGTGAGCTGGAGCAGCGCAACGCCCAGCTCACCAGCGCGCTCGACCAGCAGACCGCGACGGCCGAGGTGCTACGCGTCATCGCCTCGGCGCCGACCGACCTGGACCGGGTGCTCCAGGCGATCACCGAGACCGCCGCGCGGCTGTGCGAGGCTCCGAGCGGCGCGCTGCTCCAACTCCGAGAACGGGACGGACGGCTCGTCCCGCGGGCCAGATTTGGTCGAGCGCGGGAGCTGGCCGATGCACGCGACGATGCGGACTTCCATACAGCTCCCGGAGTGGTCGCGACGACGGCCTCTACTGCGGGGCATGCCTACATGGAAGGCCGAACGATCCACATCTCCGACATGGCCGAGGCGGTCCAGCGCGAGTATCCAGACGGGAGCGCGGTCCAGGCGCGCGTCGGGATACGCTCTACCGTCTGCGTGCCGCTGCTGCGGCACGGCACCCCGATCGGCGTGCTGGCGATGCAGCGGTTCGAGGTCCGGCCGTTCAGCGAGCAGCAGATCGCGTTACTTGAGACGTTCGCGGACCAGGCCGTCATCGCGATCGAGAACGCCCGCCTCTTCGAGGAGCTTCAGGAGCGCACCGCCCAGCTCACGCGCTCGGTGGACGAGCTGGAGGCGCTCGGGAAGGTCAGCCAGGCCGTCTCCTCCTCACTGGACGTCCAGGAGGTACTGACCACGATCCTGACCCACGCCGTCGAGCTGTCGAGGGCGGATGGCGGGACCGTCTACGCCCTGGACGACGAGACGGGTCGCATCCGATTGCGGGCAGCGTACGGGATGAGCCCGGCGTTGACGGACGCGATCGAACGGAACGAGCGCGCGCAGTTGTCCAGTCCGATCGTGGACCGGGTGGTGGAAGCACGCGCGCCGGTGAACGTCGCGTACCTCGTCGACGCCGACTTTCTCGCCCGAGGGCCGGACGATCCGGTGCGGGCGGTCCTCCTGCGCGAGGGGTTCCAGTCGGCGCTGGCGGTGCCGCTGCTGCGCGAGGAGCGCGTCCTCGGCGCGCTGGTGATCCGCCGCAAGACGGACGGCGAGTTCCCCCAGGCCGTCGTCGAGCTGCTCCAGACGTTCGCGAACCAATCGGTGCTGGCGATCGAGAACGCCCGGCTGTTCCAGCAGGTCCAGGAGACCAGCCGCGAGCTGGAGGTCGCCAGTCAGCACAAGTCGCAGTTCCTGGCCAACATGAGCCACGAGCTACGCACCCCGCTGAACGCCATCATCGGCTACTCCGAGATGCTCCAGGAGGAGGTTGAGGACGTCGGCGACGAGGCGTACCTTCCCGATCTCCAGCGGATCAACGCCGCCGGCAAGCATCTCCTGGGGCTGATCAACGACATCCTCGACCTCTCCAAGATCGAGGCCGGCCGCATGGACCTGTACCTCGAAGACTTCGACGTCGGCCAGCTCGTGCGGGACGTCCAGGCGATCGTCCAGCCGCTCGTCGAGAAGAACGGCAACACCCTGACGGTGGTCTGTCCCGAGGATATCGGCGCGATGCGTGCCGACCAGACCAAGGTCCGCCAGACCCTCTTCAACCTGCTCTCGAACGCCGCCAAGTTCACCGAAGGCGGGAGTATCGAGCTGCGAATTGCCAGAGGGGGTGGGTTGGGATCGGGGCTCGGACACGTTGACGACGGGGGCGCTGAGGCGGGCAGGTTAGGGGTGGGCGTCGAACGGCCTGACACCCGGAAACCTGCCCCTACACCGGGCTCCACGGTAGGGGCAGGTTTCCAACAGACGCCCGGCTCGACTGACCATCCTAACCTGCCCGCGTCACCTCGACATCCTGCCCCTTCGATTGACCACCCTAACCTGCCCGCGTCGCTCCCCCTCTCCTCGCAGGAGAGGGGGCCGGGGGGTGAGGTCACCTTCGCCGTCTCGGACACCGGCATCGGGATGACCGAGGAGCAGCTCGGAAGACTCTTCGAGGCGTTCTCCCAGGCCGAGGCGAGCACGAGGAGCAGGTACGGCGGGACCGGCCTGGGCCTGGCGATCAGTCGGCACTTCTGTCGATTGATGGGCGGCGATCTCACCGTCGAGAGCGCCCACGGACGGGGCTCGACGTTCACGGTCGTCCTGCCGGCGGTGGTGACGGAGGCGGCGCCCCGGCACGGCGACGCCGCCTCCACTCGGTAGCCCCTAGCTGCTGGGGATCACCTCGAACTCGACGTTCTGGCGGCTCACGTGGCTGCCCTCCCGGGCGATGCCTTTCAGGGTCGCCGTGCCGACCGTCGCGGCCGTTGGGACGTCGATCCTGTAGCGGCAGCGCCCCTGACTGTCGGCGACCATGCTCGTCTGATCGACCTCCGTGCCGTCCGGCCACTTGACCGCCAGCTCACAGGTGACGCCGGCCCTCGTCTTCAGGTTCACCGTGACCGTCTCGCCGGCCTCGAACTTCGGCGTGCCGTCGACGTCGACCTCGATCGGGATCTGGGGATCGAGCTCGCTGACCGCGCCGGTCGGCGTCGCGACCCCCGCCGGGGCGATCACGCCGGTCGTGGTGGACGGGCCGGACGCGGACGGGCTGGACGCCGAGGCAGTCGTCGAGCCCGTCGTCGAGCCCGTGGCCGGCTTCGACGCGACGGTCGTCACCGGCGAGGCGGCAGCCGCCGGCGAGACGGTGGTCGGCTGCGAGGCGGTGGAGGCCGGCCCGCCCATCGGCGCGAGGCCGGTGTAGATCGGCTCGCCCTCGGGATAGGCGTCGATCTCTTCGTCGGTGATCTGGACCGTCGCGACCCAGCGGCGCTGACCGTTCGTAATCAGGTAGACCGCGCCGTCGGAGCGGACGGCGACCTGGCCATCAACTGAGGACGTCTGCTGCGCGGCGACCGGGGCGAGTGCGACGCTGAGCAGCAACCCGCCGGCCAGGAGTGCATGGGTGGCGATGGTACGCTTCGGGAACCGTGGCGCCATGGGGCTCGTTCCTCCGGGGAGGCGAGCACCCCGAAACGAATGCCCCACCGTCAGCCAGCGTCGCGCGCGGGAGGCCGCTCGGAGTGCCAGCCTGAGGTTCCCTGGATTCTACGCCCAGAGCAGCGGCCCGACCAACGATTAACGCGCCGACCCGACCGCGTCAGGGGAGTCCGTGCGACCGCCGTCCGGCCGGCTCGGAGTCTTATCAGGGCTTGCGGGCGGCCATCAGCAGCGGGATTGGGGTCCGCAGCCGGCGGCGATACGTCTCTTCATGTCGGAACAGCTCGCGTCGCGGGCGGCCCTCCCGCAGCCCTTCCACCACGAAGCCTGCCCCCCGAAGCGCCTCAAAATATTCCCCCACCGTGCGGTGGTACTTCACGACCTCCTGGCCCATCCAGGTCGTCACGCGCCGGCCGGAGACGTGGTAGTCGTCCACGATCCAGTCCTGGCGCTTCGACTCCGGCGGCCGACCCCGATCGCAGCTTGTGAGGACCGGGTGCTCGACGGAGAAGACGAACCGTCCGCCCGGGACGAGCGTCCGGAACACCCGCCGGAACGTCGTCTCGATGTCGTCGACGTAGTGGAGCGCCAGCCGCGAGATCGCCAGGTCGAACGTCTCCGGCGGGTACGACCACGCCTCGATGCTGGCCCGGACGACCTCGCCGCCCGTCCCCGCGAGCCTCGCGTGGGCCGCCCCGATCATGTTCTCCGACGGCTCGACGCCGAGGTACGCCCTGGCCCCCGCCGCTAGCAGCTCCTTGCCGATCTCGGCGTCGCCGCAGCCGAGGTCCACCACGCGCAGCCCGACCGGCGACCCGATCAGCTCGAGCAGGTCCGGCTTCTCCATCGTGTCGTTCGGCGTCTCGTCGCCGAGGCGGTGCCGCATGTACCGCGCGAACACCTGGGCGTCGTCGTAGAAGCTCGGGCCGTCCAGTCCCACCATATCCTCCCTGGCCAGAGGTCGGGGACTGATGAAGTTTGACGAATAAATGGGGTGCTCCCGGCGGCGTCGCACTCCTGGTCGGTGAGTACCCTGGTAAATAATCAAACTTCATCAGTCCACGGACGGGCTGCCGTACGGTCTCCTGCCTCCTCCCGTCAGCCCTTCACCGAGCCGATCATGATGCCCTTCTCGAAGTGTCGCTGGAGCGTGAAGTAGACCACCAGCGTCGGGATGAACGAGATCACCACGCCGGCGAACAGCACCGAGTAGTCGCTCAGGTACTGGCCCTGGAACACGATCAGCCCGAGCGGGATCGTGCGGAGGCTCGCGTCCCGGAGCACCAGCAGCGGCACCAGGAACGCGTTCCACGAGTCCATGAACGCGAATATCGAGAGGCCGAACAGGGCGCCGCGTGAGAGCGGCAGCATCACGTGCCAGTAGACGCCGAAGTTGTTGCAGCCGTCGATGCGTGCCGCGTCCTCCAGTTCATTCGGCAGGCTCCGGAAGAACGAGCGCATCAGGAAGGACGCCATCGGCATGTGCGAGGCGACGGTCGGCAGCACGACGCCCCACCAGTTGTCGATCAGCCCGAAGTTGTAGATCTGGTGGAACAGCGGGATCATGATCGAGTTGGTGGAGATGGCGAGTCTGGCCAGGAACAGGTAGAAGAAGAACGTGTTGCCCCAGAACCTGAGGCGCGCGAAGGCGTAGCCGGCCAACGAGCCGCACGCCAGGATCAAGAAGACCGTGGGGATGGCGATCGCCAGGCTGTTGAAGAAGTACGTGCCGAAGTGCCCTTCGACCCAGGCCGTCTCGTAGTTGCTCCAGCGCCAGGTGCGCGGGAAACCGAACGGCGACGCGAAGATCTCGCCGCTGCTCTTGAGACTGCCGAAGATCACCCAGATGAACGGGACGATCGCGATCAGCAGCGCGATGATGAGCGCCAGGTAGAGGACGATCTGTCCGACACTGATCCGCGGCCTCGTCGCTGAGTGCGATTGAGTGGAGACGGCACCGCCGGCGCGGGCCGTCTCTGCACGCGTGGCCATCAGTCCCCCCTCTCGCGCAGCCAGATGAAGGTGGCCGAGATCGTCAGAGCGATCAGCGCCATCGCGACCGAGAGCGCCGACGCGTAGCCGTAGCGGGACTCCAGGAACCCCTTGTCGTAGACGTACGTCGAGAGGACTTCGGTGGCGAAGTTCGGGCCGCCGCCGGTCATGATGTAGATGAAGGTGAACGCCGCCAGCGCGCCGGCCACGGCCAGCGAGATCAGCAGCGTGATCGCGTTGCGGAGCCCGGGGATGGTGACGTGGCGTACGAGCTGGAACCAGTTGGCGCCGTCGAGCCTGGCCGCCTCGTAGAGCGACGGGTCGATGC